>Ga0302325_10023987_pt1 | contig 12702 bp, 14 predicted proteins | sample Palsa_T0_2_FD_201948 | JGI IMG/M metagenome (GOLD analysis project Ga0302325, IMG submission 201948) | Peat permafrost microbial communities from Stordalen Mire near Abisko, Sweden - Palsa_T0_2 | ecosystem: Environmental > Terrestrial > Soil > Palsa > Peat permafrost | place: Sweden: Abisko... | reverse complement strand
GAGATCCGCCGCGAACTGGCTGGCGTTCTCAAGCAGTGCCTCCGTTTGGAGGAGATCGATGATGTAGATGCCGTCCCGCTCGCCGAAAATAAAGCGGCGCATCTTGGGGTTCCAACGGCGTGTCTGGTGGCCGAAATGGACGCCGGCCTCCAGCAGCTCCTTGATTCCAACTCGAGCCACGTTTCCTGCTTCCTTTTGTCTGTGTTTGAGCTCGCCCACCCGCCGGTTTTCGCGAACCCCGGCATTAGCCAGGGCAGGGCGCGATCCGCGCGAACGGGGTTAGAGGGAAAGACTGTTCTCCAACCAGTCTACGCCAGTGCTCACGGCGCTTGCTGGGCCCCAATCTCGCCTCCGCGAACCTCGTCGTCCTCCAACCGCGCCTCACTGACATGGTTATCGTCCCCCGGGTGGATGTCCGAACCTTGGCGTTTGGCGTCCGAGGGGTGAACTTCAAACGCCAACGTTCGCGTGATACGGCCCGGATCCCGCCTCGTCCGCTCCGCCACGTGGGTAAGTGAGCGAGCTGAGCCGCTCTCTAAGCCCCTGTGGCCGCTCGCTCCAGCGCCGCCGCCAGGTCTGCGGGCAGCGGGGAACGTACGTCCACGGCTTCGTGTGTGACGGGATGCTCGAACGCCAGCCGCTGTGCGTGCAGGAACTGACGCTTCAAGCCGTGGAGCCCGGGAGCGCCGTATTGGGGGTCGCCGCATATCGGGTGGCCGATCGCAGCCATATGCACCCTGATCTGATGCGTTCGCCCCGTGTCCAGCACCACGCGCAGGAGCGAACTGTCGGGCAGCATGCGCTCGACTTCGAATTGCGTCCGTGCCTCGCGCGGGTCGTCGGTGTCGATCGACATCAGCACTCGGTCGCGACGGTCACGCCCGATCGGCGCGTCGATCGTTCCCGTCCGAGCCGGAGGGTGGCCGGTGACGAGCGCGAGGTACCCACGACGCAGTTGGCGTTCGGACAGCAATGCCTTGAGCGCCCGGTGGACCGAGTCGCTCTTGGCGACCACGAGCAGGCCAGAGGTATCGCGGTCGAGTCGATGGACGATCCCGGCGCGCCAGGGATCCTCGCCTCCGGCGCCACGGCCGGCGAGGGCCTGGGCGAGCGTGCCTGTCCGGTGCCCCCGCGAAGGGTGTACGACGACGCCCGCCGGTTTGTCGACCACCAGCAGGTAGTCGTCCTCGTAGGCCACGGTCACCGGCCCGTAGGACTCAGGCGCCTCAGGCACCTGATCGTGGTCGTCGATTTGGATCACCTCACCCGCATGCACGGCGTAGCGCTTGGCCCGCGGCCGCCCGTCCACGAGCACGCGCTCGGCGTCGATCAGCGTCTGGGCGCGCGCCCGCGAGCCGAGCGGTGCGGCCAGGAACCGGTCGAGCCGCACGCCGGCGGCACTGTCGGGTACCGTGAGCTCGGTCGGCTCGCGCACGGCCGCCCGCGCACCGCTCACGTCATCTGGCTCACTGCTCATCCCTTGCGTTTGCCCTCGAGGACGAATAGCAGCGCGATCACGCCGAACGTGATCGACATGTCGGCGACGTTGAACGCGGGCCACAGCGGCAGCTTGATGAAGTCAGTCACCGAGCCGTTGGCGATCCGGTCGATCAGGTTGCCGACCGCGCCGCCGACCAGCATGCCCGTCGGCAGCCACAACCAGGGGCGGGTCGGGCGCAACGCGAAGTACCCGATCAGCACTGAGAGCGCGACGAGCGTCAACACCAACACGAGTGCGCCGCCACCCGAGAAGAACCCGAACGCGACGCCGTTGTTCCGGACGTGAACCAGCCGCACACCCGGGAGAACTGTGGTCACCTGGCCGACGCTGATGTCTGACCTGACCGCGTGCTTGGAGACCTGGTCGAGGATCACAACGATCACCACCACGGCGGCGGCGCGGACAAACGCGATCGAGCGAGCCCGCGGCGAGACCTCCGGCCCGGCGTGGACGGACATCGACGCTTGGCCGCGCTCAGCCTGCGATGGCATTGACCACGATCGTCCGCACGACGTACAGGACGATGATCGCGATCATCGGCGTGAAGTCGAACATCCCAATCGACGGGATGAAGCGGCGGAAGATCCGCAGGTAGGGCTCAGACACGTCGCGCAGAAAGTTGAGGATCGGATCCGACCAGCGCGCATAGGGCAACCGCAGGCCGAAGGAGAACAGCAGGTTGAGCAGGATGTAGGCGAAGATGAGGATGATGTAGACCTCGAACAGCGCGCTCACGTAGTTCGCAATGTTGCCTCGGGTGAGGGCCGCGAGCAGCATCAGCGGGCAGCCCCACAGACGGCGTCAATCGCAGCCTGGAACGCGCCGCGCACCCCGCCGCGCTCGAGTGCGTCAAGGCCACGCGCGGTGACGCCTCCCGGCGAGGTGACCTCGCGCCGGATCGCGAGCGTGTCATAGCCCCGCGCCGCGAGCAGCGCGGCGCTGCCGGACATCGTCTCTGTCACCAGATGCCCGGCCAGGCCCGCGCTGAGCCCGTAGCGAACCCCCGCGTCGACCTGCGCTTCGGCGACCAGCGCCAGGTACGCAGGCCCCACTCCCATCACCGCTGTCGCCGCCTCGATCAAGCGCTCGTCGATTCTGACCACCGTGCCCAGCCGCTCGAACAGCGTCAGCACCTCCGCTTCCAGGCCAGCGTCGACGCCGGCCGCCGGCGCATAGCAGACGACCCCGCGGCGCACCTCGACCGGCGTGTTCGGCATCACGCGGAACACCGGGACGCCGGGGTACGCGTCCTGCAAGGCGGCGATCGTCGTGCCGCCCAGCACCGACGCCACGGCCTGGACCCGGCCCTCGAGTTCGGCTGCCACCGCACGCAGCGTGGCGGGCTTGTGACAGAGCACGACCAGGTCGGCGCCGTCTGCCACGGTTGCGTTTGCATCGACCGCCTGGCCCCCCAGCTCCTGCGCGAGCGCCTTCGCCCGTCCCGACCCGTGGTCCGAGCACAGAACCGGATCACCCCAACCACGCGCAAGTGCGCGGGCCATGTTGCCAGCTCCGATGAGGCCGACTCGCATATCAGTTGAAATCTACCGCCACCAGCTTCGCGGCCCCGGGGAAGCCGCGCAACAGAGCAATCGCAGTGACTCACGCTACGCCAGCATCCGGCCTAGCTTTGGTTGAAGAAGCCCTTCTCGACCAGTCGCGCGCGTTCTTCGGCTGACACCTCGACGTTACGCGGGGTGAGCAGGAACACCTTATCGGCGATCCGCTGCATTCCTCCGTCGAGCGCGTACGTGAGGCCGCTCGAAAAGTCGATCAGCCGCTTGGACAGATCGGTGTCGGTGCCTTGGAGATTGATGATCACCGGGATCGCGTCCTTGAACTTGTCGGCGACGTCCTGCACGTCGTTGAAGCTCTTTGGCGCCACGAAATGCACGCGCACGTCCCCGGCACCTCGCCCATTGCCGGCCCGATCACCGCCCACCGGCCGCAGCGACGTGGTGCGACGCTCGGGTGCGGTCCCCGGGTCATCGGCGAAGATGTCGTCGATCTCATCGCGGCGACGACGCGCGCTTAGCCGACGGACGTTCGGACGCTCGCGATAGGTGTCCTGTAGCTCGACTTCGGGCTCGCTGTACGGTTCGACGTCGTCGTCCTCGTAGGCGCCGTCTTCGGCCAGCCCAAAGTAGACCAACGTGCGGTGCCAGGTGTCTCGGAAGGCCATTACGTGTCCGTGGTTCGACGAGGCGGCGGAATTTCCCTGCACATCATTATGACGCGGCGGCGTACAGAATCGTCCCGACGCGCACGATCGTAGCGCCCTCCTGCACCGCGACGACGTAGTCCTGACTGGTTCCCATTGACAGGTGCCTGAGGCGATATCGCTCGCCCAGTGCTCTCAGAGCGGCGAAGTGCGGCCGGCTGTCCTCAGGGTTGCTCGCCAGCGGCGGCATCGTCATCAAGCCGACCACCGCGACTGGACATCGCTCCAGAAACGACGGTAGCTGTGCCGGCGGAATGCCGCTCTTGCCCGGCTCATCGCTGACGTTCACTTCAACCAGGACCTGAGTCTCAGCCGTCCCGTAGCGCCTTAGCTGCGTCAGCACCGAATCGCTCGCCACCGAATGGATATAGCGAACGTAGGGGAGGATCTGGCGAACCTTGCGACTCTGCAGAGCGCCGATGAAGTCCCAGGTGAACACGCTCGGGTACGCGTCGGCCTTGGCCACCAGATCTTGGGCGCGGTTCTCCCCCACCAGCTGCACGCCGGCCTCCGCGAGCACGCCGAGCTCGTCGACGGCCACATACTTGACCGCGGCGAGAATCTCGACCTCGCCTGGGTCACGGCCCGCAGCCGAGATCTGCTCGCGGACGCGTTGAAGGTTGGCCCGCACGGGTTCGGCGTGCAAACCGCGGATCAGCTCAACCATGCGATCCCCGCCTGGCGTCCGGTCACGCCGCGATCGCGACGGTGGGAGTAGAACAGCGAGGACTCTGAGCAGATCGTGCACAGCGCAATGTCGTGGATCTCCTCGACGTTGGCCTGCTCGAGCTGGTGGCGCGCGATGGCTTTGAGGTCAAGGTGGCGGCCGCGGTGAACCGAGCCGGGGAGTCCGGAGAAGGCGGCATGCACCTCGGGCCCCACCTCATAGCAGCAGGCCCCGGCGCCCGGGCCAATCGCCGCGATCAGGGGCGGCTCGGCCCCGAGCTCCAGCACCCGACGGACACCTTCGGCGACGACGCCCACGGCCAGCCCCCGCCAGCCCGCATGCAGAATCGCGACCGCGCCCCCGCCGGCCAAGGCAATCGGCAGGCAGTCGGCGACCAGCACCGCCGGCGCCACCACGCCGAGTGCGGTGGCCTGTCCGTCTGCCTGCTGGAGCCTTGACCGCTCATCGGTGCCCGCCGTGATCAGGCGGACGTGCGCACCGTGGACCTGGCGCACGAACGCGAGTCGGGCCCCGACCTCGGCTTGCACGATCGCGCGATTGCGCTTCACCGCGTCCGGGTCATCGTCGGTCACGCCGCCGAGGTTGAGGCTCGTGTAGGCGCCGCTCGACGACCCGCCGCGCCGCGTCGTGAACAGGGCGCGCGCGCCGGGAAGGTCGATCGCGAAATGCCCGCCCCGGGCGTAGAACGGCTCCGTCAGCGTCATCTCCATCGGAGGCTATCCGTTGGCTCCGGCGGCCCGCAGGGCCTCGGCGAGCTCGGCCTCGCGTCCGGAGACCCGGCCGTCGCGCTTTGCCGCCAGCGCGGCGCGGAGCCCGCGGCCGATCGCGGGCCCGGCCGCAATCCCCGCCTCGAGCAGGTCGGTGCCGCCGATCTGGAGCTGCACCTGTCGGATCGATTCAAGCCATTGCCGGGCCGCCCCAGCCGGGCCGAGCGCACCCGCGATGGCCACCAACTCTGGCCCGTCGCCGGCAACCACATCGGCGATCTGTGATGGGAGCTCGGCGTGCTGCAGCGCTGCTGCCAGCTCATCGGCGCGTCGTGCTGCGGCGAGGATCGTGTCGCGCTGCGCGGCGTCGAACGCGAGCGCGTCGAGCACCGCGCTCAGCTCGTCGGGCGGCACTTTGAGCGAGGCAACCGCGAGGGCGACGGTGCCGCGCTGGCCGTCGTCGGGGAGCAGTGCCAGTGCTCGGCGGGCCAGCGCTGGGCCGCCCAAGCCAAAGCGAGGATGGATCGCCACATCGAGTCCGAGTCGGCGGCTGTATTGCAGCGCGGCGACCGGATCAGGCTCGCGGGCGAGCCGCCGCAGCTCAGTGCCAATCCGGGCAGCGCTCACCGTGGCGAGCGCCCCGGTCCGGACCGCTCGCCGGGCCAGCTCGAGGGTGTGCGGCTCGACCGCGAACCCCAACCGGCTCGCGTAGCGGACGAGGCGAAACAACCGGGTGGGATCGTCGACGAAGCTGGCGTCATGGAGCACTCGCAAGCGGCGGGCGTCCAGGTCCTCCAGCGCCCTCGGCGCCGACACGAGCTCTCCCTGCTGCGGCCCACCGAGCGAGATCGCTACTGCGTTGACGGTGAAATCCCGCCGGAGCAGGTCCTCGCCGAGGCCCGCCGGAATCACGTCCGGCAGTGCACCCGGCCGGGAATAGGTCTCGCGTCGCGCCCGCGCGATGTCATATCTGAAGCCGTCCACGGTCACACTTGAGGTGCCAAACCGATCGTGCACGTGCGCGGGAGCGCCCAGCCGGGCTGCCATCTGGCCCGGATCTGTCTCGACCACGAGATCCAGCTCGAACGGCTCGCGCCCCAGCAGCAGGTCCCGAAGCGCACCGCCCACCAGGTAGACGCCCGGCGTCTCGCCCAGTGCAGCGAGCAGCGGACCCGCGGCGGGTAGCGCGCGAACGCGTCGCACGAGAGCCTCTGCAGACGGAGTGTTCACCCCCTTCATCTTCGCGCGCCGCGCGGCGCGACCAGTCTTGGGTGCCATTAGCATGCGAGCCATGCCAAGTCCCGTTTCGCGGCGACTGCTGCGGCGCGGGCTCGTCGCCGCTGCGGTCGTATTGGTTGCCCTCGGCGGCGCAGCAGCGCTCATCCTGACCCACGCGCCCGGCAACGTGTCCCACCCCAACGTCGAGTTCACGCACCCGACGGTCACGACAACACCACCACCGGCGCCGCCCAAACCGCGGCTCGTCGTGAACGACTTCCAGTGGCCCTGGTATGGGTTCGATGGCGGTCGTACCCGCGTCTTCTCCGGCGCGGGCGAACTCCACCCGCCGCTGCGCATCGGCTGGAGATACGACGACGGCGGCTTGTTGGAGTTCCCTCCCGTCATCTACCAGACCACGCTGTACCTGGTGGACGACAACGGCTGGGCGAGAGCGGTCAACACGGTCAATGGACATTTGCGCTGGGCGCATCGCCTGGGAACGCTTGCAGCTGCCTCGCCCGCCGTCGCAGCCAAGAACCGGCTCGTTCTGGTTCCCCTGCTGTCCACCCACGAAGCGGTCGGCCAGAAGCAGAGTCCGGGCGCCGGCCGGTTCGTCGCCGTGTCGATGCAGACCGGCCGAGTCGTGTGGTCTCGTTCGGTGCCCGCGGGCACCGAGTCCTCGCCGATCGTTCAGGGCCAGACCGTCTACTTCGGCGACCAGAGCGGCACGATGTACGCGTTGCGGATCCGGGATGGCCACGTCGACTGGACCTATCAGGCCGGCGGCGCGATCAAGGGAGGCCCTGCGCTGGTCAACGGCGTTCTGTACTTCGGCGACTACGCCGGCCGTGCCTACGCGCTCAACGCGGCCAACGGCCATCAGATCTGGGCGGTCGGAACCAATGGTGCGCACTTCGGCTTCGGCTCGGGCCAGTTCTATTCAAGCCCGGCGGTGGCATTCGGGCGGGTGTACATGGGGAACACCGACGGGCGCGTGTACTCATTCGGCGCCCACACCGGAGCGCTGGCCTGGGCCACCGAGACGGGCGCCTACGTGTATGCCTCGCCGGCGGTGGCAAACACGCCGGGGTTGGGGCCTACGGTCTACATCGGCTCCTATGACGGGAACTTCTACGCCTTCAATGCCCAATCGGGTGCCATCCGGTGGAAGCACGGTGCCGGGGGCAAGATCTCCGGCTCCGCGACGATCGTCGGCAATGTCGTCTATTACTCGGACCTCGGCACGAAGACCACCGCGGGTCTCGACGTGACCACGGGTCGGCAGGTGTTCTCGTTTCCCGCCGGAGCGTTCAATCCGGTGATCGCCGACCCGAAGGCGATTTTCCTGGACGGATACGCGACCATCTACGAGATGCTTCCGGCCGGCCAGACGCGACCGGCCAAAGCGCCGTCGCGCCGGGCCACACCTTCACGGCCCGCTCGCGCGCGCCGAGTGCAGGCCAAGCGCTCGCACCGGTAGAGCCGACGGAACAAGCGTTCGGGGGGTGTTTGCTATGATTCATGGTTATGCGTTGTCGTAGTGGTAGTCATTGTCAGCAACCGGCCGAAAAGGGTCGTCGGTTCTGCGCGGATCACGGCGCGGAGCTCGATCGCATGCGCGAAGAGCTCAAGGATGCCGCCGCCGCCCGCATCGGACGGGGTCGGCCCAAGCGGTCGTCCACCTGCTGCCGCCCTGGATGCTATGAGCCCCGTGTCCCGCCCGCCGCGTATTGCGATACGTGTTCGGCGGCTGGATACGTGGAAGAGGCCGCGTAGCGGCCGCTCCCAGCCGGGACCAGATTCAGAACTGCATTCTCGCCTGTCGGGCCGGAGTTTTCGCGGCCCGCTGAAGGCTGGGCGAAAACCGGCTCTCCGGGCGCGCCAGGCGCTGAGGAAACCGGTTTTCGAGGCCTCGCGGGGCCAGGCGAGACCCGGCGGTCGCTATCCCAGCGGCCTCACTGCAACGCCCTGATGAGCCAGGTACTCCTTGACCTCAGCCACGGTGTGGTGGCCGTAGTGGAAGATCGAAGCGCACAGCACCGCGTCTGCGCCAGCGTTGACCGCCTCGCTCAGGTGGTGAAGCTCGCCGGCTCCGCCCGAGGCGATCACCGGGACGCTGACCGCGCCCGCGACGGCCACCGTCAAATCGAGGTCGTAGCCGGCGTTTGTGCCGTCCCGATCCATGCTCGTCAGCAGAATCTCGCCCGCGCCACGCTCGACGCCTTCGCGAGCCCACGCGACCGCGTCCCGTCCGGTCGGCTCGCGTCCGCCCGCCAGGTATGCCTGCCACGCCGTCGGACTTTGGCCCGGGCGCGCCTTAGCGTCGATCGCGAGCACAACGCACTGGGCGCCGAACGTGCCGGCGAGCTCGTCGAGCAGCTCGGGGCGCGCCAGCGCGGCGGAGTTGACCGACACCTTGTCCGCGCCGGCGTCAAGCACCGCCTGCGCGTCTGAGACCGACCGAATCCCGCCGCCGATTGTGAACGGGATGAAGACGTCGTCCGCGGTGCGACGCGCCAGCTCAACGACCGTCTCGCGTTTGTCCGAGGTCGCCGTGATGTCGAGGAACACCAGTTCGTCAGCCCCGGCGACGTCATAACGACACGCGAGCTCGATCGGATCGCCGGCGTCACGGAGATCGACGAAGCCGATGCCCTTGACCACGCGGCCCGCATCGACATCGAGGCATGGGATCACCCGCTTGTAATGCATCATGCACCCGCGGCGAGGGCCTGTTGCGCCTGTCCCACGGTGAAGCGCTCCTCGTAGAGCGCCTTGCCGACGATCACGCCCGACAGGTTGACCTGCCGAAGTGCCGCGAGGGCGCGGAGATCCTCCAGCGAGGAGATCCCGCCCGAATAGATGAACGTGCCGCGGACCAGTTGCGCGATCTCAGCCACCTCATCGAGATCCGGGCCGGTCAGCATCCCGTCCCGCTCGATGCTCGAGTAGACAAAGCGGTGCACGCCACGTTGTCCCAGCCGCTCGATCACCGCCGCAACGGGGATCTCGGTCTGCTCGATCCAGCCTGACGAGGCCAGCCGTCCGGCGCGGGCGTCGACCGACACCACCACGCGGTCGCGATGTTCGGCCACCGCCTCGTCGAGGAAATCGACATCGCGGTAGGCGGCGGTACCGAGCACCACGCGGGTGGCCCCGGCGTCGATCGCTGCGCGCACTGCTTGTGCGGTGCGCAGACCTCCACCGACCTGGACCGGAACATCCACCTCGGCGGCGATCCGGCGCACGTGCCCCAGGTTCACGGGCCTACCGTCGCGGGCTCCGTCCAGATCGACGATGTGCAGTGCGCGGGCACCGGACCGCACCCACCGTCGCGCCGCGTCGAGCGGATCGGCGTCGTAGACAGTACTCGCGGCAAAGTCGCCCTGTGTGAGGCGCACAGCCTTCCCGTCCAGGATGTCGATTGCCGGCAGCAGGATCATGCCCGCAGCCGGATGGCTCGCGCGCTGGCCGATTCAGCGAGACCGGACCCCGCAACGACGTCGACGGGGCAGCTCTGGGGCCGGTGGCACGTGCGCACGAAGTTCCGCAGCATCTGCAGACCGTGGAGGGAGGACTTCTCAGGATGGAACTGGACGCCAGACACCGATCCGCGGGCGACGATCGTGGCAAACCGCTCGCCGTAGACCGTGCTCGCCACGATGTCCGCCCGCTCGCGCGGTCGCGCCGCCAGCGAGTGCACGTGGTAGAACGGGCACCCGAGCGCCGGTAACCCCACGCTCAGCGGCGAGCTGCGCTCGAATGAGACCTCGTTCCAGCCGATGTGGGGAATCCTCAAACCCCCGGCGTCGATCCAGCTGACCTCGCCCGGAATCAGCCCCAGGCCCTCCGTCGGCTCGAGCTCCTCGGAGCGGTCGAACAGCAGCTGCATACCCAGGCAGATTCCCAACAGCGGCGTGCCCTGAGCCGCGCGGCTGCGGAGCACATCGTCCAGGCCAAGCTCCCGGAGTCGGCGCATCGCGGTCGGAAACGCTCCCACCCCCGGCACCACGAGCCCGTCGGCGGCGCGCAGCTCGGCGTGATCAGAGCTCACCGCCACCGGAGCGCCAACATGTTCGAAGGCCTTCTGCACCGAGCGGCGGTTGCCCATCCCGTAGTCGACCACGGCGATCCGCGGCGCAGCGCTCACACGAGCGTCCCCTTGGTGCTCGGGACTCCGTGCTCAGTCGGGTCGAAGGCAACCGCCGCCCGGAGCGCTCGAGCGAGCGCCTTGAACATCGCCTCGATCACGTGATGCGCATTGCTGCCCGTCTGCACCGTGATGTGCAAGGTGAACTTCGCGTTCGTGGCCAGCGCGCGAAAGAATTCCTCGGTCAGCTCGAGGTCAAAGTTTCCAATTGATCCCGGGGGCAGCGAGGCTTCGAACACGCAGAGGCCACGACCGGATATGTCGATCGCGCAGGAGACTCGCGACTCGTCCATCGGCACCGTTGCCTCACCGTAGCGACTGATCCCGGCGCGGTCGCCGAGCGCCTGGTCAAGCGCGTGGCCGATGCAGATGCCCACGTCCTCGACGGTGTGATGAGCGCCTGTCTGCAGATCGCCGCGGGCGCGCACATCCAAGTGCAGGCGGCCATGTCGCGCCAGCAGATCCAGCATGTGATCGAAGAAGCCGACGCCCGTATCGCGGATGCCGGCGCCATCTCCATCGAGCGCGAGACTGACGTGGATTTCGGTCTCCGCGGTCTTGCGGTCGATCTCAGCCCTCCGGGTCATGCTTGCCATTGTCCCGAATGCGCGCCTCCATCGAGCGGGCGTGCAGCTCAAAGCCCTCTGCACGGGCCAGGGGAGCCGCCAGTCGGGCGAGTTCCCCGGCCCCGCTGCCGATTCTGACCTCCGTGAAGCTGCGTCGGAAATGCGCCGGCGACAGCGCCGAAGCAAATCGCGCCGCGCCATTGGTCGGGAGAACATGGTTGGAGCCGGCGATGTAGTCGCCGAAGGCCGTGGCGCTGTCCGCCCCCAGGAACACGCATCCGGCGCGCGAGACCCGCGGCGCGAGCGCCTGCGGTCCCTCACCCACCAGCTCGAGGTGCTCCGGGGCGAACGCCTCAGCGAGGGCGAGCGCCTGGTCGACATCGGCGACCTGCACGAGTCGCGCGATCGCTCCCGTGTCGGGTGCGTCCTGCAGCCGCGCGCTCAGGTCAGCCAACAGCTCCGAGGACTCGGAGATCCCGATCACCAGCGTACCGGGGCCGTGTTCGGCCTGGGCTAGCAGGTCGAGCGCCAGCGGCGTCGGGTCGGCGTCCGCGCCGGCGATCACGATCAGGTCGCTCGGTCCGGCAAAACCGTCGATCCCGACCGCTCCGAACACCTGCCGCTTGGCCTCCTGCACGTACAGGTTCCCAGGGCCGACGATGACGTCGACCGGGGTCACCGTTTCCGTCCCGTACGCGAGCGCAGCGATCGCCTGCGCCCCACCCATCCGGTAGACGACCGACGCTCCCGCCAATCGGCACGCGGCCAACACCACGTGATCCACGTCGCCGTCGCGCCCCGGGGGGGCACACACCGCGATCTCCTGCACGCCGGCGACGCGCGCCGTCAGGGTCCCCATCACGACCGTGCTCGGGTACGGGGCACGACCGCCGGGGACGTACAGGCCCGCACGATCGACCGGGACCTCTCGCAGGACCACCTCGTGGCCCTCGAACTGCACGACCCGGTCTGAGTGCAACGCCGCCTCGGCGACGCGTCGGACGTTCTCGATCGCCCGCTCCAGACCGCACCGCACCGCGGGATCGAGCTGCTCCAACGCCGTATCCAACTCGGCCTCGGGGACTCGCAGCGCCGCCGGCTGCGCGCCCCCGGTGTCGTACTGGCGGGTGTAGTAGCGCAACGCGTCGTCACCGGTCGCGCGAACGTGGGTCATGATCTCGGTGACCACATCCTGGACTGACTCGGGGGCTGGGACGAGGGCCCGCAACTCCGCCGCCAGCACAGCCGGATCACCGCCGAGGGTGACACGATCACACTCCACTTAAGCGCTCAAGCAGTCTGTCGATCGTTCTGGCTCTGAGCTTATGCGCGACCGGATTGGCGATCAGTCGTGCCGTGCAGACCGCGATCTCCTCGCGCACCACGAGGCCGTTCTCACGCAACGTGGTTCCCGTCGCGGTGAGGTCGACGATGCCCTCGACGAGGCCGGTGAGCGGCGCGAGCTCAACCGAGCCCTTCACCTCGACGATCTCGGCCTGGCGACCGGTCTGAAGGAAGTGGCGCGAGGCGATCCGCGGGTATTTGGTCGCGATCCGCACCACGCCCAGTCGCCGCAGCGCTTCAGCCGTGCGGTCCTCTCCCGCCACGCTCGCCAGCACCATCCGGCAGTAGCCGTAGCCGAGATCGA
>Ga0302325_10023986_pt1 | contig 12703 bp, 14 predicted proteins | sample Palsa_T0_2_FD_201948 | JGI IMG/M metagenome (GOLD analysis project Ga0302325, IMG submission 201948) | Peat permafrost microbial communities from Stordalen Mire near Abisko, Sweden - Palsa_T0_2 | ecosystem: Environmental > Terrestrial > Soil > Palsa > Peat permafrost | place: Sweden: Abisko... | reverse complement strand
GCCCTGTGGAAAATCGTGGCCGGGCGACAGCTCGAAATTCCCGAAGTGGAACAGCTCATCGAAAAAGGCCAGGTCGGCCCGCTGCAAGGGTTCCGGAGTGCGAAAGGATTTCCGTTTGCGGCGATCATCAAAATGGGCCCGGAGTTCAAGCCGGAGTTTGATTTTGGAAACGATAAAAAGGAAAACGGCGAGGATTCCGCGCCGGTGGATTTCACCGGCAAAGAGCCGCTGGGCAAATGCCCGAAATGCGGCGGCAGCGTTTTTGACGCCGGGATGAATTACGTTTGCCAGAACGCGGTGGGTCCCACGAAAACCTGTACGTTTAAAACCGGCAAAATCATTTTGCAGCAGGAAATCTCACCGGAGCAGGTGAAAAAAATGCTGGCCGAAGGCAAAACCGATTTGCTCAAAGGCTTTATCTCCAAGAAAACCAATCGCAAGTTCGAGGCGTACCTGATTTTGAAGGACGGCGGGACAGCATTTGAATTTCAACCGCGCGAGAAAAAATCGCGGGCAGCCAAAACGGCGAAGCCGGGTGAGCCGGCAGCGCCGAAGATTGATTTTACGGGCAAGGAATCCATTGGCAAATGCCCGAAGTGCGGCAGCAAAGTTTTTGACACGGAGGCGGGATATCTCTGCGAGCGGTCGCAGGTGGACACCAGGCCGTGCAAATTCAAAATCAGCAAAGAGATTTTGCAGCAGCCCATCGAGCCGGAGCAGGCTAAGAAAATCCTGGAGACTCAAAAAAGCGATTTGCTGGAGAAGTTTATTTCCAAGGCGGGCAAGCCGTTTCCCGCATATTTGGTGATGGACGACAAGGGTAAAATCACCTTTGATTTTCCCCCACGCGATTAGCATGAAGCCGCTCGCCGAATGCCGGCTCTACACGTTCGTTGATATGGCCTATTTGCAAGGCCGCGCGCCGGAAGTCGTCGCGCAACAGCTTTGCGATGGCGGCAGCGACTTGATCCAACTGCGCGCCAAACAATCATCGCCAGAGGAAATCCGCCGCATGGCGGAAAAGGTTCTTCCCATCACGCAACAGGCGGGCGTGGGACTGGTCATCAACGATTATCCGGACATTGCGCGCGACATCGGAGCGGAGTTGTGCCACCTGGGGCAGGAGGATTTCTTTGAGGCGGGCTTTCGGCACGTGGATGAGATCAAAATTAAAAACCCGGGATTTAAAATCGGACTTTCCTCCCATTCACCTGAGCAGGCGCAACGGGCTGTTAAGGCGGGTGCGGATTATATTGCCGTCGGGCCGGTCTATGCGACAGGCACGAAACCCGGCCGCGCGCCGGTGACTCTTGAATATGTCCGTTGGGCGGCGGCGAATGTCACCGTCCCGTGGTTTGCCATTGGCGGAATTAACTTAAAAAACCTGGACGACGTTTTGACTGCGGGCGCAACGCGGATTTGTGTTGTCTCCGCCATTCTTAATGCGTCGGACGTGGCTAAAGCGTGCCGGGAATTTCGCCTGCATCTGGATAAGGGCGGTAAATAACAGTGCAAGCCGATTGCGAAGTTGCAAAAAAATTCGCGTTGGCAGTCTGGATATTGGGCGGCGTGGCCAGGAATAACTTTTACCACAAAAACAACATGAACGAAATTATTTTGATGGTGCACGTATTGTTTGGCGTGGGATGTATCATCGCGGCGGTGTGGGTTTTTGTGGATGTCCTGAACGCCAGTGAATCCAACCTGAGCCGGATAAAATGGATGAGCCGGGCGTCTGCCATTTTTATGTGGCTCGCCATTTTTTTCGGCGGCTATTGGTACGTCGTCTTCTATAAAGTGGACAAGGCCATCATCCTGAAAGGCCCGTGGCCATTCGCGCACAACTTTTTCATGGAGAGTAAGGAGCATCTGGTCATCATGCTGTTGCTGCTGGCTACATATCTTCCTGTGGCTGCTTCCAATAATCTTGCCGGAAATAAAGACGCGCGCCGGCTGGTGCTTTGGGTGGCAGCGATGGTTCCTTTGCTGGGCCTGATGATTGAAGGCCACGGTGCGATCATCGCGATGGGTGTCAAGGTGGCATTGGAGGCCGGGCAACATTAAAGCGTATGCAAAACTCCATTTCAAAATATACCGTTTCCTTCGGATTGTCTTTTGCCCTGGCCTCCGTGCTCAACGCGTTGCTGGTGGTGGCCAAAGAAAGCAGCCATGCGGTTCAGGGCTGGATGCAAAAGCTGACCGGCCATCATTGGGTGACCCATTGTGTGATTATCATCGCGGCGTTTGTGTTTTTTGGGTTAACGTTTGCCAAAGCCAACGGCGGCCAAGGCCTGAAAATAGGCGCCGACAGCTTGATAAAGATTGTCGTTGGAGGAGTCGTTGCCGGCTATCTTATCATCACGGGATTCTATTTGATTGCGGGCTAAATCGTTATGCGGCCCAGAAGGCATTTATTTGCGGCTTTATCATTCGTGGGCATTGTGGTATTTGCCGTAAAGGTTTGCGGCGGCCCGCCATTCGTGACCGATGATCCCGAGCCGGTGGATTATCAGCATTGGGAGTTTTATATCGCTTCTCAGGATTCTGATTACGACCGCGACTGGTCGGGAACCGCGCCGCATTTTGAGATGAATTATGGCGTCATTCCCAACGTACAGCTTCACCTGATTGTTCCGCTGGCCTATGATGTTCCGCCGGCCAACGCTTCGCATTATGGCCTGGGTGATGTTGAGACTGGCGCAAAAATCCGTTTTCTCCGGGAAACCCATTGGTTGCCGGAGATGGCGGTATTTCCCCTATTAGAATTGCCCACCGGCAGCGCCAGTGACAACCTGGGCAACAGCCACATACAGGCGTTCGTGCCGTTGTGGATGCAGAAGAGCTGGGGTTCGTGGATCGTTTACGGCGGCTGTGGCTACGGCATCAATTCCGTTACCGGTAATCAAAATTGGGGATTTGGCGGTGCGGTTCTACAGAAACAAATTTTTAACAACTTCGCCGTTGGCGCGGAAATCTATCATCAGACCACCTACGAAACCGATTTCCCCAACCAGGGTACGGCGTTCAATGTGGGGACGGTCTATGATTTAAACGACCACAATCATTTTCTTTTCTCTGCGGGCCGTTCCATCAGCGGGCAAGCGCGGTTTCAATGCTATATTGCCTGGCAATGGACATTTGATAACAGTTTGGTTCGTTTCTTGAATTTCCACTGAGAGTGACGGTAATTTGTCAGGCCGATTCCAAACTTAAGCCTATTTTTGTGAAGCGAGCCTTGCCGACCACCATTTTTTCGCCGCCACGAGAGCCCAGATGGCCTCCACCAACCCAAAGGGCCATGCACCTTGCAGGAATCCGTAAATGGACCCCAGCGCGCAGGCGACGGCAAATGCCAGGATGAACCAATGGCTCCGATTTTCCGGCGCGTAACATATCAGCATCGCCGTTACCGCAAATAATCCAAAAAGTGTAAGCCGGTCCATAAAATTTCCAGATGTTTGTTCATCTGGCAATCAACCACAACGTAAAAATAAAAAAAGGCGCGAATCAAATTCGAGTCGCGCCAAACGAGCGGCGGATGGGCTGCTTCACACCCGACTAAACATACAGCCATCCGCCGCTTTCCATTCACTAGAACGGAATTCTACTGATTCGGCGGCGGGCCGGGCGGGCCGTTGTCACTTGAGTTGCTGCCACCAGACGCATTATCGGGCGGCGGGCCGGGTGGGCCACCATCGGATGAATCTCCGTTTTCAGTCGGCGGCCCGGATGGTCCATCGCTGGAGGAGTTGCCGCCATTCGGCGGGCCGTTCATGCGATGATGCCGATGCGGACGATATTCGTCAGGTGTCAATTGGCCGTCATGGTTTTTATCCAGCGTCAGCAATTCAGTGCTGGCGTTGGCAATTTCACTGGAATCAATAATGCCGTCGTGATTTGCGTCCAGCGCCTCAACCAGAGGCGAGCGAGGTGGATGGAATGATTCGTCGGCATCCGGCGGAGGCGGCGGCAAATATTCATTGGTTGTTAATTGGCCGTCGCCATTTTTGTCGAGCGTCAGCAATTCAGCGCTGGCATTGGCGATTTCATTGGAGTCAATGATGCCGTCGTGGTTGGTATCCAGCGCCAGCAGGATTGGCAGGGGCGGTGGACGGCGAAAGCCCTGGCCTTCCGGCGGCCCGCCGTTAGAGGAGCCACCGCCAGGAGGTCCGCCATCGGGTGGCCCGCCGTTGTCCTGTGCCGGTGCCGTGAACGCCGCGGCTGCCAGAGCCGCCAGCGCGAGTGTAATTTTCATGGTTGTTTTCATTTTCTTTCCTTTTGTTTGGGTGTGAAATTTTAAAATCCATGTTTTGCGTTTGCTTCGGAACTGGTGAAAAATTTTCCGGCGGCAACGGCATCGAGCGCGGCCTGCAGGGCCGTTATCGGAAACGGCTTTTGGAGTAGCCCGCAAAAGCCTTCCCGTCCCGCGGTTTCATGGCTGATAGAATGGGTGCCGGTCACTAACAAGATTTTTACTGCGGGTGCAAGACGAAACATCTGGCGCGAAAGTTCGACCCCGTCCATTACCGGCATTTGAAAATCCGTGATGACCATTTCAAATGATTCCGGTGCGGCTTCAAACGCGGCGAGGGCGTCCCGGGAGGAGCTAAAGCATGCCACCTGAGAAATGCCGGCCTTGAGAAGCATCTGGCGCATGACGAATAAAGTTTCTTCGTTGTCATCCACCAGCATCCATTGCCTGGCGCCGGCGTCGGGAAAGTTTTTCGTTTTCATGCCCACAACTTAATTGAACCAACCTTAAGGCAACGTGAAGCCGGAATGTTTTTTGGATTATTTTTCCGCATAGTCATTTGATGACGATGACTGCGGTAAAAATCTCTCGTCCGTAAGAGTATTGAGGAATGCGACCAGCGCCTTCTTGTCATCGGGGCTTAAGGGGATGCCGCCATCCGGGTGCCGGGCCAGGTTGGGGTCTAGCGTCGCGCTACGCTTCATGCCGGTGCAATAATGTTCAACCACTTCATCCAACGTCTGGAAACGTCCGTCGTGCATATAGGGCCCGGTCAGCGCCACATTGCGCAGGGATGGCACGGCAAACTTGCCTAGGTCCGAGCTTTTGCCGGTGACTTTGGCGCGTCCTGGGTCGGAGAAAATACTGTCCAGGCCGTTGTTGGCAAAGCTCTGGCTTTGAAACAGCGGCCCACCGTGGCAATGAAAACAATCCGCCCCATACTGTCTCCGGCGCGGATCGTATTCTGTTGAAAATAATTCGAAACCGCGCTGCTCCAGCGACGTCAGTTTTTCCTGCCCACTCAAGGCGCGGTCGAATTTCGAATCAAATGAGGTGAGTGTGAGCAGGTAATTTTCCAGGGCCAGCGCGATTTTTTCCGAGGTGATTTCCGGCGAGCCAAAGGCGGCGGTGAACAGGGCAGGGTAGTTGTCATTGGCACGCGCGAGTTTGACAACCAGGTTCGTGAGCGATTGATGCATTTCCACCGCATTTTGTACCGGCTGAAGCACCTGCTGCCGCAGGCTGGTGGCATGGCCATCCCAAAAGAACTGGCTCTTCCAAGCGAGGTTGAACAACGGCATGGTATTGCGCTGGCCCAATACACCTTCCGCGCCCCGGGCAGTCACGCGGCCGTCGGTAAAAGCTTTATCAGCCGCATGGCAATCCGCGCACGATTGTCGGTCGTTGATGGAAATGCGCTTGTCGAAGAATAATTTTTTGCCCAACTCGACGCGCTCAAGCATTAGCGGATTATCGCGCGGCAAATCAGGCATCGGAAATGTCGCGCTCATCTGGAATTGAAATGGCGTAAACTTTTTCGGCAGATATAGCGGCTTCGGATCCGCCGCGACGATCTCCGCATCTGTTAACGTTGTAACCTTCCGGATGCGAAAGGCTTCAGCTATGTTTTTCACAAGAGCAGCGGCAATCGGGTCGCCGTCGCGCGAATGCGTGGACGTGCCGTCCTTCACAAATGACAACGGACACGGCGCATTCAGCACCGTCGCGAGGTCAAAATCCATTTCTAGCTTCGTTTCGTTAGTGATTATCAGTGGCGCGGCCAGGGTGATGCGAACGGCATTGGTGTCGCGGGCCAGGTGATACGCCCAACCGTCCAGTTCGCCGGCAGAATTGCGCCACAACCCTTCTAGCGCCATAAAAATGTAACCGCCCTGCCATCCCCAGTAGAGCCCGTTCACATCGGGGTTGAGCGGATGACCTGGTGGAAATTTCGCCGGGTCCGCGTGGTTTAAATTGGTGTTCAATCCGACCAGGAAACGGATGGTGCAAAATTCACCCGGGGGAATTTGTTCCAGCCGGAAAGAATCACGGTTCTGGCCAAAGTCCAGCCAGGCAACCGAGTTCGAACATTCCAGCCAGGTACCATCCAGGCGTTGCAATTCGAAATCGCTCACCAAATAACTCATTCGTGTCACGGAAAACGTTTCGTCCGCTGAGGTCTGGTAACGGAACGACGCGGGTTGGAGGTCCTGCCCGGAAAATTTCGGCGTGATTTGAATTTCCAACGCCGCCGCCGATGCAATATTCAGCGCGGCCATGTAAAAGAAACTAAACAAGATGGTGCGGGCGTACTTCATTTTGAAACGGCCTCGTAACTGCCGCTGACAGAATTCCATGTCAGCGTTGTGGTTTGCGTTGACTGGCTGCCGGAAGCGAGGGCGGTATTGGCCTGATTAATAAAATCGGTTACGACCGGTTCGTAGATACCGCGGACAATCCGGCCAACCGGTTTGCCATTGAACTGGCGGCCCATGATGTAGGGATAGGCCGGCCGGCCATTTGCATTAATCGTTGTGAAATACGCATAAGTACCCTGAGGATATTCCGGCGTCACGCACCAGCGGCCATTTGATTCATCGAGATCGAAATCCCTGCCCTGTACCTTTCCAAAATCTCCAAGATACGCGTAGTCCTCAATATAATGGCCGATGGGATAAAACTCGCTGACGTCCGGACCGGTTTCATAATGATGGAGCACGGCAGAGCGGTTCAATTCCCGGGCGTCCCACGCAGGCAAAATGCCGCGTCCGGTCAACGCCAGATTGTCCGTTCCGTTTTGCCCATTCCTCAAAACGAAACCCGAAACCATCCGGCGCACGGCGCTCGCGGGATTTTTCGGGTCGGAATAACCGTACGGCCCATAGACGGGGTAACCGTCATCCGTCCAACCCAGAATTGGTGAATGCTTCAACGGCGCTCTCTTGCTCTCGTAATAGGACTTGGTTGCGGCGTCAAAATCCACATGGTCGCCCAGCAGATAACGCAGGGCGATGGGCTCAGCGTGGTAGTGATACGTGCCCCATTCCTGTTGATGGCCGAATCCGGGGTCAAATGTAGTGCCTTCGTTCACAAAGGCGTCACGATTCCAAATGCCGTCGCCGCGTCCAATTCGCGCCCGCGGGTTGGCATCCCGCCCGCTGCCATGCGAGTAGGAAAAACTGTCGCTCGCATCAAACATCTGTACGCCGTCCACGAACAATCCAATTTCGCCAAGATGGCTGAAGTGGCGCGTGGCTGGTAATGCCGGATGGCGGGGGATAGCTAGGATGAAATGCTGGTCCGTCGGCAGGTTCGGGAAAGCAAGCCGATGCCAGGCATCGTTATACCAGGGGCCCATGATTTGGCTGCCCAGACCTGTGCTGCGAATATAGATCCAGTTGGCTGACGACAGGATTTCCTGCACGCCGCTGTATGCGGGTTGCGATTGGCTTTGCCGCCCGTTGCTCCATGTGGATTCTGTGCGGCCAGAAAATTTATCGGCATCCGTCCGGTAAATTTGGGCAAACTGTCCTGAATCCACCGTGAACCATGAGGTAATTTGCGGGTCGCCGAAAGCGTTAACGGCTGAGGCAACGAAGAGCAGGATGCGCAAAAAAGTTTTCATATCAGTTGATGGTGAAATCGCCCGTGAGCGTGTAGGAGGGCATCGAGTTAAAATTGACGATGACATTTTGCGTCCCGGCCGCGGCACTGGCAGGAATTGTCACCACGGCAGTCACGATATTGGTCGCCGGACGGGAGATATCCACGCAGTTAATTCCCGTTGAGGTCGAGGTATTGGTGAGGACGACCGTAGGCGTCGTCGGTGCGTTGAGTGGTGGATTTGGGGGCGTGCTTGGAAGCGTGATGGTCAATATCAGGCTTTCTCCCGGGTTCGCGCTGCCCCCGGGGACGGTACTGGTATTCGTCGTGACGATTGTCACCCCTGCGCCTTCGTAGGCCGCTACGGACGTCCGCCCGACGCGATAAAAATTTTCACTGAGCGAGGTCATGTTCGTATAACCTCCGGTGATTTTATTCGGTGACACGCCGGAGACGATTGTGCCCCATGAAGGACTTACGAGGTTGGTCGCGGATTGGACTGTGTAACTGCCCCCTTCCAATGCGCTCCACGTCAAGGTGACCGTTCCGGTTTTGACCACCGGTGCGTTTAATTTCGAAGCTAAATTTGTGTCTCCGAGAAAATTGGTGGTGACGTTCTCGGTAATTGCACCGACTGCGCCACCGGTGGGATTGCCATAATAACCCCGGCCAATGTCATAAGGATAAACCGGCGTGCCGCTGGAATTAATCGCCACAAAGTACGCATAGACGCCGTTGGGAAATTCCGGCGTGACGCACCAGCGACCGTTGTATTGGTCCAAATCGAAATCCACCCCTTGTTGATAATTTGTCCCGGTATTTGGATTGATATGGTCGCCCAGGTAATCATTGTCCTCCATGTAACGGCCCAGCGGAAAATTGCTGCTGACAGCCGGACCGGGCTGGTTTGAATTGATGCCGTTATCCAAACGCACCTCCCATGCCGGAATGGTTATGCGTCCGTTCGCGGTCAGGTTGCTGGTTCCATATTCACCGTTGCGGATGACATAACCCGAAACCATCCGGCGAATGCCGCTATTCGCGTTGGTGGCGTTGGAATAACCGTATGGACCGTATAATGGAACGCCGTCCGCCGCCCATGCGAGGATAGGTGAATGTTGAGTTGGTGTATTGGTGTCTTCGCTGTACGTTTTTGATGTCGCGTTATAATCCACGTGGTCGCCCAGCAGGTAGCGCAGCCCCAGTGGATCCGCATGATAATGATACACGCCGGTGTTTTGCTGGTGCGCGTTGCCGGGGTCGAAACTGACTCCTTCATTCACATAAGCATCGCGATTCCAACAACCGGTGATGTTTTGCTCGTCCATTCCGTTGGTAGTGTCATAGGTGTAGGCGTCCCAACTGTTATACATGGCCACGCCGTCCACGAAGACGCCAATCTGTCCGCCACCATTCTCACTTTTCGTTGTTGGTACGCTGTTCGTGCGCGGAAACCGGTAGAGCACCTGTTGGTTAGTGGGCAAATTGGGAAATATCATCGTTTTGGCAGCATCCAAATACCACGGCCCCATGGTGTAACTGGCCAGGCCGGTGCAGCGCACATAAATCCAGTTGGATGAAGAATAAACTTCCTGCACACCGCCATAGGAAGGCAGCGTTTGCGCCATGCTGGAATTGGTCCAGGTCGTCACTGCTTCGCCGGCCAGTTGCGTAGTTGTATTGGTATACACCCGCGCATATTGGCCGGAATAAGTTGTAAACCAGTAGTTGGTGCGCGGGTCCGTCGTTTGTGCGCAGGCGGTGACCGCAAACAAAAGGCCCGCAACACTAATGGTCAAGAGTGTGAGTTTAATGGCGTTTGGTTGGATGTGAATTTTCATGACGCCACTTTATCCCAACCCACCTTAAGAGAACGTTAAGAGCGGGTTAGGCAAAACTTTTTTGTCCCGGCGATGGCAGGAAAAGTCTTCATCTTCTCTTAAGGTTGCTGGTGCGACATTGGATGCACTGGCGAAACGTCTGTGTTCCTGTTAAAACACCGCCAGCTTCATGAGAATTTTAATTGTCGAAGACGAGCCTGATTTGCTCTCCGGCCTGGCGCAGGCCTTGCGGGAGGAGGGCTATGCTGTGGACACCGCCAACGACGGTGAGGACGGCCTATACAAGGCCGAGAATTATAACTACGACGCCGTGGTGCTGGACGTGATGCTGCCCAAATTGGACGGATGGGAAATTCTCGCGCGCCTTCGCAAAATCAAAAAGACGCCGGTGCTTATGCTCACTGCGCGGGACCAGTCCCGCGACCGTGTGCGCGGCCTGGACACCGGCGCGGACGATTACGTGGTCAAGCCGTTCGATTTGGCGGAACTGTTTGCGCGGCTGCGCGCGCTGATTCGCCGCAGCGCAAATAAAACAACCAACGTCATTGAGATTGGCAGCGTTAAGATTGACACTGCGGCGCGAAATGTTTTGCTCAAGGACAAGCCGGTGGAGCTTACTGCGCGCGAGTATTCGTTGGTGGAATTTCTCGCCTTCCATCGCGGCGAGGTTGTTACGCGCACGCAGCTTTATGAGCATTTGTTCGACGAGAGCGATGACACGTTTTCCAATTTGCTTGATGTCCATGTTTCCAACGTCCGTAAAAAACTCGGCGCGGAATTTATCGCCACACGCCGCGGCCACGGCTACTGCATCGAATGAAAATCTTTAAATCCATCAAGTGGCGGTTGCAAATTTGGTATGGCCTTATCCTTGTGGCTGTGCTGGCGGCGCTCGGAATTACGGCGTATCAGCTTCAGCGTCAGGAATTGTTTGGGAGAATTGACAGCGAATTACAGCACCGTTTTAGCGCCGTCGCTGATGCGCTTCATGGTCACCCGCCCGGTCCCGGTCAGCCTCCTTTTGACCGTCCGCCACCGGACGGGATGCCGGACGATATGTCGCCTCCCGACAGTCCAGGTCCCCGCGAATTTCGCTTGCCCCCGCAGACTCTGGCGCTGTTTGATTCCAGTGATCCCCATAATTTTTATTATGCTATCTTTGGGAGGGACGGCGACAATTTGGCCCGTTCTACAAATGCCCCCACACAGTTATCCGGCCAATTTTTGCTGCGAAATATTTATGACCTTTATGCCGGCCAACGTCGGCAGCATTTTGTCGAGCATTCCCTCCCGTCAGGCGAGGTTATTTGGGTCGGCTGCTCCATTGTGCCGGAACTGCATGAATTAAATGTGACCGCTCTGAAACTGGCTGGTGTTGGTGGCATCATCTTATTTTTCGGCCTTGCGGGAGGCTGGTGGATTTCTTCCCGCGCAATCCGTCCGGTAGAAAACATCAGCGCCACCGCTGTGAAAATTTCCGCGGGTGATTTGTCGCAACGCATCAATACGGCGGAAACGGAAAGCGAATTGGGGCAGTTGGCTACGGTTCTCAATTCCACGTTTGACCGGCTGGAGTCAGCGTTTGCACAACAAAAGCAATTTGCGTCCGACGCGGCACACGAGCTGCGCACGCCGGTTTCGGTGATTCTTACGCAGACGCAAGCGGCGTTAAATCGCGAACGCGAGGCGGGCGAATACAAGCAAACCATCGAGGCCTGCCAGCGCGCGGCGCAACGGATGAGGAAGCTCATTAGTGCGTTATTGGAACTCGCCCGACTCGACGCTGGGCAGGAGCAGATGAAACATCTGCGCTTCGATTTTGCAAAGGCGGTTGCGGATTGTATTGAGTTGATTCGTCCGCTCGCAGACGAGCGAGGCATCAAGCTTGTTACGGAGCTTTCGTCGTTGGAAATCGCCGGTGATTCCGGGCGGCTCGGCCAAGTGGTCACGAATCTTCTGACCAATGCGATTGAATACAACCATGATGGCGGCGAAGTGAAAGTGGCCCTGAAACTGGAAAACGGCATGGCCGTTTTGACCGTGAGCGATACGGGGCAGGGGATTGCCGCGGAAGATTTGCCTCGTGTCTTCGAGCGGTTTTACCGGGCCGACAAATCCCGTTCGTCCGGCAATGCGGGTCTGGGATTGGCCATCTGCAAAGCGATTGTTGCCGCGCATGGCGGCAGTATGGACGTGACGAGCGAAGAAAATGCGGGCACGACGTTTACTGTCCGCCTGCCCATTGACACTTAAAAGCCCTTAAACATTGTTCATCGCAAAAGCAGGAGATCAAGCAGGTCTCTTGGGCAGGACGATCTTGTTTGAATGGTTCTCCCTCACCCATGCCCTCTCCCGCTGGGAGAGGGAGAATTGTCCGCCGATATCTTGAAACGCCGAACGGTTGGATTTATTCGGGAGTTTCTACTTTTAAACAGCCAAATTATTTCTTAGAACGGTCTAATTAATGAACCCTCAACGCGATATCAATCTGCTTGATTGCCGCAACGATGTGGTCGGAAATGCGCTTCTGGCTTTTGACTTCAGCGGCGCCGAGGACGTTTTGCAGATAGCCGCGGGCTTCGCGAAGTTTATCGTCAGACAGCACTTGCTTCTCGTGGTCTTTGTCATCGCCGGTTAAATCCAGGCCAAGCAAATCAGCGGCCTTGTGGACCTGTCCCATGGCTTTGGCGCGATGGCCGTGATAGTCATGGTCGCCATGTGCCAGAATGCGATAAGCGCGGTGCAACATGTCGGCCTCCGCCGAGTCGCGGAAGGCGACCATTTGGAATTGGGCCGGAGTTGCGGATGTCGTCGTGCTGGCCATCTGTGACGGGGTGGCCGCCAGGAGGCTGGCGCCGCCTAAAATGGAAACGAAAGCTGTTAGAGTAATAATGTTTGTTTTCATATCGGTTTGAATGTATGGACGGCGTGGCCGGTTGTCAAGTTACAGAAATCGAGGCTGGCAATGGCAGCGCCATCTGCCAAGGGCCACCTTTTGAGGGAGTGA
>Ga0302325_10023985_pt1 | contig 12703 bp, 15 predicted proteins | sample Palsa_T0_2_FD_201948 | JGI IMG/M metagenome (GOLD analysis project Ga0302325, IMG submission 201948) | Peat permafrost microbial communities from Stordalen Mire near Abisko, Sweden - Palsa_T0_2 | ecosystem: Environmental > Terrestrial > Soil > Palsa > Peat permafrost | place: Sweden: Abisko... | reverse complement strand
TCGTGCCGCCCCAGGGTGTTTCCGAACCCGTAGGTCAGCTGCACGACGCTGCGGCCGGGATAGGTACTCGACGTGTAGTAGGTCGGCTTGCTCGTCGCAAGCGCGCGTTCGAGCGGTACCGTCAGATGGCGCTCGGTCGCCGCGACGTCGATGCTTTGTTCGTGCGCCGTCACCACGACGACGGGCAGTGCGATATCGGGCAACAACGAGTACTTGAGGTTCGCATATGCGACCGCGCCCCAAATTGCGATGGCGAGCCAGGCAATCCCGATCGTCCAGGGATGGTCGATCGCGAAGCGCGAGACGTTGAAGCGTCTGCGCGCGCCGCTCAAGTCGCGGCTTCCGCCGGAATCGCCGGAAAACGATCGTCCCATCGCCATCGCCGCGTCCTTATACCCAGACTCGACACCCGGACTCGAACGAGAGATCGCCATCGCCGGCCCGCCGGGAGCCGCTTGCGAGAAGGTCCGGCCTATGCCAGCGCCACGTCGGCGAACGCGTCGGCAGCAAGGACGATCCCGACGGTACCCCGCGCGACGCGGTGGACGTGGTTTCGGATCTGCTCTTCCGTGAGGTCGTCCGAGGGATACGTCGCATGACCGTCGCCGACGAGCGTTACGCGATACCCGCGCCGCTCGCCCTCGCGGATCGTCGAATCGATGCAAAACTCCGTTTGCATCCCGCACACGACGATCCGATCGGCGTCCAGACGCTGGAACACCGCGGCGAGATCGGTCTCGCGGAACGCGTCGCAATACCGCTTCTCGACGATCGGGTCGGACGGGCGAGGCGCGATCTCGTCGACGATCTGCCAGTCGTCCGTCCCCGGCACCAGCGCTTCATCCGCGTGCCGGACATACACGACGGGAACATTGCTCGCCCGCGCGTTTTCCAGCAAACCGCTCAGCGTGCCCAGAAATGCCGCCCGGCGGCCCGGCTCGAGAGCTTGGATCAGTTCTTGTTGGACGTCAATGACGAGCAATGCGATTCCCATGCCGCGGCCTTCGATGTGCCAAGAGCGATCCTTTCCGGCCCCCTCGCGGATTTTTCGGCGTGCCTATTGAAAAGCAGCGACCTGCGGAATCTAACCGACACGGAGGCATACTGATGCAGCGCGACCGCGACGGCGAACCCTTTCAAAACGATTTCACGGACAACCGTGGCCCAAGCGGCCCCGAGCAAGAAGAGAACGCCGAGCAGGAGGTTCTCGATCCCGATGTCGACTCACAAGAGGGCGACGTATTCATGGAAAAGGAGCTGCGCGGCTCGCTCGCCGACTAAATTGTTGTCACCCTGAGCGCAGCGCCCCCCTTCGCAGGCTCAGGACAGGCTCCGGCGCGCAGTCGAAGGGCCGACGGCGCAAGGCCAGCTCCCGTCGGCGCTTCGACCAGCTCAGCGTGACATAATTAGCGCTTCGACAAGCTCGGCGTGACACACGTCAGCGAAACGCGTCCGCTCGGGGATGACTTGAAAAGGGGGCCCTCATCGTGGTAACCTCGTTCTCCATCGTTTCATGGATGCGGTTGAGAAGATGGTCGTGCACGGTCGCCGGGTTCGAGCCGCAACGGGGAAGGTCGAACGCGATGTCCCGGCCGCATCGACGCAAATGGTTGATTCGCGGAAACGGCTGACGTTCGACGACCCAGACGGAGTAATCACGTAGCGCGCCATGCTCCCGATAGCGGAATTGCACGAGCGTCTGCGCCCCGCAGCGCAGGGGTCGCGTGGTATCGGCGTGTCCCGGTCGGCCCCGCGGAGGTCGCCCGCCGGGCTTCGTGCTCGCACTCTTTCCGACGTCCTTGCGTACATGAACGAGCACATGAGCGAGCCGGTCGGCCTAGCCGAGCTTGCGAACGTGGCGCACGTGAGCCGCTTTCATTTTACAAGACTCTTCAAGACGAGCACGGGTCTTAGCCCGATGGCGTATCTCGAGCGTTCGCGGATCCGTCGCGCCCAAGAGCTGATCGTAAGCGGAGAGATGCGGCTTGCCGAAATTGCGGTCGCCATGGGCTTCGCGGACCAGAGCCACTTTACGCGCCGCTTCCGCCGGCACACCGGTCGTACGCCCGGCTCGATCGCACGCACGGTCCACGCAAACGCAAGAACGTGCAATCCCGGACCTTCCCACGCCGGGTAGCATGGGATGTATCGGCGCCCCTTTCGGGATCGCATCCCGCGCGGCACTCGGATCATTTTCCAAACCGGAGGACACAGCATGAACACGCTCACGATGAAAGACGGCACGGACGTCTATTTTAAGGACTGGGGAAGCGGACAGCCCGTCGTCTTCAGTCATGGTTGGCCGCTGAGTGCGGACGCATTCGAAGATCAAATGGCTTTCCTGGCAGACCGCGGATACCGTTGCGTCGCCCACGACCGGCGTGGCCATGGCCGCTCGAGCCAGCCGTGGACCGGTAACGACATGGACACCTACGTCGAAGATCTCGCGACGGTCGTGGAAGCGCTCGAACTCAAGAATGCGATCCACGTCGGCCACTCGACCGGGGGCGGCGAAGTTGCGCGCTACGTCGCCCGCTACGGCGCGAAGCGGGGGGTTGCGAAAGCCGTACTTATCGGCGCCGTTGTCCCGCTGATGCTCAAGACCGAGGCAAACCCGGACGGCTTGCCCATCGAGACATTCAACGGGTTCCGCGCTGTCGTCCAGGCGGACCGCGCGCAGTTCTTCAAAGATCTTGCCGACCCGTTCTACGGTGCGAACCGCCCCGGCTCCAAAGTCTCGCAAGGCCTCAAGGATTCGTTTTTGCTCCAAGGGCTGTTGGCCGGCTATCCGGCCTCCTACCAGTGCATCAAGGCGTTCTCCGAGACCGACTTCACCGAAGATCTTCAGAAGATCGACGTCCCGACGTTAATTCTTCACGGCGACGACGACCAGATCGTTCCGATCGCCGTTTCCGCGATGCATTCGGTCAAGCTGATCAAGAACGCACGGCTCGACATCATCAAGGGCGCACCGCACGGCATGTGTTCGACCCTCAAAGATGAGATCAACGGTAAGCTCCTGGCCTTCTTTAGGGGTTCGAACGGCCAAGCGCAGAGCTCGGAACTCGAAACGGCAACGACCGCCTAGCAGCTCGGCTGCGATATGAGCGAGCTACTGCATGTTTGATCTCGCCGGGCTGACCGACTACGCGCTCCTTCTTCTCCGGCTCATGGCCGGCCTGATCTACGCCGACAGCGGCTACAACGACCTCCGCAATCCCGGCGCCCGCAGTAAGAGCATCGGCCTGTCCAAGAACGTCGCGATTTTCCTGGCGGTAGCCGAGCTCGCGGGCGGCGCGGGCATTATCTTCGGCGTACTTCAGCAGCTTGCAGCGATCGGCTTGATCCTGATCATGCTCGGCGCGATTCAGAAGAAGATTTTCGTTTGGAAAACCGGCTTTTGGGGTGAGGACGGTCTCGGCTGGTCGTACGATTTGACGCTGATCTCGATGTTGATCGTTATCTTGGCCACCGACGGAGGCCGGTTCGTTCTGCTGCGTTAGCGGCGCCTAGCGTTTTCATCGATCCAGCGGCAACTCTAACGAGACCGGGCCCTCCGTGGAGGCCGGCGGAGCGTCGTGCAGGACTGCGTCCGGTAATCGCTCGCGCAGCATCTCCTCGAACATCTCGGCGTTGCGCACGGATTGGCCGCGCGCGTGGTTGTTGAAGTAGGCGTACACCTCGCGCACGCCCGGATCGGCGACGATGTCGACGATCCGATCCGCCCACGGCGCGATCTCATCGGGCCGATACGAATAGTCGTACCGCGTTACGTTGCTGCCGCGCCACCAGTCGGCGGCGTTGCGGCCGTGAAAACGAACGTACGCGATGGGGCTCGTCACGTCGCTGCTGGCGCGCGGCAGCGTCTTGAAGTGCGGCTCGTCGACGTTAACGAGCCCGATATGCAGTCCACGCAGCAGCTCGAGGGTGTCGCTCGTCTGCCACTCGCGATGGCGAAACTCCGCGACGAGCGCGACGTCGTCGAGCGCCTCGCGCAGCACTTCGAGATAGGATCGCGTGGCCGCGCTCGGACGAAACGAATTGGGAAACTGCGCAAGAAAGCATGCGAACTTTCCGGCATCGATGAGCGGCGCGACGTTCTGTCGCAGCTGCAGCACGTCCGCATGGACACCAACTGCTGCCGGATCGGGAAGGTGCGTTCCCGTACCGGGGAGTTTCGCCGCGAAGCGAAAGCCCGGCGGCGTCCGGCGCGCCATTGACTCGAACGTCGAGGCTCCGGGAACGCGGTAATACGTCGCGTCGATCTCGACCGTCGTAAAGTGCCGCGCGTAGAGATCGAGCATCTCACTGGGTCTGGTGCCGGACGGGTACACCGGGCCGATCCAGTCCTTGTACGAGTAACCGCAGGTGCCGACGGAGACGCTCGGGATCAGGCGACGGGTCTTCAATGCGGCATCTCGTCATCGTCGAGTCCGAAGTAATGCCCGAGCTCGTGAATCACGGTCTCGCGTATTTCCTCGAGGGCCTGCTGGCGCGAGCGCGTGACGCGGTTGATCGGGCCGCGGAACACGGCGATCTCGTCCGGAAGCAGCGGCGCGTCATGCGTCCGCTCGGTGAGCGGGACGCCACGGTAGATGCCCAGGAGTTCGGAATCGGCGCCCGCACCGTCCTCGAAACTCTCGAGGTCGTCATCGGTTGGCTCGTCCTCAACCGCGATGACCACGTTCTGGACGAGGTCGGCGAACCGTTTCGGAAGCGATTCCAGCGCTTCGCTCACGACACGTTCGAACTCGTCACGCGTTAGTTTCCCGCTAGCCATGTTGCCGGCCCATCACCGCAGATTGATGCTAACGCCGCGTAGCCTCCTGTGGCCGTCGATTCATGCCAGCCGCAGGCGAGCTTTCGGGATCGTTGAAATAAGGGCCCGCGTAGGAACTGACGCCGTTTCGGAGACGGGTGCATGTCTTTTCGACTGTCGCGCCGGGCACTGCTCGGCTCGCTGCTTGCGTCTCCGCTGCTCGCGGCGGCCCCGTCGTCTCCGTCCTCGCTTCACATCGTGCGCAAGGGCGACGCCGACTACGCGAGCGCACGGATCAACAAGAACCGCGCGGTCACGTCTTTACCGCAAGCCGTCGCCTACGCGTTCGACGAGCGAGACGTTATTGCAGCGCTCCGCTACGCAAAGGACGCCGGTCTTCCGATATCGGTGCGCAGCGGCGGCCACGATTACGAGGGATTCTCGACGAACGACAACGGCCTCGTGATCGATCTGAGCCGCTTCGATGGGATCGCAATCGATCGCGAAGACGGGTCGTGCCGGGTCGCGCCGGGCGTGCTGCTGCGGACGCTGTACCATCGGCTCTTCACCGAGGCGTCGGCCTCGCTTCCCGCCGGAAGTTGCGGCACGGTCGGCGTTTCCGGTCTGACCCTCGGCGGCGGTTTTGGTCCGCTCGGGCGGATGCACGGGCTTCTGTGCGATCGTCTGCGCGCGGTGCGCCTAGTCGATGCGGCGGGTGAGTTGCGCACGAGCGCCGCCGACCCCGATCTGCTCTGGGCATGCCGCGGCGGCGGCGGCGGCAACTTCGGCATCGTGACCGAATTCGTCTTCGATTTGGTCGCGGTTCCGGCGATCGTCACGACGTTCTCACTCAACCCGGGGTGGAACGCGGGCGTCGCTCGCACGGCCGCACTTGCGTTCACCCAATCCGCACCGAACCTGCCACGCGAGATCTCTCCGACGCTTCTTTTGAGCCGGAACGAGAACGCGGTCGAGCTTTTCGGACTGAGCCTGCTTGGCGAACCCCAGACGCAATCCGCCCTGCGCGAGATCGTTCTCGCGATCGGGGGGACCTTGACCACGAACCGCGTTCCGTATTTGGCAGCGGTCGAACGCGGTGCGGGCAACGACACCGACGTCGCGTGTTGGAAGATGACCTCGTCGTTCTTAGGGGGCCCGCTATCCGGCGACGGGTGCGACGCCGTCACCCGGGCGCTGATCGCCCCGCACTCCGGGCAGGTGCAGTTCGAACTCTTCGGCGGCTCGATCGCGAGATTGCGCCAGGACGCAAGCGCCTTCTGGCACCGCGACAAGAGCGTGCTGATCCAATGCCAAAGCTACTGGCGCGATCCGGAGAAAGGGCAACCGGAACGCGCGTGGGTCGCGAGTGCGTTCGCCTCAATCGATCCCCATACGACGAGATCCAGTTATCGGAATTATTGCGATCTCGCATTGACCGACTGGCCGGTGCGCTACTACGGCGCGAATTACGCACGGCTACAGCAAATAAAGGCGCGCCTCGATGCACAAAACCGCTTTTCATACCCCCAAAGCATCCGTTTGCCCTGATGGAGTGGAACGGCAGGAAGGCGGCACGCACAAAATCAAGGGCCGTAGGCGGTGGTTCCGCGTGGAGTTCGCTATGATTCATCTCGTCGTGCTCGCGATGATCGACCTTTGGGACATTGATGCTTCTGCTTCGCAGCCTCCCGCGGCCCAGTTCGGGCAACGGCTTGCCGGGGCGGGAAGCACGTCCGATGCTTTGCTTAATTCGAGCGACGCGCTCGGCCCGAGCCCGATCAAAGTCTGCACCTACGGAGCGCCGCCGCTTGGCCCGCAACTCTTTAGCGATGCGACGGGGCTCGCGCGGGCCTTCACCACGCCGGCCTGCGACGACGGCTCGAGCGCGTTCCAATCCGGTTTAGCAGCCCAATCGCTTATGGATTTTCTACCGCTTGGGATGGTGCTTCCGTGGAGCCCGAGCTTTGCGCCGGGGATTCCCGTCACGCTCCCCGGGCGCACGGCGACGTCGCCAAGCGGGTCCGCCACGGGCCAGGCGCGCCTTGCGGGCCCGAGTAGCGTGCACCTACCGCCAGTCGAACGCGAGTCGTGGGCAACGTCGGGCGGAAGGTCAGACCGCACGTCGGTCCGCCGCCGCTAGCCAACGCTTCCCGGTTCCTCGGCGCCCGCAAGCCTGCGGATAGGATCGGTATCGGATGCCGGAACTTCCGGACGTTGCCGCCTACATCAGCGCGCTCGAGCCGCGCATCGTCGGGCAGACCCTCGAGCGCGTGCGCCTGTCGAGCGCATCGTTGTTGCGCACCGTCGATCCGCCGCTCGCAAGCGTCGAAGGCCGCGTGGTCCGCGAGCTGCGGCGCATCGGCAAACGGATCGCCATCGGCCTTGAAGGCGACCGGTGGTTGGTGCTCCACCTCATGATTGCCGGACGTCTGCATTGGCGGACGCCCGGGGCCAAACTCGCCGGCCGTAACGGCCTCGCGGCCTTCGATTTCCCCAACGGCACGCTAACCCTTACAGAAGCCGGCACCAAACGCCGCGCGTCGTTGCACGTCCTCGCGGGCGCGGAGCAGCTCGATGCCCTGGACCCCGGTGGCATCGACGTCTTCGCCTGCGACCTCGACGCGTTCAAAGCGGCGCTCACGGTCGAGGATCGCACGCTCAAGCGCGCGCTCACCGATCCACGCATCGTCAGCGGTATCGGCAACGCCTACTCCGACGAGATCCTCCACGCCGCACAGCTTTCCCCGATTACGCGAACGCACAAGCTCACCTTACACGAATGGGGACGCCTGCTCGACGCTACGCGCACGACGCTGCAGCATTGGATCGATCGTCTGCGCGCTGAAGCCGACGACGGATTCCCCGAACGCGTTACCGCCTTTCGTGACGAGATGGCAGTCCACGGCCGCTTCGGGAAACCTTGTCCGCGCTGCGGCCAGCCGGTGCAACGCATCCGGTACGCCGACAACGAGACGAACTATTGCGCCCAGTGCCAGACGGGCGGCTCGTTGCTCGCCGACCGCAGCTTGTCGCGGCTGCTGAAGGGCGACTGGCCGCGCACCCTCGAGGAGCTCGACGCACTCAAACGGCGCTGAGCCGGTCGTGACAAGGACAATGCACCGATGAAGAAACTCGCCCTACTTTTGATCCTCTTGTCGGCCGGCAGCGCCGGCCAGGCCGGCGTGCCGTCGACGTACCTGGCGGCTGCAATGGCCGCCATGGGCGGTGAATCGAAGCTGCGGGGGATAACCGCAATCGAATATCGCGCCGTCGGAACGCGAATGATGGTCGAGCAGTCGGAGCGTCCGAGCGGACCGTACTTCATCGATCACTTTCGCCTGCACGAAATTCGCGATCTGGGGCGGCAGCGCACGCGCATCGAACAAGCGGATGAGGCATATGCGGCCGACAAATGGTGGCTGGACCAGACGGAGCCATCGAGCGGCACGACGATCATCAACGACGACGTATCGGCCTCCCTGTCCGCGGGAAAATACGCATTCGGCGGCAACTTTCTCGAACAGGACAATCAGGAACAATTTGCCTTCGCACCGGAGCGGCTGTTGCAGACGGCCGCTGCCGCGCCGGATCTACGAGTGCTCCCCGACGCAGTCTTGCACGGCATGCGCCATCACGTTCTTGCGTTTACGTGGAACGGCGCTCCGTGCGTACTCTCCATCAACGCGCTGACGAACTTGCCCTGGTCCATCCAGTGGACCCGCGCCTATCCCTACCAGACGTTCCTCAACCCGTGGGGCGACGTCACGTCGAGCCTGACCTTTAACTCGTGGACGCTCGAGCCGTACGGCGTCTCCTATCCGCGCGAATGGACGTACGTGCGACTTGGGCTGCCGGACGTCCAGTTGGCGATCGTTTCCTTAAAGATAAATCCGACGCTCAACGATCCGGAACTCGCCGTTCCGGCGGACATCTACGCGGCACACCACGAAAAGCTGCGCTGGGTGAATGCGATCCCGCTCGGGCTTGGCGGCTCGGGCCCGCCTCACGAGATCGCGCCTGGAATTCTCTTCTATCCGGGCGGGTGGAACGTCGCGTTCGTCAAGCAAGCTGCCGGCACGATCGTGATCGAGGCGCCGTGGTCGACGGGATACACGCAGCAGGCCCTCGACGCAGCGCTCAAATGGTCGCGGCGACCGGTCACGGCCGCGATCACGACGTCCGACTCATGGCCGCACATTGCGGGCGTCCGCCAGGCTGTCGCACGCGGGATTCCGGTGTACGCGCTCGATCTCAACATTCCGATCTTGACGCGATTGATCCGCGCACCACATCGTCAAATACCAGACTTGCTTGCCGAGCATCCGCTTGCGCCGAACTTCCGCATCGTGCGCAGCGACACGTTCGTTGGTTCGGGCGACAACCGATTGGAGATCGTCCCGTATCGGAGCGCAACCGGCGAGCGCCAGATGTTGATCTACTTTCCGGCCCGGCGGCTCCTGTACACGAGCGACCTCTTTTCGGGCGACGGAAACGGCGGGTGGTTCACCCCCCAATACCTCAAGGAGATGATCGGAGCAGTCGAGCGCCGGCACCTGGCCGTCGAGACGATTTGGGGCATGCATTACGATCCAACCCCATATCAAACGGTGATCGACTACGAACGGGGATTCCTGGCAGAGTCGCCCGCGACGCCACAGCCGCAGCCGACCGGTTCGCGGGACGCCGCCGCGCAGACCGCGAGCCTCTCGTACTTTCTCGGTCGTTGGGAATGCGACGGCTCGTTTCCAGCGAGCGGGAAAGCGATATCGTCGACGATGCGGTTCGAATCAGACTTGGACGGCTCGGCGGTCCTAAAACATCACGACGACGTCTCCCCGGCATCCTACCATGCCGTTGAGGCTTGGACGTATAACGCCGGCCAACGCCATTTCGCTGCCGCCGTGACGGACAATTTCGGCGGCATCCGCGAGTTCACATCGGACGGATGGAGCGACGGCGTTCTCGTGTGGAGCAGCGCTCCACCGATTACCCCCGCTCAACAGTTCGTCTACACGCGGCTCACCGGCACGAGCATGCGCGTCGATTGGCAAGTAGCCCACAATGGACCGACCTACGTCGTCGGCGACACCCTCTCATGCAAAAAAATGTCACCCTGAGCGGAGCGCCGCAGGCGCGGAGTCGAAGGGCCGACGGTGCAAGGCGAGATCCCGGCGGCACTTCGACTGCGCTCGCTTCGCTCGCTCCGCTCAGTGTGACAAAGTTTACGCTATCGTCGCGAGCGGTTATTCGTTTCGGTGCGGGATCGCGGAGCCGCCCTCGGCGTCTACCTCGTCATCTAAGTCTTCGTCGGAGTCGATGTCGGTTGTCTCGACGACACCGGCGTCATCGTCCTGATCTCGGGGCGCGTCGGGTGAATCTTCTTCGGGAGATGTATCCATAGTTGGCTCTTTCTGATGGCGTGGTGCGCGGCCCCTAGGGAGAGAGCGCCACGCCGGTAACGCTATCGTGCAATTCAGCAGTCGCCGTGAGCACCTTCTGACCGACGGAGATAAAGACCGGCGTTTGCTCGTGCGCGTCAAGCGCGGCTTGCGAAGACCAGCGTTCAACGATAAAGAACGACCCTGCGTCCTCGGACGAGCGAAAAACGTCGTAGCTGATGTTGCCGGGGTGGCTCCGCGACGCATCCCGCATCGTGCGAAAAGCTGCGATCGCCGCCTCGATCCGATCGGGCGCAAAACGAAACACCGCAACGTGCCAGAGTGCCGCCGGCCCGTCTTGGGCGGAGGCGCCGGCCGGTGAGGCAGCCGCTGCAACGAGCGCACCGAAAAACGCCGAGCGTTCCATCTCTTCCGCCCCCTAGCCGGCTTCGGCTTCTCGACTCATATACTCATCGCACCCTTGCCCACTTTTGGCGAACGCCTACCGCGAGCGCCCAGCCCATCTGGGCGCTTGCTTGAACCTTCCGAAAAGGGGAAAAGCTCCCACGGAGGCAGCTTGAAGTTCTAATGAGACCTACCGAGGTTTTTGCACCGGCAGAGCCGCCGGCCGATGGACAATCGGCACGGAAGAACGAGCTTGCCGTCACGCTTCGCGTGAATGGCGAATCGGTCGCACTCCAGATCGACCCGCGTACGACCTTACTCGACTGCCTGCGCGAGACCATGCGCCTTACCGGGACGAAAAAAGGCTGCGATCACGGCCAGTGCGGCGCCTGTACCGTTCACGTCAACGGGCGGCGGGTGAACTCGTGCCTGACGTTCGCCGTCATGCACCAAGGCGACGATATTACGACGATCGAGGGGCTCGGCCGCCCCGGCAGCCTTCACCCGGTGCAGGCAGCCTTCTTGGAACACGACGCGTATCAATGCGGATACTGCACGCCGGGGCAGATCATGTCGGCCGCCGCACTCCTCGAAGAGCCCTGCGGTGCGACCGACGCTGACGTGAAGGAAGCGATGAGCGGCAACATCTGCCGGTGCGGAGCTTATCCGAACATCGTTTCCGCTATCCAGGACGTTCGGTCGGAGCGCTAACATGGAGATGTTCGCGTTTAGCGAGGCCGCCGGCGTCGAGGACGCTATTCGCGCCGGAGCCGAATCGGGAACAGCGCAACAGGGCGCGCGCGTCCGCTTCGTCGCCGGCGGCACGACGTTACTCGACCTGATGAAACTTGACGTCGAGCGTCCGCTCGCCGTCGTCGATATCAATGGTCTACCGCTCGATACGGTCACAAAGCTTACCGACGGTCGCCTGAAGATCGGCGCCCTCGTGCGCAATTCGGATCTCGCCTACCATCCCGACGTGCGCAGCAACTATGCCGTCTTATCGCAGGCACTCCTCTCCGGCGCCTCGGCCCAACTGCGCAACATGGCCACGACCGGAGGCAACCTGCTCCAGCGCACGCGTTGCATGTACTTCCGTAATCGTGCGCTGCCGTGCAACAAGCGAGAACCGGGCTCCGGCTGTTCGGCAATCGAGGGCGAAAACCGCAGCCTAGCAATCCTCGGCACGAGCGCGCACTGCATCGCCACAAACCCCTCCGACATGAACGTCGCGCTGACCGCCCTCGGGGCGGTTATTCAGATCGAGGGCACGGCGGGCAAACGCGAGGTACCGATCGAGGCCTTCTTCTTCGAGCCCGGCGATACGCCCGAGCGCGAGAACGTTCTCGATCCGGGAGACCTGGTTACCTCGGTCACGCTACCGCCGCCACCGCAGAACTGCAGCCAGGTCTACCTCAAGCTACGCGATCGTGCCTCGTACGAATTTGCTCTGGCCTCTGCGGCGATCGTTGCGTCGGTAGACAACGGCACGTTCAGCTACATTCGCGTCGCACTCGGCGGCGTCGCGAGCAAGCCGTGGCGCTCGCTCGAAGCCGAGGAACAGCTTTACGATCAGCCCGTCGACGAAGCGTCGTTTCGGCGCGCTGCCGATGCGGCGCTAGCCGGGGCACGCCCGCAAAGCCGCAACGGCTTCAAGATCGAGCTGGCCAAGCGTTGCATCGTGCACGCGCTCGGCGTGGCGACGGCGTCATGACGGTGTCGCCGGCCGGCAGCTCCGTGCCTCGCATCGAGGGACCGCTGAAAGTCAGTGGTATCGCGACGTACACTTCCGACTTCAACTTCCCGGGCTTGCTTTACGCGGTACCGGTGTGTGCGACGATCGGAAGCGGAACGATCGCCGGGCTCGATACAAGCGTTGCCGGGTCGATGCCGGGCGTGCAGGCCGTCTACCACCGTGCGAACATCGGGCGGATCTATCGTTCCGCGCCCGACGAGGGGCTGGGGACGTATCTGGACGAGCGGCGCCCGCCGTTCGAGGATGACGTTATCCGCTACTACGGTCAGTACGTTGCCGCCGCCGTCGCCGATACCTACGAGCAGGCGATTGCCGCCGCTAACGCCGTCAAGGTGACGTACGACGCGAAAGAACCCGACGTCCGCGATCAGCTCGAGCCCGAGGGGCAACCGAACCTCGACGGCG
>Ga0302325_10023983_pt1 | contig 12704 bp, 11 predicted proteins | sample Palsa_T0_2_FD_201948 | JGI IMG/M metagenome (GOLD analysis project Ga0302325, IMG submission 201948) | Peat permafrost microbial communities from Stordalen Mire near Abisko, Sweden - Palsa_T0_2 | ecosystem: Environmental > Terrestrial > Soil > Palsa > Peat permafrost | place: Sweden: Abisko... | reverse complement strand
GCCGATTGGTCCGGTCGGGCCAACCGGCCCGGTCGCCCCGGGCCCGGTCGGGCCAACCGGCCCAGTCGAGCCGATCGGTCCGGTCGGGCCAACCGGCCCAGTCGAGCCGATCGGTCCGGTCGGGCCAACCGGCCCAGTCGAGCCGATCGGTCCGGTCGGGCCAACCGGCCCGGTCGAGCCCGTCGGCCCGGTTGTTCCCACCGGCCCGGTTGAGCCGGTCGGCCCGGTTGTTCCCACCGGCCCGGTTGAGCCGGTCGGCCCGGTCGCCCCAGTCGCGCCGCTTCCACCTTGCGCGCCACTCCCACCTTGCGCGCCGGTCCCACCTGTCGCACCGGTCGGCCCGGTCGCGCCGGTCGCTCCAGTCGAACCGGTTGCCCCAGTCGAACCGGTCGCCCCAGATCCTGCCGGACCTGTCGGACCTGTCGCCCCAGGCCTTGCCGTATACGGGATCTGCCGCCAGATCTTCCGCAAGCGATGGATCCACCGGTCGGCCTCTGCGTGGGAAAGATGCTGTTCGCCTCGGTTCGCTTGGAGGATGATGACGAGTGACTCGAGTCGCAGGCGAGCCTCGATCCCGTCATCGACCTTGAGCGCCTCCTCGGCGCGAGCGAGCACGACCATCAGACGAACCTTCAGGCGCTCCTGGATGTGCGATGTACGGATCTCTCGCGCCAGCCGGGTCAGCTGGGCGTTCGGGCTCTCCGCCGCGAGCGCCGTGGACGGCGACCAGATGATCGCTCCCCCGAGCGCAGCGCCGCGCGCGACAAATTTGCGGCGGCTGATGCGTGACGCACCGTCGTCGGGGCCACCCCCGTCCAATTTCACCGCTTTATTGTAGGGCACGAACGAGGCTGGGAGAATCCTCGCGTTAGCATCGCAACCGTGCGGGCGGCGGCTTCGACATGCCGCGGCCAGACTCGCTCTCAGTCTGGCCGTCATTGCGCCGAGTCCGAACGGCCGCAACGGGCGACGGTCGGCCTATGCATGATCGTTCGCGACGAGGCGGCGGTGATCGAACGATGTCTCGGGTCGGTGCGGCCGCTGATCGATACCTGGACGATCTGCGATACCGGTTCTTGCGACGGCACGCCCGAGCTGATCAAGTCGGCTCTGGCCGCCGTGCCCGGCACGCTGGTCCACCGACCCTGGCGTGACTTCGGCACCAACCGCAGTGAGCTGATGGAGCTCGCGCACGGGAGCGCCGACTACCTGCTGCTGATCGACGCCGACATGACGCTCGAGTTCCGGGGGCCGCTGCCAGAGCTTCACGCCGACGCCTACCTGCTGCGCCATCTCGGCCAACTCGAGTATCTCGTGCCGCGGCTCGTCCGCGGGGATCGACGCTGGCGTTTCGAAGGGGCAACGCACGAGTACCTGGCGACAGAGGGCTCACATCGCGAGGAGGTCCTGCCTGCACTGGCGATCCTCCATCACGGCGACGGCGGCACACGCGCGGAGAAGTTCGCCCGTGACGTGCGGCTGCTCCGGGACGCCCTGAGGCGCGATCCGGACGACGCCCGAGCGACGTTCTACCTTGCCCAGACGCTGCGCGAGGGCGGTGAGACGGACGGTGCGATCCCGCTGTACCGGCGCCGGATCGAGCTAGGCGGATGGGAGGAAGAGGTCTTCTACGCCGCCTATCAACTCGGCGCGCTCGTCGGACACCGGGATCTCGACGCGGCGATCCCGCTGCTGCTCGACGCCCACGAACGGCGGCCCCGACGGGCCGAGCCGCTGTACGAGCTCGCCCGCCTGCATCGCGTCAGCGGCCGGAACCATGCCGCGTACCTGTTCGCTCGTCGCGCCGCCGAGATCCCGTACCCGGACGATCTCCTGTTCGTGCACCGCGATATCTATCAGTGGGGCATCACCTTCGAGCGGTCGGTCGCCGCGTATTGGATCGGCGAATACGAGGAGGCGCTGGCGCTCGGGGACGAACTGCTGGCGGCCGGCGGCCTTCCCGCCGATTATCTGCAGGCCGCCGAGGCAAACCGAAGTTGCTGCCTGGGCGCCCTGGGCGTCTGCCCCGACGACCCAGCGCCGACGCTGGCAGATCTGCTCGGGCCGCTGGAGACCGCTCAGATCATGCTCGAGATCGATCCGCCGCGGGCGCCGTTCAATCCCTCGCTCGCCTCCGAGGCCGGTGGTTTTCGCGGCATCGTCCGCACCGCTAACTACCGCCTGCGCGGGGACGGGGACTACGAGGTCGTCGACGCCGACGGGATCGTCCGCACGCAGAACTACCTGATCACGCTCGACGACGCACTGGAGCTGCAGTCCGTGCAGGAGCTGGCCGATGACTCCGGCGCCGCGCCGGTCTCCGCCGCGCCCGTAGTCGGGTACGAGGATCTCCGGCTGTTCCAGCTCGGCGAGCGATGGCATGCCGTTGCCACGGTGCGCGACCGCAACATCGCGGCCATATGTCAGATGGCACTGCTGGAGCTCGACGGCGCGCGGATCGCCACGGTCCGCCTGTTGGACGGCCCCGACCCGACCCAGCACGAGAAGAACTGGGCGCCGCTGGTGATCGGGAACCGGCTGCACTTCGTGTACTCCTGGGCCCCGACGCTCGTCCAGGCCTGCGATCCAGCGACCGGCGAGCTCACCCCGGTTGCCCATGATCATGCTGCGCCGCCGGCCGCCGCGGCGTTCCGCGGTGGCTCGCCTGGCCTTCGTTTGGACGGCGACGCCGGCTGGCTGTTCGTGATCCACGAGGCGTACGACGGCGACAATGGCCGCTCCTACACCCACCGCCTCGTGCGGCTCGGAGCCGATCTCAGGATCGCCGCGTTCTCGGCTCGCTTCAAGCTGGTTGGCGCCAAGGTGGAGATGTGCCTCGGCCTCGTCCGCTGGTATGACCAGCTGCTGTTCGCGTTCGGCGTCGGCGACGGCGAAGCCCACCTGCTGAGCGCCGCCTTTGACGACATCGTCGGGCTACTCGGGCACACCTGAGACCCGCCGATTACCGTTCGACGTGCTCGCCGCGTGGTGCCCCTGGACCGGGCGGGAGCTCGATCTCCCCACGTGCCGCCTGCTTGCCACACCGGTCGCAACGGAGGTCTGCGCCGATGTTGCCTCCGCAGCCGGCGTGGAGGGTGAGTCGGGGTGGGCCACCCGGGGTCGGGTAGTGGCGGTCGCCCCACTTCATGAGCACGATCAGGGCCGGCCCGAGCTCGCGTCCCTTATCGGTGAGCACGTACTTCGGCCGGCCGGGCCGCTCCGGGTCTGGAACGCGGTCGAGCAGCTCCTCGTCGCACAGCCGCTTGAGCCGGTTGGTGAGGACGTTGGAGGCAATCCCGAGCTTCGCCTGGAACTCCTCGAACCGCGTCAGGCCGACGAGGGCGTCGCGGAGAATCAGCAGCGTCCAGCGCTCCCCGATGACCTCGAGTGATCGCGCGATCGAGCAGACCTGGTCGGGATAGTCGCGTTGGAGCACGCCTCAATCGTAGCTAACTTTCTTGACACAAGTCAGATCCCTATGTAAGCTGCCTTGCATGAAGCAAGTTAGTCGCCCGAGGAGAACTCATGAAGCGCAGGCCGCTGATCCTGATCTCGCTGCTGCTGGCGGCGTTTGTGATCAATCTCGACACGACGATCGTCAACGTCGCGCTGCCGTCACTCGTGCGCCAGTTGCACGCGTCCGATTCGCAGCTGCAGTGGGTCGTGGACGCGTTCAACTTGCTGTTCGCCGGCTCGGTGCTGGCTGCGGGCAGCCTGTCTGACCGCGTCGGGCGCAAGGGGATGCTGCTCGCCGGCCTGTCGGTCTTCGGTCTGGCGAGCCTGGCTGGCGGGCTGATGGACAGTCCCGGCGAGCTGATCGCCGCGCGCTCGGTGATGGGAGTCGGCGCGGCGATGGTGTTCCCCTCGACGCTGTCGCTGATCACAAACGTGTTCACCGAGCGGGGTGAGCGCGCCCGGGCGATCGGCTTGTGGGGGGCGATCACGGGTGTGGCGATCGCGCTGGGGCCGATCGTCGGCGGCTGGCTGCTGGAGCTCTCCGACTGGCGCAGCATCTTCTTCGCGATGGTGCCGATCGCCGCCGGCGCCGGCGTCTTGGCCGCCCGCTACGTTCCGACCTCGCGGGACCCGCATGCGCCGCGCACCGACCGGGCCGGATTTGTGCTGTCGACCGCGATAATCGGGCTGCTCGTCTACACGATCATCGAGGCCCCAAACCACGGTTGGGGCAGTTCCAGGACGCTCTCAAGCTTCGCGCTGACGGCATTGCTGGCGGCGGCGTTCGTGGCCTGGGAGCGGCGCACTGAACAGCCGATGCTCGACCTGAGCCTGTTTCGCAACCCGCGCTTCACCGCCGCGAGCGCCTCGGTCGCGATCTCGTTCTTCGCGCTGTCCGGATTCATCTTCCTGGTCACCCAGATGTTCCAGTTCCTCAAGGGCTACGGCCCGCTGTCGACCGGCGTGCGGCTGCTGCCAGTCGCCTCATTCGTCGCGATCTCCTCGATCCTCGGCACCAAGCTGGCCGTCCGGTTCGGCACCAAGCTGATCGTTGCCTGCGGGCTGTTCTCGATGGCCGCGTTCTACCTATGGGTCTCGACTTCCTCAGTCACGACCGGCTACGGCACGATCGCCGCCCAGATGGTCGTTCTCGGGACAGGGATGGGCCTCACCAGCGCGCCCGCGACCGAGGCGATCATGGGCGTCGTCCCGAAAGCGAAGGCCGGCGCCGGGTCGGCGGTCAACGACGCCACGCGCCTTTTGGGCGGCACCCTCGGGGTCGCCGTGATCGGCAGCGTTTACGCGTCGCTGTACGCCCGCCGGCTCACCGGCGCGCTCCCTGGAACGTTGCCTGCGAGTGCCGTGCGGGCGGCCCACGCATCCGTCGGTGGCGCGCTCACGGTCGCCGGCAAGCTGACCCACGCCGGCCATCCACGGCTCGCGTCAGCCATTCACAACGCCGCCACCTCGGCGTTCTTTCACGGCTTCCACGTGGCCAACTACGTTGCCGCGGGCATCGCTGCGGCAGGCGCAGTGATGGCGCTGGCGCTGCTGCCCGCCCAACCGACGAGCAGCGGCGCCGGCGCTGGAGTCTCGGCCGCTCAGAACAGCCCCACCGTGCGGCCCCGTTCGTCAATGTCGACGCGGTAGGCCGCGGCGGCCTTGATCAGGCCCGGCATCTGCTGGATGCTGCCGGCGAGCGGAACGACCCAGCCCGCCCCGGTGTAGGCGCGGATGTCGCGGATCGGGATCTCGAAGCCCTGGGGGGCGTTGAGCAGCGACGCATCGGCCGACAGTGAGTACTGCGTCTTGGCTACGCACACCGGCAACCGGCCCAGGCCGTTGGCCTGCATGGCCGCGATCTTCGTGTCGGCGTCTTCGTCGTAGTGCACGCCGTCGGCGCCGTAGATGCGCTTGGCGATCATCTCGATCTTGTCGCGGATCGGCACCGGCGGCGTGTACAGCGGCCGGTACTGGGAGGGCTGCTCGGTCGCCGAGACGACGGCCTCGGCCAGCGCGACGGCGCCGTCCCCGCCCTGGGCGGGTCCATCGTTGATTTCGGCGGCGAACGCACCGGCCTCGCGGGCCAGCCTGCGCACCAGCTGGCACTCCTCGTCGGTGTCGGTCGGGAAACGGTTGACCGCGACCACGCACGGCAGGCCGAAGGCGGCGACGTTGTCCAGATGGCGCTTGAGGTTGGCGATCCCGTTTTCGATCGCCTGCAGGCCTTCGGCCCGCGTGGTGGGGGAGTCGTCTGCGCCGTAGCTGCCGTGGTGCTTGAGCGCGCGCACGGTAGCCACCATCACGCAGGCGTCGGGCTTGATGTCGGCGGCCGGGCAGACGATGTCCATGAACTTCTCCATCCCCAGGTCCGAACCGAACCCCGACTCGGTGACCACGTAGTCGCAGAGCTTGAGCGCCACGCGGTCGGCCAGCACCGAGTTGTTGCCGTGGGCGATGTTGGCGAACGGACCGGCGTGCACGAACACCGGCTGGCCCTCAAGCGTCTGCACCAGGTTGGGTTGGATCGCGTCGCGCATCAGCACGGTCATCGCGCCGGCCGCCTTGAGATCGTCGGCGGTAACCGGCTGGCCGTCGTAGGTCGCACCCACGGTGATCGCGCCTAGGCGGCGGCGCAAGTCAAACAGGTCAGAGGCCATGCCCAGGATCGCCATCACTTCTGAGGCCGCGGTGATATCGAAGCCGGTCTCACGCGGGATTCCGTTGGCCCGGCCGCCGAGGCCGACCACGATCTGCCGCAGCGCCCGGTCGTCGACGTCGACGCAGCGCTTCCAACTGACCGATAACGGGTCCAGCCCGAGCTCGTTGCCCTGCAGAAGGTGCGCGTCGATGATCGCCGCCAGCAGGTTGTTGGCCGCGGTGATGGCATGCAGGTCTCCGTTGAGATGCAGGTTGAGGTCCTCCATCGGCACCACCTGGGCGTAGCCTGCGCCCGCCGCTCCGCCCTTCATCCCGAACACCGGCCCGACCGACGGCTCACGCGTGCAGTAGCAGGCATTCCTGCCGATGCGGCCCAGCCCCTGGGTCAGTGACACCGACGTCGTCGACTTGCCCTCGCCGGCCTTGGTCGGAGTCATCCCGGTGACGTCGATCAGCTTGCCGTCGGGCTTGTCGCGCAGACGCTCCAGCACCGACAGGTCGACCTTGCCCTTGTAACGGCCGTACTGATGGACCTCCTCCTGGCGGAGTCCGATCTGCTCGGCGATCTCCGTAACCGGGCACAGCTCGACATCCTGTGCGATCTCCAGGCTGCTCTTCATCTGCTCTCCTCACCTTCGCGGGGCGGGCTGGTCGATAGACGTCAAGGAATACCTGATCGCCGGCGGGCGCGACCGCGAGGAAACGGAACTATGTCTTGAGGAGATCGGCGGCCATGGCAGGCGATCCCGTCCTGGGTCAAGCGCCAGGCGTGAGACCGGCCGCGACCGTGTTCAACGAGAATGCCGATCAGCGCGGTGTCCCCAGCGGCGAGACTGCTCGGCTTGATGCTTGATCAAAAGCCATAGCTCAAGCGCGCCGAGCAGAGCGCTCGCTCCGAGGTACTCAAGTGTGCCGAAGGGTTCCGGGGTGTGCTCAGTCGCTGCGATCAGACGGTCGGTCGGGCCGAGAAGATGGTCGAGCAACCACCGTTGGGGTCGCCGACGGCCTGAGCCGAAACCGCCTGGCCGGCCCAGGTGACGACGCAGCGATGCGTCATCGTCTGGTTCGAGGTAGGAGAACGGTCCCTGTACACGATCGAGAACGCGTTGAACCCGGTCCGAGCCCGGTATGAGCAGCAACTGCCGGTGCTCGGAGTCAGCGATGAGCTGAGCGATGAGAATCGGGCTCACCGCTTCGGGGTCGAGTCGATCAAGACCGCTGAGATCGACGATCACTCGTTCGGCGCGCGTCTCGAGAGCACATTCAAGGCAGCCGGAGAGGCGGTTCGCGCCGGCGCGGCCGAGATCGCCGAAGAGCTCGATCCGGATCACGTGCGACCAATCCGCGACGCGTATCTCAAGCCCAGCGGTCAGCGGTGATTCGCGGACCTCCGGCTGTGGCGCGGTGCCCCGCGATTGACAGGGATTCAGGCGCGGCGCGGCCAGCCGCCGGGATCGATCCCGCGCACGGACCAGCCGCGCCCGGCGGTCGATGCCTGGCTGCGCCCGCATCGTCACGCCCCGGACGTGTCCTCAGGTGGGGCAACCCCGCCGCGTGGGCACGACCGGGCGAGAGCAAGGCGCCCCATCGCGGTGCAGTTTCGGCGCAGTGCAACGAACACTGGAGTCATCGATCCGCCTTGTGTCGCAGATTCGAGGAACCCGCGGGACGGCGAAGAAAAAGCGACCGCCTGCCGGTGTGCCCGTCGTCGTGATTCGTCGCGCCTCGCAGGACGCAACCAACCTCTGAGGGAACGCTAGCACTGGCCGTTATGGCTGCAGGTGAGGCTGGTCATATCGCCAGCGTGCTCCGGATTCTGGGCCGGCGTGAAAGACGATCGTGTCGCTCAGCCGTTGCTGGCGAACGCTTTGCGGATTGGGGTGGGTGGGTGTCCGATCAGGCGCTCGAGGGTTGGGTCGGTCACCGCGAACTCGCCGCGGCGAGGCGTGGAAGGAGCCGAGGAACAATCGGGCGAACGGTTCGGGGGTGCCGTGGTCGATGAGACGTGCGACGAACTGCTCGTCATCGACCAGGACGCGGTGAATGGTGCGGCCGGACACGTCGGAGAGGAGCGCGGCGACGTGCTGCAGGTCGACCGCGTCAGTGGCGGTGAGCGGTGAGCAAGGCGACGATCTATCGCCGCTGGCCCAACAAGGCCACTGTTGTGGGCTTCTGCGGTCGAGCAGCAGGCGAGATGGCCGCCGCCAGAACCTCGGGGTGGGGAGCTTCGGGATGACCTGCTGGAGGTCCTTCAGTGGCTGGCCCGGCAGATCGCCGAGCAGGACATGGCGATGCTTGCCGCGGTGCTCGCCGGGATGCGCTCTGATCCGGCCTTGGCCGCGGCGATGCGAGGCAGACTCCACCGGGACCAAGCGGCGATGCTCGAACGCTCGCTGCATCGCGCGGCCGAGCGCGGAGAAGCTCTGCATCCGGACGCAGACAGCCTGTTCGCGGAGATCGCTCCCGCCGTGATCGTGCACCGGCTCCTGATCGTCGGCGAGGCCTGCGACCCGCGCTTCCTTGAGCACCTCGTCGACGACGTGCTCATGCCGCTGCTGCGACGCGGATAAACACATCGAGCAGAGGGCTGCCGCAACGTCGGGTTTGCGGATCCAGCTAGCCCAGACCGCGTGAAAGCAGGTGTGAGATCCCCCGGATGGGCACAATGGTCGGCATGCCCGAGCACTACCAGCGTCCAGGGTGGTTCACGACGAATGTGTTCAACCGGATCGTTGCCGTCTTGACACGGTCTGGTCTCAGCGTGTACGGCTCGCGCATTCTGGAGGTCAAGGGCCGCAGGTCAGGGGACTGGCGACAGACCCCGGTCAACGTGATGCGCTACCAGGACGGCGAATATCTGGTCGCGCCGCGTGGTCAGACGCAGTGGGTCAAGAACCTACGCGCCAGCGGGCAAGGAAGGCTTCGCGTCGGCCGGCGCACGGAACAGTTCAGTGCGATTGAGCTCGCCGACGACGAGAAGCCCGCGCTGCTGCGGGCGTACCTGAAGAAGTGGAAGTTCGAGGTCGGCGTGTTCTTCGATGGGGTCAGCCCGGACTCCTCGGATGCGGAACTGCGCGAGATCGCGCCGAATCATCCGGTCTTTCGCCTCAGCCGAACCTGACCGGCTCAAAAGTCGGTCGCGCGGCACGCGCGATGCCGACCACCAGCGCAGCCGTGCGCCAGGCAGGCTCCCGCGACGTCGCTCCAGCGGTCGGGGCAGACCACGCAAGGTCCGGGTCGCCGCGCCCCCTAAGTCAGCGACCACACCGGCGCCGTTGACACGCAGACTCGCCCCCTGATAGGTCTCACGCAGCGGACCGGCAATGACGTCGAGGAGGAGGCAGGGAATGACGTTCTTCGGACGCAGACGAGCGGCCGCGGTCGCGGTCGTCGCGGTGGTGGCTCTGTGTGGTGCGGCGGGGGCGCAGGCCAAGGCGCCGGCGTGCTCGGCGGGCACGCTCGTGCACACGCAGAGCGGCCCGGTGTGCGGTGTGACGAGTAAGGGACAGACTGACTACCTCGACATCCGCTACGCCGCACCTCCGGTTGGGGCGCTGCGCTGGGCCCCGCCTCAGCCGCCGCAGCCGTCGGCCTCGACCTATCAGGCCACCCGGCGGGGCCGCGAGTGCGCACAGCCGAGCTTTCCCAAGGGCGGACTCATGAAGGGGACCAGCGAGGACTGTTTGTTCCTCGAAGTCCAGGAGCCGGCCCACGTGCGGCCTGGAAGCAAGCTGCCGGTGATGGTGGAGATTCATGGCGGCGGGTTCCTCGGCGAGTACCGCGACGACCAGGGGACGAACTTCATCCACAGTGGTCCCGTCATCTACGTCTACATCGAGTACCGGCTCGGGGTGTTCGGGTTCCTCGCCGACCACGCGCTTGGCGCGCACTCGGGCGACTACGGCCTGATGGACCAGCAGGCCGCGCTGCGCTGGGTCAAGCAGAACATCGCCGGCTTTGGCGGCGATCCGCACAACGTGACGATCTTCGGCGAGTCGGCCGGTGGCGCGAGCGTCTGCGACGAGGTCGCCTCCCCGACGGCGAAGGGGCTGTTTGAGCGGGGGATCAGCGTGAGCGGCTTCTACAACTTCAACGTGAACACGATCTGGTGGCCGGCGGACTGCAAGTCCACGCTGCCGACCGAGGCCCAGGCCCAGGCTATGGGCGCGAAGTTCGCCGCCGCGGTCGGCTGTGGGCACGCCAGCGATGTCGGGGCCTGCCTGCGCGCGGTGCCGACGGCCACGCTGGTGAGCCAGGCCGGGCGCTACCTGGAGCCAACCCGCGGCGGAGCGATCGGGCCGATCGTCAACGGCACGACCCTCCCCATGTCCGCGGCACGGGCGTTCGCCACCGGGCACGTGAACCGAGTCCCGCTGATCATCGGTGTCGGCGAGGACGAGTTCAACGGCGGCGTCTACACCAACAGCGTCCATCACCCCGTGGTCGCAAACAGTCCAGCCCAGTACCAGCAGCTCGTGCGCCTGCAGTTCGGCTCATTGGCGCCCAAGGTCATGCGCCTCTACCCGATCCGCCGGTACCCGGCACCCTCGCCGTTCATCGCCTACCGGACGATCATGGCCGACGCCTTCAGCGTCTGCCCGGCGCTGCAGACCGAGGCCGAGCTCGCCCGGCACATCCCCGTGTACGCCTACCAGGACGACGACAACGACTCCCCGGCCGAGGTGCCGGGCACCAAGCAGCCGCTCGGAGCCAACCACAGCGCGATCAACCGGCTCGTGCACGACGTCCCCTCGACGCTCGACGCCAACCAGCGGGTGTTGCAGAACCAGGTGCTCGCCGAGTGGACGGGGTTCGCACGCAACGGCGACCCGTCCCCGGCCGCGACGCCGCTGTGGAGCCGCTACAGCGCCGCCGGGCACCCGGTGATGGCGCTGCTGCCCGCCGGAGACAGTGCGCTCACCACGACCGACGCGATCACGGCCGCGCACCACTGCGGCTTCTGGGACACGGTCAAGCGCTCGATCCCGGGGGCGGTCGGCTGATCGCGCCTCAGTGACAGAGCCAGTCGGCGTCGGCCGGGAAGCCGACGCCGACTCGCGGACGCTTGGAGGTCATGGGATCATCAAAAGCTGAGACGAGGAAGGGACCCGACCATGCCCAAATGGACTGCTGATCAACTCCAAGCCATCTGTGACGCGCGGGAGCTTGAGATCTCCTCGCGCCGCCGCGACGGGACACTCAGCCCTCAGGTCACGATCTGGGCGGTCCGGGTCGGCAACGACATCTACATCCGCTCGGTCAACGGCCCGGACGCCACCTGGTATCGCAACGCTCGGGCCCGCTCCGCCGGCCGCGTCTGGGCAGGCGGGATCGAACAGGACGTCCGCTTCGAAGAACCCACCGATCGACTCGATGACGAGATCGACGACGCCTACCGCGCCAAGTTCGGCGCCGATTCACCCCACACCCACGCCATCCTCGCGCCGATCGCGCGACCGACGACCGTCCGGGTCCTTCCTGAACAAGCCGACCGACGCCGCTCGTAACGGTTGCCTCATCGCTTCGGGTTGCCACCGACGGCCAGCCGATCGGCCGGGTCTGCAAGACGCGGTCGCGTCGGCTTGCGGTGTCGTAGCCGTAAGGGTGATGCGTGCCTGTGCTAGGTGCGGCGGGCTACCAGGGCGTAGGGCTCGTCGGGGGCTGACGCAGTGTCGCAGCGGCGGACCGTTTCCAGTGGTGTCACGGAAGCGTCGACGAACCCGGCCAGTTGGGAGGCCCGCAGCAGCGGCTGGTGGTCGCGGAGCTTGATGCCGGGCAGCGCGGCCTGCGTCTCGGTGGTGTAGTAGCGCATGAAGAAGTCGCGGCGTCCGTCCTCAGACGGTGCCGCTGCGCCGTCATCATGCGCCTCGTCGCTGGAGAGGCTGTAGATGACGACGACGCGGCCGCCCGAGCGAAGGAGGGCGTGCCAGGCACAGAACGCGGTCTGAAGCTCACGCAATGTCCAGATCAAGCTGCGGGCGATGACGACGTCAAAGCTCGCGGCAGGCAGCGGCGGCGCGACCGCGTCGCCGGTTTCGAAGCTCACCTCCAGGCGGGCATCCAGAGCCTTGGCCCGTGCGACCGCGAGCATCTTCTCTGAGAGATCCAGCCCGGTCACGCGATGCCCCAGTTCGGCGACGATGGACGCCACGTAGCCTGTCCCGGTCCCGAGATCGAGGACGTCGCTCGGCGCGTTGGGAAGCACGGAACGGATGGCCTGCGCCCACGCGGCGTAGGCCGGTGTTCCTGGAGCTGCCACATTGCCGGGATCAGCGTCATAGTCGCCGGCCACGGCGTTCCAAAACGCAGTGATGCGCCCTTGGATCGTTGTCATGTCATCGCGCGTCACGCTCGCCAAGCTAGCTCACACCAGACAGACCGCGTTTCTCTTTTCTAGGGGGAGCTCATCGAAGGATGAAAGGACACCGAACTCGCTATGCCACGCTTTGTCGCCTGAGCTGCCCGCGGCGGCGCTCCCGCTTGATCAGGCGCTAGCCAGGTCCTCGGAGTCATCCTGTTCGGGGGAGGCGGGCCCCGGGCGACGCGTTAGTCTCGCCCCTGGCGATGACGAGCTCACGGGTCCATCG
>Ga0302325_10023979_pt1 | contig 12705 bp, 9 predicted proteins | sample Palsa_T0_2_FD_201948 | JGI IMG/M metagenome (GOLD analysis project Ga0302325, IMG submission 201948) | Peat permafrost microbial communities from Stordalen Mire near Abisko, Sweden - Palsa_T0_2 | ecosystem: Environmental > Terrestrial > Soil > Palsa > Peat permafrost | place: Sweden: Abisko... | reverse complement strand
GAGCTCGGCCTTTATGGATTCCATCTCCACCTTGCGTTCCTCGGCCGCGCGCTTCAGGTCGGCGATTTCGATATCCTTGAGGTCGGTTTCGGACTTCAGCTCCTCGATCTTGTGCTGCCGCTTCACCCGGTCGTCCTTCAGCGCGAGGATTCCCGGGGTGGCCGCCGCGATGAACGCAACCGTTTCACTGGGGAGCGGGTGGCATTCGACGACCCAATCGATCGGCTTGTCGCCGGAGGCGAGGATGCGCTCGACCCCCCGTATGACGTCGGAGGCCGGGATCGTCTTCACGCACGGCCCGTCGCCAAAATGGCAGTCCCAGTTGCAGCCGAAGCAGGGAAGGGGCTGGACGATGGAGACGGCCTGGCGCGCGGAGGGCCGGAACCTCGGCCAGTGGCCGCCGCCGAAGATTCCGACGACCGGGCGGCCCACCGCGGCGGCCATGTGCATCGCTCCCGTGTCGTGGCCCGCGTAGAGACGGGAATCAGACAGCAGCGCCGCGAGGAGGGGCAATTCTCCGTTCTTTCCGAGCCAGATCGCCGGCCGGCCGGCCCCGCGCTTCGTCGCCTTCGCGGCCACCTCGTCCACGAACGAGGCCTCGTCCTCGTGGGCGAGGAGGAGGACCGGCAGCTCCTGCTCGGCGTGGAACCAAGCGACGAGCTCCGCGAAATGGTCGGCTGGCCATGACTTCACAGCTACATTGACAAGGCCGCCCGGAAAAACCGCCGCCCATTTTCCAGTCACGAGGCCGTGTTTGGCGAGGAATGACCGGGCGGCGCCTGTCGCGTCCGCCGGGACATCGATCGCGGGCAGGACCCTCGGAAGCGGTCGCCCGATCAGTTTCTCGGCGAAATGGTGCTGGTTCTCGACATCTCCAGCCGACTTGTCCGAGGGCACCGTCTCGCGGAACGACGACGCGGGATCCACCCCGAGGTCGATCTTCAGGGATTCCGCATATAGGGGGTCCACCTCGGCCCCTCCGAGGACGACGCTTCGGACTCCCTTGAAGTGGGACGCCACGGCGATCTCGAGCCACGTGCGGTTGAGGGTGGGGGCAAGGATGAGGTCCGGCTCCATCCCATCGAGCTCGCCCAGGAGCGCGCCAAGCTCCTTGCGGCACGCCGATGGCCTCTGCTTGAAGGGGTTCAGTCGGGCGACCTTCCACTCCACCTGCGCCGGGAAGAGGGGTTCAAGGCTTTCGTAACCCCCTCGCGCGACAATTACATGGCGCGCTTCCGGCCATTCCGCCAGGAAGTGGTGAAGGGCGGATGTGAACAGGATCAGGTCGCCGATCGTGTCGGGCCTAAGGTAAACAATGGTCTTGGGCTTAACGGGCACTTAAAAGGGTTCAATTCACACCATTTGGGGTGGGTGACGCGAGCCTGTTTTGGGTCCGCCGGCCTGCGCGCTATGCCACGGACCACAATGGCTCGGACAAAGCCAGGCTGGCTCAGGGTTACGCGGCCTTCACAACCGGCTGCCTCGAGGGCGCCGCGATCCGCAGCGAATGCCTTGCCGACGATCTCTTCGGTGTCATGAAAATAATCGAGGTCATTGCTGGTGCGGAGCGAATTGGGCTCAATGTGCAGCGCAGCGGCACCGGCAAGGCGGCTGGACGGCGATCGGTTCGCCGCAATCAACAGCGCGACTTCTGACTGAAATGGTGCTAGTGGCATTTGAGGAGAGACAGGATCCTATTCGCCGCCTGCCATGCGGAGCGATTGCCATTCCGTCGCAATTGCTCGGCGACCCAAGCGGCATTTGCCGCCGTTATCTGGAGGTCGGCCCTGTACGGCCAAAAACAGAATGCCCGGAATTTCCGATAGGACGAACGGGCTAACCTCACCGCCACCATCTGCTGCGCCTGCTCTCGCGTCAGGGCACGGCGGCTCTTGCGACCGCCTGTTCGGCCGATCCTGGCGAAGTAGGCGTGAATGGCTTTGCTGAGCATTTTCCTAGCGTAAGCGGCTTATGTTATGCAGGCAAGCAACCAACTAGAACCGTTTATATAGTAACAGGTTACAACCGCCAGCCACAGGGATTCGTGCAACCTTTGCGCCGGACAGCCTTTCCCTATGCGCAGAGTTTGTAGCGGCAGGGGTAGAGAATTCTGTGGTCAAATCCGACGCGCCGATGTGGCGGAGAATTCTCGGATCATAAATTGGATTTACCCGGTCAATGACCCCCTTCCACATTCCGAATCTTGCCACCTACTGGACGGCTCCCACCCTTGATTCAATGACACATGCGCCCGCGGCCACGCCCAGGCCGCATGAACCCAAGAATTTCGGACGCATCCTGATCGTCGCCCTGGCTCTCTGCGGCGTGATTGCCTTTTACGCCTGGGACGTGGCGCCGTCGCACCCCGTCTTTGGCGCGCTGAACGGGGACAATTCGTATTACGGCCTCCTGGTGAAGGGTTTTCGCGGCGGCCACCTCAGCCTGCCCGTCGAGCCGCCGGCGGGCCTGCTCAAACTTAAGAATCCCTACGACCCCAAGCAGAACGCGGAATTCGGGATGCACGACGTCAGCTTCTACAAGGGGAGATACTATCTCTATTTCGGCGTCGCCCCGGCCCTGGTGCTCTACTGGCCGGTGGCCGCTCTTTCAGGGCATTATCTTAACGATGCCCAGGCGGTCTTCCTTTTCTCCACTGCCGGATTCCTGGCGGGGGCTCTGACCCTCCTGGGAATCAGGCAGCGCTACTTCCCGGGCTTCGGGACGGCCGCTGACGTGGGCGCAGTCCTGGCTGCCGGAATGATCACAATGGTGCCGGTCATGCTGAGGCGAACCCAGTTCTACGAGGTGGCGGTTTCCTCGGCCTATGCCTTTTTCTCCCTTTACCTCCTGGCACTGTACCTGTCCCTGCATTCGAGTCGAAGGCTCACGTGGCTCGCAGTCGCCAGTTTGAGCTACGGATTGGCCATTGGGTCGCGCCCGACCTACGTCTTCGGAGCCGTATCCCTTCTCTTGCCGGTCCTGCTGGCCGTACGCCCCGACCCGGTGGGGCCTTCTGGGAGCGGTCCAGGGTTACTGGCGAGAGCCTGCGCCGGCCTGATCCCCCTCGCGCTGGTCGTGTCAGGGCTCCTCATCTACAACTACCTGCGCTTCGACCATCCGCTGGAGTTTGGCCAGAAACTGGCGCTTTCGGGCGATGACGAGACAAAGGTCACCCATTTCAGCCTGTCCTACATTGGGTACAACTGCCGTGCCTACCTGTTCGCACCGGCGCAGTTGAGCTCGTACTTTCCATTCGTGCGCGTCGTGTCTCTTCCCGCGGCGCCAGCGGGGCACTACGGGGTCGAGGACCCCTACGGCATACTGCCGGACATCCCATTCGTGATCCTTGCGTTCCTGGCGCCGCTGGCCTGCGCGGGCAGGCCGGCCCTCCGGGTCTTTGCGATGTCTGCGGCACTATCGTCCCTTGCGACCGGAGCGCTTATTTTCACGTTCCAGTTCGCCACCAACCGCTACATGGTCGATTTCCTCCCTGGACTCATCCTCCTGAGCGTCATTGGTTTTTGGGGGTTCGTCGGCAGCTACAGGGGCGTTTTGCGACGAGTCGCCATCGCCACGGGCTGTGCGCTTTTATGCTGGTCCGCGCTGTTCAATGTCTTCGCCGCATTTGGACACAATGAACTGCTCCGCTTCAATGATCCGGCGGTTTTTCGCCGACTGACCCACGCGTTCGGCTGGCCACGCAGGATCTGCGACGAATTGACCGGCCGCACCTTCGGGCCGTTGGAGCTGAAGCTCAGGTTCCCGACCGACAAGGGGGCCACGGTCGAGCCGCTGGTGGTGACCGGGACCGAATTTCTGTCGGACTACCTCTACATTCATTATACGACGGGCGACAAAGTCAGGATCGGTTTCGAGCACGCCGGATATGGGGGTCCAATCACCGATCCGCTCCCGGTCGACTACGCCGCGAGCCACCTCCTCGAGGTGGACATGCCGCCTCTCTATCCGCCAATAGGGGATCCGTATTTTGACGGGGTTCCCCCCGCCACCCTGGCCGCATTCGGCAACAGGCTCCGCGTCTGGCTCGACGGGTCGCTGGTCATCGACTCCCCGCAGCAATTTCATCCGCCTTTCCGCACCGCTCCCGGGATAGGCGGGGGCGATCTGGGCCAACAGGCCCTGGGCCGGAGGTTTACCGGGACAATACTGGGCGTCCGCCGACTGAAGCCCGATTGGGCCGCGCTGACCCGCGCGGTCCGATCCGGGCCGCTCGTGATTTCTCTCGAGTTTCCTCCGGGGCGTGCGGGGGGCCACGAGCCTATCGTCACCTCTGGCGTCACCGGCCGGGGCGACGTCCTCGTGGTCAACTATCTCGATTCGAACCACGTCACCTTCAGTCTGGACCACTGGGGCTACGGCGGTCCGGTGAGCGGGCCGGTCGAGATCAAGCCGGGGGTCCGGCAGACACTCGAGGTCCGGTTCGGCTCGTTCTTCCAGGCGGACGAACGGCCGGCTGATGTGCCTCTATCCGCGTGGTCCACCGCATCGCAGAAACTTGAGCTGATCCTCGACCGCCAGAAGGTCTTCGAGGTCAAGACACGCTTTTACGACGCCTTGCCGCAGGAGGTGGCCGTCGGAAGGAACTCCATTGGCGCATCGAGCTGCGTGGCCGAGTTCAGCGGCCGGATCTTCGGGTCCATCCGCACGGATCTGAAGTAGCGGGACGCGCGGCCTGAATCCCCGCCTCCTGACGCTATTTCGCGCCCTTCTCCAGGCGCCGGATGGCCCAGAGGCGGTCGTTCGACTCGTAGGCCTTGTCCAAAAGCGCCTGGGCCAGCCGACCGACGGGATGCTTCGCGGTGGCCTCGGCGATCGCCGCGTCATCATGGGCCGCCAGCGTGGACCGGCTCGCCGCGAAAAACATGTCGTAGTCAAATACGGGGTTTGAAAAATCGAGATGCGGAAACCCGAGCCGCTGAAAAAGGAGCCCGGCCGACCGGCGGCTGAAGAGGTAGAGGTGTTCGTCGTTGTTCCGGTCCATGTGCTTCAGGAAAAGGTCGTCCGAGGCCCTGAGGTCGGCATAGGAAAGGTGCTCCTTGTATTCCGGGGTCTGGATCACGAAGAATCCCGCCGCGGAAAGGAGCCCCGCGCAATGCCGGAGCGTCGCCGCCGGATCCGGAAGGTGCTCCATGACATCGTTCAGCACGATCACGTCGAAGCTGCCCGGAACGAAGGGCTGTTCTTCAACGATTCCCGCGAGCACCGTGACACCAAACGTCTCGCGCGCGAATTGGGCGATTTCCCCGCTCATTTCAGTTCCTAGGGCGTCAAAGCCGGCCCAGTTGAGAAGGGCAACGTAGCCGCCGTGGGCGCAGCCCACGTCCAGGACTCGCCCGGGGGGAAGCCGGAGCGAGAGCAGCCTGCGCAGCCAATGGGTGCAGCGCTCGGGCAGGTCGCGGCGGGCGCGGCTTCGGATGTCGGGCAGGCCGTGGTGCTGCGTCTGGCGCTCGGTCCAGTAGCTTTTCGCATAAAGATCCGGCGAATGCGCTGCGCGGCTCACAAGCGTCCCGCAGGCCCTGCAGACCCGGTAGTCGTCGGAGTAGGGTTCAAGCGTGGGATGGCCGCACCAGCAGGCCCTTTCCGTGTTGCCGCTCATTCTCAGAGATAGCTTATGTCCATCGGCAGCTGGGCCGTTCCATAAAAAGGCATCGCCCCGCTCCCGTGATAGGCGACATTCAACGGTCCCAGACCCCCGACGCGGTCATGGAATACCCCTACGTTCGGATTTTCCTCGTCGAATTCCGCGGCATCGATCGAAAGGGTGTAGGCTCCAGGCTGGACGTTCAGTGCGATCCGGAACTCAAGCACCATTTCCTGGCCTTTGGCCAATGCAGGAAGTGGGAAGCGCAGCTGGGGCGTTCCCGCCGCGAAAACCAGGTTCCCCATCCGGTCGTGGATCTGGATCCCAGCCGACGGCCTCTGCGTGTCGGCGTTGGCCGCAAACAGCACCCTTACGGCGGCCCGGTGCATCATCTCGAACTCCCATGTCGCAGCGCCGTGACCGTCAACCACGGCCGCAGCGGCGATCTCGATTGCCTTGTCGCCATGCCTGGATTTTGCGGACGGCAGCACGTCGTGGGCCTGGATAGCCCCGCGGACCTCCGGATCGACCGCGGGGTGGACGCCTGCCACGGCTCCGCCCTTTGCCGGGGCCGGTGTGTGCAGGTTGAAGTACCGGCTGACGCATTCCTCCGGGGCCCCGTCAAGGACCAACTTGCCGCCGCTGAGCAGGAGGGCCCGGTCGCAAAGCGACTGCACCGCGCCCATGTCGTGCGAGACGAAGATGAGCGTCGCGCCCCGGTGGACAATCTCCCGGATCCTTTGGAAGCACTTCTGGGAGAAGAATACGTCTCCCACGGCGAGGGCCTCGTCAATGATCAGCACATCCGGCTGCACATTGACCGCCACTGCGAAGGCGAGCCTCATCATCATTCCGGAGGAGTAGGTCTTTACCGGCTGGTCGATGAAATCGCCGATGTCCGCGAATCCGGTGATCTCGTCCATCCGGGTGGCCATCTCGGCGTGGGTGAACCCGTAAATGGCGCCATTCAGGTAGACGTTCTCCCTTCCCGTGAAGTCCGGGTTGAAGCCGCTTCCGAGCTCAAGGAGCGCCGATACCCGTCCCGTGACCGCAACCGATCCGCTCGTGGGCATGAGGGTGCCGGCGATCAGCTGCAGGAGCGTGCTCTTGCCGGATCCGTTGCGCCCTATGATCGCCGTCGCCTCGCCCCGCCTGATCGAGAAGCTGACGTCTCGAAGCGCGTAGAAGTCCCGGTATTTCTTGGCCGCGCGTCCGGACACGACCCTTCGGGCGGCAGAGCCCGCCGGAAACATGCTGCCTGCGGCCTCAATCAGCGGGCCTGTCAGCCTCGACGAGGGGCTGTCCCAGATCCTATAGGCCTTGGTGAGGCCTCTGGCCTCAATGAGGGGTTCGGTGGGCATCCGGAGGTTCGCGTCAGATCACGTCGGCGAACGCGGGCCTCAGCTTGAGGAAGATCCATCGGCCCACAATGAGGGACGCCAGGCCGGCCGCATAGGTGTAGCCCAGCCGGGCCAGATTGATGGGCATGCCCCAGAGTACCACCTCCCGAGCAAGCACCACGGTCTGGAGGAAAGGGTTCCACTTCAGGAATTGCCAAAGCTCGGGTGAGATCCGCGACACCGGGTAGAAGACCGCGCTCGAATACATGATGACCTGGGCCACGAATGGCATGGCCTGGGTCAGGTCCCGGAAAAAGACGCCCAAAGCGGCGAGCAGCCACGCCAGACCTGCCGAAAGCATCAGGAGCGGGACAAGGATAACCGGCAGCCACAGGAGGCCCGCAACGGTGAGACCATTGCCGATGATGAGCCATCCACCCAGGGCAAGGACGAGTCCAATCGCCAGGTTGAACCAAAGGCTTCCCGCCTGCGAAAGCGGGAGGATCTCAAGGGGGAACACGACCTTTTTTACAAGGTTGGCATTTCCGGTGATCAGCAGCGGCGCAGCGCCGAGGGTCTCCGCGAGCAGCTGGTAGAGGGTGAGACCCAGGAACATCGCCATCGCAAAATCCTTCAGGGACTCAACCTTCGTGTCGCGGAAATGACCCCCAAAGATTATTCCGAACACGGTGAAATAAATGGCCAGCATGAGGAGCGGATTGAGCACCGCCCAAAGGATGCCCAAATAGCTTCCGCGATATCGCGATTCAACGGCCCGTACCGTGAACTGCCACCAAAGATCCCTCTTTCGAGCGATGCCTGAGATCGACGGAGTTTGTGCGGTCGGAGCCATATCGCCCTAGAACGACCGCACGGGGAGGGGCTTAGAGTCAACCCGAACTGGCGGGAATGAGAAACCCTTGAACTGGCGGCTTGCGGACTTTGAATCCGTTGCGTTAAGCATTGGTTGGACGTTTGATGGCGACTTTTCATAAAACATACGCGAGCAAGCGGGTGCTCATTACGGGGCACACGGGATTCAAGGGCGCATGGTTGTGCGAATGGCTTCTCGGTTTGGGCTCGGAGGTTTGGGGATTCAGCCTGCCGCCGGCAACGAGACCATCCCTGTTCGTGCGGTTGGGCCTCGAGAAGCGCGTGAACCATATCCTGGGCGATCTGCGAGACGCGGGAGCGATTTCCAAGGCCTTGGCGGCCTCGAGGCCCGATTTCGTGTTCCACCTTGCGGCCCAGCCCATTGTGCGAGCAGCGCATGCCGATCCGGCGGAAACTTGGGCGACGAATGTCATGGGCACGGTGAACCTGCTCGAGAGCCTAAGAAAACATGGCCGGAACTGCGCGGCAGTTATCGTGACAACGGACAAGGTGTACGGCACCTCTTCGCGCGCCCATGCCGAGGACGATCCCTCGAGAGCGAGTGACCCCTATGGCGGCAGCAAGGCCGCCGTGGAACTCGCCGTCGACGCGTGGCGGGCGTCCTTTTTTCCGATCCCCAGCCCCGGCAGCCGTGGATTCCCGCTGGTCGCCCTTGCGACAGCGCGCTCCGGCAATGTCATCGGGGGCGGAGACTGGGCCAGGGACCGACTCGTCCCCGACTGCGTTCGGGCGCTCTCTCGGGGAGCCCCGATTCCCGTGCGCAATCCGTCCTCGGTGAGGCCGTGGCAGCACGTGCTCGATCCGCTCGCCGGCTACCTCATGCTCGCGGCGGACCTGCGGGAATCACTGTCGTCCCGACGCGCGGGACGCCTGGCCGAACTCTCGGGTCCCTTTAATTTTGCCCCCGCCGCAGTCGACCAGCGCCCGGTGCGCGAGTTGGTCGTTGAAATCCTGCGGCGCTGGCCCGGCGAATGGCGCAGCTCGCATAAACTGGGCGAGCCGGCGGAATCGGCCGTCCTCCGGCTCGACGCTCGAAAGGCGCACCGGGTCCTCGGCTGGAGCCCCAAGTGGCGATTTGCCCGGGCGGTCGACCAAACCGTGGCCTGGTATTGGGCGGCATTGACCCCGTCCAAGGCGCTCGAGATGACCCGCACGCAGCTTGCCGAGTATATGGTGAAATAGGCCATGAGCACACCCGAGAGCCTCAAGGACATCGCGGACGAGATCGATAGGCTTGCCCGTGAATACTCGGCCGGGGCCCATGCCGCCCATGGGCCGGCCGACTCGAACTCCGTCCCGTTCGAGCCCGGCAAGACGCCAGTCCCCTATGCCGGGCGGGTGTTCACGGGCAACGAGGTCGCCGCCGGGGTGCGGGCCGTTCTCGATTTCTGGCTCACCCTCGGTCCCCAGGGGGACGCATTTGAGGATGAGTTGGCCGCGGCGCTGGGAGTGACCCGTTCCATCCTGACCAATTCCGGATCGTCGGCAAACCTCCTCGCGGTCTCGGCGCTCACGTCAGCCAAGCTGCCGGCTGAAAGGCGCCTGCGGCCGGGAGACGAAGTGATCACGTGCGCCGCGGGGTTTCCCACAACCGTGGCCCCCATCGTGCAGAATGGCGCCGTGCCGGTATTCATCGACAACGATCCCGTGACGGGAAATGCCGTCTGCACGCAATTGGAGGAGGCGTTCGCACCGGGCCGGACGAAGGCCGTGATGCTGGCTCACGCCCTCGGCAATCCATTTGATGTCGATGCGGTGACCCGTTTTTGCCGGTCGCACGATCTTTGGCTGATCGAGGACAATTGCGATGCCCTGGGGAGCCGCTATGCGCTTCCGGGCAAACCATCCCGCCTGACCGGCACGTTCGGGGACCTTTCGACACAGTCGTTCTATCCTCCGCACCACATTACCCTCGGGGAGGGCGGCGCGGTCAACATCGTGGGCGACATGCGCTTCAAGGTCATCGTCGAGAGCTTCAGGGACTGGGGACGGGATTGCTGGTGCGACAGCGGGCAGGAAAACACCTGCGGCAAGCGCTTTGGCTGGCAGCTGGGCGAGCTGCCCAAGGGCTATGACCACAAGTACACCTACAGCCACCTGGGCTACAACCTGAAGCCGCTCGACGTCCAAGCCGCAATTGGCAGGGAGCAGCTGAAAAGGCTCCCGGATTTCGTGGCCGCGCGGCGCCGCAACTGGCATCGCCTGCGCCAGGGGCTGGCACACCTGTCGGAGTTCCTCGAATTCATGGAGGCGACCCCCGGGAGCGAGCCGTCCTGGTTCGGCTTCATGATGCTTGTGCGGGACGGCGCGCCATTCACGGCGGTCGACCTGTCCCGCCAGCTCGATGAGGCGAAAATAGGCAACCGGCGCCTCTTTGGCGGCAACCTGGTGCGGCAGCCCGCATTCGTCCAGTTGAAGAGGGACAACCCCGCGGCCTTTCGTGTGGCCGGAGACCTTAGGGGGGCCGACCGTTTGATGCAGTCGTCGCTGTTTGTCGGCGTCTATCCCGGTTTGACGAACACGATGCTGGACTATGTCATTGGCGCCATCAGCACCATTTGCCGCAAACCCGCGCCGAAGCCGGCCGAGACTTCATGAAGACCGTCATCCTTTGCGGCGGGAAGGGAACCCGGCTGCGCGAGGAGACCGAATACCGTCCGAAACCCATGGTGCCGGTCGGGAACCGTCCCATACTCTGGCACATCATGCGGCGCTACGCCTTGTACGGGCACCGCGATTTCGTCCTGTGTCTCGGCTACAAGGGCGACATCATCAAGGACTACTTCCGGAATTACCGTTGGAATTCACACGATGTCACCGTTGCGTTGGGCCGTCCCCAGCCGCCGCGGTTTCACGCCCCGGACAGCGCCGAGGACTGGAACGTGTCCCTGGTCGACACGGGCCTTGACTCGATGACGGGTTGGCGCGTGCGTGCGGTGCGGGCCCAAGTAGGGAAGGGGGCGTTTTTCCTCACCTATGGCGACGGGGTGGGCGACATCGACCTGAAGAAGCTCCTGGCCTCCCACCGAAAGTCCGATGCCATCTGCACCCTCACCGCCGTGCACCCGCCCGGGCGATTTGGCGAAGTGCAATTGCGGCCGGATGGGCGGGTGGAGTCGTTTAACGAGAAGGCCCAGACCCAGACGGGCTACATCAATGGCGGATTCATGGTGTGTGAGCCCGAGATATTCGACTATCTGCCCGACGACCCTTCGACGATGCTCGAGGAGGCGCCATTGCGCCGCCTTGCTGCCGAAGGAAAGCTCGGCGCCTACCGGCACGAGGGATTCTGGCAGCCGATGGACACTTACCAGGAGTTTGCGTTGCTAAATCGGCTATGGGATTCCGGCAAAGCCCCCTGGTCGGAATGAACGCCCATGGGCCGCTTCCTGCGGAGGACCTCGAATTCATCGGGCGGGAAGGCGCATCCTTGTGGCCCGACCTGAAGGGCGTGCGGATTTTCATTACCGGCGCGACGGGATTCTTCGGAAGGTGGCTCCTGGAGAGCCTGTTGTGGGCAAATGAGCGCCGCGATCTCGGCGTCAGCTTGGTTGCGCTTTCGCGGAACCCAGAGGCGTTCCTGGGGACAGCGCCCCACCTTGCGGTCTCGGGACTGGGATGGATGACAGGGTCGATTGCGGACCTCAGGACCGAGGCCTTTGAGGGTGAGAGGTTCGACATGGTCATCCACCTGGCAACGGAGTCCGACATGCAGGGGACCCATGCAAACCCAAGGGCGGCAGTCGGCGTCATAACCAATGGCACGAAGCGGGCCCTCGACGTGGCGGCGCGAACAGGGGCCCGAAGGTTCCTGTTCACGAGCTCCGGGGCCGTATACGGGCCCCAACCCCGGGAAATGGAGCGCATCGCCGAAAGCTACCCGGGAATCCCCGACCCCTTGGACAGGGAGTGGCCCTACTCGGTCGCGGGCGAGGCGAAGCGCCAGGCGGAGAATCTGTGCGTCAAGCATGCCCGAGCGAATGGGCTGGAAGCGGTAATCGCGCGCTGTTTTACGTTTGCCGGACCGTGCCTTCCGACGGAAGCCAAGTTTGCGTTTGGAAACTTCATGAAGGACGCGCTTCGCGGAGGCCCGATCCTCATCAAGGGCGACGGCGCGACCGTTCGCTCCTACCTTTATCCTGCGGACCTCTCGGTCTGGCTCTGGACCCTGCTCCTGCGGGGCGCGCCCGGTCGGGCCTACAACGTCGGATCCGAGTCGGCGGTCAGCCTGCGACATTTGGCAGAAGCCATGGCTGCGGAGCTCGATTCCAAGGGACCTGAGGTCCAGCAGGACTCCGAGCCCGTTTCCAGGTCTGGGCGCTACGTGCCGTCCACTCAGCGCGCGAGGGAGGAGCTTGGCCTGAAGGAGAATTTCAGCCTCCCGGATATCATCCGTCGTACGGCCGCCTGGCACCGGGCCGAGGTGAAGCATTGACGCCGTTGCCGCCTCACCAAGTCTCAACCCATGTCGTCGAAGCATCTGTTCATATTCGAGATGGCGAACAACCACATGGGAGACGTGGCCCATGGAGTTCGCATCGTGCGGGAGCTGCGCGACGCCTGTGCCGGATTCGATTTTCGATTCGCCGTCAAACTCCAGTATCGGAACCTGCCCGAGCTGATCCATGCGGATTATCGCGAACGAATGGACTACAAGTTCATCAAGCGTTTCTCGGAAACGGCGCTGGGCTGGGACGACTATCACAGCCTGAAGGACGCGATCATTGAGAATGGGTTTCTCGCCATCTGCACGCCTTTCGACGAGGTTTCGGTAGACAAGGTCGTGGAGCACGGCTTCGATTACCTGAAGGTCGCGAGCTGCAGCCTCACCGACTGGCCGCTTGCGGAAAAAATCGCGACGACAAGGCT
>Ga0302325_10023977_pt1 | contig 12706 bp, 13 predicted proteins | sample Palsa_T0_2_FD_201948 | JGI IMG/M metagenome (GOLD analysis project Ga0302325, IMG submission 201948) | Peat permafrost microbial communities from Stordalen Mire near Abisko, Sweden - Palsa_T0_2 | ecosystem: Environmental > Terrestrial > Soil > Palsa > Peat permafrost | place: Sweden: Abisko... | reverse complement strand
CTCGGATTTCGGAATCGTTTTCGCGTTCACTTGACCACATCCTTTTTGCGATTCGACCTCGGGCCCGTTTGGCGGGTCATTTTCATTGCCCGGGGCCATCTGCACCGCTGGCCCGTGCCCGGCAGGCCAGTTGTTTGCGCCGCTGTATTTTGTTGGCAGCAACACAGCGGGTGTCGCTTTCGGATCTTTGCGATTCCTAAGCGCTACTTGAAAGGCGTGGCTCCGCTTCATCTCGCCGTAAGCCTGCTTGGCGGCAACGAAGGTCCAGTCGATCTCCTTCGGGTCCGGCTCGCCTATCGCCACCTGTGCAACGTCATATAGATATATGTCAGCGTTAACTCCCGGCGGCAAAGGCAAACGTCGGGCCGCTTCGGCGGCGGCCAATGCTTCTCGATACGTCGGATTCTCGTCATCATAGAGTTTTCGGTGACCAAGCATTTGCGCTGCCCTTTCCGTCAGGAACTCGTTCTCATCTTTGATTCCGGCGCCAGAACCTCATGGCACGGAAGTCCCAAGCGACCTCCAGGCCGTTCGCCGGAGGAATCGCCACTGGCCTTTTACCCCACAGTTATAAAGCTATTTGGATAAACGAACTGCCTCTATCCGCTTTGGTACACGTTCTTATGAGTTATCTGACAAGAGCCACGCTGTCGCCAAGCATCATATGGCCCGATTTTTGGACACGGCTTGCCTCCGTCTCGCGTTTGAGCGACTATTCTTTTCATGGACAACACCTTTGAACCAGTTGCGGCCTCCAATCCCAGCCCAAGCTCACCACTAGTCGGGTTTTCGGTTTTCGGACCAAGGGAGGGATTTAGTCCCCAAATTAGTATTCTAGTCTCGCAGCTCGACTGGATGCGCCGGGTGGTACTGACTCGACTTCACAATCTGACGCAAGAAGATCTCGACTGGCTCCCCGGCCCGGACGGCAACCCGATCGGCGCGCTCCTGCTTCATCTCGCAGCCAGCGAGACGTACTATCAAATCCACACTTTTGACGGTCTGCCTTGGGCCAATACCTCGCAAGAGATCAAGAAACGCTGGGGACCAGCGATGAAACTTGGCGACCTTGGGCGAAAGCGCGTGAAGGGACATAATCTCCTGTTCTATCTCGATGCCCTGAAAGAGGTGCGCGAACGCACCTTAGCTGAACTCAGAAAACGCGATGATCACTGGCTTATGTCTGTCGATGAGAATTGGTTCTGGGGGCCAACCAATAACCTCTGCAAATGGTTCCATATCTGTGAGCACGAGTCACATCATCTCGGACAGATTGATCTACACATTAAGTCCATCAAGGCTTCGGGGTGAGACTATCCGAACGAAGGTCATCATCGATCAGCTTCAGAATCGCGTGAGGGCTCCTGGTTTGACCGTCTTTCGGACTGACATGTCATCGGACATTCGCTTCGTACCCGTTCCGGGAATGCCCCGCGAGATGCAAGAGACTACGACGCCGATGCCAATACCTGACCAAATCGGTAGCCAACGATCCAACCCGAAAAACTGGTTCTGAGCAGGAATTCGTAGAGGCCCAATAGGGTAGCGGTTTTCCGTAGTGGGGCAGTTCGGCTAGACTCGTCGGGATGCGCGACAACGAGTTCACCAGAATTTTGGATTGGCCGGGTTACCGAGTGTTTCGACACGAAATCAATGAAACGGCTAAGACGCTGCGTTTATGGGTGCGGCGGAAGGGTGGGAACCGCAAACTGATCTGTTCGGGATGCGGAAAAAGGTTTACCGAGGCGCATGACAGCTACCCGCAGTGTGGGGTACGAATCGAGAAGGTAGGGCAACTACCGAGCAAAGCGCCCTTCAGCAAAGACTTTGAGGATGCGGTGGGGTTGGCGTGCGAAAGCGCAGCGGTGCGCCAGGTGGCCCGACAGTTCGGGCTGGCTGCCAGCACGGTGCGAGCGATCGACCTGCGCTATTTGCAGCGCTGGAATGCGACGCGGCGCAAGGATCGCCTAAGACAGATAGGTGTGGACGAAATCTACTTTGGCAAGCAGACCAAGTTCATCACCGTGGTCAGCAACTTGGAGACCGGCGAGCCATTGTGGTTCGGGCGAGATCGCAAGCAAGAAACGCTGGATGAGTTTTTTCGAAGGCAATTGAAGGAAAGCCAGAGGAAGCGCATCGAGGCGGCGTGTGTGGATATATGGTGGCCATTCACCAACAGCATCGAACAATGGGCCCCGAACTGCCGCATCGTGTACGACAAGTTCCACGTCCTGCAGCACGCCAACCGAGCCATTGATGAAGTGCGCCGGGCGGAGTTCTTTCGCAAAGGTGGGCACATGCGCGGTGTAGTGAAGGGCAAACGCGGCTGCTGTTGACTCGCTGGATGAACCTGGACCACCCGAAGCGTCAGCAGTTGAACCAGCTATCCGCTCTCAACCGGAGGGTGATGAAAGCCTACCTGCTCAAGGAAAGTCTGGAACGGTTGTGGAGCTACCGCTATGAAGGAGCCATGCTGCGCTACTTGCAGAGTTGGATCGATCAGCTGCGGTGGCAACGGTTGGTACCGTTTCAAAACCTCGGTTTCATGTTGCTGGACTATTTAGAAGGCATCCTCAACTACTGCCGCTCCAAAGTACGCTTCGGAGTGGTGGAAGCCATCAATGGCAATATCAAAACCCTTCTCCGAAGGGGCCGCGGTTACAAGAATCTCGGCTACCTGCTGCTCAAGGCCCAACGCATGGCGGTCACCAAGACCGAATTCATCGTTCTTCAGAAAGCAGCCTAAAATGAGGCTCTCTACGAATTCTTGCGCAGAGCCGAAAAACTAAACTAGCTATTTGAACGGTCATCGCAAATGTCTCTTTGCAAGCGGATAACCGGGCGAGTGTTTTTAGCTGGCACAAACGAGGTTGTGGCAAGCGAGAGGCGGAATCCTGAGCAGATTGTCGGCCAACCGGAAGTAATCCGTTTCATCCTTCACGCGGCTCGCTGCTTATTAAATCGCCCGTCCTTAGGATTTTATAGTGATGGGGGGTTCAGACATGGCAACGACTTTTCTGCAGTCTGTTTGTTTTCTATGGTTTGTAGGGTGGGCGCAACCGCGGGGGATCGCGACGAGAAAGATTGGGCCCCGAAGTGTTATAATTGAACATGAGCTTAGCCTATCGAATTGTGTTTGAATGCCCGAAAGGGCACCACACTATCAACCTTCAGAAGAAGTCCACCAACACGCCGGTCTCCGAGGATAACGCGATGGAGATGTTCGGAGACGAAGAAGTAGCCTGCACGAACGCCAATTGCGGCTGGCGGGGGAAAGCATCCCGGACGAAACTGCTACGCATTATGCCCTTTAATTGGATACTCGCTCCGGCGTCCTGACGCTCCCTGGCAGTAGAACATGATCGCGCTGTTGGCATTCGCGAAGATAGTCTGACTATTCGGAACGAGGCTCAACGCACCGTCCATTGTGCGCTGCTGTGAGCCTCGAACTCCGAACCCGCCTTTGCCATCTGTGAATTTGAGACGTCCTTGCCGGTTCCTTCCCATTTTGGGTCGTCGCGCTTATCGGAAGCATATCTTCGGACGCATTCAGTTACTCCCCCGCGTGTTTGACAAAGTCTGTATAGTTTCGGGAGAGCCCTTCTATGCCGCGCGCACTTATTTCCAACGAACACCTCGATTACGTCGCCGCACTCTTGGACGACATGTGGCGGATCCCCGGAACCAAAATCCGGTTCGGCTTGGACGCATTGGTGGGCTGGATACCCGGGATCGGGGATGCGATGGCGGGCATCGCGTCGTGTCTGATTGTGTTCGCGGCCTGGCGTCGCGGCGCGCCGGCCATCACTTTGATTCGGATGGTAGCGAATATCCTGCTGGAAGCAACCGTCGGAGCTATACCCGTGGCAGGCGATGTCTTTCATATTGCGTGGAAAGCGAATCGACGCAACTATCGTCTGCTAATCCGGGAGAAAGAGGAGCCGGGATCGCACGTCGCGCGGGACTGGATGTTCCTCGCGATTATCTCATTCACGGCGATTGCGGTGGTGGCAGTTCCGGTTGGCATCCTGATTTGGATGCTGCGGTTTCATTTGAAATAGGAAGCGTTAATTTCAGGGGGGGAATGCGGGCAGGTCTTCCCAAAAAAATTGAGGGCGACTCGGTGCGACCGCGTCGCCCTCTTTTCGATTGAATCGCAAAGTTTTCGGTTCCCGATCAACCTAGCCAAAGCGGTTCGGTTTCACCCTGGCCGCCCCGTGTAAGTTGACTCGTGAAGCTCTACTTCTTGGTTCAGCTCATGACCTCGGCTCGGTGTGACCCTCGCCGCATCCTTGAGTGTACCGCAAAGCTTTTCGCCCCTGCTTCCGTCTGCCGGCAACCCGGTTTGACCCGCGCCGCCTTGAACGCAGCCACGAAGCGCACTCCCCGTTCCAGATCAATGGGAGCTGTTCGGTGTAACCCGCCCAATCCCTTTGCATGAATCGCGGAGCTTTTCTCCGCGGTCCAATTCAATTCAGGCTGACTCGGTTTTACCCAGGCCGGCCCCCTTTGAATTGACCCGCGAAGCTTTTCTTCCCGACCCAATTCAGCTAAGGCTGACTCGGTTTTACCCTCGCTCGCCCTCTCCGAACCGAACCGTGAAGTTTTCTTCCCGACTCGATCCAGTTAGGGCTGACTCGGTTTTACCCCGGCCCGCCGCCTCTGAACTGACTCGTGAAGTTTTTCTTCCCGATCAATCTGAAGCGCATGTTAGGAGCAGTGCGAAATCTTCGCAAGAGTTATTTCGTGAAAGACGCTGTGGAAATTGTGAGTACTTGTGGAAAATTACCGGAGCGCTCCAAGTGCGGAACGACGGTAAACATTCAAAGAAATGCGTACGGCAATCGCGAAGTGAAATTGGCTAAACGTGCGGGGCCGCCTCCTTCCAAACGAAAACAACTCAAACAACGGCGCCTATAGGATTTTCCCTGTACCCCATAAGTAATTACGTATCTTGCTTAAAACTAAACGGTTTTGCTAAGGTGGCGGTGACGGAAGTGTAGGAGGACGGGAGAGGAAGGATAGTTGAGAAGAAATTCGAAACGTGGTGAGGCCCGATGACCGCAGTGAAGAAGCGAGGCGCCACAGCAGCAGCAATCGAACCAAAATCTAAAAAGAAACGTGCCTTCAATGCCCAAGCTTTTCTCGAGTCCAGCGGCGTAGCCAGAGCAGTTTTTGAGTATCGAAGATCCCAACGAATTTACTCGCAAGGTGACATGGCTTCCAACGTCATGTACATTCAAAAGGGCGGCGTAAAGCTGTCGGTAGTGAATGAGGCGGGCAAAGAGGCGGTAGTGGCGCTGTTAGGGCCGGGTGATTTTTTTGGTGAAGGGTGCCTGGCGGGCGTGCCGTTTCGCATGGGAATAGCGACGGCAATTACGGCGACTACGGTGCTGGTGATCGACAGGAAGGAGATGATTCGCGTTCTTCATGAAGAACAGAGGCTCTCCGACCGCTTCATCACGTACCTGCTGACCAGAAACATCCGAATCGAAGAGGACCTGGTCGATCAGATCTTTAACTCCATCGAGAAACGACTGGCTCGTGCGCTATTACTGCTGGCAAGCTACGGCAAGCAAGGTGCTCCGCAGAAGATGCTTCCCAAAGTATCGCAAGGGATGTTGGCAGAGATAGTGGGAACGACGCGTTCCCGGATCAATATGTTCATGAATAAATTCAGAAGACTGGGCTTTATTCAATACAGTGGCGGCGCAATTCAGATCCACAACACTCTCCTGAGTGTGGTGCTGCACGAATAAATCTGGTTTGGCAGACGGCTCGCGCTCCCCCTAACGGAAGGCCGGTGAAAGTTACATCCCTAAAATTGGGTGTACTGGTGTGTTCGAGAGATTGTCACGCGCGCTGCGGAACGCCTGGGGCAAGGTGTTGCTTTTCGCTTTCAGTCAGCCAGAATCAAACCCTCCTGATTCCAATTCGATTCCCTCCGATAACTGTGCTGCGATTCTGGCAACACGCTGCTTGGCTCGAGTAACGTTGCAAAGTGAGCGGCGACGGTAGGTTTGCCGAAATAGTAGCCCTGCGCTTCGTCGCAGTTCTGGGCCTTCAGAAAGTTCACCTGTTCTTCGGTTTCCACGCCCTCGGCGACGACGCGTTTCTGCAAGCCTTTGGCCATGGCGATCATGGCACTTACGATCGTAGCGTCGGCTGCGTCGGTGGTGATGCTATGCACGAAGGACTGATCGATTTTCAAGGAATCGATGGGAAACCACTTCAAATAGCCCAAACTGGAGTAGCCAGTGCCAAAGTCATCGAGAGATAGGCGCACTCCGATCTCTTTAAACCCCTTGAGCGCGGCGACGCTGGATTTAGCGTGGCGCATAAGAGCAGTTTCACTTAGTTCCAGATCGACGTAGGCCGGATCCAGATCAGTATCTCGTATGGCCGCGCGGAGACTGTCGATGAAACTTTCGCTTCGGAACTCCAGCGAAGAGACGTTGACGGCCACCGGCACGACGCTCAAACCGGAATCCATCCACTCTTTCACTTGCCTGCATGTCTCCCGCAATACCCAGCGGCCGATCGGCAGAATTAGGCCGCACTCTTCGGCGATCGGAATGAACTGAACCGGCGAAATTAGGCCGCGCTCGGGGTGTACCCAGCGTACCAAAGCCTCCGCGCCTACCACATCTCCTGTATGAAGGTTCACCTTCGGTTGGTAATGAACGGTGAATTCGCCCCGCATCAGCGCGAGGTTGAGTTCGGCTTCGACCGACTGCCGCTCGATGGCGCGGACGTTCATGTGTTTCTTAAAGAACTGGTAGTTATTGCGGCTGTGTTCCTTGGCCTGGTACATGGCGGTGTCCGCGTTGGCCATCAGTGTTTCCGCGTCATCGCCGTCTTCGGGATAGGTGCTGACGCCGATGCTGGCCGTCACATGCAGGTCGTACGGATCACACGAGTAGGATGCAGCCAACGCCGTCAATATCTTGCGTGCGGCAATACCCGCGTCCGAGGCGCGCTTGATTTCGGTGAGCAGCACGACAAATTCGTCCCCGCCCTGACGGCCGACCGTGTCGGAGCCGCGTACCACACCGACTAAACGTTTGGCGACTGCCTGAAGCAGCTTGTCGCCAACAGCGTGGCCCAGCGAGTCATTGATGGACTTAAATCCATCCAAGTCCAGAAACAGCACCGCGGCCTGAGTTCCATTACGACGCGCGGTGGCAATTGCTTGACCCAGCCGATCTCGCAATAATATGCGATTTGGAAGCTCGGTGAGCGAATCGTGGTGGGCCAAATAAGAAAGTTCCAGCGACATCGCTTTGGAGACACTCACGTCGTGAAAAACGATTACCACCCCGGCGATCATTCCCGAGCGGTCATGGATTGGGGTTGTAGAATTTTCGATGGCGGATTCATGTCCGTCACGGCGAATTAAAATGCAGTTCGCGGCGAGCGCCAGGGCTGTATTTCTCTGAATCGCCAAGGCGACGAGATTGGCCCAAGGTTCCCGGGTGTTGGCGTCGATGACTTGAAACACATCAGCAAGCGGCTTGTTGGTGGCCTCCGCGCAAGACCAGCCGGTCATTTCTTCAGCCACCGCATTGAGGTAGGTAACGTTTCCAGAGGCGTCCGCGGTAATTACACCATCGCCGATGGAACTAAGCGTGGCGTGGGCGCGTTCCTTTTCGGTGAACAATGCTTCTTCTGCGGCCTCTCGTTCGGTCAAGTTGTGAACCGCACGGCCGAAGGAATACGCATCGATATGACCTTCCAGCAGGTAGTCTTTCGCTCCCTGCCGCAAAGCTTCTGCCGCGATATCTTCGTCATCTGCGCGAGCCAGAATCAGGATGGGAGTGCCGGGCGCCGCTTGCTGGATCTTATGAAACGTGTCCAGACCTTGGCTGTCCGGCAAAGACAGATTGGCAAAGATCGCCCAGATGTTGTTCGCGCGCAGGCGTTCGATGCCCTCCGAGATGGTCCTGAGCCATTCCGAGCGGAATGGGCCGTCCTTGGCGTTAAGGAGCGCGGCGAGAAAGTCCTCGGCGTGGCCCGGGTCGTTGTCAATGAGGAGTAAGGTGCGAGGGTCGCTCATATTTTAATGTCCCAAGACGGGCCGCCTCCATTTGTAGTCTCGTTCATTCTCGCGACTGTCAGTACCCTGCTTTTGACGTAGCGCCCATACCAGGAGCCCGATCTTGTCGGATGTGCCGGTCTTGGCCATCAGGTCGCGCAGAAGCCGCTGGAATGAGTGCAACGGAAGACGCAACTCGATACACAGCTGCTTGTCGCTCTTTCCAGCCGAGACGCCACGCATCACAATCGATTCTTCCGCCGTGAACAAGGGACGTGCAGCGGACCCGGAATCTTGAAGGCTTTTCGCAGAAGATGCCGGCTGCGGGGAGCCGCCCTTGGCCGCGGGAATCCGAGCATTGTTCCTGGTCAGGTGTCCAGTCGCACTACTTCCTGATCTGTACTGGGGCTGGGTGTGCGCCGAATGCATGTGGCCTCCTGTTCGGGGGAGAGTCGTAAATTGCTATCCCCGCTCGATAGGACCAAAACGCGTACTGGACGAGAGCCTGTAGTTGCATCTCTGAGGATTGAGCATTCAACGCGACAGTTTGTTCAGCTCACCTCCAGGTGCAAAGACCGATCCGGGCGGGATGTGTCTCGGTCCCTGCCGTGAACCTTTGCTTTCATCGCGTACAAGGCGACGTCTGCGGCAGTGAGAAGAGAGTCGGCTGCTTCTCCGTCGGTTGGGTACGTCGAAACCCCCACGCTAACGGATAGCGCTGGATCCTGCGAGTCACTTGAAAAGGCGCGGCAAATGCGCTGGGCGACGATCTGGGCCGCTTCCGGGCCCGTTTCCGGCAGCACGAGCGCAAACTCGTCGCCGCCGAAGCGCGCTGCGGTATCGATGTCCCGGCATCCTAGGGACAATACGTTAGCCAATCTGCAGATGGCGTGACTGCCGACCAGGTGGCCGTAGCGGTCATTAATTTTTTTCAGATCGTCCAGATCGAACATCAACAATGCAAACTCTCGACCCGTGCGTTGTGATCTCTTAATTTCATTATCGATGGCATCGACCAGGCTGCGATAATTTGCCAGACCGGTAAGAGAATCCTTTGCGGCCTGTTGGCGCAAATGAAGTTCGAGCTCGCGCTGTTTCGTCACATCTTCAGCGATGATCTCGTAACCATCGACGGCCCCGTCTGCGGCGATCACTTCGCGTCCGCTGAGCCTGGCCTTGAGTGGCGTGCCATCCTTCCGCTTCCAGTCAATTTCCAGGCTCTCGCCCAGATCCAGGTGGCCGCCGCGGCCCAGCAGCTGCTCTCGTTTCACCGGATCTCCGACGATTTCATTGGTGAGATTGGCAGCCAGCAGTTCTTCTTTGGCAGCGCAGCCGAGCATGGTCATGAAGGTTTGATTGGCGTCCACGATCTTACCGTCGAGAGTGCAGCGGCAAATTCCGTAGATGGTGTTTCCGAGCAGAGCGCGATAATGTGCTTCGGAACGCCGCAATTTCTCCTTCGCCCGGTCGCGCTGCTCACGCAGCCTTTCTTCATTCAGTACGCGGCGGACCACCACGGGCAGATGACCGATGTTGTCCATGGGTACGCAGTCGGTGGCCCCTTTTCTAATGAGTTCGGCCGCAGTCTCCCGCTCAACCGTGTCCGTCAGAAAGATTATCGGCGTGTGCCTGCCGTTCTGTAGCAGCAGCTTTACGGCCTGCGTTTCCCAATCCATGGCGGCAGGATATCTGGCTAGAATCAATTGGTAGCACTTGGAGGTGAGTCGTTTTGTGAATTGCTCCGGTTGCAACGCAACATCTGCTTTCACCCGGAATTGGGCTTGCTTCAGCTCGTGCAGCAATCGCTCGACATCCGCGGTGTCACTATGAATCACGCTGATGCGCAGCAGCGGACATCGAAGGGCTTCTACTCCTCGGTTAGGGCCAAGGACACGGCGCTTATCTTGTCTCTCTACTTGCTGGTCTGGGGTGTGCATTGTGAGTCCAATTGAAAAGAGTGGTCACCTCTCCTTCAGTAGAGATTATTCGGAGGGCAGGTTCCGATCTGTGTTCTTCGGTACAGCTTCCTAAGAGTTAACTGCAATTAGGGCTCACGGGCGCGGAGGGCGCCAGCCCTGGGGGCTCACCACAACGGTCTCGGCGCTCCTGTCGGGAGTAACTCCTCACGCACTTCTCGATCGGTGGGGTTAATATCGTAGAAACGCACGTCTGGTTGATGATTATCGACCATCCCCCTGTGGAGCCCGTATTTCGCTGCCCCCCCTTTGTGGACTGACAGTGACCCAAGAAAAAGCTCTGGGGTACTGGTCAAAGTGCGGGGTACGGGTGAGATTACTCATAAGAACCTGTTCCAAAGTGGACAGATCGCTTTTGGCCGTCTCGCTACTCTCAATCCATAAGGCCATGGGCGCAACTAGGCATGCACTCTGCTTAGGAGCGTGCTGCGCGGTGCCCGCGGACGAACTCGTTAAATACCAATAGGACTCACGGGGTGTGAGTTGATTGTTGTCGGCAATGATGCTCTCGCGCCGACGAAGGGAAAGGGGCCGCATGAGTTCCACGAAAGAAGCTAAGCCCGGGTGGGGGTCGAATCTCCCCGGATGGTTGATGGGTCTTCTAGTGGTAACGGTTTTCGCCAGCGTCATGGTTGCCGGCGTGATCGCTTCGCGGGTGATCTTTCATCGCGGGGCTGGAGACGACGGTCCGGTAGTCGCGGCAGCACCGGATATGTCTCCATTTTTCCTGGCGCAGCGCGCGCCGCGAGTTTCCGAGACCGACGCAACGCGCCGCGTGGTGTATCCGTATTCCGTTATCCCCGGCGGTGTGCAGAGCACCGTGGAGCTCACGGATGCGGCCATGCATGATCCGGTCGTCTCCGAACACTATGCCGATTTCAATATGGCCAACGCGAAATTGATTCGTCTGACTCATGACGAAACGGCCCACGTCTCGTATCGAATGAACAACATGATTTACTGGACCCAACGCACCTACTTGCTGCACAAGGGCGAATTGCTGGTCACCGATGGAAAGAACCAGGCTCGCACACGTTGCGGCAATCGGGTGGCCCAGGTGCTGCCGGCGAATGCACGCAAGCCACGTGTGGAGCCGAACCCGGAAGAGCTCGAAACGCCGATGAATCCGTCACCGTTTGAGGCGATGACTTTGCCGATCATGATGGCGCTACCCGCGCGCTCTGATTTTGTCCCAGGTAGCGGCGGTTCGTCGGCCAGCGGAGTGTTTAACGTTCCCCCGGTAATTGAGATTCCGGGAGCTCCGGTAGTTAGCGCGAAAGGACCGTCAGGGTCAACGGGCTCGACCGGTACGTCGGGGCCAGTTGGGCCTACCGGTACATCCGGACCATCGGGACCGTCAGGGTCGTCAGGGCCCACCGGATCAACGGGAACATCCGGCCCATCAGGATCGTCTGGGCCAGCAGGGTCGTCTGGGCCGTCGGGTGCTTCAGGACCATCGGGATCATCTGGACCCTCGGGGGCACCGCCGGCTCCGCCCGAGACACCGCCGGTCAGTCCAACGCCGCCGGTTACGCCTACACCGGAACCCAGTTCGCTGCTGTTGCTCGGCACTGGCATAGCGACGGTGGTGAGGTTGCGGAAGAGACTGAAACCGTAGTCCGATCAAACGATCCAATAATCCAAAGGGATAAGGCTCCTGGCGCTTCGCGGGGGCCTTTTTTTTCGCACGCGACGAGAGCGGCGCAGTGGTTAGGTGCTCGCCGACGCTCGCTGGGGTGGCTGTAATGCCCGACTGCAAAGGGGGCGATACGACGCAGGTTTGCTCTGATCGGCGCCGCGATACCATCGGGCGAGTGGCCTGCCGGCTGACCACCGCCACTTTTACCGTGCGGGAAAGTCACCGGATCGGGATTTGCAACAGTCAGATTGGCTGTGGCATCAATGGCGCGAGCCCGATGCGACTCTGGGGATTTACCGTGAGCCTCGATTTCTACGACCGAACCCGCTCAGCTGCCCGCCCCGAGGGCGCTAGGAAACATACTGCGATACGGCTACAGTCTCTCTTGATGGGGCTGGCACAAAATATTTCGGCTGGCAGAAGGGAAGCCAATCCTCGGGTGGGGAAGCCACCTTCCAGATATTCTCCGGCTTCTCCAGCTGAATCGCGGTATGAAAGAGCTGATTCTGACCCGGTTTGCCCGGGCGTCGATGCCATTTCACAACGCCGCGCGCGAACACCGGTTGACCCGTCTGGCTCTTGTCATGAAGCTCTAAAACCACCTTGGAATCGATGGGTACATCATATTTCCATTTAAACGCGAAGCCGTGACAGCTGACGGTATCCGCAGCGACTTCTTCGGTACAAAGGCCATGCGCAAGAGCTATCGCCGTCACCCTCACCTGAACGGCATGGCTGATACGGGTGCTGCGCCGCGTTGCGCGCGTCAGGACAGTGCGCTGGTTGTCCAACACCTCAGTCGTCTGGCGAACTGGTGTTTGCGCAGGTAGCTGAAATACGGACCGCAACAAGGAGAAGTACATCACCAGTAAGGGAAACACGAGCACAAAGAACATGCGACCTCCTGTCTTTTCGATCTAAGTATTCATCTGTGTCGGGCTTACAAGTGCTAAACGACCCGTTGAGATGACGCTGAGCTATGCCCGTCAAAACTCGCCACGCTGATTAATGAGCGCTATCGAACAACCGTATCGCCATAGTGCTTTTAGAACTGTC
>Ga0302325_10023975_pt1 | contig 12706 bp, 10 predicted proteins | sample Palsa_T0_2_FD_201948 | JGI IMG/M metagenome (GOLD analysis project Ga0302325, IMG submission 201948) | Peat permafrost microbial communities from Stordalen Mire near Abisko, Sweden - Palsa_T0_2 | ecosystem: Environmental > Terrestrial > Soil > Palsa > Peat permafrost | place: Sweden: Abisko... | reverse complement strand
CGGCAGCGATCTTGCCGCCTTCATGAAGCGCGCGGCGCGCGGCCTCACCCGCATCACCTTCTTCGGCGAAGGTTTGCCGCAGATGGAGAATCGCATCGAGGTCGTCAGTGACAAGGACGAATTCGGCCTGCCGCTGGTCAAGCTCACCCACAGCTTTAGCGACGACGGCATTGCGCTTTGGAATGCGAACTTCGATCAGGGCATGAAGGTTGCCAAGGCGACGAACGCGAAAGAGACGTGGCCGGGTAAGGGGCCGGTGGTGCCGACCAGCCATCTTCATGGCGGCGCGATCATGGGCACCGACGCGTCGAACTCTGTCACCAACAGCTACGGCCAGACCCACGAGATCGCGAATTTGTGGATGGCCGGGCCGTGCATCTTCCCGACCGAGGGTGCCTCGAACCCGACCTACACGATCTTCGCAGTGTCGCTGCGCGGCGCGGAGCAATTGGCGAAAACGTGGGAGAGTGTTGCGGGGTAATTACTCCGCCGCGGCCTTCTCGTGGCCGAGCCGCTTGTTGAGCGCGTGCAGCAGGCCTTCGGCAGCTTCGGCGATCACGGTGCCGGGCGGGAAGATCGCTTCAGCGCCGGCTTTCTTCAGGGCATCGTAATCCTGCGGCGGCACCACGCCGCCGACTACGATCATCATGTCGCCGCGGCCTTGTTTGGTCAGTTCGTCCTTGAGCTGTGGCACCAGTGTCAGATGCGCGGCGGCGAGCGACGAGATGCCGAGGATGTGCACGTCGTTCTCGACCGCCTGCCGCGCGGCTTCGGCGGGTGTCGCAAACAGCGCGCCGATGTCGACGTCGAAACCGAGATCGGCAAACGCGGTGGCGATCACCTTCTGGCCGCGATCGTGACCGTCCTGGCCGATCTTGGCGACCAGGATGCGCGGGCGGCGGCCTTCGTTATCGTCGAACTCGGCGACGAGTTTCTGCACCCGCGCGACCGCATCCGTCATGCCGACCTCCCGCCTGTAGACACCGGAGATGGTTTTGATCTCCGCCTTATGGCGGCCAAACACTTCTTCGAGCGCCAGTGAGATTTCGCCGACCGTGGCCTTGGCGCGCGCCGCGTCGATAGCGAGCGCCAGCAGATTGGCGTTGCCGCCTGAAGCGCCGCGTGTCAGCGACGCCAGCGCTTCGGCGACTGCTTTCGGATCGCGCTCACGCTTGAGCCGGGTAAGCTTGTCGATCTGCATTTGCCGGACCGCGACGTTATCGACCTTGAGCACGTCGATCGGCGCCTCGTTCTGCGGGCGGTATTTGTTGACGCCGATCACCGCTTGCGTGCCGTTATCGATCCGTGCCTGCGTCCGCGCGGCCGCTTCCTCGATGCGAAGCTTGGGTAGGCTGGCCTCGATGGCGCGCGTCATGCCGCCGAGCTGTTCGACTTCGCTGATATGCCCCATCGCCTTTTCGGCGAGATCATGGGCGAGCCGTTCGACATAGAACGAGCCGCCCCACGGATCGATCGCGCGCGTCGTGCCGCTCTCCCGTTGCAGCACGATCTGAGTGTTGCGGGCGATGCGTGCGGAAAAATCCGTCGGCAGCGCCAGCGCCTCGTCGAGCGCGTTGGTATGCAGCGACTGGGTCTGGCCTTGCACTGCCGCCATGGCTTCGATGCAGGTGCGCGTCACGTTATTGAAGACGTCCTGCGCCGCGAGCGACCAGCCCGATGTCTGGCAATGGGTGCGCAGCGACAACGAACGGGGGTCCTGCGGATTGAACTGCTTCATCAGCTTGGCCCACAGCACGCGCGCTGCGCGGAGCTTGGCGATCTCCATGAAGTAATTCATGCCGATGCCGAAAAAGAACGACAGCCGCGGCGCAAACCGATCGACGGCGAGGCCCGCTCCCAAACCGGCACGCACATATTCGACGCCGTCGGCCAGCGTATAGGCGAGCTCGAGGTCGGCGGTCGCTCCCGCTTCCTGGATGTGATAGCCGGAGATCGAGATCGAATTGAATTTCGGCATGTGCGCCGAGGTGTAGGAGAAAATGTCGGAGATGATGCGCAGCGACGGTTTTGGCGGGTAGATGTAGGTGTTGCGCACCATGAATTCTTTGAGGATGTCGTTCTGGATGGTGCCGGACAGCTTCTCGTGCGGCACGCCTTGCTCCTCGGCGGCGACGATATAGAGCGCCAGCACCGGCAACACCGCGCCGTTCATCGTCATCGACACCGACATTTGGTCGAGCGGGATGCCGGCGAACAGTGTGCGCATGTCGTAGATCGAGTCGATCGCAACGCCCGCCATACCCACGTCGCCGGAAACGCGCGGATGATCACTGTCGTAGCCGCGATGTGTCGCCAGATCGAACGCAATGGAAAGGCCCTTCTGGCCGGCGGCAAGATTGCGCCGGTAAAAGGCATTGGAATCTTCGGCGGTGGAGAAGCCGGCGTATTGCCGGATCGTCCAAGGCTGGGTGACGTACATGGTCGGGTACGGACCGCGCAGGTACGGCGCGATGCCCGGATAACCATCGACGTAAGACAATCCGTCGGTGTCGCTCGCGTCGTAGGAACCTTTGACGGCGATGCCTTCCGGGGTTTTCCAGGGAGCTACGATTGATGCGCTGGCCGATACGGCGTCGGCAAAATCGACTTTGGTAAAGTCTGGGATCTGGCTCATCGGATCACCCGTTCTCGTCCAGGATATCGTAGGTCGCGGTCAGTGTCGCCAGTGCGTCGCAGCCGGCGTAAATGAAGCCTTGAACGCCCGCCGATTTCAGCGCTGTTTCAAGCTCAGCCGGCCGGCCGGCAAGATAGATGTGCCTCGCGCCCACAGCGTTCAACGCGGTTACCGCAGCAATGGCTTCCGTCTCGTAGGTTTTGTCTGCGCCGCACAGGCAGACGAGCGTGGTGCCTGACGCCGTAAAAGAGGCGGAAGGAGAGCCAGGCTCTTCTTCGATTGTTTCAATGCCGCCGGCTTCGAAGAAATTCTTCGCGAAGTTGACGCGCACACTGAAGTCGGCAGGCTTGCCAAGCACTGCGAGAAAAATCTTGGGCCGTGCGCCAGTCTTGGCAAGGCCGACGTCTGACTTGTGGCGCAGCTTTTCGAACGGCTCGCCAAGCCGGATGCGCGGTAACGCCGCGGCGCTCGCCGGTTCGCTCTTCGCGGCAGGCGCGACATCGAGAACGGAGGGCGTGGCTTCGCGAATGTCGGGGTAAGCATTGGTACCAGTCAAAATGTCCTTGCCGCGCGCGACGGCTTTTTCGCGCTCGGCGCGGACCGCCGCGACGTTTTTCTGTACCAGTCCCGATTCAAGCGCCGCCCAGGGTCCGCCCGCTTTTTCGATCTCCTGAAACTGCGACCATGCGGCCGTACAGAGCTCTTCGGTGATCGCTTCAATCGCGCCAGAGCCCGCGGCGGGGTCGGCAACGCGCGCCAGGTTTGACTCTTCAAGAAGGACAAGCTGCGTGTTGCGCGCAGCGCGGCGCGCAAAGGCATCGGGCAAACCGAGCGGCGCCGTGTGCGGCAGCATGGTGATGGCGTCGGCACCGCTGAGACCCGCGGCGGCGACCGCAATCGCGTTGCGCAGCATGTTCACGTAGGCGTCGTGCTTCGTTAGCATGCGCCATGCGGTTTCCGCCGTCACCAGAGCGGGCTTCGGTCGCAACCCGCAGGCTGCCTCGATACGCGCCCACAGTTTTCGGATGGCGCGGAATTTCGCCATGGTGAGAAACTGCTCGGCGTCGGCAGACAGCCGGAAATAGATAGCGTCGCGTGCCTTCTCGATCGCGATGCCATCGGACTCCAGCACACGCAGGTAAGCGACGGCGCTTGCCAGAGCGAAGGCAAGCTCTTGCGCTTCCGAGCCACCGGCATTGTGGATCACCCGTCCGTCGGCAACCGCGAAGGGACCGCGAAATCCGGCTGCAGTCAGCTCGCCGATCATGTTCGCGAAAGCACTTGCAAGCTCTTTCCAGCTTTGCGCGCTCTTGCCGGCAGCGGCAAAGCCGCCGATCGGGTTGATCGAGAAACGCACATCAAGCTTCTCCGCCGCAGCGCCGCGTTGTTTCACATAGCCAGGAAACTCGCGCACGATATGGCGCGAGGTCGGACCGAGATTGAGATCGATGGGAATAGCGTCGAGATAGATGCCATCGAGTACACGGGCGAGCGTGTCCGCCGCGGGGACGAGGCCAAAGCCATTGGCGCTGATCGAGCCTGAGAAAATCAGGATCAGCCCGGTTGCGCCGTTTTCCAGATCGTCCAGTGCCTGCGTATGGGCCGCGGCCGGATCGGGATGATCGACCCGCTGCATGATGGTCCAGGCCGCGCCCGGGGCACGTCCGGCGATCGTGTGGGCGCCAGAAGCGGCCGGATAGAGCGGTTCGATCGGGAGACCGTCGTAGGTACGGCTTTCAAGCCGGGCAAACGGCGCGCCCTTGAGTACGCCATCGACCAGCTTGCGCCAGGCTTCGTCCGTTGCCGGGGCAAAATCGGCGGCAGGCGGGAGATTTTCGGGGCCGGTCATCGTCGCAAAATGCCATGCAGTGGAGCGGATTTGACATTCGCTACCCCGTCGCCGCTCGCTCGTGAAGCGAATGTCAAATCCAAAGCTCCACTGCCACTTATACTTGCTAGTGGTTCCTTAATTCAAACATTCGCAAAAGGGCCTTCCAAAACGGGATGCGAATGTTTGAATTGAACCACTAGGCCATCCCGGCCAACTATTTAACGCGTGCAAGCGGCATGCCGTGTTAGCTAGCGCGGAGCAAGCTTTGCAATGCCTTCGGCATCGATGCGGGCCAAGGCGTCGCGCATCTTTACTCCGTCGATGACGCGGTCGGGCGCAATCTCGGCAAGCGGCACCAGGACAAAGGCACGCTCCAGCATGCGTGGGTGGGGGAGGGTCAGCGTTTCGTCATTAATGATGCGGTCATCGTAGAGGAGCAGGTCGAGGTCGATCGTCCGCGGCCCCCAGTGCCGCTCTTCGGCACGATCGCGGCCGAGCGCGCGTTCGCAGTCCTGCATGCGCGACAGCAAGGTGTGCGGTTCAAGATCGGTCGCAACGCCAATCACGGCGTTGACGAAAGGCGGCTGGTCGGTGACGCCCCACGGCGGGGTTCGATAATCTGAGGAGCGGGTAGTGAGGCGCATGCTTTGGTCACGGCAAAGCATCGCGATTGCCCGCTCGAAGGTCGCCTGCACATCGCCCACATTGCCGCCAAGGGCGATAAACGCCTCAGCCATTTTTGCGGTCTTTAGGATCTTGCTTAGGACCTTGGGCGCGACTGCGCTCGATAACCACACCGACGTCGTCGAAAGTGGCCGCGATCGGCGCATGCGGCTTGTGCACGGTGACCCGGATGCGGCGGACTTGCGGAAAACCGTCCAGGATCGCGGCGGCGGCCGCGCCGGCGGCAGCCTCGACCAGCTTATAGCGGCGGGCGCAGAAAGCCTCGGTCGCGGTCTTCACCACCGTATCATACGAGACGGTGTTTTTGAGCTTGTCGGTGTGCGAGGCCTCCGCAAGCTCGATGTCGAGCAGGAGGTCGAGTTTGAAGGTTTGCCCGACCTTGGCCTCATGCTGCATCACGCCGTGATAGGCGTGCAGTGCCAGTCCATTGACGAAGATCGCGTCGCTCATTTGGCCCGCCTTATGGCATCGGCCACGGCGAACGCCTGGACGGTCGCCGCGACATCGTGGGTACGTATGATGGCGGCACCGTTCTCGACCGCGAGCAGATGCGCAGCCAGCGAGCCTGGCAACCGCTCGGCAGGCTCGGTTGGCACGACGGAATTGATGAAGCGCTTGCGCGATGCGCCAACCAGAAGCGGCAAGTCGAAACCGCGCCAAACGCGAAGATGCGCGATGCAGGTAAGGCTTTGCTCTTGCGTCTTGCCAAAACCGATGCCGGGATCAAGAACGATCTGGTGGTGCGAAATTCCAGCCTCCCAGGCGATCTCGAGCGAGCGTGAGAAGAAATTCGTCACATCGGCGACGATGTCGATCGATGGATCGGCGCTTTCGCGGTTGTGCATGATGATAACGGGCACACCATGCTCGGCGACGACCCGGGCCATGTCGCGATCGCGCTGCAAGCCCCAGACGTCGTTGACGATCGATGCTCCGGCTTCGAGTGCCCAGGCAGCGATGGCGGCTTTCATAGTGTCGATCGAGATCGGGGTGCCGGTCGCGATGGCGGCCGGCAGGATCGCCTCAAGCCGGCTGCGCTCCTCGTCCAGGGAAACCGGCCGCGCGCCGCCGTAGGGCCGGGTCGACTCCGCGCCGATATCGATAAGGTCGGCCCCTTCGCCAGCAAGGCGCTGGGCATGCTCGATGGCCTGTGGCGATTGCAGGAATTTGCCACCGTCGGAAAAAGAGTCCGGCGTAACATTCAATACCCCCATGACTACGGGGTGTTTTGCTTGAAGCAAGTCATGCAACACCCTGGTCGAAGAGGGAGAATTAGATACGGAAGCGGCGCGGGGATAGCCGCTTATGGCGGATTCTTTAGCCATCGCTTCAGTCGCCCTTTAAGGCCACCACTTGAACTGCTTTCTCAAGTTGAGGCTTTGCGTGGTCAGCCGAAGCTAGTCAAGCGGCAGGACCGACCGTCCAAGCCCGGTCTTCCGGCTACGCCTGGCCATCAATACTTGATAATGAGCGGCAGCTTTTTGGCGCTTTCGATCCAGCGCTGAACGGTCTGTTCCTTGGGCATCAACCGGACCTGTTTCCGCTTATTGGCATCCCTCATCTGCTCGACCAGGTGCTGCGGATTGCGGAATTTGAGTGCGTTGACAGTCCGCACGCCGGCAGCGCGCAGGAGTTCGGCATATTCCCAGCCAATGCCCTTCACCCGCATACGATCGGCTGCGGTCACCCAATCGAGCAGTCGCTCCTTATTGGTCCCGACCTTTTCGGCAAGCTTCAGCCGCTGCTTGGGGGTCTTGGCAGAACGTAACAACCCGATGGTGGTCCTGATCCCCTCCGACTTCAGGATTTGGGCCGTATCCGGTCCGATCCCTCGGATGTCGGTGATGGGATAAGCCATCGCAGTTTCCCCTCCAGCGCGACGCATGGCGTCGCGACTGTCTCAAGCCAAGCCTAACGGACGCGTCCTGTCGGACTGTCCACTTTTACACAGGAAGTCCCCAGTAACCCCAACGCCGATCTGGAAGCTCTGCAGCCAAACCCGAAAACAACCGGGACTTGTCCGATCAGAACGCCCATTGCCCCTTCACAGCTCCCGCACTGACGGCGGGTTGTTTCGATATTGGACAGTCGGCTGTGGCGTGACAAGGCACTGTCGGTCAAACGAGCCCTTTTGATGGGCAACTTGGCACGAAGTGTTGGCGAGCGTTGCAAACCTGCAACATTTTTGTCGCTCAGAGTGGCAGTGGAAATAATGGGACGCGGATTATAAGGTTCCGGACCATGTCCGCGGGCGCGGGGCGGTGTGATGGAAAGGTAATGCCATGACGGCATCTGAAGTTTTGCCGAAAGTTCTCGACCGCGTTGACAGCGATCTAGACGCTAGTCTGGGCCGGCTGTTCGATTTGCTGCGGATTCAATCGATCTCGACCGATCCGGCTTATGCAGGGCACTGCCGAACTGCCGCCGAGCATGTCGCGGCCGACCTGCGAATGCTTGGCTTCGATACCAGCGTGCGCCCGACCGAGGGCCATCCGGTCGTCATCGGAAAAAGCGGTAACGGCACAGCCATCGGCAATGGCAAAGCGCCGCGTGTCCTATTCTATGGCCACTATGACGTGCAGCCAGTCGATCCGCTCGACTTGTGGCAGACACCGCCGTTCGAGCCGCGGATCGAGACGCTCGACGGTGGCCGCAAGGTCATCATTGCTCGGGGCGCTTGCGACGACAAAGGGCAGGCGATGACCTTCATCGAGGCCTGCCGAGCGTTTAAGGCCGTCACCGGCAAGCTTCCGCTCGACATTACAATGATGATCGAGGGCGAGGAGGAATGCGGCTCCAAGCACCTGTTCGGATTCGTCCGCGACAACGCCCCTGAACTGACCCGCGACCTGGCGCTGGTCTGCGATACCGGCATGTGGGACGCACAGACGCCCTCCATCACCACTTCGCTGCGCGGGCTGGTCTATGAGGAGATCAGGCTCACCTGCGCCGATCGCGACCTGCACTCCGGCCTGTTCGGCGGCGCCGCGCGCAATCCGATCCATGTGCTCGCCGACATTCTTTCCGCGATGCACAATGCCGACGGCGCGGTCACCATTCCCGGTTTCTACGACGGCGTTCACGACCTGCCGCCTGACATCAAGTCCGATCTCGAAGGGCTTGGGCTGACGGCGGAAAAATTTCTCGGCCCGATCGGGCTGAAGATTCCGGCCGGCGAAAAAGGCCGGCTGTTGCTCGAACAGATTTCGACCCGGCCGACGGCGGAAGTGAACGGCATCATCGGCGGCTATACCGGGGAAGGGGCCAAGACCGTGATCCCCGGAAAGGCCAGCGCCAAGGTGTCGTTCCGGCTGGTCGGTTCGCAGGACCCCGAGAAAATCCGCAATGCCTTCCGCGAATTCGTCCGCGCTCGTGTGCCGGCCGACTGCTCGGTCGAGTTCGGCAATTTCGGCTGCAACCCGGCCTTCGAAGTGGCGTTCGATAATCCGGCGCTAGGTAAGGCGCGCGCTGCGCTCGCCGAGGAGTGGGGCAAGAAGGCCGTCACTATCGGCGCCGGCGGCTCGATCCCGATCGTCGGCGATTTCAAGACTGTGCTCGGCATGGATACCCTGATGGTCGGCTTCGCGCTCGACGATGACCGTGTGCACTCGCCGAACGAGAAGTTCGATCTCAAGTGCTTCCACAAAGGCATCCGCTCCTGGGCGCGGATCCTGGCAGCGCTGGCGGAGTCATAATCTATCAAACCGAGAGCTAACTATGGCCCAAGCCGTTCTTTGGCAGCGTGTTGAGGGAGTAGTCATCTTTGCGGTCGGCCTCGTGCTCTTCTGGCACTGGAATAACAGTATGCCGTGGTGGGGCGCTCTTTTAGCTTTCTTTGCGCCGGATATCAGCTTCACCGGCTATCTCCTCGGGCCAAGAGCGGGAGCGTTCTGCTATAACGCGCTCCATGTTTATGCTTTTGGCGCAGCTTCCTTTGCGATTGGCTTGATGATGTCGATCCCACTCCTTGTAGTGCTCGGCGCACTATGGCTGGCGCATTCGGGCTTCGACCGCATGCTTGGCTATGGTCTGAAATCGCCGGAAGGCTTTTCCTTTACGCACCTGGGTCGGATCGGAAAGCAACTCTAACGCGTGTCGCTGCGCGAGAAAATGAACGTCACACAGCGAGTTTGCGTGTGGGTAGACAGATTTCACGGCCGGCGTGTGAATTCTGCTATCCTCAAAGACGGGGAGGAAGGATCGCACATGAAAAAAAACACCCCTATTGCCGCAGCCGTCATGGCTACGCTGTTTGGTGCAGCGCTGCTTAGTCCTGCACTTCACGCCGAAGATTTCCCGTCACGGCCGATCACCTTCAACAATCCGTTCGGTCCCGGAAGCGCCAGCGATATCCTTTGCCGCATCATCGGTGATCCGCTCGGCGCGATGCTGAAACAACCGATTGTTGTTGAAGATCGTCCGGGCGCCGACGGCGCGGTGGCGGCGCAGTACGTCGCTCGCGCAGTGCCGGACGGTTATAATCTCATGATGGCGACCAACTCGCCGCTCTCGGCGGATCCGTTTCTGTACAAAGACATCACCTACGATGCCGTCAAGGATTTCGCGCCGGTAACGCGGGTCGGCAGCTTCACATTGATGCTGGTGGTGAATCCGAGCTTGCCGGTGCATTCGGTCAAGGACTTGATCGCCTACGCCAAAGCCAATCCCGGCAAGCTTTCCATCGCCAGCGGCAATACTGCCGGCGTCGTCGGTGCAAAAACGTTGGCCCATGACGCCGGCATCGACCTTCTTCATGTGCCTTACAAAAGTTCGCCGCAAGCGATCGAGGATGTGATCGCCGGCCGAGTGTCGATGATGATCGTCGATTTCACTGTCGGCATGCCGCACGTCACGGCGGAGCAGGTGCGCGCACTGGCGATGACGCGGTTGAAGCGTAGTGCGCTTTATCCCGACTTGCCGACCATGGATGAGGCCGGCATCGAAGGTTTTGAGCTCGACGCGTGGGCCGGGCTGGTCGCGCCCGCAAAGACGCCGCCCGAGGTCATCGCCAGGCTCAATGGCGCATTGCGCAAGGTGATCAACAATCCCGACGTTCAAGCGAAGTTCAAGAACGTCGGTTTCGAGGCCTCTTCGAGCACGCCGGAAGAGTTTGGTGCCTTCATCAAGGCTCAGTCGGCATCTGGTCGAAAATGGTCAAGGACGCCAATATTCAAGCCGAGTGACGATACGGCCAAACGTGCTCTGATCTTGCGGTCTGGCCTAATCCCCAAGCAATCGCGGCGTGACGAAGTGTTCGAGCCTGCCCGACTGCGGATGCAGTTTTGACCAGGCGTCGAAAGCAAAATCAATGATGACGAGGGCCGATGTCGGTAACTTCTCCGCCAGGCGCTCGCGCATTGCGATGTCGCCGGAGGCGACTAAATGCAGCGCGACCTCGTGCAGCCCGGGGTTATGACCGACGATGAGCAGCGACTGTGCTCCGCGCGTCTTGCCGATCAGCGTCATCAAAACGTCGGTACTGGCGTTGTAGATACGCTCCTCGTCGATGTGCGGCGGTGTTTTGCGAAAGCCGTTTGCGATGAGTTCCCAGGTTTCCTGGGTGCGGCGCGCCGACGACACCAGTGCAAGGTCGGGGGTCAGATCGTGATGCGCCATGTAGCTTGCGATCGTCTCTGCGTCGCTTCGGCCTCGTTTCACGAGCTTGCGGTCGCGGTCGCGCTGGCCGGGTTCGGCGCGCTCCGTCTTGGCGTGGCGCAGCAGCATCAATCGGCGCATGACGGAAATGTTGCCTTTGGAACCGGTTTAGGGAGTCTATCGCGGGGGATTTGAAGTTCCTACCGCGCTACGGCAATGTCGGTCGGGATAGGGCCGCCGCACTAAAAGTCCGAAAGAACCGGGAATGAACGACGCCGATATCAAGGCTTACGGCCACAGCTGGTATGTCGCCACCTTGGTGGACGAGCCGCGGCGGCCGCGGCTTGCGGTCGACCTCGATGTCGATGTTTGCGTGATCGGCGGCGGGCTTGCCGGCCTCACCGCGGCGCGCGAAATCGCCCGATCCGGCTGGTCGGTCGTCGTCCTCGATGCCGGGCGCATTGCCTCGGGCGCGTCAGGCCGCAATACCGGCTTTGTGTTGCCGGGTTTTGCCGCCGACGCCGACCAGATTGTCGGGCGCGTCGGTTTCGATCGCGCCAAATCGTTATGGGCGCTGTCGCAGGCCGGGCTCGACTACGTCCGCAGCACAATCCAGTCCGACGGAATGGCGGGCATCGATTCCGAGGAAGGGTGGCTCTACGTTTCCACGATCGATAACGGCGACGAAATTGTCCGTTACGTCCGGCTGCTCAACGACTTGGGTTGCGAAATCGAGGGCTGGCCGACCGATCGCGTCCGTGCGGTGCTGCACAGCGAGCGTTATTTTCACGCGATCAATTATCTGAAAGCGGTCACGATCAATCCGCTCAATTATGCGCTGTGCCTTGCGGCCGCCGCGGAACACGATGGCGTCCGGATTTTCGAAAACACGCCGGCGCTCTCGATCGATCCGCAGGGCGTTCGGAAACGCATCGTGACGCCGGCGGCAAAGCTTCGCGCCAACCATGTCGTGCTCGCCGGCAATGTGCAGATCGGCGGCTTGATGCCGCGTATTGCTGCGACGCTCTTGCCGATCACGAGTTACATTATCACAACGGCGCCGCTCGGGTCGCAGCTCGGCGAAGTCATCGGCTATCGTGGCGCGGTGACCGACACCGACAGGGCGGACAATCACTACCGCATCGTCGGTGGCGACCGTCTGATGCTGTCGGGCCGCACAACGACCTGGGCGCGCAATCCGCGCCGCTATGTTCGCACCCTGACCGCCGACATCAAAAGGACCTATCCGCAGTTGCGCGATATCAATGTCGATTACAGCTGGTGCGGCACGCTCGGGAACACCGTGCACCGGATGCCGCAGATCGGCGAATTGGGGCCCGGCGTGTGGCTCGCCTCCGGCTTCGGCGGCCACGGGCTCAACACCACCGCGATGGCGGGCAATCTGATTGCGCGCGCCATTGTGTCGGGCGATCAGGCCTGGCGAGAATTCACACCGTTCGAACTGGTCTGGGCCGGCGGATTTCTCGCTCGCGCCGGCGTTCAGGTACGCAACTGGATCACACGTTACACCGATCGTATCGAGCAGCGCCGCGCCAAGGCGCGCGAGCTTGCGCACATTCGGGCGCGCGAGGCGGAAAAAAAGCGACTGGCGCAAGAGGCCGCGCGGCAGGCAGAGGAAGCGGCCGAGGCCGAACGCCGGGCGGCAGAAGCTGAGGAAGCCGCGCGTCTTGCTGCAATTGCCGAAGCCGAACGGCAAGCGGCGGAAGAAGAAGCGCGCAGGACTGCGGAGGCAGAAGAGGCCGAGCGGCTTGCAGCTGAAGCGGAGCAGGCGGCACAGATGGCTGCCGATGCGGAGGAGGCCGAGCGGCTTGCCGCTGCCACTGTGATCGAAGCGCCGTTGCAGACTGAACCTCCGATCGAATTTGAACGGTCGCCACCAAGCCAATCGCAGCATGAGCTTGAACAGTCGTCTGCCACTTCGATGGAAGTCCGCGACGACG
>Ga0302325_10023974_pt1 | contig 12706 bp, 11 predicted proteins | sample Palsa_T0_2_FD_201948 | JGI IMG/M metagenome (GOLD analysis project Ga0302325, IMG submission 201948) | Peat permafrost microbial communities from Stordalen Mire near Abisko, Sweden - Palsa_T0_2 | ecosystem: Environmental > Terrestrial > Soil > Palsa > Peat permafrost | place: Sweden: Abisko... | reverse complement strand
TCAGGACGGTCTCCAGCGCCGGCCAGCCTTCCTTGGTGGCCAGCGGATGCTGGCACAGCGGCGGCAGCATCGAGGGGGCGAGGAACATGTGGCTGACCCGGTGCTCGCGCATCATCCGCAGCACCTTCTCCGGCTCGAACGAGCCGAACTGCAAGTTGGCCGAGCCGTGCAGCCAGGTGGGCAGCCACAGGTAGCCCGAGGCATGGGATATCGGCGCGGCGTGGCCGACGACGCTGCTCAGCCGCAGCGGTGCCAGCCGGTAGAACCAGTTACGGCAGTTCACCAGCCAGTCGTGCTGGGTGTAGCCGACCCCCTTGGGTCGCCCGGTCGTCCCGGCCGAGTGCCTGATGATGTACCAGTCGTCCGGTCCCACCTCGACCATCGGGTCTTCGGCGGACTGCGCGGCCAGCCAGTCCTCGTACCCGTCGTCCCGCACGACCACGTGCGCCAGCGTCGCGATTTCCTGCTCCAGGCCGGTCACCGTGTCGGCGTACGCGGCGTCGGCGAGCACCACCTTGGCCGCGGTCTGTGCCAGCATGTGCCCGTGCGAGCGCCGGGCGTTCCTGGCGTACAGCGGTACCCGGACCGCTCCCGCGATGGCGCAGCCGACGAACAGGTCAGCGGCGCCGAGGTTGTTGTCCTCCACCCCGGCGACCCGGTCGCCGGGCTCGACCCCGAGCTCCCGCAGCGCGTTGGCCAGCCGGACCCCGCGATCCCAGGTCTGCGCGAAGGTCAGCGTGCGATCCTCGGTGATGATGGCGGTGCGGCTGCCGTAGATCTGGGCCGCCTGGCGCATGAGGCTCGGAACGTCCACTGGCGTATCTCCTCAATCCTCGCCCGGCAGTTCCCGGTCGAGATGCTCTTTCTTCGTTGAAAGCTTCGCTGAAAGCCGATGCGACGAGCCAGACGGGCCAGACGGGCCAGCGGCGGCTCCGCTCGCCAGCAGCGCGGCGATCGCCTGGTCATCCAGGCCCGCCGCACCGAGCACTTCCGCGGTGTGCTGGCCGAGCGCCGGCGCGCCCGACCGCGGCCCCCACCCGACCCCGTCGACCACCAGCGGCTGCCGGACGAAGCGCCGCCGGTCACCGGGCGGCCCGGCCTGCACCAGCAGCCCGCGGCTGGCCGTGTGCGGGTCGGCGGCCACCCCGGCCAGGTCGTGCACGGCGCTATGCGGGACGTCCGCCTCGGTCAGCAGGCGCTCCCACTGCGCGAAGGTCCGGGTGGCGATCCGCGTCGCGAGCAGGTCGCCGAGCCTGGCCCGGTCCGCCAGCCGCTGCGCGGACGACAGGTCCTGCTCGCTGTCCAGCCCGGCCAGGGCGCACAGCCGCCGCCAGAACTGGTCCTCGTGCGCCACGCCGAGCGCCAGCAGCGCGCCGTCGCTGGTGCGGTACACCGCGTACCCAGGCTCGTGCGGGAAACCCGGCGTCCCGGTGTCGTTGAGCACCGGCCCCAGATGCGCGGTGAGCAGCGACACCAGCCCGTCGAAGACGGACACGTCGAGGTAGCTGCCCTGCCCGTCCCGGTCGCGGCGCACCAGGCCGAGGAGCACCGCCTGCACGGTAAGCAGCCCGGCCGTCAGGTCACCGAGCTCGAGCGTGCTCGGCCGCGGCTGCCCGCCGCCGGCCGACTGCCCGCCGCCGGCCGACTGCCCGCCGCCGGCCGACTGCCCATCGCCGGCCAGCTGCCCGTACAACGTCCCGGCCAGCGCCTGGTAGCACAAGTCGTGCCCGGGCCGGTCCCGGTACGGGCCGTCCTGCCCGAAACCCGACACCGACACGTACACCAGCCGGTCGTTCACCTGGCGCAATGTCTCGTAGTCCGCGCCGAGGCGGGCCGCCGCGCCAGGCCGGTAGCCCTCGAGCACCACGTCCGCGCCTGCCGCCATGGTGGTGAACGCGGCGCGGCCGCCTACCGTCTTCAGGTCGAGGGCCACCGACCGCTTGCCCCGCGCGAGTGACTCCCAGAACCCGGGGAAGGCTCGCGTCGGGTCGCCGCCGGCCGGGCGCTCCACGTTGATGACGTCGGCGCCCAGGTCGGCCAGCATCATGGTGGCATAAGGACCTGGGTACTGCTCGGCCAGGCTGAGCAGCCGGACGCCGGCCAGCGGCGGCTTCACCCGCCTAGACGCCCAGACCCAGACCGCGGGCGATCAGCATCCGCTGAACCTCCGAGGTGCCCTCGCCGACGGTGAGGATCCGCGCGTCGGCGTAGTGCCGGGTGGCGTCGGTCTCCTGGATGAACCCGTAGCCGCCCTGCAGCTGGGTCGCCTGGTAGGCGGCCTTGTTGGCCAGTTCGGAGGCGACCAGCTTGGCGATCGCCGCTTCCTGCTTGATCGGCTGGCCGTGGTCGTATTTCCAGGCTGCGTCGTAGGTGAGCACCCGGGCGGTGGCCGCCATCGCGGCGATATCGGCGACGCCGAAGGCCACGCCCTGATGGCTGCCGAGCGGCTGGCCGAACGATTCGCGGTCGGCCACGAACCGCAGGGTGTCGTCCAGGCTGCCCCGGGCCACGCCGACGCTCATGGCCGCGATCGGCAGCCTGGCCCAGGTCAGGAACAGCAGCGCCTCGCGGTACCCGCTGCCCTCGCCGCCCAGCAGGGCCGTGCCGGGCACCCGCACGTCGTCGAAGTACAGCGGGTGGGTGTCGGACGCGCGCCAGCCGAGCTTGGCGTAGGGCGGGCCCACCGTCACGCCGGGGGCGTCCAGCGGCACCAGCAGCGCGGACACCTGCGGCCGTCCCGGCTGTCCCTCGCCGGTCTTGGCGAAGAGCGTCACGTAGCGCGAGAACGGCGTGCCGCTGTTCGTGATGAACTGCTTCGCGCCGTTGATCACCCAGTCGTCACCGTCCCGGCGGGCGGACGTGGCGATGTTCCCGGCGTCCGAGCCGCCCGACGGCTCGGTCAGCCCGAACGACACGAACGTCTCGCCCGCGGCCGCCTGCCGGATCGTCTCCGCCATGTCGGCCCGGTCGCCGGCCAGCCGGGCCAGCAGGACGGCGCTGATCGCCTGCACGTGCACGGTGACCGCGAACGAGGAATCCACCGCCGCGAGCTCCTCGATCGCGATGCACAGCGTCCGCAGATCGGCTCCGGCCCCGCCCAGCTCCGCCGGGACCATCAGCCCGAAGAGCCCGAGCTTGCCCGCCGCCCGCACCAGCTCCGGGTCGAACCTGCCCTCGATGCTGCGCCGCGCCGCCTCCGGGGCGATCACGTCCGCGGTGAACTCGCGCATGGCCTTGCGCCAGGCACGGTGCTCGTCGGTGAGCGCCCACGGAACATCGACGATGCCGGCGTCGCTTCCGGGCGGGGCTTGGGTCATGACGGCAGCTCCTCGTGTCGGCGGTCGCGCCTTTCCCAGGCTCCCCGCGTGAGGAGATTTATTCAAGAGGTGAATAGAATTTTTTCCCGAACGGGCTGGCCCGTCTCAGCCGCCCGTTCTCAGCCGCCCGTTCTCAGTCGCCGCGCACGAACGGCGCGACCAGGGTAGCGGCCAGCCGGTCGGCGAGGTCCTCCGCACTCAGCGGGCCGCCGGGGGAGTACCACTCCTGGACGTAGGCCAGCGCGCCGAACGCGGCCATCAGCGCCACCCGCGTGCTGTCGCGGTCGAGGCCGGTCTCGGCGGCGCATTCGCGGGCGACCCGGCGGATGATGTCACCGTGCGCTCGCTTGATCTCGGTGAGCCGGGCCTGTATCTCGGGCACGGGCACGTAGACCTTCAGGAACAGCGGGGCGAAGGAGGGGTAGTCGCGCACCTCGATCAGTACCTGCTCGGCGAACATCCGCCGCAGCCGCATCCCGGGCGGCTCCGCCTGCCGGGCGATAGCCTCCAGGCGCGCCATGACCTCGGCGGCGGAGTATTCCACGCACGCCAGGAACAGCTCTTCCTTCGAGCCGAAGTAGTGGTACAGGCTCGGACCCCGCAGCCCCAGGCGGCCGGCGATGTCGTCGAAATTGGCCCGGTCGTAGCCGCGCTCGGCGAAGATGATGGCCGCCGCTTCCTCGATGCGGCGGATGCGCTCCGCCCGCTTGCGCGCCACGTGCCCGCTGCCGCCTGTGTCCTGCTGACCGCGGCTGCCCGCGCCTAGCTCCTCGCTACCGCCCACGCCAGGAGGGTACGCCTCCGTTAACTCCCCGTCGGATCGGCGTGCATCAGCCCGGTACGCCGGAGCCGGCAGACAAGCTCGTCACGCTGGTTGAATGCGCGGTGCTCGAAGACCACCAGCCCGGCCCGGGGCCGGGACCGGGACGGCCGCGCCTCGACCACCTCTGTCTCCACCCGGATGGTGTCCCCGGCAAAGACCGGCGCGGGAAACTGCACGTCGGACAGCGCGACCTGAGCGATGATCGTGCCCAGGGTGAGCTCGGGCACGGACAGCCCCACGACCAGCGCCGCCGTGAACATGCTGTTCACCAGCGGTCGGCCGAACTCGCTGCGGCCCGCGTACTCGGCGTCCAGGTGCATCGGCGCGGGGTTCATCGTCATCGTCGTGAACAGCACGTTGTCGGTCTCGGTGACCGTTCGCCTGGTCACGTGCTGCACCTGAGTCCCGACCGGAAGCTGCTCGAACCAGCGCCCGGAGACCGGCCGCCCGGCCGCATCCTCGCCATGCCCTGAATTCATATCGCTCCTCCGATTTCTCGCGCTCGTTCCGCCTCAGCATGCTCGAACGCGGGCGCCATCATGTCTATCTCTGCCTGCGACAGCCCGTGTGAGGTAGCGACAGCGCGCCAGCCTCGCACCGCCGTGCTGAGGTGCGCGAGCACCTCGAACGCCTCTGCGGTATTCAGGCGGAAGTAGTCCGCGACGCCCATGAGAGTGTCGATGCTCGCATGCGTGTCTGAATAGTCGATCGCGGTACTGAGCTCCGTTGGGCCGGGCGCTGGATTCGGATTGAGATCAAATGCAGGCGAGAGCACCCAGGACTCGCCTCGCTCATGCAAGAACCCGTGGTTACGGAGATGATCATCCGTATTGGAGATAAGGATCGAGAAGCCTATCCGCCGCCAGAGCTGGCGGAGGTCAGCCGTGGCGGCGGGGGATCGTTCCTCGATTACCCCGGCCATCTCCAGGTAGCTTCGCCGGTCACCGTCGCTGGCCTCGAGCATTGTCATCGCGCTGGCGTAGCCGATGCGGGTCCTACCCAGACGGTCGAAGCGGTCGACGATGAGAACGCTACGGGCTCCCACTCGAATGAGCTCTGAGCTGGGAACGATAACGCCTGCGGCATGGGCCAGGTCCAGTGCCACTTTCTCCCACGCCATCACATTCCAGGTGTCTGAGCTCGCACTGGGAAACTTGGCGATGGCGACCCGGCCGGAACTGTCCATGACGTGTGCTTTCGGGCGAGCTCCTCCTAGTGAGCTGCCTGCGCGTAGCAATTGTTTTAGTTCGTCATAGCCAGCAGTGTCGGATTCGGCGTGCTCGGCGATGTCCAGGAGCTTGGGCAGGGCCGCCAGCGGAGGGACTCCGGAGTCTTCGGGAGCAAGATATGGCCCCTGATCGCGGAGGCGGAACCGTAGTGCGCCCTGACGCAGGTCATCTCGCACGGCCAGCAGCACGTCCGCCTCGCTCATAGAGTGTGGTGCCGTTCCGGCGAGCCTGGCTCGGGCCACCTCGGCTCGCCTGATCAGCGTGCGCCCCCACCGATCGGGGGCGCAGTCGCTGAAAGCCCCGAATAGCGCATGGCCCACCGCGCTCTGCAAAGTGCCAGTAACGAGGGGCAGGGCCGGATCCAGCGAATAAGCACTCGTGTCGGCCAGGTAACTGGCGTCGTACAGAAAGCTCGCCGACTCGACCCCACCCCGGCGATGCGGGTATAGACGGCCTGCGAGCACGTTCTTCTCGCCGACGGCGACATAGACGGCGATGTCATCGGTCACGGCGTCCGCCCGAGTCTGGGCGGGTGTACCCGCTCCGGCAGCGCTTCTTGCGACCTGAGCCGGCCCAGGTCGGTCGCATAAGGGTCAAGCGCCGCGACCAGATTGTCCAGGACGCCAAGGACGCGGGCTACCCGGAGCAGATTCTCCATGCTGACGCCTTCGCCGCTCTCAAGGCGCCCCACGGTATGGCGCGAAATCCCGGCCCGGTCAGCGACCTGTGCGGCCGTCAGCTGGCGCAGCTTGCGCCAGGTCGCGAGCTGCTCGCCCATCCGCCGCTGGCCGCTGGTCACTGCCAGCGGAGTCCTCGTCGCCATCGCGACCTCGCTTAAGTAGCTAATATGCAACATTAAAACGGCTAAGGTTTAATTCTAGCAACCTAACTGTCCGTCTAGCCTGCGCTGTGACCTTGATACCGTACGGCTAGACGGCGGTGTAGCCGCCGTCGATGACAATGGTCTGCGACGTGAGATAGCCGGACGCGTCGGAGGCCAGGAAGCCCACCAGGCCGCTCAGGTCTTCCGGCCGGCCCATCCGCCCGAGCGGGATGGCGTCGGTCCACTGCCGGGCCAGGTCGGGATTCGCGTCGGTGAACTGCCGCGTCATCTCCGACAGCATGTAGCCGGGGGCGATGGCGTTCACCCGGACGCCGCGCGGCGCCCACTCGACGCCGAGCGACTGCGCCACCATTGACACCCCGGCCTTGCTCGCGTGATACGAAACCTGGAACTGGGGCACATTGACGATCTGCGCCGACATCGACGAGACCAGGATGGCCGAGCCGCTGCCGCGGGCCAGTGCCCGGCGGCCGAAGGACTGGCAGGCGTAGAACGTGCCGGACAGGTTAATGTCAAGCACGCGCTGCCAGGTCTGCGGCTCGACGTCCACGCTGTCGCCCCAGATGGTGATGCCGGCCGCGGTGACCAGCACGTCGGGTGCGCCGAGGGCCTCGGTCACCGTGCCGAACGCGGCCTCGACCGCCTCAGGATCACGGACGTCGGCGACGAGGCCGAGGGCTGGCACCTGCCGCTGCTGTCCGAGCGTCCTGGCTGTCTCGGCTACCTCCGGCAGGACGTCGAGCAGGGCCACCGCCGCGCCGTCGTCGGCGAGCGCTGCGGCCAGCGAGTAGCCGAGCCCGCGCCCACCTCCGGTCACCAAGGCCACCTTGCCGCGCAAGTCCTGGAACACGCCGTCCTCCTACTGTGTCTTGGTGTGAAATTATCGCTAACGAATCTCGACAAGGTCCCGGTAGTCGTCCAGCCGCGCGTCGTCCGGAGCCAGGTCGGTCACCAGCATGTCGATCTGGTCCAGGCCGATCGAGCGGACCAGTGAGCGCTGCCCGAGCTTGGACGCGTCGACCGCAAGCACCACGTGATCGGACACCGCTGCCATCGCCTGCTTCAGCGCCACCTGCTCGACCGTCGTCTCGCTGCTGCCGGCCGCCGCGTCCAGGGCCGCGGCCGACAGGAAGCAGCGGGCCAGCAGGAACTGGCGGATCGTGGCTACGGCGGCCGGGCCGACCAGGCTGTTGTTCCTGTCCTCGCACTCGCCGCCGGTCAGGAAGGTCCGCACGCCTGGCGTCCGGTGCAGGGACTCGAAGGCGGCCAGCCCGTTCGTCACTACCGAAATACCTGGTCGTGAGGGCAGGCCGGCCGCCAGCAGGTGCACCGTCGTGGAGGCGTCCATGCCGACCGCGGCATCGGAAGGCACCAGGTCGCGCAGCTTGGCCGCGATCTTCCGCTTGGCGGACAGGGCCCGCGCCTGGCGGCGGTCGAAGGCGTCGTCCGGGACGTGCAGCAGCCCGCCGCGGACCCGCCGGGCCACGCCCTCGCGCTCCAGTTGCTCGAAGTCGCGCCGGATCGTCATGGGATGCACTGCCCACTGCGCCGCCACCTCGGCGAGCCGCAGCCGGCCGTGCTCGGCCAGGCCAGCCCGCAGTGCCTCGCGGCGCTGCTCGGCCGTCAGCGTCCCCGCGACCGCCATCCGCACCCTCCTCAACCGGACCACTCCTGACGCTACCTTGAAGCACTGTCACAGAGCTGATAACTTCACATTAACGAACATCGTGAGGTGACGCCAGCATGACCTGCTTCGCGGCCGTCGACCTCGGCGGGCAGAGCGGCCGGGTCGTGCTCGGCCGGGTGCATCGCGATCGGCTGCGCTACCGCGAGGTTCACCGCTTCGCCAACGTCCCTCTTGAGGTGAGCACCGGGGACGGCACCCGCTGGCACTGGGACACCGGCACCTTGTGGGAGCAGACGCTCGACGGGCTCGCCGCCGCGGTCCGCGCCGCCGCCGCGCTCGGCGACCGCCTGGCCGGGATCGGGGTCGACAGCTGGGGCGTCGACTACGGGCTGGTGTCCGCGGCCGGAGATCTCATCGGGCCGGCCACTCATCACCGGTCCGCCTCCGCCGACCTGGTCACCGAGGCCGACGCCCTGGTTTCGTCGGCCGAAGCCTGGGCCAGGACTGGGATCGAGAAGGCGCCGATGAATACCTCGAGACGGCTGGCCGCCGACGCCCGGGCCGGGCGGCTAGCCCCTGGAGTGACCGCCCTGCTAACTCCCGACCTGTTCACCTGCTGGCTGACCGGCGCCCGCGGCGCCGAGCGCACCATCGCCTCGACGACCGAGCTGCTGGACGTCCGGACCGGTGACTGGGCGCTTGACCTGGCCGTGCGCTGGGGCATCGACCCGGCCGTGCTGCCGCCCGTCGTCCCGGCCGGAAGCGATGCCGGGGTCACCCTTCCTCACGTGACGGCCCGCCTCGGCGCGGACGCCCCGGTGCCGGTGTACCGGGTCGCCTCGCACGACACCGCCAGCGCCATCGCGGCGGCCACCTCGAACGCCGGCCGAGATGGCGTGGTGTCCTGCGGCAGCTGGGCCCTGGCCGGTTGCATTGCCGCCGAGCCGGCTCTCGGCGAGCAGGCCAGGTCCGCCGGGTACACCAACGAGGCCGCCGCCGACGGCCGGACGCTCCTGCTGCGCAACCTGTCCGGCCTGTGGCTGCTCGAATCCTGCCTGTCCGCCTGGATCCCCGACGGCTCCGCCAGGGTCAGCAGCCACGACCGGTCGGCGCGACGGGCCGAGTTGCTCGCCGCGGCCGCGGCGCTGCCGGCCGGCGGCGCGGTGGTAGACGCCGGGGACCCCGCGCTGCGCGCCCCCGGCGACATGCCCGCCCGGCTGGCCGCCCTGACCGGGCGTGACCTGTCCCCGGCGCAGACCGTGCGCTGCATCCTCGACAGCCTGGCCGCCGCCTTCGCGACCGCGCTGAGCGTCGCCGCCGATCTCACCGGCGTCGCCATGGAGCGGGTCCACTTGGTCGGCGGCGGATCACGGGTGACCGCGCTGGCCCGCAGCACCGCCCGGGCGACCGGCCTGCCCGTCGTGGCCGGCCCCGCCGAGGCGACGAGCATCGGCAACCTCATGGTGCAGGCGGTCGCCGCCGGCGCCTTCGACTCGCTTGATTCCGCCCGCGCCGCCACCGATCACGGCACGGCCGCGCCCGCCCTGGAGGAGCCATGACGCCAGCACCGCCCAACCCGCCGGCACCGTCCGAGCCGCCAGCACCGTCCGAGCCGCCAGCACCGTCCGAGCCACTAGCACCGTCCGAGCCACCCGCCGCGACCGTGGTCGACGACCTCGTCGCCCTCTCCCGTACCCTCGGCGAACCCGGCAGGCAACTCGCCATCCTGGCCGAAGGCAACACCTCCGTGCGCCTGGACGGTGACGGCCCGTCCGGCCGGATGCTGGTCAAGGCGAGCGGTGCCTGGCTCGCCCGGCTCGAGCCCCACGACCTGGTGGAGCTGCGCCTGGCCCCCCTGATCGCCCTGCTCGACGACGAACGGGCCGGAGACCAGCAGGTCACCCGCACCTTCGCCGCAGCCACCATCACCAGGGAAGCTCCGGCGCCCCGGCCGTCGGTCGAGGCGCTGCTGCACGCGGTCTGCCTCGCCGAGACGCCCGCCCGGGTCGTCGCGCACACCCACCCGGTAGCGGCTAACGGCCTGCTCTGCTCCGCGTCGGCGGGGCTGCTGGGCGGCGGCGCGCTGTTCCCCGACCAGATCGTGGTGCTAGGCCGGCATGTCGTGGTCGTGCCCTACGTCGACCCCGGCCTGCCGCTGGCCCGCCACGTGCGCGGCCTGCTCCGGGACTTCGCGACCAGGCACGGCACCACGCCGCGCGTGCTGTTCCTGCGCAATCACGGGATCTTCGCGCTCGGGGCCAGCCGCGACGAGGTGCTCCAGATCACCGAGATGGCGGTCAAGGTGGCCACCGTGCTGCAGGTGGCGGTCGCGGCCGGCGGTCCCGTCTTCCTGACCGATACGCAGGCCGACCGCATCGATTCCCGGCCCGACGAACATCATCGCCGTCGCGCCCTGCTGGAACAGGTGCCACGATGAGCGCCGATCTGCACGGCCAGGTCGCGATCATCACCGGCGCCAGCCAGGGGATCGGCCTGGCCTGCGCGAAGGCCCTGTCCGCGGCCGGCGTGCACGTCGTCGCGGTCGCCCGGTCAGCCAGCAGGCTCACCGGCGCCGCCCAGAGCCTGCCCGGCCCCGGGCGCACGGCCGTACTGCCGGCCGACGTCGGCGACCCCGCCACCGGTGCGGCGGCCGTGGCCCTGGCCCTGGAGGAGTTCGGCCGTCTCGACCTGGTGCTGCCGAACGCCGGGATCTACGTCGGCGGGGACCTCACCGACACCGACCCCGCGATCATCGGCCAGCTGGTGACCACGAACATCGGCGGCGTGATGTCGCTGGTCCGGGCCGCGCTGCCGCACCTGGTGGCGCAGGGCCGGGGTGACGTGCTCGTGACGTCTTCGGTGGCGGGTCACCAGGACGTCTGGTGGGAGCCCGTCTACTCGGCGTCCAAGCACGCCGTTACCTCGTTCGTCCACAGCGTCCGCCGCCAGCTCACCGGGACGGGCGTCCGGATGGGGGCGATCGCGCCCGGCGTGGTCCTGAACGACCTGTGGGGCTTCGGCGCCGATCCCGGCGCCGTCCAGCGCGAGGTCGACGAAGGCCGCGGCATCACCTCCGAGGACGTCGCCGAAGCCGTCATGTTCATGCTGACTCGCCCGAGGCACGTGACCATCCGCGACCTCGTCGTGCTCCCGTCAGCTCAAGAAATCTAGGAGAACTCTCACCGATGAGCGACAACACCCCCGTCCAGCAACTGATCGCGCGCTCGAACCGGCTGGGCGCCGACCCGCGCAACACCAACTACGCGGGCGGCAACACCTCGGCGAAGGGCACCGCCGTCGACCCGGTGACCGGCTCCGACGTCGAACTGCTGTGGGTCAAGGGATCCGGCGGCGATCTAGGAACACTTCGGCCGAACGGGCTGGCCGTGCTGCGCCTCGACCGGCTGCGCGCCCTGGCCGGCCGCTATCCGGGCGTGGACCGCGAAGACGAGATGGTCGCCGCGTTCGATTTCTGCCTGCACGGCAAGGGCGGCGCCGCGCCGTCCATCGACACCGCCATGCACGGCCTGGTCGACGCCCCGCACGTCGACCACCTGCACCCCGACTCCGGGATCGCGCTGGCCACCGCCGCCGACGGGGAGAAGCTCACCGCGGAGTGCTTCGGCGACCGGGTCGTATGGGTGCCCTGGCGCCGCCCCGGGTTCCAGCTCGGCCTCGACATCGCCGCGATCAAGGCGGCGAACCCCCACGCCATCGGCTGCATCCTCGGCGGCCACGGCATCACCGCCTGGGCCGACACCAGCGAAGCGGCCGAGGCCAATTCGCTGGACATCATCGGCACCGCGCAGGCTTTCCTTGACGAGCGCGGTAGCGCCGAGCCGTTCGGGCCCGTGGTCCCCGGCCGCGAGCCGCTGCCCGAAGCCGAACGGCGCGCCAAGGCCGCCGCGATCTTCCCGACGCTGCGCGGCATCGCGTCCGCCGACCGGCCACAGGTCGGGCACTACACCGACGGCGACGTGGTGCTGGAATTCCTGGCCCGCGAGAAGCTGCTGCCGCTGGCCGCCCTCGGCACCTCCTGCCCGGACCACTTCCTGCGCACCAAGATCAAGCCCATGGTGATCGACCTGCCCAGCTCGGCCACCCCGGCGCAGATCATCGCCGCGGCTCGCGAGGCGCACGCGGCCTACCGCCGGGACTATCAGGCCTACTACGACCGGCACGCCACCGCTGACTCACCGCCGATCCGCGGCGCCGACCCGGCGATCGTGCTCGTTCCCGGGGTCGGCATGTTCTCCTTCGGCCAGGACAAGCAGACCGCCCGGGTCGCGGGGGAGTTCTACGTCAACGCGATCAACGTGATGCGCGGCGCCGAATCGGTGTCGGCCTACGCGCCGATCAGCGAGGCGGAGAAGTTCGCGATCGAGTACTGGGCGCTGGAGGAAGCCAAGCTGGCCCGCCGGCCCAGACCTAAGCCGCTCGCCACCCGGATCGCCCTGGTCACCGGCGCGGCGTCCGGGATCGGCAAGGCCATTGCCACCCGGATCGCCGCCGAAGGCGGCTGCGTCGTGGTCGCGGACCTCGACCTGGGTAAGGCCCAGGCCGCGGCCGCCGAGATCGGCGGCCCGGACACCGCGGTCGGCGCCGCGGCCGACGTCAGTGACGAAACGGCCGTCGCCCGTGCGTTCGCGGCGGCGGTGCTGGCCTTCGGCGGGGTCGACCTGGTGGTGAACAACGCCGGCCTGTCGCTGTCCAAATCGCTGCTCGAGACCACCGTCGCGGACTGGGACCTGCAGCACAACGTGATGGCCCGGGGCTCGTTCCTGGTCTCCCGCGAGGCGGCCAGGGTGATGGGGGAGCAGCAGCTGGGCGGTGACATCGTCTACATCGCCAGCAAGAACTCGGTCT
>Ga0302325_10023973_pt1 | contig 12707 bp, 7 predicted proteins | sample Palsa_T0_2_FD_201948 | JGI IMG/M metagenome (GOLD analysis project Ga0302325, IMG submission 201948) | Peat permafrost microbial communities from Stordalen Mire near Abisko, Sweden - Palsa_T0_2 | ecosystem: Environmental > Terrestrial > Soil > Palsa > Peat permafrost | place: Sweden: Abisko... | reverse complement strand
TTGGGCATGGAGTCGGCGTCACGCGTGTACCAGATCACCCCCTGCTGCGCGTCGACCTCGTCGCCGCCGCCCTGACCAAGGGCGCCCTCCACGGTGCCGTCGACATATACTCGCATCGCGTGTCCATCGAATGTTCCGGCGACATGCAACCACTTGTGCAATTCGAGCGGCTTCTGGGTCTGTACGAACGTTCCGTTAATACTCCATCGCAGGCAGCCGTTGGAAAGTCCGAGGCTGTACGCCTGATTCCAATCGCCCTTGCTGATGATGTAGTTCGCGTCGGGACTGGCGCTTTCAATCTTGATCCATGCCGAGACGCTGACGGCCCTGGTCATCGCCGGCTCCGCCGTCACATCGAATACGCTTTTGCCGTCAAACCGCTTCGGTTGCGGCCAGAGCGCCTTGCGATCGAGAATGCGGCGGATCTCATCCGCCGTCAGGGCGGATGCTTTGATCTCCACATCCATGATGTTGCCGTCGAAATACCATCGCCCGCCGCCGTGCTGCTCGCGGCCGATGTTCACCGGGGCCTTGTTGTCCAAGACCGTGTCCGGCACGCCGCTTTGTTGGCCGGCGGCCTGACGAAGCGAGATCTCCGTCGGCTCGTGTCCCGCGCACTGGACTTGTGTCACCAGAAGATTCACATTGGCGTCCACCCAGGAGCGCGTATGCACCGTCTGGTCGCCTTTGGCGAACGTGCCGCGAACCTCGGCGTGAGCCAGATCCTCCTCCTGTCGATAGCTTGCGTCCTTCAGATCTGGTATCGAAAGTTCCACCGTCCCAACCGCTTCGACGCTGGCATCGTTCCGCCGCCAGAAGTCATTTTTCCCGATGCAGAAGCGTTGATCCTCCGGAGGTCCAGCCAGCACAACGCCCACATCGCCGTTCCCAAGCAGCGGACCATCCGGCATCCCCAACGTGGGAATCTGAGTTGGCGGTGCAAGAAACACGGCGACGTGCCTGGCGACGATGTTCGGCTTCTCTCCGCCGCGCGCTGCGTTCATCAAGGCCAGCAATATCGTGCATAATGCGATGGCGATACCCCCGTCTGACCGGCGAATTCCATCCCGGCGAGCGAACGCACCTCGCGGCATGGACGGTGATTGTTGCGCGGCTATATATGTCATGAAGTGCGTCCTGCTGGCGGCTTTCCCGGCTCCAACATCACGGTTTCTCCCATTTGCGTGTCGAAAGTAAATCGATTGCCGCTGACGGATTCAGAGGGCTTTTCATCGCGGATGAGTTGTACTGTCTGCCCCGGCCACGGGTTGACGACAGTGCAGCGACGCCCTTTTTCGCTGACGATCTTCACGCCGCCAATGACGCCGTCCTTCAATTCCGCGGTAACCAGGAATGCGCCGCGCGCCCGAAGCGACCCAAAACGCGCGTCCTGGTTTTTGGGCCAGTCGGGAAAGAACCGGAGAACACCGTCGTAACTTTGGAAGAGCATCTCCTGCAGGGTGCAGGGAACGACACTGAATTGTTCCATGCCGTGCGGATTGTCGGGCCGCATGCCGTTGGGCGAGGACGTCTCGACCCAATGCCGCAGGTTCCTGAGGATAATTTCCGGATCATAGCCCACGCGGGCTGCGGCCGGGTAGAAACTGTTGCAGCCGTTCAGATCGATCCAGCGACCGAGCGTGCGAACTTGATTTCTGGCGCGGGCGAGGAGTTCCGGCGGACTGTCCAGCCCAATGCCATTCCCCGGAAAAATGTGCTGAATGCCGACGGCGTTGGAGTTCTGCCAGGCCGGGCCGACTTCGCTGTATCGGAAGATCGGAAGGTGGAGCACTTCGGCTGTGCGCGGCTCGTCAATCCTGCTGCCGGGCGGCAAATCACGCACGGTGCAAGTCGGATAGTCGCTCAGGTGATCGCGGATGTCCGCCCATTTCGCCCTGCGGTCTTCATCGACTCTCAATTCCTTGCTCATGTCAATCGCCAGATTCATCACCTGTTTGATCAGGGCGAGCGTCTGAAGCGGGTTGATCTGACCGCAGGGATTGGGGTCTTGGCCGTAAGCCTCCAGCACGGCGTCATCGCGGTCGACATACCGGCTGTTCTCGAATTTCAACCACTTTTCCCAGAAGAACGCGACGCCCTTCACAAACGGATATGCTTTCCTGGCAAAATCCAGGTCATAGGTGGCGTACCACCGCGAGGCAATCGGCACACAGGCATAAGAACTGTCGCTCTTTTGGTGCCAGGTCATGGGCGCCGACACGGTCCCCTTGGGCCCTATTGCCACCGGCAGAAGAATGCCGCCGCGGATTCCCGCTTCCGGCCCTTCGCTGTAACGCCTCCCCAAATCAATCGCGTCCACGATCGCGTCGATGCACGGGTCGGCTTGCTCGATGCGGTTTGCCGCGTAAAGGCCGTAGAACGGAGCGTAAAAATTGTAATTCAGGAAATACGCGCCGTTCCACTTCGGGCCGTCGGTGGTTTCCCAGCCATAGAGATCGGGTGGGAACGAGGCAAGCCGGCTGGCGCACCCCATCGCGTACTGAGAGAGATAATATCGTTGCTCGAGCGTTTTGTCGGGGACCTCGACGAACGACTTGCCCCAAAAGTTCTGCCACCATTCTTGGTGCGCGGTCCTGAGGTCATCCAAGTCGGCGGACTTAAACGCCTCCGCATACTTCGCCGCAATTTCGCGGTATTCCTCGGATTCCCGCAGGCTGGCGGCCGTCGCCACGATCAGGACATCCTGGCCGGGCACAACCTTAAACTCCCCGCCATCGCCAACGGCGCCAGACACGACGCGCACAGCGCAGGCCGCCGCCGATGGCAGCGGTCTTTCCTTCTCAACAAAACGGCGCTCGACGATCTGCATTCCCATGAGCGCGGCCGGCTTCGGGTTGGCGTCTTTGCCGTCGATGAACACACGGACTGTTTCACCATCATACGTCCCGGCAAGATGGACCCATTTGCCCGCTGGAACCGCGTCAACCGATTCGACGAATTGCCCGCCGATCGACATGCGCAGGTTGCCGCCCGAGATTCCCAGCGACCAATCTTTGGTCCATTCGCCCTGGCTCACCAGGTATTGGGCATCGCCCGCGGCGGGCGGATGGTTCAGTTTCACGAACCCGCCGACGGTGATGCCCTTGCCGGGCGTCAATGGCTCGGAGTCCACGAAAGTGGTCGTGCCGTTAAATGCCATCGCCTTGCCCCTGACGCCCGCGGTGTTGCCGCTCGCCTCAAAGTTCCACTTGCGCAACATCCCCTGATCGAGCGCTTCGCCGGCGGCGAGCTTCTGCATTTCCGCATCGGAAAGGGCGCGGTCATAAATCGTGATCCCATCCATTGCGCCGCCAAAGTAATAGCGTCCATTTCCATATTGCTCGCGTCCCAGTTGGACGCGCCCCGTGCCGCCGGTGAGCGGCGGCATTTTGCCGGCGTCTCCGAGCAGGAATAGTTTGGCATTGCCGGTAAACGCCCCTCCCTGGGCCGAAAGCTTGATCCACAGCAGGTTTTCTGTTGCGGATACGGCGGTCTCCATCGTGAGCGTCGTGCCGCTCTTGGTGTAAGACCCGGTGGTGAACCCTTGAAGCAAGTTCTGTTCGACACGGTACGAGGCGTCCTGCAGCGCCGGCAGGTCCAAATCCAGCCGGGCCAACGGCATCGGATGAGATCCGCCGGCGAGGCTCGTGACCCACAGATCGTTTTTATTGATGTAGAGCTGCGGATTTTGCGGTCCTCCTCCGATCGCAACCAGCAAATCGCCGTTGCCCATCAGCGGCGCATCGATCGCGCAATCGGAAGGAATGCGTTGCGGCGGCGCAGAAAAAATCGCCTTGTATGCGGAAACGATGTGCGGCCCTTCCGCCGGCTGAACCGCTGGACCCAGCGCGGCAGCCTGCACGGCACCAGCCGCGACCACCGAAAACACCAACAGCACAAGAACGACTTTCACGACCATCCTCCAGGCCGTCGCCGAAACAGGAGCTGGCAAAGGCGCATTCCAGATGAGCTTAGCAATGTATTGATGACGGCCACACGACATTTCTTGCAGTTCACCGGACACTTTGGGTAAACTTGCGAGGAGCAAGGAGCAAGGAGCCAGAAGCCAGAAGCCAGAAGTAAGTAGAATGCCGGGGAAGAAGCGTGCCGGCAAACTTCCCGCTTCCCGCTTCCCGACTCCTTACTCCTTACTCCTTGCTCCTCTCCTTCGCATGAAACGTCAGAAACGCAGCGTGCTCGCTCTGCTCGGCTGGTACGATCACCGCATTGTGATGGGCATCGCGCGGTTCGCCCGGGAAGCGGGTTGGCACCTGCCGTCGCGGCATCTTTACGACGTGGTGACATCGCGTGCGTGGAACGGCGACGGAGTACTGACCACTGATGGGTCCAATTCCGCTTTTCGGGCGTTCATCCGTCGTCAGAGCCGGCAGCGTCCGACGGTGTTGATTAGCGGCGGCAACGAATTCGGCGTGCAGCTCCCGCAGATCGTGGAAGACAACCATGCGGTCGGGCAAATGGCGGCGCGGCATTTTCTCGAACGCGGGCACCGAAACTTCGCCGGGTTCTCCTCGAGTCCTGGGCGTGCCGCCATCCAACGGCTGGCGGGCTTTCAAACGACAGTCGCGGCAGCGGGGTTTGGGTGCACACTCATCACACCGGAGACCGGTTCGAACCGAAACCGCCCGGCCTCTTTGGATCGGCGCTGGCTGGCTCGTCGGTTGCGAGCCATGCCCAAACCGCTGGCCCTTTTTGCGGGCGATGATCAGATGGCCGCCGACGTGGTGGAAGTCTGCACCGAATCCGATCTGGCGGTTCCGCAGAGCGTGGCGGTGCTGGGGGTGGGCAATCTTGAAATCGCCTGCGAATGCTCGTATGTGCCAATCTCCAGCATTGAAATCGACTTTGAGGAACTGGGGTATCGCGCCGCCCAATTGCTTGAGGGCTTGATGTCCGGAGCGGGTGCGCCGGAGGCGCCCCTGATTCTGCCTCCCATCGGCGTGGTGGCTCGCCGGAGCACCGACCTTCAAGCGTCGATGCCGCCCGATTTGCTCCATGCGGTGCAGTTCATCAAGGACAATTTCCGCTCGCCGCTTCAGGTCCGCGAGATTGCCGAGCATGCCGCGGTCTCGCCGCGAACGCTCAGTTACCTGTTCGCGCATGACCTGAGGCAATCACCGGGGGCCTATTTGCTGCACGTGCGGCTCGAACACGCCAAGACGCTGCTCCGCGAGACCGACCAGAAAGTGCGCCACATCGCCGAGACCTCCGGCTTCGAGTCAGAACGAAATCTGCAGCGCGCCTTCCGCCGTGAAGTCGGCACCTCTCCGATGGATTTCCGGCTCCGGCATCGGGTTGTGAAGAATTCGTAGAAGTCAGGAGCAAGAAGCCGGAAGCAAGAAGCAAGAAGCAAGGAGCAAGGAGTAAGGAGTAAGGAGAAAGTCGGGAGGGGGAGCCGGAAGCGAGGAGCCAGGAGTAAGGAGCAAGGAGTAAGAAGTGGGGGAGCGATAAATACAGGAGTCGGAATGGCAGCAAGCCGCAGTTTTCAGGATTTGCAGGTCTGGCAGAAGGCGCATCGTTGGGTGCTGGACGTGTACTTGCTGACCAAAGGGTTTCCACGGGAGGAGCTATTTGGCCTGACGTCGCAACTCCGCCGCGCAGCCGTCTCGGTGCCGGCAAATATTGCAGAAGGCTTCGCGAAGCGAGGACGTGCGGACAAGGCTCGTTTCTTCAACACTGCGCAAGGCTCGCTGGAGGAATGTCGGTATTACCTTTTGTTGGCGCAAGATCTTGATTACGGCAAGACCCAACAACTCGTCGTGCAAGCCACGGAAATCAGCCGTATGCTCACAGCCTACATCGCGGGCATCGAACGTAATTCGTAGGACGGGGGCGCTCGAATTCGCCGCCGCTCCTCAATTCCGGCTCCTTACTTCTTGCTCCTTGCTCCTGATTTTCCCCGGCTCCTCGCTCCTTGCTCCTTACTTCTTGCTCCTTGCTCCTGATTTTTCCCGGCTCCTCGCTTCCGGCTCCTTGCTCCTTGCTCCTGGCTCCTGGCTTCTCCCCCCTCAATTTCCCTTCCCAAACTGACTGGCTAATTGCCCAAAATGTCGTGTTATACGCACATTCGGCATCGTATATTCCCCTTCGTCGTTAATAAGTGCTTCCGGTTCTGTCCGCGATGATCGCGATTTCGGAATCGGCGAAGGTTGGTCCGCATGTCACGATCGAAAACCATTCCCGCACTCCCCGCCGGCCGTCAGGTGAATGACACGGCTCGCCGGGCGATGCGGCTGATCGAATCGCGGGCCTGTGATGGTCTGACCGTCAAGGAGATTGCCGAGACATTGCAGATTTCGCGTTGGACATTGCATCGCGAGTTCGTGGCGCATTTCTCGAAGACGGCCGCACAAATGCTCAAACTGGCGCGTCTGAAAAGAGCCAGGGAGCTGCTTGTCGGAAGCGAATTGGCTGTCAAGCAAATTTCGCGAAAGGTCGGGTTCAACAAGGTCTCCAATTTTTGCGTCTTCTTCCAAAGGCATGAGGGCCTCGCCCCCGGTGAATTTCGAGCTGCCTGCACCGAGAGTTTCGGGACCAAAGGAAGCGAGAAACACCCTTCCAAACCACAAAAAAAAACGAATGAGGCTTGCTTGAGGAAATGGGAGCGATACTGCCATTTTGGCAAGAACTCATTGCTGCTTGCTCTGCACTGCTACAAAACGGGAACTGATTTTGTTGGTTCATGCGTCGAATTGTCGGCACAATGAGTATGGAGCGGTACGGATTTTCGGGAACGGGACAACCGACGGGAGAAATATGAAAAACATCGCCAGGGAACAGCACTGTCAATCATTGGTTCGCAAGGATACTTCTATCTACCCATCTGGCCGCAGGGCCAAGCAAGCCTTGGTGATTGCGGCTGCAACCGCCGCCATCCGGTTGATGCACGGTTCGTCGGCTTTGGCAACCACCGACACGTGGATTGGTTCTCCCACGGGGACTTGGAGCACGGCCAACACGTCGAACTGGGCCAACGGCACGAGTTGGACCAGTAGCAGCACTACCAGTAGTGCCACGTTCAACACCGCTTCCCTCGCGGCCACCGTCAGCGGCACGGTCTATGCCAACGGCATCGTGTTCTCCACCGCTGGCAGCCTAACTGGGGGGAACATCGCTCTCAACGGAACCAGCCCATACATCACTGCCAACGCCAATGCTACGATTAATTCCGCCATCAGCGGCTCCGGCGTTGCTTTTAACGGCAACTCAACATTAACCCTCGGCGCCGCGAATGCTCTTTCGGGGAGTACGTTTTTTAATGCGACCGAGACAACGGTGTTGTCGGGGAGCGGGTCGATTACCACTACTGGTGGGCTATATGTCGGCTACAACAGCGGCGACACCCCAACTTTGACGTTCAACACTTCGGCCACGTCGAGCATTGGCCTTTTGCAAATGGGAAGTAGTGCGGCCGGAAATGGAACGGTCAACGTGAGCGCCGGCACCTTGAGCATTTCGGGTTACGCGGACGTTGGCCAAGCCAACACTTCCGCCAGCACGTACAATCAGACCGGGGGGAGCGTAACCGTTACTGGCGTCAGCTATCTCGGCAACTCGGGAGCCGGCAATTTTAACATCAGCGGCGGAACGTATTCAGCGACAACCGCCTATCTCAACTATGCCAACACGGGCACCAATTCGATGACCATAAGCGGCACTGGAACTTTCACGACGTCCTCCCTTTTCCAAACCAACCAAACCGCCAGCGGTACCACTTCAATCACACTCAGCGGCAACGGTGCATTCACAGCAGGTTCGAATTTTGTCTTGTCGCAAGCTGGTGGCACCTCAACCTACACACAGACCGGCGGGACCTTCAGCCAAACAGCCGGCTTTTTTGACATCGGCAACAACGGATCGGCGACGGCGAACGTCAGCGCGGGGACCCTCACGACAACCGGCGAACTTTTCGTCAGCAACACCGGAACCGGCACATTGAATCTTGGCGGCAGCGGCGTCATCACTGCACCGGAACTCGATTTCGGCTATTCGGGAGGGGGCAGCACCCAACCCGGCACTCTCAATCTCAACGGCGGCACGCTGATCGTCGGGGCCGTCCGGAAATACTCCTCGGGCACGGGCACTTTTAATTTCAACGGTGGTACGCTCAAAGCGAGCGCGGCAAGCACCACCTTCATGACCCAGGGCGGCTCTACCGCGCTCACTTCGGCATACGTGAACAGCGGCGGCGGGACTATCGACAATAGCGGGAATGCAATCACCATCGGGCTGGCACTGGTGCATGGCACTGGGACTCCCGACGGCGGCCTGACCTTTCAGGGATCGAACACGACGACTCTCACTAACTCAAACAGCTATACAGGCGGGACGACGGTGAACGGAGGGACACTCCTTTTGAATCTCACCGGGGGAAGCTCGGCCGAGTTGGCCTCAAGCTCGCTGGCCCTGGGCGCGGGAACCTTGCAGGACACCGGAACAACGACCGGAACCACGAGCTTCAGCGGCGGTACCACGCTCAACACCGGCGCGTCCGCCGTAACCACCAGCGGGAGCGTCGGCCACGTCCTGGGGCTGGGGGGCATCACGCCTAATGCGGGCGCCACCGTGAACTTCACCGCCCTGAGCACCACCCCCGGAGCCAACGGCAGCATCACCACCGCCACCGCGAACGGCACCGGGACAACCACAACCGGCACCGGAACGGGAATAATCGGCGGCTACGCCACCATCGGCGGCACTGCTTGGGCTACCTCCGTCGGATCCGGCTCCCCGTACACCGTCGAGGCATACACGGGTGGAACCACAGCCAGCGGCACCGCGGCCTTGAACAGCACGACCACTGACTACAACATCAGCGCCAGCGACACGCCAAGTGCGGTGAGCGGCGCCGATAGCGTGGCCTTCACGAACGTCGGCACGGCAACCGCCGTCGCCCTGGGCGGCGGGACCTTGCCGATCACCACCGGCGGCATTCTGGTGCCATCCACTGTCACCTCCGCCGATTCCATTACCGGAGGCACGCTTCCTGGGCGGCCGCAGAGCCGGCGGGACGATGAATGCGAAGCCAGGAGTTAGAAGTAAGAAGCCAGAAGTAAGAAGCGAAGGCATGAAACTGCAGATTGAGCGTGACAATCCCCCCGTCTCCCTCCTGGCTTCTGGCTACTGGCTTCTGGCTCCTTCGCGTCGCAGACGCGCGTTCTCGCTGGTCGAGCTCCTCGTCGTCATAGGCATCATTGTGATTCTGATGGGAATTCTCCTCCCGACGCTGGCGCGGGCGCGGGAGGCGGCGCGCTATGCCCGTTGGAAGGGCTACAGCCATAACCTGCAATCCGATCCTGACGTTTGCGTATACTTAAATCTGGAGAATGACCGCGGCAATAACGTCCTGACGAATATGGCGGCCTCCTGCACGCAATTGCAGACCGATCCGGCAAGATTGAACCCGCAGCTCTGGTTTCGCAACGGCGGCGGAAGCGCCCCGTATATTCAGGCTACGATCGGCTCCACGATTTTGACGGACTATTGGCGGTATGACGGCCGGTTTCGCGGCAAGCCGGCCCTCACCTTCACCCCCGGTGACTTCGATGCCGTTCTTTTTCCCTCGCAAACGCAAATGGTGGCGAATTTGCTGGGGACAACCAACCAAGTATCGGTGGCTTTCTGGATCTCCGGAGCCACCTACCAGGGGGCCGGGCCGTTCACTTGGCCGACCGTGAATCAAGGTAACGGTGCGGCGAATCGCGGACTGTCGGTCTTGGGTCCGTGGTCCGATGGAAACATTTATTGGGACGCCGGTTCGAACGGCGGCGGCAACGTAGATCAGGTAGATCTGCCGGCCCCCCTGACACCAAAATGGCAACTCTGGGCCTTTACCAAAAACTGCGGGAAAGGCGGGGGAATGCACATTTATCTCAACGGGGTGCTGTTGCAGCCGACCACGAACGGCAATGGCAGCATCAGCGGAAGCGTCTCCGGCGGCAATCCGCCCGTAGGCGTCCTGAACGATCCGGCGAACCTTCTGGCGGCAAATGATTTCGATCCCAGCAACAACATTACCCTCGGCATGTTCCCACCAGGCAGTCCGTTTTGGACCGGCGAGATGGACGAGTTCTGCATGTGGAGCCGGGAATTGACGCCGACCGAGGTCCAGCAGATGTACGACATGGGGAATCCCGGCCAATAGCCGGGAAATAGTGAATAGTGAATGGTGAATAGTGAAAGAAGTCAAGAAATGCAGAGGTCAGTAGCAAGGAGTAAGAAGCCAGGAGTAAGAATAAGAATGACGGCCCCGGCCGCCCGCGCTTTCCTTCTGGCTCCTTACTTCTAGCTACCGGCTTCTCCCCAAACACAGGGGATTTACTTCCTCAATTCACTATTCATCATTCACTATTCACTATTTTCCCCGGCTCCTAACTCCTAGCCCCTCTCCATGATTCGCTTCTGGAACGAAAAAATCCGACCGTCGCTGGAGAAGCATCCCGCAATCGCCCTCGGTCTGGTCGGGGTTGGCGTCGTCGCCGTGGCGCTGTACGCCTGGTCTTCGCTGACGGGCGGCGGGAGGGCCATCGCCGATTTTTCAAGGTACTACACCTGCGACGACGGGAAGACGCTTTTTAAGGACGACGACCCGCATGACATTCCTCCCTTCCAGCATGACGGGCAGGAGGCGGTGCAGGCCTATTTCCTTCCCGGCCGCACCCCCGGAAGAACGGACTCGATCTGGTATCTCACGAAAATGACCGACGAGCACAAGGCGCAGCTTGAGGCCATGAGCGCCGGCGGACCGAGCGCGGGAACTTTTCCCAAGCCCGCTGCCGCTGCCGGCGCCAAGCCGCCGACACCAATGAGCGGTCAGTTGATAAAACGCCCCGGCGACCCGGCATGGATTTCGTTGGATGATCCGAAGGCAGCGGAAATATTGAGTCTGGAAGCAAGACAATAGGACTTAGAAGCCAGGAGTTAGAAGTTAGAAGCCAGAAGCCAGAAGCCAGAAGCCAGGGGTAGATAGTCATCAGTCGGTCGCGCGTCTTCTCCTGGCTTCTAACTTCTAACTCCTAGCTTCTTCTTCCAGCATTTTTCATCTCCAGGATTCGAATGATCGGAAAACTTTACGCATATCGCCGTTCGGCGTTGATTTCCTTATTAACCAGCATGGTGACCGTGCTCGTGCCGCCCCGCATTCGCGCCGCCACGCCGGCGCAGGTCGACGCGGCGATGACCAAGGCCATCGCCGCGCTCTACGCAGCGCAGAAAAACGGCAACTGGGAGCTTGTTCAGGCGCGCAGCCCGGCCAATGAATCCAAGGAAGTTACCGGCGGACAGTGGACGGGCCTCACCGCGCTCTCCACCTACGCGCTGCTCAGCGCCGGAGAAGATGAGAAAGACCCGCGCATCGCAGCCGCAATCGACTTTCTGGCCAAAAGACCCTCACAGGGCGTATACGCCTCGGCGTGCCGGTGTCTCGTCTGGAGCCGCATCAAGCTGACGCGCGAGTGCCATGAGGCGGCGCAAAAGGATGTGGACTTTCTGCTCCGCTGCGTGAGAGCGAAGGGGGAAGCCAGGGGTCTGTTTTTCTATGGCCTGCCCACTGGGCCAAACGACATTTCCTATGATCATAGCGTCAGCCAGATGGCGGCACTCGGGCTGAGCGCGATGATCCCGCAGGGCTTTGAAATTCCACGGGAACTCTGGTCGCTCACGGAAGAGGCGTGGCAGAGGCACCAACTCGCCTCTGGAGCCTGGACGTACGCGCCGGGGTACAGCCTGGAAACCGCTTCGATGACCGCCGCCGGGGTCGCAACATTATTGATAACGCAATCTGTTCTGGCCGATCCATCCGGGTGTCTCGGAAACGGCGTCGATCCTCACGTCGACAAAGGAATCGGCTGGCTGGGGGCTCATTTCGATGCCACCTTCGATGTCGCTCGCCAGATCAACAATCTGCATCTGGAGCAGTACGCACTTTTTGCAATTTCGCGCGTGGGGGTCGCCAGCGGTTCGCGCTATTTCGGAGCCGTGGACTGGTATCAACGGGGAACGGACTATCTGATTGCCACGCAGCAGAAAGATGGAAACTGGACATCTTCCAAGCCAGGCGGCACAGCATTGGCGCTGCTGTTCGTTGCCTACGGCAGCTCGCCGGTGGTTCTCGGCAAACTCGAACACGCACCGCCGCCGGAGGCCGGCAGGCCCGGGATTCCGGACTGGAACCAGCGGCCGCAGGACTTGCTGAACTTCACGGACTGGATGGGGCGCCAGCTCGAACATCGGTTTAACTGGCAGGTGGTGAATCTCTCTTCGCCGCCCGAAATATTGCATGACGCGCCGATCCTGTTCATCGGGGGCGGAAGGGCGCTGACCTTCACCGACGAAGAAGTGGGCACGCTCCGGCAGTTTGCCGAAGACGGCGGCATGATCCTCGGCAATGCCGACTGCGACAGTGAACCCTTTACCAGGAGCTTTTTGGAACTCGGCAGGCGGGCATTTCCCGGGTACGAGTTTCGCGAATTGCCGCCGACGCATCCGATCTATGTCAATGAGCAATACAAGGCGGCGAAATTCAAGCGCCGAGAGAAAGTCGCGGGACTGAGCAACGGCGTGCGCGAGCTGATGCTCCTCCCGTCGGCTGATATTTCGCGCGCGTTCCAGCATCACAACGAGGCGGTCGCGGCGGACCTTTATCATCTTTTCAGCGACATCGTTCTCTATGCCATGGATACCTCCGGTCT
>Ga0302325_10023972_pt1 | contig 12707 bp, 6 predicted proteins | sample Palsa_T0_2_FD_201948 | JGI IMG/M metagenome (GOLD analysis project Ga0302325, IMG submission 201948) | Peat permafrost microbial communities from Stordalen Mire near Abisko, Sweden - Palsa_T0_2 | ecosystem: Environmental > Terrestrial > Soil > Palsa > Peat permafrost | place: Sweden: Abisko... | reverse complement strand
CACTACTCGTTTCCTTACTGGGAAATACTGAACGAAGTAGAGGCCGAGCATCGCACGACGCCTGAGGATTATACGAAACGCTATGACGCGATCGTTGCTGGAATTCACAAGGTAAGTCCGAAGACCAGGTTCGTGGGGTTGGCACTGGCGTTTGCCGGAGGCAATCCGCGCTTCTATGAATACTTTCTCAATCCGAAGAATCACAAGCCCGGCATTCCGCTGGATTTCATCTCTTTCCACTTCTATGCGTCGCCGGCGAAGGATGAGGGCCCCGATCAATGGCAGCACACGTTTTTCTACCAGGCGGACGGTTTTCTGGCCACTACGCGCTTTATTCTGGCCATCCGCGACAGGCTTTCTCCCGCGACGAAGATTGATACCGATGAACTGGGCGTGATCCTGCCCACGGATAACACGCCGGCAGACAAGAATCCTTTGCCAGGTGTTTACTGGAATGCGGCGGGAGCGCTTTACGGATATCTCTTTGTCGAGCTATCGAAGCTAGGCGTGGATGTGATTGGAGAATCGCAGCTGGTAGGTTATCCAACGCAATTTCCTTCGGTGTCAATGATTGACTATAACAACGGAAAGCCGAACGCGCGCTATTGGGTGCTGAAGCTGCTCAAGGATAACTTCCATCCCGGCGACAAGTTAGTCGCCAATCCGGAGACCATGTTTGGTACTTCGGATGTGGAGATACAGGGGTTCATTACTCCGGAGGGCAGGAAAGTACTCTTTGTGAACAAGACCAACGAGGAAAAGACGGTGAAACTTACATCGGATCTGCAGTCCGGAACTACTCTAACAGTGGACGAGCAGACTGGCGACGACGCTCCGCGCGCCGGTAAAGTGGATGGCTCTGAATTGAAGCTGGCTCCGTTTGCGGTGACGGTGCTCAAATTGCAGTAGAGTCAGATCGGAGAGCATGGGCCAGCTTGTGGCTCATTGAGAGTCGAGGTATCCCACCCTTTCGCCAGAAAAAAGACGAATGGATGGGGCACCCGGGCATGAGCGGGACGACCAGGCGGATAAGTCGGCTTTTGTGGTCTCCCAGGTCTCAAAAGCGAGACCTGGGGCACCCATATTTATGGCTTGGGCGCGGTGTCCGGATCCAGGTACTCGGCAAACAATTCTGGTGTCAGGGATCAATGGCCGGTGTAAGGGGTGCGGAGGCGCTTTCTTGCCGTGTCGGCGCGTGAGGTTTCAGGGCCGGCGGCGATGGCTGCCTGGTAGTCCATGACGGCGGGCTGGCGCTCGCCGAGCAGGTCGTGGCACTCGCCGGCCGCCAGCAGCGAGCGAATTTTCAGCTCAGGCGCTGTCTTCATACCAGCTGCGGCCTGCTCGTAGGCCTGCGCGCTCTCAGCATAGTGGCGCTGGCCGCGCAGCGCATCGCCGAGGCCAAAGTAAGCCAACTCCAGCCGCGCCTCCGCAAAGTAGCCCGGCTTGGCGCTATTCAACACAATCTCGCGATACGCGTCGACCGCGCCCATGCCCTCCCCTGCGTCCTTGCGCAGGTTGGCCTCTTCCAGGCAGAACAGGAAGTCGCGCGGATACTGGCTCTTGAGGCCGCGTACCACCTGGATCGCCTCTTTATAGCGGCCCTCGCGGCGCAGAAACAGTGCAATCACGGTGCGCGCCTCCACCGTTTCCATCACGCCGCGGTTGCCAGCGTCGTTGAGCAAGTCCATTCCGTGGGCCTTGGAACCGGTGATGCCGACGAAGCCGATGAGCAGCTTGAAGGGCAACGGCAGCGCGCCCACCACGTAGTCGTACACGCCCACCACCAGCTTGGCGTCGACATAATTCGGGTCAAGCTCGAGCACGCGCTGCTCGTCGTCTTTGGCCTTGCCGGCCAGGCGGAAACCTGCGGAATAACTGCGCTCCACCATGGCGATGTAGGTGCACTTGAGGGCGCGCACCCAGCCGCGGGCGTAGAGCGCATCGATATCGTTTGCGTTCTGGCCGATGCGCCAATCGGCCTCGTGAATGGCCTCATCGGCCAGGCCCAGAATGCGGTCGCGTGTCTGCGGGTCCTCTGCGGTGGCGTGGCGGCCGGTGAGGAAGCCGTCGTTGGCATAGAACGTGGTGTCGAGCAGGTCGAGCCGGTAGAGCTCCTGGAAGAGCACGGCGTCGAGCAGCATGGCGGTGGCCTGCGGGTCGCCGGGATGCTGCGCGTGGAAGCGCTCAAACCGCTCGATGGCGCCGGGGTAGTCGAGGTCGTAGAAATGCCGATAGGCATCGGCGACCAGCGGATCGCGATTGAGCGGGTTGGTATGGGCTGCGGCGGGCGCGCCGAGGGCCGTCGAGGCGCTCAGCACGATGGCGAACAGACCGGATATCCGCATTGATTTCGCCGTCAACCGGGTCTCCTTTTGTGCATCTCTTGCAATGAATCCTGTCTTAGAATAAGGATATGCCGATTCCCGAGCGAATGAACCCCGCATTTGCCTCCACGCGCGCCGCGACCCTGGATTCGCTTGAGATCGCTCGGCAGCGGCTGATTGTGGCGCTGGACGTGCCGGATGCGGCCTCGGCCGTTGCACTGATGAGCCGGCTCGAGAATCGGTGCCGCTGGTTCAAGGTGGGGCTGGAGCTGTTTACCGCCGCGGGGCCTGCGGTTCTGGAGCCTTTGCTCAATCGCGGCCACAGCGTGTTTCTCGACCTGAAGTTCCACGACATTCCCAACACGGTGGCCGGAGCGGTGCGCTCGGCGGCGGCCATGGGCGTGCAGATGCTGACCGTACATGCGGCGGGCGGGCCGGCCATGCTGGCCGCGGCGCGCGAAGCGCTGGCCGGGCTGAGCGAACCACCGGAATTGCTGGCCGTGACGGTGCTGACGAGCATGGATGCTGCCCAACTGAGCGCCGCGGGCGTCGATCGCTCGCCCGGCGATCAGGTGGAATTGCTGGGCCGGTTGGGGCTTGACGCCGGGGTGCGCGGATTTGTGTGTTCGCCGCGCGAGGTGGCCCGTCTGCGCGCGGTTACGGGTCCGGAGGGCGTGCTGGTCATCCCCGGCATTCGGCCGGCGGGCGCCCAGGTTGGCGATCAGAAGCGCGTGGCCACGCCGGCTGAAACGCTGCGCCAGGGCGCAAGCTACCTGGTAGTGGGGCGGCCCATTACGCAGGCCGCCGATCCGGCCGAGGCTGCCGAGGCCATTCTCCGGGAGATGGCGGAAGCGATGGATTCCCCGGCCTGAGCGCTATGTGCTTCTCTGGTTCCCACCCTTCATGCAAAGAGCGCACGAAGGATGGGGCACCCAAAGTATCGTTAATTCTCAGCGCATCGTTATTTTCAAATACGAAATGCGTTAATCTTCATCGCCTTCGTCGGGCATTGTTTCGGGCTTTTCATTCAGATTCAGCGTGGGCAGGTGCGCCGCTTGCAGCATCTTGTTGAGCGCGGGGATCGATGTTGCTTTCACATCCTGCCAGCGCTTGAGCGCTTGCGACGACTGCTCGCTCACGTGGTTGGCTGCGCTCATCTGCGCTGCTGTTGGCGCGGCATCGGCCGAGCCCACCTGCTCGTAGAGTCCGCCTGCGCTGCCGGCAACTGCGTCAAGGCCTGGCACGGCTTCGGCTGTCGCGGATTTCGGCTGGCCGCTGAGCAGATTGGAGAGCTGCTTATCCAGCTTGTCAATGGCTACGCTGATGGCGGCTTCGCTGATTGCAGGGTCTGCATTTTTCTTCAGGCTTGACAGTTGCTGCTGCGCGGAGTGCGCCTGAAGCGCTGCGGTGCTGCTCTGCGTAAGCACCGCGGCCAGCTTGCTTTGCGCCGCAAAGAGACTGGCGAGGTCGACGGCCGTGGCATGGACGCGTGGGTCCATCTTGATGGTCAGGGGCGCCGTGAGCACCTTGCCGCCCGCGGTGAGGCGCACGGTGTAAGTGCCCGGCAGCGCCAGCGGCCCCTCAGGCGTACGCGGCGTGCGGTGCGGCACAGCGGAGATGGGGTACTCATAATGCGTGGCCACCGGCGTGGCGTAGCGCAGATCCCACACCCAGCGGTGTGTGCCCGCGGTGGCGGGAAGCGTTTGCGGCATACGCAGCCAGTAGAGCGGAATGAGCTGCTTGCTGAGTTCGTCCATGGTGGCTTCGGGTGCGTCGGTGCTGGAGTACTTGCGCACCAGCTTGCCGGCGGCATCGAGCACTTCCAGCGTGACGGGGCCGGTGGTCCCATCCGGCAGCGCGTAATCGATGGCCGCGCCGTCAGGCGGATTTTCGCCGGCGGGCTCGTCGTTGGGCAGCGGCGTATCGGTGTACGTGCTGCGGCGCACTCGGTACGCAGCGCCTGGCTTGAAGAGAAATGCACCCGCGTCGGGCTTCAATTCCGCCGTCTGCCGCAGCGGCGAGATGTCATCGAGTATCCAGAACGAGCGCCCGTGCGTGGCAACGATCAGATCGTTGTCCTTGATAAGCAAGTCGCGCATGGACGTGTGTGGCAGGTTGAACTGCAGCGATTGCCAGTGGCTGCCCTCGTCAAACGAAACCCACACGGCCGTCTCAGTGCCCGCGAAGAGCAGCCCCTTGCGCAACGGATCTTCGCGCACCGTATCGACAGGCGAGCCGTCGGGCAGGCCCGCTGCGATCGATTCCCACGTTGCGCCGCCGTCATGCGTGCGGAAGAGATACGGATGCGAATCGTCAATCCTCATGCGGCTTACCGACACATACGCCGTGTTGTCGTCGAAGTGCGACGCGCCGATCTGCGTGACCTTGCTCCACGGCGTCAGGCTTGGCGGCGTGATGTTCTTCCAGTTCTTGCCATGGTCGCGGGTGATCCAGACCAGACCATCGTCGGTGCCGGCCCACAGCGTGTCGATCGACTTGAACGAGGCCGCCAGAGAGTAGATGGCGCCACGACGCCGATCGGTATCTTTTTCCGGCAGCGGCTTGAGCGATGCGGGCTGGCCGGTGTGCTCGCGGCTCAGATCGGGACTGATCTTCGACCATGTTCTGCCGTAATCTTTCGTTTCGAAGAGCACGTTGGCCGCGTAGAAAAGATCGTGCGCATCGAGGGGCGAAAACAGGATCGGCTCCGTGCGGTCCGCCCGATAGGCTGGATCGCGTCCCGGAATGGGCGTGATGTTCTGGACCTGGCCTGTGGCCATATCGAACTTCGATACTTCCGATCTTCCTGCTCCATACACCGTCTCGGGATGAAGCGGGTCGGGCGCAACGTAGCCGTATTCGATGACGCCCGCAGGATGCCATTCGCGAAATGTGATTTCGCCGTCGTTGCCGCGGCTGGAGATGCAGACCGAGCCGCTCTCCTGCTGGCCCGCGCACACCTGGTAGGGAAACGCGCTTGTGGCAGCGACGTGATAGAGCTGCGCCGTGGGCTGGTTGTACCACGAGCTCCAGGTCTGGCCTCGATTGACGCTCACCAGCGCGCCCTGATCGCTAACGAGCAAAATGATGCTGGGATTTTCGGGATTGATCCAGAGATTCTGATAGTCGTCGCCGCCAGGTGCGCCGCGCAGGCTCATCCATGTCTTGCCGCCGTCGGTGGAGCGCTCCGTGACAATGCTGGCGCTGTAGAGCACGTCGGGATTTTTCGGATCGACCCTGGGAACGGGCAGATCGCCGCCGCCGATCTTGAGCGCGGGCCGCGGATCGTCGGTGGCCTTCGACCAGCTTTCGCCGGCATCGTCGGAGCGGTAGATGCCGAGGCCCGCGCCGGAGCCGTATGCGCCCTCGCCTGCCGTTGACAGCGTGGCGTAGAGGCGGTTCGGATCGCTCGCCGACAGTGCAACCTGAATCTGCACGAGGCCGTCGGGCAGGCCCTTCTTGAGCGGCTTCCAGGTGTCGCCGCCGTCTGTGGACTTGAAGAGGCCGCCCCCGGAGCCCTCATAACTGTTGCCGTCTTCCCACGGGCCCAGCGTAGCCTCCCAGAGCGACGCATACACCACGCTGGGATTGGTGGGATCGATCTGCACATCGGAGCCGCCTGTGTTCGCATCTTTGTAAAGCACTTTGGACCAGGTCGCGCCGCCGTCGGTGGAGCGGTAGATGCCCCGCTCTTCATTTGGGCCGTAGGGATGGCCAAGCACGGCGGCGAAGATCTTGTTGGGATCGTGCGGATCGACGGCGAGCGCGGGAAACTGCTGGCCGTCGCGCAGGCCGAGGTGCTGCCATGTCTTGCCCGCGTCGGTGGATTTGTAGAGGCCGTCGCCGACGGAGAGATCGGGCCGGTGAAGGCCCTCACCGCTGGCCACATAGATGATGTCGGGGTTCGACGGCGCAACCGCAATGGCGCCAATGGACTGCGACGGCTGCCCATCGAAGATCGGATTCCACGTTCGGCCGTAGTCGTCGCTCTTCCACACGCCGCCGTCGCCCTGGCCTATATAGAACACATTGGGCTGGCTGGGCACGCCGGTTGCGGCGCGCGTGCGGCCTCCGCGAAACGGGCCGATCATGCGCCAGTGCAACTCGGGCAGCGGCGCGGCCGCGGGCTGCTGTGCGTGCGAGGGCGCGGTTGCGATGAACGGCAATGCGGCAGAGAGTGCACAAGGCAATGCGAAGCGGAGAAGCGCAAGGTGGGAAGTCATTGGGATGGAACTCCAGACTGCGGCGATGTAAACCATTCTAGAGTGTACGCGAGGGATCGACTGCCAGCCACATCGCGCCGCCGGCAGCTGCCAACACAGCAGCAAAGTTGAATGCGGCATTCCAGCCAAAATGACCGGCGATCCAGGGCGTCAGCGATGCGGTAATTGCGCCACCGATCTGGCAGCCCATGTTCATTGCGCCGGAGACGACGCCAGCGCGCTCTGCGGCGATGTCTGCCGTGACGGACCAGAAGGAACTCTGCGACAGGTACAGTGCGCCTGCTCCCGTGGCGAGAATCACGCCGGCCGCATAAGGCCCGCGCACGTGCGACCCGATGACGAGAAATACCGCGGTCAAGCCGAGCGACACGGCGGCGATGCCGCAGCGCCCGCGTCGCAGGCCAAGATGGCGCGTGAGCCAGTCGCTCACCGCGCCACCCGCGAGGCAGCAAACCGTCATGGCGATGAAGGGAATCATCGAGAAATATGCGTTGACTTTGACGTTGAGTCCGCGCACCTGCGCAAGATAGATGAAAAACCAGCTGAAGAATATCCATGCGACATAGCCGAAGCTGAAATAGCTCACGGTCAGCGCAACCACGTTGCGATTGCAGAGTGCGGCCGTCCATGCGATGCGTGGGCCGGCGGGCGCGATGCTCTCAGCGGTGCGCTTGGTTTGAATGAGATGCAACTCTTCTGCGGACACGAGTGGATGCTGCTCCGGTTGGTCGCGCGCCATGAGGTACCAGCCCACGCCCACAGCGATTCCTACGAGCGCGCTGAACCAGAACGATGCGCGCCATCCATAGCGTGCGATCAGCCAGGTGAGGATGGGAATGCTCAAGCCTGCGCCCGCGCCGACTCCGGCAAATATCCATCCGTTGGCGCGGCCGCGTTCGGCCATCGGAATCCACTCTGCGACGAATTGGTTCGACGCCGGGTACATGACAGCTTCGCCCATGCCGAGGGCGAAGCGGATCGCGAATAGGAGCAGCAGCGCGTGAGGCAATCGCGGGCTTGCCACGGTGGTGAGTGCCGAAAAGACGCCCCACCACAGCACGCCCGCCGCCAGCACGCGCCGCGGTCCCAGACGGCACGCCAGCCAGCCGCCCGCCACTTGACACGCCGCATAGCCCAGCAGAAATGCGCTGAATATCCAGCCGAGCTGCTGGTCGCCGATGCCGAGCTCGGCGCGAAGGGAAGGGCCCGCGATGGAGATGTTGGTGCGGTCAAGAAAGGCAACCGCGCTGAGTAGAAAGAGCCACAACACAAGCAGCGCGCGCACCTGCAATCGGCTTGTGCGGGCCATCGTCAACCTCTCCTCTTCAATCGTCAACCAATATAGCGCGAGACGCGTGGGACTGGCCGGCGCGGAGCCAGGCCGGTCTGCGTGCCGCCGCCCAGTCAGATTGGAGCGGGTGGTGAGACTCGAACTCACAGCCTCAAGGTTCGGACCCTTGCGCTCAATTCCAATTGAGCTTCACCCGCTTGAAGTTGGAACCGCTCCCCGGAGTCCAACCGGGATCTGCTTCGTTAGGACCGAAGCGCTCTTTGCATTGAGCTAGAGCGGCATAGGTGGAGCAGCCGGTGAGACTTCAACTCACATCGTTCCGTTTAGAAGACGGAGGTCCTTTGCATTGAACGACGGCTGCAGACATGGTGGACCGCCAGAGAATCGAACTCTGTCCAATCGCCTTAAAAGGGCGTTATGTCACCATCACACCCACGGTCCGTGATTGGTGGACGTGCTGGAAGTCGAATCCAGAATCTTTCGCTTATAAGGCGAAGGCTACATACCGATAGCAGCTACACGTCCGTTGGTGCCAGCGGCTGAACTCGAATCAGCTACCCAGGGTTATGAGTCCTGCGCAATATCCACTTCTGCTTCGCTGGCAAATGTTGGCGCGGGCGGAGGGATTTGAACCCCCAAGTCCGGCTTTGGAGACCGGCAGTTTGGCGTTGAGCTTACGCCCGCGAATTCGTTCGACAAATTTTCGGAGTGCAACAAAAAACCCGGCGCATGGCCGGGTCCAGGTGTAATGACAGATACACTCAGACCCTCAACACACGGCACCCCACATGACCCGCTTGGTCATTCTGGTTATGCCGTGTTTGAGGATCTGCTGCATAAGTCTCACTTTCACTTACAGAGTACATCGGTTTGTAATAAGTTGCAACTCAATCCTTGTAGGGATCGAATTCCTTTGACGATGCCATGGCTACGCCGACCGGAGTAAGTCGGTGCAAGATGCGGACCGAGTCCGATACCTCAGCAAGCACCTCGTCAAGCCGCTTGTAACAGTCGGGCGACTCATCGAGTCCTCCGCCGCGCAACTCGATGCCCGATCGGTCAATCCAGGAGCGCATCATCTCCTTAGTTACTTTGCCGGCGCGTTTGCACTCACCGGTCTTGCGATCGAATACGCCTGTAGCATCCTTGCGGCCCATGGCACGACCTGCGCCATGAACGGTGGAATAGAGACTGTACTTCGCGTTCTCATTCTCTACGCCTTCGAGAATGACAGAAGCTTCGCCCATGGAGCCACCGACAAATCCCTTCTCTCCGGGAAATGCCGGGGTGGCGCCTTTGCGGACCACCCAAAGCATTTCATCGTCATGCCGCTCGCGCCACGCGAAGTTGTGGTGGTTATGCACCGATTCCACAATATCCGCGCCGAGCAGTCTGGCCACGCGGTCGCAGACCCAGTCGCGGCCCGCATACGCATAGGCGCCGGCAAGGCTCATCGCGAGCAGGTACTGTGCGCCGAGATCGCTCTCGACATCGAGCACGCAGGGTTCAACATCCATGCCGTCCTTCGCACCGGCTGCATTCAGAAACCAGGTCGCCACGCCGTGGCCAAATCCTCGCGAACCAAAGTGAACGCCGATCCATACGCGATCCTGCTCGTCGGTGAACAGATCGATATAGTGGTTGCCCGAGCCGATCGTGCCAAGCTGGGCCTCAGCCTTCTGGTGGAGCGGCCTGGTCGCCTCCAGGTTCCAGCCGTCCTGCGACTTATCCAGCACCGCGCTATCGACGCGCTCGTTGTTCTTGCGGCCAACGCCGAAGCTGATGGTCTTCCACACATCGTCCATGATGCGGCCGATGTTGGCGCGCAGCTCATTGCCGCTCATGTCCAGGCGGACGGCCTTGTTGCCGCATCCAATGTCGAAGCCCACGCCGGTCGGACTGATCGCGCTTCTATATGCAACCACACCGCCTATGGGTACACCATAACCAAGGTGGTTGTCCGGCATCAGCGCCACCTTGTCGGCAGTCTTCGCGCAGATGCGGATCTGCTTCAGAGTCTTCTCGTCCGCCTCGCCGAATACCGGAATGTTTCCATCGATCAACTGCATGTTCCCCTACTTTCTTTTGGAGCACCTGGCAGGACTCGAACCTGCATAGAGTTGTCACTCAGCCCGCGTTCGTAGCGCGGCGGCTCATCCAGTTCACACCACAGGTGCCCGACTTATGGTCTGCGCGGAGAGATTTGAACTCCCGTCAGCTCGCTCCCAGGGCGAGTGCCTTAAGCCAGGCTAGGCTACGCGCAGACAACTTGGTGGCTTCGGCGGATTTCGAGACCGCGACACTCGCGCCTTCAACGCGATGCTCTACCCTCTGAGCTACGAAGCCGAACATTGGTGGACCTGGAGACTATTGCAATCTCGACCTCCGCATTGCAAGTGCGGCGCTCTGCTGACTGAGCTACAGGCCCTTCACAGCATGTGTTGAAAGTCGCCCCCCCCGAGAAGCATCCCTCAGCGGCTAAAGCCGCGTTGATTCCTGGAGCTTTTGCGGCACGACTGAAGTCGTGCCCTTTCAAACCCCGACCGGGGCCTTCCAAAGCCCGACTGGGCCCTTTCAAAGCCCGCCGTTCACCACCGGCTGATAACTTTGGAGGGAATGGAGGAAGTCGAATCCTCTAGAACGCGATCCACAATCGCGCGCCGCACCGTTTGGCTTCATTCCCCGTGCCGCTTTCAGTTCATCGCTCGCCGGCCCTATTGCCGAGTGCTATCCCAGGTCCCAGATTCGAGACCTGGGGCACCCATGGATACTCTCGGGTTGACTTATCCGCGAGCGGCAAATCGCCGGTCGCCATCGGAGTCGGCGTATAAGTACCGGCTCCACTCGTTTACTTCCAGGCCCATGGTCCGCAGAATGAATCTGCTGGTGTGGACGCTGGCCGGCAGCGGCCTGCGCAACAGCTCCATGCCTGCCTCTTCCGGCGTGCGGTCGGCCTTGCGGTGGTTATCTTTGTGACAACACGCCACAAGGTTCTCCCACACATTTCTTCCGCCGCGAGCCCTTGGAATCACATGGTCTAGCGTCAGATCGCCGCCGTGAAACTTCACGCCGCAGTACTGACAGCGGTAGGCGTCTCTCATGAGAATATTGCGCCGCGTAGTAACCTGCAGCCTGACCGGCACATGTTTGTAGACCACCAACCGGATCACGCTGGGCAGATAGATGCCGGGATAGATCATGCGATTGGTGGCTAACTCAACCGTGGCCTTTCCCTTGGTGACAAGCTTGAGCGCGCGCATGGCAGGAACGATGCGCAGCGCCTCATAGGACGCACTGAGCTGCAATACCGGCCTGCGCATCAGACTCATCTCGATTCTCCTTCCTACTGGAGCCCCATTGACGCCTCGAACGCCAATCCTGTGAGTACGAAACACGAGCTCTTCCCGTTAAGCTAATGGGGCATTCATACATCTGGAGCGGTGAGCGAGACTCGAACTCGCGTGTGCGGTTTGGAAGACCGCCGTACTTGCCGCTGTACGATCACCGCGTAAACATTGGCTCCCGGCGAGGGATTCTAACCCCCATCAGCACGTTCAGAGCGTGCGGTCCTCACAGTTGAACGAACCGGGAATAAGTGCACTTCTGGCTCCGAGAGCCGGATTCGAACCTGCATCTCGCTGCTTAACAGGCAGCCGCTCTACCGTTGAGCTACCTCGGAACATAGCTTCGCAGTCTCGTCAAAGAACTTTCCGCACACATGAAAAACCCTCTGGCCAATCGGCTCAGAGGGTAGCTGGAATCCAGATTCAGGAGTCCTCCGAGCGGTTAGATGGGTATACCCTGGCGCGGTTGTGCCGTCGCTGGTGTAAATCCGTGATTGATCGCTCGGTTCATCATGGCATTTACAACTTAACCCGGAATTGAGTTGTAAGTCAAGTGCTGCGGCGAGAATTCCCGACTTATTCTCGATGCGTCAGGTTTTTTCACGACTTAGTCTGTTGAGAACCGATTCGAAAGACCTTGGCGCCGGTGGCGGGAATCGAACCCGCGAATCAATGCCTTGAAAGAGCATCCGCCCAGCCAACATAGCGTACACCGGCGAAACTGGCGGCTACGGCGAGATTCAAACTCGCGCCATTCTCCTCGACAGGGAGGCGTCCTATCGCTAGACGACGTAGCCGTTCCGGGGTCGCGATTCGAACGTGCGAACTCTGCCGTATGAGAGCAGTGAGATGGGCCGCTTCTCCACCCCGGATGCAAAAAGCAAAAACACTGGTGCATGTGGGAGGATTTGAACCTCCTTAACCCGAAGGCCGCGGTTTTACGGACCGCTGCAGCTACCCATATCTGCCTCACATGCATAACACTGGCGGAAGCGGAGCGAGTTGAACGCTCACGTCCCGATGGACGGCCCGCTTCGAACGGGGTGGGCTCGCCACGTGCCCAGCGCTTCCGAAAATCAAACTTGGCGGAGAGTATTCGATTCGAACGAATGACACCTCCCGGTGTTCCGCGTTAGCAGTGCGGCGCCTTCGACCACTCGGCCAACTCTCCGGCTCGCTGCCTCGTACGGATCGAGGCCGTGTAGACACAACTCTGGTAGGAGCGGAGGGAGTCGAACCCCCACGCCCGAAGGCGCTTGATTCTAAGTCAAGTGCGGCTTCCAGTTTCGCCACGCTCCCACAGTTACAAAGTTTCTGGCCCCTAAACTAAAAGCCCCCCGATCTCTCGGAGGGCTTCGGTACTGACCAATACAATGGCGTCAGCGCACGAAGCCTCCCCATTCCAGCCGATAGCTGAACGATGAGTGGGGATCGGATTTGAGCAATTGGGCGCGCATTGAATTCATCCTTCACTTATTAGATAGCATGATTTTATTTGAAATGCAAGTGTCTGATCTATCGGCAG
>Ga0302325_10023971_pt1 | contig 12707 bp, 11 predicted proteins | sample Palsa_T0_2_FD_201948 | JGI IMG/M metagenome (GOLD analysis project Ga0302325, IMG submission 201948) | Peat permafrost microbial communities from Stordalen Mire near Abisko, Sweden - Palsa_T0_2 | ecosystem: Environmental > Terrestrial > Soil > Palsa > Peat permafrost | place: Sweden: Abisko... | reverse complement strand
TCCACTGCGCTCATCTCTATCCGCTCCTCTTCCATCGGGACCCCCGCCCTCTAGAAAAGCGGACATTCCTACTTTGCTCAAACCGGACATTCTCACTTTGCAGCGACATTAACTGAATATGAACTTGACATTTATATAAACATTATGATATGCTTGCCGCGAGGCAGGTTCATGATGCAGCTCCTCAGTTCGTCCTCCAAGTCAGTATTCTCCGGCATCATCCATCCCAGCCCCCAAAGGAGAATCAAATCATGTCAAGGCATATTGCAGTAGCATTGTTTTCTGTTTCTCTTGTTCTCGTTCTAGGCGGCGCAAGCGCCGTTCAGGCGCAATCGGTTCCGGCGTCGTTCTTCGGCGCCAGCAGCGATGTCTGCGTGCGAGCGCTCGTTACGTCCTGTACGCTCGGCTCCGGCGGCACGGGTCTTTATCCGGTCTGGTGGCCGGGCAGTTCCTCGGATACATCACCCGCCCGAATCGCGATCGGTGCTGCGGGAAAACCCGTAGGCATGGGTTGGGGAATGGCGGAGATTGATGTCACATCGCTTTACATTGCCCCAGCAGCGGCACCGATGGAAGCACTGTGGGTACCCACTGGCGCAGTTGCCTTTTCGATGCGGTGGGCGCGGCCACCTGCCCGTCCGGCTCCCCTGATACGGCAGGCTTCGGCTGGCCACCATTGAACTCCTACGTGAGTGCGGCGCAGAGCAGCAGCGTGCCCGTAACTTACTCATTCTATTACGTCCCACAGTTTTCAGTATGTTACGATTTTGGAGCCCAAGGAAGCCCCTCGCTATATTATGGCGGACCGCTAGGGCCCCGATCGTCTGGTGAGAACCCCAACGCCATTTCCTGTTCTTCATCGTCAGCATCCGTGCCCTACAACACAATCTATGGTCCGAATACGATCGGGGATGTGGCCGAAACCCCTTGCAAACCCACAGGCGCAGGCAACGCTGCCGTGCTTGCAGCAGGTATGGGCTACTGTGCCGGACCCGGCCTGAACACCGTCAGCGGCGATCTTGCCGAATTCGCCAAGCAGGTCGTGGACCAATACCTGAACTACCCCGTGTCGGGAACCGGCGAGGAGGCCATTTCGACTTATGAGATATGGAACGAGCCGAATGATCCCGATGGTTCGTTCTTCATTCAAGACGGAGGCTCGATATCGCCCTGGACCACGTTCATCAAGCAAACGTATTATCTTGAAAATGCCATCAATGCCGAGTATTCCGCCGACAGCATCACCGCGAGTTCTCCAACCTACATCGGCCCGGGAATCGTCACCGACAGCCTGCTCGGCGAGTATGCGGCGCTTTGCGGCACCGCCGCCAGTTGCACCTCAACCAACACCGGAACCACCAGTACTTACGGATTCTTGAATACGTGCATTTCAGGATTCGGTTGCGGATACCAGCTCATCAACGAGGGATCGTTTCACTTCTATCCCAGCTATTACGAGGCTGAGTCCCGGTACATGGGTGCCTGTCAAAATACTGATGGCCTGAGTAACGAGACGGCTCCTTCCACGTCAATCGAGTGCACAGGCCAAAACATCGTCCTGGGCGTGGGTTCCGTTTTGGGCGACTTCGGCGCATTTGACGGTATAACTGGCGCCGTAATGACCGAAGGCAGTTGGGCCGAAAACTGCGATCTGGAACAGGTTAGTTGCACGACCTCTTCGTCTACGCCCACCTACTCCGATATGCAGGGGTTTGTAGCACGTTATACGCTTTTGATGGCGACCACAACCGGCGGGGGCTTAAACGTGACCCAGCAACACTGGTTTGGCTGGGACGGCGCCCTGGTGGGCCCGGCAAACTGGGGTACCCTGTGCGATTCAGGTGCCCCCACTACGGCACCACCGTGTTACACGCAGTCCGGTGGTAATACATATGGCGGGTACGCTTACGGCACGGTGATCGGCTGGCTGGCCGGCAACGAAGCCGTTACACAATGCACACAAGGCAGTTCAGGGCCCACTCCCCACGCCTGTGGCGACAACGACGGCTCTGTGTGGACGATAAACGTCACCGACTCCAGCGGCGATCATAACGTCATCGCGTGGACGTGGGACGGGTCGGCGGTAACGTGCAGGGCTTACGGCACCGACAACCCAGGCTGTCCGGATCCAATCTCCTACATGGAATGTAAAAGGCTGGATGGCAGCACATGCACGCTTGGGAGCACTTTCGTGCTCGGACAAAATCCAGTCTACTTCATGAAGGATTGAGTCCGTAGGTGAAACAGCTGTACGAGGGGCGCGGTTTCACCGCCGCGCCCCTCTTCGCGGTTGGCTTGTTATCTGTGCGACACCTACGGAAGTGGAAGCACGCCATCTCCAGAAATTCCGCAACACACCGATTTAAACACCGGCGAGTTGGAAAAGGCGGAAGGGGGCGCTGGCTTCGCGATGCAGGTCGGTCCAGACTTCGTCGGGATGGTCCATGAAAGCTTTCACCACGTCGGGATCGAACTGGGTGCCGGAATGCTTGCGGATTTCTTCGCGCGCCAATTCGATGGAGAGAGCCTTGCGATAAGGACGGTTGGAAATCATGGCGTCCAGCGAATCGGCCACGGCGAATATCCGCGATCCCAGAGGAATTTGCTTTCCTTTCAATCCTCGGGGGTAACCGGTGCCGTCGTAGCGCTCCTGGTGGGTGAGCACGATCTGCGCCGGCTCGCGCAGGAAGGGAATAGTAGCGAGCAGCGAATAGCCGATTTCGCAATGATTATGCATGATGCCCAGTTCGTCACCATCCAACGGGCCCGGCTTGCGCAGGATCTTGTCGGGAATGCCCATCTTGCCGATATCGTGGAGGAAGGCTCCGCGAGCGATATGGCGCAGGGCTTCGCCGGATACTCCCATGGATTTCGCCAGTGTGATGGTGACGGCGGTGACGCGCTGGGAATGGCCTTCGGTTTCCGCGTCCCGCGCATCGAGAGCGCCGCCGAGAGCCTCGAGGGTGTAGTCGTAGGATTGTTCGAGCTCGCGCAGGGCGCGGGAAAGCTGCTGAGTTTTCTGCTCAACCAGGCGTTCGAGGTCGCGCTGATAGACTTTATTTTCGCGCACCAGTCGGCGATGCTCGAGCGCCCGGTGCACGCTCATGTACAACTGCTCTTTCTCGAAGGGTTTCAGGATGTAATCGTAGGCGCCGTTGCGCATGGCGAGGATAGCCACGCTGATGTCGTGCATGGCGGTGACCAGGATTACGGGCACATCGGGATTCCGCGTGCGCACGCGTTCGAGCAGCGCCAGGCCGTCCATCCCCGGCATCAGAATGTCGCTGATGACCAGGTCGTGCCCGTCGCGCTCGATTTCCGAGGTTGCCTCGTGGCCGTTGGCGACAGCGCGGCACAAATAGCCCCTGGCTTCGAGCAGGCTGGTGAGCACTTCCCGCAGCGGCTCTTCATCGTCCACGACGAGGATTTTTTCAGTCATCAACACGGTCTGACTCAAGAGCGCTCTATAGCCATATCGTCATCATGACTGAATGATTATAGATTTCCGGCACCGTCTGTTCTACACGAAGTTTGCGGCTGGTTTCCATTGGCGCGATAGAAGAGCAACCGGCACGGCCATGAGCGGATTTCGAATGGAGCGATGAACCCGCCGGCACGGGCGCACGCGCGGAACTTCCGTGGGCTGGTCTTGTGCGCATCGAAATGTGCGGCGAAGAATCTGCTATTCTGATGTCCGGCGCGCGCTTGGGCCACAACGGGAGAAAGGGCGGGATGATTCGCATTTTTGGCCGCTGGATGGTGGTGCTGCTGCTGGCCTGCGGCACGGTCTGGGCGCAGCAGGGCACTAATCCCGCGCAACAGCCTCCTCAGACAACTGTTCCTCAGACCGGCGGCCACGCGAACGCTCCTGCCGCAAGTTCTCCTGATTTTTTGCAGGCCGCGGATGAAGTCCTCGAGCAGATGAGCCGGATTCTGGCCCTGCCGGTGAAGGAGCCGTTGAAGAAAAGCCTGCGGAGCCGCGCGCAGATTCACGATTATCTGGTGCAGCAGGAAAAAGAAGAGAAGGAACCGGAGAAGCGCTATGCTGACGAACGTGCGCTGGAAGCTTTCGGCCTGATCCCGCGCGGATTTCCCCTTGAGTCATTTCTGATGGACCTGATGACCGAGCAGATTGCGGGACTCTACGATCCCAAGAGCAAGGAGTTTTTCATCGCGGATTGGATTTCCCCGGAAGATCAGAAGCCGGTGATGGCGCATGAACTCACGCACGCGCTTGATGACCAGTATTATCACATTGACCCCTGGGAGAAGGCCGCGCGTCCAAACGATGACGCCGAATCCGCCCGCGAGGCGGTGTTGGAAGGCTCCGCGCTGGCGGCCATGTTCGATTACGTGCTGCTGCCGCAGAAACTCTCTGTGCGCACGTTTCCGGATATTTCCGTACTAATCAATGACCAAACGGCGGACGAAGAAGGAAAAGATCCGATGCTGCAGAAAGCGCCGCCTTTCATCCGCGACGATCTCCTGTTTCCTTACGTGGCGGGGGCAAATTTCACGCAGCAATTTCTGAAAGCCAATTCCGGCTGGGGGGATTTTTACAAGGTTTTCGAGAATCCGCCCGTTTCCACGCAGCAGATTTTGCATCCGGAGCTTTATTTCGCGGGCGTGAAGCCGCTTCCCATCGCGCTTCCCGATCTAGCGCCAATTCTCCCGGCTGGATGGAAGGAATTGGACCAGAACGTGATGGGGGAATATGGCCTGAAGGAGGTTGTGAAGCAATTCTTGGGCGACGCGGAAGCGGAAAAACTTTCGCCGGATTGGGCGGCCGACCGCTACGCCATCTCCGAAAGCGCCGACAAAAAGCAAACGCTGCTGATTTTTTGTCTGCGGCTGGAGAAGCCGGAAGACACGAAAGAGTTCTTTACGCAATATAGTTCCCTGCTGAAGAAGAAATACCCGGCGCATATGGCCGTCGAGGAACAACCGTCGCTGCTGCAATGGCAGACTGGATATGGGACCGTAACGCTGGAATGCCGCGAACAGGAATGTTTGACAGTGGAAGGCTCCGACGCCGCATTTTTTGACCGGCTGCTGAAAGCCATGGACTGGCCCGCCGTGATCGCTGCGCCTGGCGCTCCCGCACTGCCAGCGCCGGTCCCCACAATGCCTTCACCCTCCGCCGTGCCGCCGCCTTCCGGGGTGCCGATCAGCCACTGAATTCGCATTCCTCGAAAAGAAAGTGGCGGGATGTTTCCGCAACAATGCCGCGATTCTCGGCTGTTGCCGGCCCCACGCCGTGGCGCCGGTGGAAACTATCAAGGGATGTTCTTCGCTGTTCATTCGCTTCGCAGCGAAGTATGCGGTTTTGCGTCCAGCAAGCCTCATTTCGCGTGGTTCGCGGAAAGGGAAACGCGCTGGGGAGGATTTGTAATTCATATTGGGGCGGCGTAACGCGTCCTCACAAAGTACTTGACATCGCAAAGTAAGATGCTTATACTGCGCGGCGGTGACCCTTTACGACCTGATCTTCATCGCCACATTTTTCCTGACGCTCGGGATTCTCATTGCTGCAGGGACGGACTTCCTGCGGGGAAGAGACGCGAAAGCGGCACGAAAGCTGCGCCGACTGTGCCTGTTCCTCGCCGTATACCTTGCCGCGGTGGCGATTGTGGGGCTCGCGTCGCCGCAAAAAACCCTGGACATGAACGAAAACGAGTGCTTCGACGACGTCTGCTTCGCGGCGACGAATGCGGACATTCTTCGTGCGGTGGGGAATCCGCCGCAGGCTGCCGCCGCTGGGGACGTCTTCTATCTCGTGACGGTGCGCGTATCCAGCCGAGCGCGCGCACGCGTGCAGCGCGCGAAGGATGCAGCCGTCGAGTTGGTGGATTCGCAGCGCCGCAGATACTCGCCATCAGCGGCGGGGCAAGCGGCGTACGAAGCGGCAATTGGTCCGGCTTCTCCGTTATCCGGCGCGGTCGCTCCGGGCGAATCGTTCTCGTCTGTGCGCGTTTTCGAAGGCCCGGCGAATGCTGGGCCGATGGCGCTCGTTGTCATTCATGGCGCGTGGCCGGAATGGTTCATCATCGGCGACAGCATGAGCCTGTTCCACAAGCCCACGATCATCCGCCTGGTACCCATCGACCGAACCCTTCCAGCAAGCAAAAATTGAAGCCGGATATCTGAATGGAAAGCTGGATGCCAAATCAGGGAGTATAGAAAGCCGCATCGCGGCGAGGGCGTTTAGCTTCGAGAGTAGATGGCGCGCCCGGAGAGAGTCGAACTCCCGACCTTCTGGTTCGTAGCCAGACGCTCTATCCAGCTGAGCTACGGGCGCGTCATTTCCAGTTTACCGTTTTCATTGGCGACGTCAACCCCGTCGCAGTCCGGATTCCAGCCTGTCTGCGCCCGCCCGTTGTAAGCACAAGAGGGTGATAGCGCGCCTGGGCCGGCGCAATGCTTTAGGCCGGACAGTTGCGCTGAGATGGGAAATAGAATGGCCGCAAAAACACATGCGGATCCTCGATGGTAGTCCCCAAAATCCTGGCACCGGCAGAAGCGCTCTGTTTACCCCAGCCGTCTGTTCCGCCAAACGGGTCTGCAGGGCCACCCACCATTCGGGCGGCAACCTCGTTGATTTTTGAACGCCATGAAAAATTGCGGCAGGAGAGACGATCAGGTGGGCTAAGCGTGGCCAATAGAACGCGAGGGATCGCGGCAGCACAGCAGCAGCTGCGCACTCACGCCGCGGCAGGTGAATCCACGCTTAGGAGGCAGCGCTAACAGCGAAACTCGTCGCCGCATGTAAGAACAGGTACACAATTTGCGTCGCCACGCTATTCATGGAGGCGATGGCAGCGAGCGCGATGAGCGTCACCAGCAGCCCATATTCCTCCAGTGCGTGGCCTTGTTCTTCGTTCCACAGCCGGACAAGAAGCGGTTTCATGTCATCCTCTCAGGAGCGAGTTGCGCCGCGACTCGGATATTGTGTGCGGACGCTTGTACCAATGTGCACACATACTACTAGGTAAATGGACGACGTCAAGTACCTGGTAGCGTATAGACTTAGTAAGTATCTATACGAAGAGAGTTACCACGGTTATACCGGATGGTCTTGCGACAGGCGGCCACAGACGATAGTCAAGTGAAAGCGGGGGTTCGCGATTCGGGATGCAAAAAAATGGCGCCGTCCGGGTTCAAAACCGGACGACGCCAGGAAGCAGGCTGTGAACAGCCCTTAATTCACGGTAACGGCTACACCAGCGGAAGGAATGCCGTTGGTGACTACCGTCAAAGTATAGCTTCCAGATGTAATTCCGGAAGGAACGTCGAACTCGGTGCCGACGGTGGCGCTGCCGGTGCCGAGGCCATACGTGTTCTCGGTATGTGTGGGCAAGAATATAACGTTGCCCCCGCCGCTGAGTTCGATCAGGGGGTAGTTGGTGTTCATTTGGGAATCATCCCCATACGCCGCGCCGCCCCCAAAACCGTTCAGCTGTGTGCCCTTCAGAACGTAACCAGTGTGCGGGGAGGTCAGCGTGGTCGGTACGGACGTGATGGTCGGCTGCCATGAGGACTGATAGGTGCCGGTCGGCGTATAGAGATAGACGCTGGAGGAGAAGTCGGAGAACCAAATCTGGCCCGTGGGAAGCACCAGCATGTGTCCGTAGTAGGAAGAATCTCCCGAGGACAATGGCGTGCCGGGTTCCTGGGTCAGCGTGGTGCCGTTAAATTCAAAGAAAACTCCGCCGGTGTTATAAACGCCGGGGCTGGTGAAGCAGAGAACATTGCCGTCGGGCAGCAAAGCTGCCGGCCCATCGGCGATATCCAATTGCCCACCGGTGCCGGTCGGGAACTTGGGGCCTGCGGCCCACGTGCCCGCCATCAACGGATTCGAGTTGGGAGTATAAATCGAGTTGAAGCCAGTCGCGCCCGTATAGAAAACGGTGCCCTCGGGACGCAAAATGGCCGGTCCCAGCTCGTGGGAGGATGGGTCTTCCAACTTGTTAATGGTGCTCCCCGCCGTGCTCCAAGACCCGGTATTCGGGTTGTAAAGCTCCGAATTGGTATTGTCGTCGTTGGCGTCAACTGTAAGCAAGGTGCCGCCGGGCAGCAACGTCCAGCCTTCTTCGTCGTTGATGTCAGCCTTGCCGGTGCCCGTGGAGGCCCAAGCCTTGCTCTGATAGTTCACGATGGCTTCCTGCGTGGTGCAGCAATTGGCCAGCATGTACTGTCCGGTGTTCAGAATCACGCTCTGAGCATCGCCGATAGTGGACCATCCACTGGGGGGAGTTACCGCCGTCCATGCGCCTGTTTTGTTATTCCAATACGCTCCGAGGGTGGTCCAAACGCCTGATCCATTATTATATTCGCCGCCGTTGATCAGAACAAAACCGTTTGGCAGCACTTCGGAAGCAAAGTAGAGAGGCGCATATCCTGACGGCAGGGAGCCTGTCGTCGACCATGTCCCATTCACATAGCTTCCCGTGCTATCCGGAGTGAAGATGTCCCAATTCGAGCTTCCGCTGCCGTTACCCATATTTTCCGCCAGAATTCGGCCATCCTTAAGGAGAAGGATCGTGCCGACGCCGAAGGTGGGCTGGTGATTCAAAGCGGTCCATGTCTGTGCCTGCCCCACCAGGGGGAGGGCCAGCAAAACCGCCAAGGCAATTCCAAGCATTCGCATCATTTTCATAGTTTGTCCTCGCAAAAGTTTTTTCCCCCCTGAAGGCTGGTGTGAACTGGGATATCCGCGCCGCCACAGACGAGATGTATATCCTGACTTGCAACAAAGTCGTGCCAAGAATGTACATGCGGCAGGGCCGGAAGTCAATCGGAATCGACTTCCGGCGGGGGGCACAGCCTGTGTCGATTCGGTCTGTCGCCTATGGCGTTGCCTCGACCCGGGCCGGCGCGTAGTCGCTCGGCAAACGCGGCGGACAAGATCCGCCCCATCCGATTGGAACGCGGTTGCGCGATTGAGGGAACGGTGAGTGGGGACGCGATGCCAGCCTGGTTTGCTGCGCCGCCGGGCAGAACGCGTTCAATCCAGCGCGGGAGCGTCAACAATACAAGCTAGTGGGCTGCGACGGGCGTCAGCGGGCGGTTGGCCTGGTCGCAAAGAACGATCTTCGGCTGATGCTTGTGGATGTCCTTTTCGTCCACGTCGCAAAACGCCGCGATAATCACAAGGTCGCCGGCCTGCACATAGCGGGCCGCCGCACCGTTCAGGCAGATTTCGCCGGAGCCGCGCTCCGCCGACAGTGCATAGGTGACCAGCCGTGCGCCATTGGTGATATTCCAGACGTGCACGGCCTCGAAGGGCACGATCTCGGAAGCGTCCAGGAGGTCCTGGTCAATGGAAATACTGCCTTCATAGTTAAGGTCGGCGCGAGTCACCGTCGCCCGGTGTATCTTGGCCTTCAACAGGTTACGCAGCATGCATTGCCTCCCAGCAATGTGGATCAAGCCGTAATGAAATCCTGCAGCATTGGGACGCGCAGGTTCCTGAAAATGATGGGACCAGTATACCAGTGTTGGGCCGGTAAACAACAAAAAATCGGCGGACCGTTTCCGAAAATAACGCAACAGTCAGATCCCGGCAGTCTTGCCGGCCTGCAACTGCTTCTTCCAGCCCAGGATGCGGGCTTTTGCGGCGGCCTCCTCGGCTTCCGGGACCATGCCCTTGCGCTGGTAGCTGCGGGAGATGACGGTCCAGGCCAGCACGTCGTTGGGGTCGAGCGCCAGGATTTCGCGCGCGGCTGCAATAGCGGCGACGAAATCCTCCTTGGCATAATTGGCCTGCGCAATGCCGTGGAGCGCATCCGAGAAAGCGGGATTGAGTGCGAGAGCCTCGCGGTAGGCGGCGATGGCCTGGTCGTACAATTTCTCGCCGAAAAGATCCACGCCCGCGTAATAATGATCGTCCGCTGTGATCGTCATCTGATTCAAGTTTGGTAGCACAGGCCCCTGGCCTGTGCCAACTGAAAGCTTGCTGCACCATGAACCTGCATGCGTCCTGTAGCTAGGGCAAAGTTCCTTTCCGGCCTGAAGCAAATTGATTCGCCGCGCCGGTCTGAACCGTGGCACACGCCGGGGGCCTGTGCTACAGGAAGTTGGCCTTCGCCGCGCCCGCAAATGTTGTGGCGCAACGCGCAGGCGTATTCTATCATCACGGGAACGGCGAACGGATTGCCGGCGGGAGACGGGAACCATCATTCTGACGGAACTGCACTATTACTGGCGGATTGCGAAGGGCTACCGGCTGTGCCCTTGGCGCAGCCCGTACATCCGCTGGCGGATGGAAAGCTTCTACGGCGGCGACATGCACAATCTCGGTCCCAGTGATTTTTTTTCTCGGATGTGGCAAGACCGCGCCGCCATGCGCGCGTTCCTCCGCTGGGTCGGCCAGCGGGAACGCGCCGTCAAACTTGCGGCGAACGAAGCAAACAGGGGATCAAGGCTATGACCGTCAAATTGAAGGCAATTTCGGTGGTGTGGGGTCGCAGCTTGCGCGCGGTTGCGGGGATGGCGATCATCCTCGCGGCCATCGGATGTGCTCTTTCCTCGCCGGCCAGTGCCCAGGTTCAGGATCAGTTCCAGATTCTCCATTCGTTCGGATCGGCGGGTGATGGCAGCGGCCCGGTAGGCCTTTTGGTGTTCGATCAAGAAGGCAACCTGTATGGCGTAGCGCTGGGCGGAGTAGACAATGGCGGAATTGTGTATGAGTTGATGCCGGAGGGCAACGGGGAGTGGACAGAGGCGATCCTGCACAACTTCCCGTACAATGATCCGAATGATGGGTATTGGCCCACCGGCGTGGTCATCGACGGAGCAGGAAATTTATACGGCACCACCAGCCGTGGCGGACTCAATGACCGCGGGACGGTCTTCGAATTGATGCCTGGAGCTAGCGGGCAGTGGACGGAAAACATCCTCTGGAACTTCTGCTCGCTGGCGGACTGTGCCGACGGGGACGGCCCCCTCACGCCGACGCTGAACCCGGCTGGGGACCTGTACGGAGTGACCGGGACTACGGCGTTCGAGTTGACGCCGGGTTCGGGTGGCTGGACATTCAACTTGCTCTACACCTTTTGCAGCCTGCCGAATTGCACCGATGGGTCGTTTCCCATCGGAAGCCTGACCCTGGATGCCAAGGGAAACCTGTATGGCGAGACTCTTGAAGGGGGAACAACTGACGGCGGAACGGTATTTACTCTGCAGCCCCAGCCGGACGGGCAGCGGAACGAGGTTGTGCTGCATGATTTCGATGTGCTGGACCAAGCCGAAGGCTATGACCCCAGTGGAGGTGTAACGCTGCACGAAAGCGCGCTATATGCCACGACGGAAGCGGGCGGAGGCAGTGGCTGCGAAGATGCAGGCTGCGGCACGGTGTTTCAATTGACGCGAGGCTCGGGCGGCGTCATTAACGAGCAGGTCTTGCATGCATTCAGCGGGAACGGGTTGCAGGGGGCTCTTCCCAACGGAGTAGTGGTGTTCGATGATCGTGGGGACTTGTTCGGTGTGACGCTAGGAGGGGGAAACCCGAACGATTGTAGCGGATTGGGGTGCGGGGTGGTGTACGGCATGAAGCCGCAGGGCAACGGGAACTGGGCATTCGAAGTGTTGCACACGTTCGAGGAGTCGGATGGATTCAATCCCGTGTACGGCCTAACCATAGACGGCAAGGGAAATCTCTACGGGACGACCTACGGCGGCGGTTCCGGCGGCGGCGTGGCTTTCGAGCTCTCGCCGACTACACAAGCCTCGAAATAGCCGCCTTCCACAGCTCGTCGCATCCAGACCGAACGGCGAAGCACTGCGGCTCGCGCCATGCTCATGCGCCGTCAGAATCGGGAAACGATCAGCAATGCCGCGGCAATCGCCACCGCATCCTCAAGGAGCGCGATGACGATATCCGGAACTTTCAGCGCCTTCACGAGTCCGGTGCGAATCTTGTAACCTCCAAACGCGCCCATAATCGCGCCGATTCCACCGAGGACGCCGCCGAGCATCCACGGCTGCGCCCCCGCCAACGCGAGCGCCGCGCCCGCGAGGCCGCCCAGCAGAATGCGCGCCATCAATCCCGCTGGTTTTGTGCGCGCCGGCGTCGAGGAAAGTTTGTCCGCGGCTAACTCGACAAGTGCCAGCACGGAGAAGAATCCGACTCCAAGCGCGGATCCCATGAACTTGAGCGGTGTGCCGTGAAGGTTGATCCAGCCCAGATGCGCGCCCCATGCCACGGCCGTCGGCGCCATCAGCGACCGCAGTCCGGCAACCAGTCCAATCAGAAACGCCAGCAGCAGAACTTCCGATGAACTCATGCGTGCCTCCCGGCGGGGTCATCTTGCCTTCCGCGCCCGCCATCATACATCTAAGCCACCGTCCTTACCCAGACGCCTTCGAGGCCGATCGCCAAAACAGGCGCGGCCGACAAGTAAACGTGGTAAAGTGCGGTTAGGAGCGTATTTGCCATGAAAAAGACGTTGCTGATTGTGAGTGTCCTGCTTGGCGTCATGGGCCTTAGCCTGCCGGCGCGCGCGAGGCAGCAGGATGGGAGCCAGGTAATCACCCAAAAGATCACCAAAACGACCACTGCCGCGGCGGCCAATGCCACAGTGCTCTACAGGGGGTCGCCGCAATTTGTCCCGGTCGCGCAGACAACGATCTCTTACGCGGCGAACAGCCCCCAGGAGGTCATCAGCATCGGCGATCTTTTCTATCTGAAGACCCAGGGCGTGTGGGTC
>Ga0302325_10023970_pt1 | contig 12707 bp, 11 predicted proteins | sample Palsa_T0_2_FD_201948 | JGI IMG/M metagenome (GOLD analysis project Ga0302325, IMG submission 201948) | Peat permafrost microbial communities from Stordalen Mire near Abisko, Sweden - Palsa_T0_2 | ecosystem: Environmental > Terrestrial > Soil > Palsa > Peat permafrost | place: Sweden: Abisko... | reverse complement strand
CGTCGTCGCCGGTCTGGTGGCGGTGATCCGCGGCGGCGCCGGGCAGGCGGACACGATCGTCGCGGCCGGCCTGGAGACCGAGCGGCAGTTCAGGACCGAGGAGGCGCGGCGCGCTGACGAGCGGGAACAGCATCGCCAGCTGCACGACACCGTCCTGTCGACGCTGACCATGGTCGCGGCGGGCGCCTTCGCCGAACGGTCCCCGGCGCTGACCACGCAGGCGGCCAGGGACCTGCGCGTGCTGCAAGGGATCGAGGGCGCCCCGGCCGGGCTGGCGGGTCTGGCCGGGCTGGACGGGTCTGCTGGGGCTACCGGGGCTGACGGGTTGGTGCCGCTCACCGACCTGACCCCGAAGCTGGAGCGGGCCGCGGCCAGCACCGGTGACCTGGCGGTGGGGCTGACGCTCGTCCCGGTCACGCTGCCGTCGCCGGTCGCGGATCAGCTCGTCGCCTGCGTCGGCGAGGCGCTGCGCAACGTCGAGCGGCACGCCGGAACCGGCGCGGCCGAAGTGACCGTCACCGGCGGTGCGGGCTGGGCCGTCGTCAAGATCACGGACCGCGGCCGCGGGTTCGACCCGGCCGCCACCCCGCCGTCCCGCCGGGGCATCCGCGAGTCGATCACCGGGCGGATGCTGGCGGCCGGCGGCCGGGCCGCGATCGCCAGCCGTCCCGGGGCCGGCACGACCGTCACCGTGAGCTGGCCGGCATGACCGCCACGGCGCCGACGACGCTGATGTCCGGCCGCTATCAGCGGGCCTTCACCATCGCCGTGGTCGTCCTGGTCGCGGGCTGGCACCTCGCCGGAGCGGGCGGGCAGCTGATCGAGTACCGGCCGGCCTACGGCTCGTTCGCCTTCCAGGTCGCCATGTGGCTGGTCATGGCGCTGGCGATCTCCGCAGGCTCGGTCCTGGTGCTGCGCGGAGTGCCCGGCTGGCGCGGGGCCTGGGTGGTGGCCGTGATCGCGCTGGCCGCCAGCACGGCCGCCGCGGCGGCCAGCCCGGCCGGCCGGATGCTGGCGGTCAACTGGGCCTGGGGCAGCGCGGGCTGGACGGGCGTGCTCGTGCTGTTCCGCCGCCGGTTCGCCGAACTGGCCTGGTTTCTCGCCGTCGAGGCCCTGGCCACCCTGGCCGTGCAGGTGTCGGACGGGCTGAACCGCACCGACCTGGCCGGGTTCCTCGCCCTGCTGGCCTGGTCGACCGGCGCCCAGGTGGCCGTGGCCTTCGCGGTCAGGGCGCTGGATCACGCGGCCGGCCAGGCCGCCACGGCGGCGGCGAGTGAGGACGCCGCGCGCGAGCGGGTCGCCACCGCGGAGATCATCCGGGTCGCCCGGCACGCCCGCTGGCTGGCGCTGCAGGAAACCGCGGTCCCGCTGGTCGCCGAGCTGGCGGCGGGGACGGCTGACCCCGGTGACGCGCAGGTCCGCGTCAGGTGCGCGGTCCAGGCGGCCCGGCTGCGCCGGCTGCTGGCCGAGGGCGATGAGGTACCCGGGTCGCTAGTGCACGAACTGCACGCGAGCGCCGACGTGGCCGAGCGGCGCGGGGTGGCCGTCGAGATCGAGACGGCCGGGACGCTGCCGCCGATGCCCGGCCCGGCCCGGCGAGTGATCACCGACGCGGCCATCGCGATCCTGACCGCCGCGCGCACCCAGACGCGGATCACCCTGGCGGTGGTGGCCGCCGGGATCGCCGTGAGCTTCGTCGCCGACACCGGCGCGCTCGTCCGGCTGCCCGCGGCCGCCGAGGGGGTCGTCTTCGAACACCAGCAAGACGGTGGCATGCTCTGGGCGGAGGCACGATGGACCAGCAGGTGACGGTGGCGATCATCGAAGACCACCCGGTCGTCACCGAGGGGGTGGCGTCCTGGATCCGGTCCGATCCGGGCCAGCGGGTGCGGCTGGTGCTGACCGCGCGCGACCTGACCGGGCTCCGCGCCGTACCGCCGGCCGACGTGGTCATCTTGGACCTGGAGCTGTCCGGCGAGCTGGTCACCGCGCAGATCCCCGAGCTGGTGGCGGCCGGATACCGGGTGGTGGCCTTCTCCGGGCACACCGATCCGGTGATCGTGATGGAGACCCTGGACAACGGCGCGCACGCCTACGTGTCCAAGGAGGAGGGTAGCGACCACCTGGTCGAGGCCGTCCTGGCGGCCGCCGCCGACCGGCCGTACGTGACCCGGTCCCAGGCCCGGGCGATGCTCGCCGACCAGCGGCCGGCCCGGCCGGCGCTCTCGGAGCAGGAGCGGCAGGCGCTGCTGCTGTGGTTCCAGGGCATGACGAAAGCCTCGGTCGGCCGGCGCATGTCGATCAGCGAGAACACCGTCCGGCAGTACATCAGCCGGGCGCGCGCCAAGTACGCCGCTACCGGACGGACCGCGCCGAGCAAGGACGCGCTGCTCGCCCGCGCGATCGAGGACGGCGTGATCAAGCCGGCCGAGATCATGCCGTACACGTCATTCGCCCGCACCGCGGCCGGCCGCCCCAGCGAGGGTGCCCCGGGCCGGTGAATGACCCGGGACACCCAAGTCCCCCCCGGGAGCTCCCCTAACGAACCGGCCGCAAGCCGACGCCAGGATGCCTGACCGCCTGGCCAGCGCCGCGGCGTGCTGAGATGGCGGGCTGGCGCACAGCTAGCATTCCCGATCGAGGGTGACCCTGTCATGACGCCCGATCGGGTGACACCACGGCAGACTAGTTAGCTATTTCCCCGTGATCATCAGGGCTTGCGGCGGCCACGAGGTCGACACGCTGAACTTGGTGTCACCGGTGTAGGTCGCGTGCAGCCAGTACGGGTAACTTCGCGAGGGCAGCAGGCGCGGCGCAGGCGAGCAACTTCCCTGGGCCCGCACCAGCCCCGCTGCTGACGAACTCGGCGGGGACCGACGACCAGATCGCCGGAGCGGCGAGCCCGCTCAGCCTGCGACGGAATGTCGCCGTGATACTAGGGGGGAGCCAGGGGGTGTCAGCCCTCGCGGACCGGCCCGGCGTCACGCTCTCGGACTGGGCGGCCTTCACCGCAGGCGATGTCATCGCCACTCAGGGCTACCCCGCGCTCCTCGCCCTCATCCGGCAGGCCGATGTCGTGCTGCTCGCCGATGAGCGGCCGGTCGACATCGCGGTCGAGGGCACCACGCCGATCACGAAACTCGCGGGCATCACCAGCGATCCTCAGGTCGACCGGCTGGAAACCGACGTCCCGACCGACCAGACCGAACAGGACGGGTCGCTCGACGATCCGGCGGTCCCGATCCCGCAGCCCGGGCCGACCTCGAGCAGTTCCACCTTCTCGGTGCGGTCCGCCCGGCAGGTCCAGATCTGGGCCCGCGTTCTCGCTAATCCGCAGGCGGCGATCGAAGCCAGCGTCGACGGCGCGCGGGTCGGCACGATCACTCCGGTGACTCTGGGAACCGGCGGCTTCGAATGGCTGCAGGTGGCGACCGTTCATGTCGGCGCCGGAATTCACCACGTGACCCTGTCGGCGGTGCCATCGAGCTTCGGCGACAGCTACGAGGTGGAAGAATCGCGCGTGCTCGATCCCAGCTGCCCTGGGCACCGCCGAGGAGCAGCTCAGCCAGGTGCTCGCCGACCGCGCGAGTCGGGTCGCCTATTCCTTCGACCTGGCCGACGTGGCCAAGTGGTCCTCGCCCGCGCTGGCCAAGAGTCTCGAGCCGGCCGTGGCGCTCTCCTTCTCGCCAGGCGCCTGGACGGTTCCGGCCGACGCCGGCGCCGCTGTTACCATCACCAACGCGCCTGACGGCGCGACCGCGCCACAGTTCACCGCGACGGCCGGGCGCTCGGTCTACACGGTGGCCAAGCTCAGCTACGCCCGGCCGCAGGACTGGGCGAATGTGCCGTATGCCTATCTCGAATTCAGGGGAAGTGACAGCGGCAATCACTACGGCGTTTCCTTCCATTTCGGCCCCGGGTCGAACGACACGGCGAATTACGTCCTCACGGACGATTCCAGTGGCTGGCGGACGCTGGCGTTCCCGACCGGCCATCCCGGGTCGGTGACCGGGGCGACCGACTGGTCGCAGGTGCAGGCCGTCGGCATCGCGCTGCCGTCGAAGTCGCAGTCCGGCACCTTCGCGCTCAGCATTCCCGAGCCGTCGGGCCCGGTCGCCAGCCTGACGGTGCCGCTACCGCTTCAGCCGGGGACGCAGGGATTCGGTACGACCGCGCCCACGCCGGTCTGCGTCGGTGGGGCCCGGCCCGACGTCCTCGCCTGGCAGCCCGGCCCCGGAACCCTTGTTGTCCCCGTGACCAGCCTGAACCCCTCGTGCAGCATCTTTGCCGCCTCGCGCGCGGGCTACCGCCAGCTGCCGGCCGCGGCCGTGCCGCTGCACCGGACCGGGACAGAAAGCTGGTCCTATTCGTTCCGCACCGGGCAGCCGGGTGTCCTGGTCTGGACCCAGGCTTACGACCCGCTGTGGGTGCTCTCGGGAGCCGGCCCGCGGCAGGCGCCTTACCCGGTCCTTGCTCTTCTCGACGGTTACTTCGTCGGTTCCGGGCACCAGGCCGGCACCATCGCCTTCACCGGCGGGTCGAGCACGCTCGCGGGCGTCGCCATCACCGTCCTCACCGCGATTCTCCTGCTGTTCATCGCGGTGGCCTGCCGACTCTGGGCCCGGCGGCGGCCTGGGTCAGGACCGCGGCTCCGGGTGCGGTGGCTACCGGATCCGCGGCGGTGACCAGATCCGCCGCGGCCACCCGCGGCACCCGGTCCTCCCCGGCGCCGCCGGCCCAGCCGGCCCGGCTCGAGCAGGGCCAGCGGTGGTGCCTCGGCGCGCTGATCGTCGTTCTCGACGCGGCCATCGTGGGCCCGTTGATCGGCCGCGGCAGCTTGCATCTCCTCGACGTCGGCGACTACCCGGATAGCCCCCATCCGGCTTTCGCGCCGTCAGCTCCGGGTTTTCCGCCGGGGGTGACCAACCGCGCGCCGGTCGAGGCCGTGATCTACTGGCTTTTCCAGGCCATTCACTGGTCGCCCGTCTACCTGCTGCCCTTCGTCGCTGTAGCCCCGCTCGCGTTGGCCGGTTTCTCGCGGCTCTTCCCGGGGCGGGCGCTGGCCATCGGGACAGCCACCGTGCTGTTTACCGTGAACCCGTTCATCTACGAGCGGATGGCGAACGGCCAGCTGTACGTCCTGATGGGCTATTCGCTCGTGCCGGCCATCCTGGCCCTGGCCGTCCGGCCGCTCCGCTCGCTGGTCGCGACCGCGGCTCTCGGCGGAGGAATCTTCGCCCTCAGCGTGGCCCTGTCCGTCCACTACTTGTTCATCGGCCTGCTCATGCTGATGGCCGTGGTCCTGGCCCATCTTGTCCTCCGCCAGAAAAGAGCGGCTCAGGCCGGGGCCGCGATCGCTGGTTGCGGTCTCGCGCTCTGCCTGTACTGGCTCATTCCGGCCATCCGTGCCGTCCGCACCATGCCATCCCAGGTGACCGGCCTGGACCTGGCGGCGTTCCACACCCTGAGTGATCCGGTGTGGGGGCTCGCGGTCAACGTCGCCGGGCTGTACGGATTCTGGCGGCCAGGCGCGCCGCTGGTGCAAGGCCAGCTGTCAGGCTGGCCGTTCTTGCTGCTCGCGGTCCTCGTTGTCGTGGCGCTCGGCCTGCGCGAACTGTGGGGGCTCGGGTCTGCGGGCCGGGCTCTCGCGTTGTCCTGTGGCGCGCTGGCCCTGGTCGGAGGACTGCTGGCGGCTGGCGCGGAAGGGATCACCGGCGGCATCTACGCATGGCTCTTCGCGCACGTTCCCGGCTTCAAGGTGATGCGAGAAGCCGAAAAGTTCTCCGCCCCGGTGGCTCTCGGCTACGCCGTCGGCTTCGGTACCGGCGCGGAGGCCATCGTGCGGCCGCTGGCCGGGAAGGCGTCGAAGATTCTGTGCCTGCTTTGCGTCGCCGTCCTCCCGCTGGCCTACGGGTATACCGAGCTCTGGGGATTCGCCGGCTACGCCGTGCCCGCGCAGGCCCCGGCCAGCTGGGCCACGGCCGACCGGGCCATGGCTCAGGGAGCCACCGCGCTCGCGCTGCCCTTTGAGGCGTATCTGCAGGTGCCATGGTTCGGGAACCGGGTCGTCGACAATCCGGTGCCAGCTATTTCGACCGGCCCGTCATCTCCGCGGACGACACCGAGGCCGGGTCGATAACCACCGAGACCAGCGACCCGCGGTCGCTGTTCCTCCAGTTCTGCCTCAGCGAGGGAAACCGGCTCACCGAGTTCGGGCGCCTGCTGGCCCCGCTGGGCATCCGCTACGTGATCCTCGCCAGGGTGCCCGGGGCGCAGAGCTTCGCGTGGCTCGATCGGCAACACGACCTGCGGCGGGTCTTCCAAGCGGCCACTATCGCTGTCTACGAGAACCTGGAGGCTGTCCCGGCCGCGTACGAGCCGAGCCAGCGCGTCGTGCTGCGGGACTGGGGCCAGGTCGCCGCGCTGGCGCAGCGCACCCCCCTCACCGACTACCTGATCCAGGTCCGCCAGGCCGGGCCTGGGCCGTTGAGCCTACCCGCGGCCGCCGCCATCCCGCCGGCCCGGCCGCCCGCGGTGATCCGGGCAGCAGGCGGTACACGTGTCGCCGAGCCGGTGAATGTGCCGAGCGCGACCAGGACGGTCGTGCTCACCGACCCCGCGTACCCGGGCTGGCAGTTGCCCGGGTTCCGCGCCACTACGCAGTTCGGCGTGTCGGTGGCGTTCACCAGACTCCGAAGCTCAGGCCGGCCGGCCAGGCTGGTCGCGACCTACCGGCCCTGGCGGCTCGTCAAGGCTTGTGACATCGCCGGGATCTTCCTCGTGGCGGCCGACCTTACTCTGCTCGCCATCGCGCTGATCGGCGTCCGGCGTCGCGTTCGACCGCCTACCACCGGACCAGGCGCGGAATGAAGCAGGCGGCCAGGCCTCAGCCCAGCAGGGCGCCGAGTTCGGCCGCGACGCTCTGCAGGGCGGTCGCGAACCGGGTTTTGGCCGCGGCCGTCATGCGGCTCACCGGAACCGAGACGTTGACGGCGTAGCGCGCGTCGCCGTGCGCCGGGACCGGCACCGCCACCGACGCCACGCCCTCCTCGTTCTCCTCGGCGCTGGTCGCGTAGCCGCGCCGCCGGATCCGGTCCAGGTCCACTTCGAGTTCGGTGCGCGTCGCGATGGAGTTCTTGGTCATCGTGTCGAGCCGCTCGTCCGGGAACAGCCGGTGCAGTTCCGCCGCGGAAAGCTCGCTGAGCATGGCCTTGCCCGTCGAGGTGCAGTTGGCCGGCATTACCTGGCCGGCCCGCGATATGACGCGTACGGTCTGGTTGCCCTCGATCGAATCGACGAAGTTGACCGCCCGGCCTTCCAGACGGCCCAGGGTGATGGTCTCGTTGAGATCGACGTTGAGCTTCTCGAGCACCGGGCGGGCCCGCGCCCGGACGTCGCTGCGCCGGTTGATCGAGGCGGCGATGACGGTCAGGGCGGGCCCAGGAGCGTAGGCCTTGGTCGCCGGGTCCTGCCGGACGAACCCGCGGTACTGCAGCATGGCCAGCAGTCGGTGCGCGGTCGAAGCGGCGACGCCGAGGTAGCCGCTGGCGTCGGTGAGCCGGACGACCGCTTGCTCGGAGAACAGCAGCAGCAGCTTCAGGGCGTTGTCGACCGACTCGATCGGATACTGCGGGGGAGTCGCGGAGTCCGGACCCGCCGCCCGAGTCCTTGGCTTCGCCATTTATCCAGCCTATCCGGTGTCCGGCGCCGGCTAGCTCGCTCGTCATAACCTGTGGTGACGGGCGGGTCCGCTCGGGCGCGCCCTCGGCCTTTTCCGCAGTTGAGCACGGCTTTTTCTTTAAATCAGAAATTGGTTCTGATATACAGAACATCGGGTGTGTGACCAAGGGAGGTTGGATGACAGCGGCCAACGGTAGCGGCGGCTCGCCCGAGCCCGGCCTGTCCGATCTCGTCGGCAATGTCCGCAACGGGATGATACCGGCGCACATCTACAACGACCGTGCTGTCTTCGAACTGGAGGCCGAGAGAGTCTTCGGCCGGTCCTGGATATTCGTCGGCCACGAGTCGGAGATCCCGGCCCCCGGCGATTATGTCGTCCGGCGCGTGCTCAAGGACTCATTCATCGTGGTCAGGGACGAAGCGGGCCAGGTCCGGGCTCACTTCAACATGTGCCTGCACCGGGGCATGCAGGTGTGCCGGGCCGAGATGGGCAACGCCTCGCACTTTCGCTGCCCGTATCACGGCTGGTCCTACCGCAACGACGGCCGGCTGGTCGGGCTGCCGTTCCACCAGGACGCCTACGGTGGCGAGGCGGGTTTCGGGCGCAAGAACCAGCGCCTGCTTCCGGCCCCGAAACTGGACACCTACAACGGGCTCATCTTCATCTGCCTGGACCCCGAGGCCGAACCGCTACCGGACTTCCTCGGCGACTTCCGCTTCTACCTGGACTACTACACCAAGCAGAGCGCAGCCGGGATCGAGTTGCGCGGCCCGCAGCGCTGGCGAATCAAGGCCAACTGGAAGATCGGCGCCGAGAACTTCGCCGGCGACATGTACCACACCCCGCAAACGCACGCCAGCGTGGTGGAGATCGGGCTCTTCCGGGAGCCGCGGGCCGAAAAGCGCAAGGACGGTGCCACCTACTGGGCCGGCAGCGGCGGCGGCACCACGTACAAGCTGCCGCCGGGAACCTTTGCCGAGCGGCTGCGCTACGTCGGCTACCCCGACCAGATGATCGAGCAGATGAAGCAGTCCTGGTCGGCCGCCCAGCAGCGGGTCATCGGCGCGGACGGCTTCATGATCTCCGCCGCCTCGCTGTACCCGAACATGAGCTTCGTGCACAACTGGCCGCGCGTCGGCACGTCGGAGGATGTGCTCCCGTTCATCTCGATCCGGCAGTGGCAGCCGGTGAGCGAGAACGAGACCGAGGTGCTGTCCTGGTTCGCGGTCGACGCCGTCGCGCCGGAGGAGTTCAAGAAGCTGTCCTACAAGGCGTACCTGATGTGCTTCGGCAGCTCCGGCATGTTCGAGCAGGACGACGTCGAGAACTGGGTGTCGCTGACTAGCACGGCGGGCGGCTCGATGGCCAGGCGGCTGCTGCTCAACAGCCGGATGGGCCTGCTCTGCGACGGCGCGGCCGTCGCCACCGCTCTTTCCGCCGCGCAGTTCGCCGGCCCCGGCAGTGCCCGGGTCGGCTACAGCGAGCACAACCAGCGCGCGCTGCTGAACCGGTGGGCCGACGACATCGCCACCCCCGTGCCGTGCCCTGGTCCTGCCGGAACAGGGAGCGCGCCGATGCGAGCGGGCGAGGTGCCGGCGTGACCCGCCGGGAAGCGGGCCGCGCGGTACTCGGCGGCTCGGCGCCGGCCCAGCAGCGGACGGGCCGGCCGCTGCCGTTCGGCGATGACCGGCATCTGCAGGCCCACCAGTGGCTGGTGGACGAGGCCTACCTGCTGGACTCGGGCGAGTACGAGAGCTGGCTAGACCTGCTGGCCGACGACATCCACTACCACATGCCGGTCCGGGTGACCACGGCGCTCGGCGCCGGCTTCGACACCGCGCCCGGCATGGCGCACTTCGACGAGGACAAGTACTCGCTGTCCCGGCGGGTCGCGCGGTTCATGACCGAGCACGCCTGGACCGAGGACCCGCCGTCGCGGCAGCGTCATTTCGTCACCAACGTCAGGACGTTCGCGACGCAGGACGCCGATCACCTCATCGCCGAGTCGGCGGTGCTGCTGTTCCGCAGCCGGGGCGACGTCAACGAAGCCGCGCTGGTGTCCGCGGGACGCGAGGACCTGCTGCGCCGGGCCGGGCCGGGCTGGCTGCTGGCCCGCCGCACGATCACGGTGGACGAATCGGTGATCCGGATGCAGAACCTGGCGGTGTTCCTGTGACCGGCGGCGAACTGGGCGACCTGCGGAGCCGGCAGGACGGTGCGGAGATCGTCATCGCGAACGAATTCGCCGAGATCCGGATCGCGAAGGTGCGAACCCGTAACGGCGCGCGGCTGCTGATCGAATCACCCAAGTCCGGCCAGTGGATCGCGCTGTGCCCGCTGGAACTGGAATCACTGACGTGGCAGTCCACCGAGACATTCTCGGCCATGGTCGGGAAGCCGTTCGAGTCGCTGATCGACGGCAGCGCGGACGCGTGAGCGGGTGGCTGGACGGGCGCCGGGTGCTCGTCGTCGGCGCTGGGTCGGGCATCGGGCGGGCCGTGACCAGCGTGTTCCGTGCCGAAGGCGCGCGCGTGGCCGTGCTGGAGAAGGATCACGCCAAGTGCGCCGACCTCGCCGCCGCGCTGCCTGACGTCCCGGTCACCGAGGGGGACGCGACCAGGCGCGAGGCGAACGAGCAGGCGGTGGCGGCCGCGGTGGCGGCGTTCGGCGGGCTGGACGTCCTGGTGAGCTGCGTCGGGGTGTTCGACTTCTATACCGGCCTGGCCGATATCGATCCGGACCAGCTGGACGAGGCGTTCGACGAGATGTACGCGGTCAACGTCAAGGCGCAGATGCACGCCGTGCGGGCCGCGCTTCCGCACCTGCGAGCGGCTCACGGCAACGTCGTGCTGACCGAATCCACCTCCGCGTACTATCCGGGACGCGGCGGCGCCTTGTACGTGTCGTCGAAGTTCGCGGTCCGCGGGCTGGTCACCACCCTGGCCTACGAACTCGCGCCGCAGGTTCGCGTCAACGGCGTCGCTCCCGGCGGCACGCTCCGCACCGACCTGCGCGGCCTGGCCAGCCTCGGCATGAGCGGACGTCGCCTCGACGACGCGCCTGACCGGGCCGCCGAACTCGCGGCCCGGGTGCCGCTGAAGGTCGCGCTGTCCGGCGAGGACCACGCGTGGAGCTACGTCTTCTTCGCCTCCGAGCGTTCCCGCGGGATCACCGGGGGCGTCCTGCACCCCGACGGCGGCATGAGCGTCAAGGGCTTACTGCGCACCGGGGAGGATGAGCCGGTCAGCGCCAGCCGAGCGCGGGCGCCACGTGCGTGAGGATGGCCTCGATGACGTGGGTGTTGTAGTCGACGCCGAGCTGGTTGGGCACGGTGAGCAGCAGCGTGTCCGCCGCGGCGATCGCCTCGTCCTCCTTGAGCTGCTGGATCAGCACCTCCGGCTCGGCCGCGTAGCTGCGGCCGAAGATCGCCTGGGTGTTCGCGTCGATGAAGCCGATCTCGTCGGTGTCGGAGGTCCGGCGGCCGAAGTACGCCCGGTCCCGGTCGTCAGTGAGGGCGAAGATGCTCCGGCTGACCGACACCCGCGGCTCCCGCTCGTGGCCAGCCTGCTGCCAGGCGTCCCGGAAGGCCTGGATCTGCTCGGCCTGCTGCAGGTGAAAGGGTTTGTCCGACTCGTTGGTGATCAGCGTCGAGCTCTGCAGGTTCAGGCCAAGCTCGGCCGCCCAGATGGCGGTTTGCTGGGACGCGGCGCCCCACCAGATGCGCTCCCGCAGCCCCTCCGAGTGCGGCTCGACGCGCAGCAGGCCGGGCGGGTTCGGAAACATCGGGCGGGGGTTGGGCTGCGCGAAGCCCGCGCCCCCCAGCACCTCGAGCAGCACCTGGGCGTGCTGGCGGGCCATGTCCGCGTCCGTCTGGCCCTCTTGCGGCTCGAAACCGAAGTAGCGCCAGCCCTCGATCACCTGCTCCGGCGAGCCCCGGCTGATCCCCAGCTGGAGGCGGCCGCCGGAGATGAGGTCGGCCGCACCGGCGTCCTCCGCCATGTAGAGCGGGTTCTCGTAGCGCATGTCGATGACGGCCGTGCCGATCTCGATCCGGCTGGTGCGCGCGCCGACCGCCGCCAGCAGCGGGAACGGAGACCCCAGCTGCCTGGCGAAATGGTGGACGCGAAAGTAAGCGCCGTCGGCGCCGAGCTCTTCGGCGGCCACGGCCAGGTCGATCGACTGCAGCAACGCGTCCGACGCCGACCGCGTATTCGAGCCGGGCGACGCCGACCAGTGCCCGAACGACAAAAAGCCAATGTTCTTCACGAGCGCGTCAACGCGAACCGCCTACCCGGCATTCCTTTCCGCCCCCCGGTACCGCCCGGGCCAGCCCCCCGAGTTACCCCCCGGACGCCCGCCGCAGCCTCCGCCCGGGCGGAGCTTGGCACCCCGCCCGAGGCGTTAACTAAATCGGGGAAACCCGGAAGATGGGCCAGCCGATCTCGGTCCGCCACGAGTCCGGGTCGGCCGTGTCGCGGGACCCGACGAGATAGGCCTCGCGCACCGGCCCGGCGACGGCCAGCGCGTGGTCGGTGACGTAGGCGCCGAGCTAGCCGTAGGAGATGTCGAGCTCGCTGTGGTCGCCACGGTGCACGGTGACGGCGAGCGTGGTCGCGAGTTCGGCGGTGGCCTGGTGGAACCAGCGCGCCAGGTCGCTCCGGTCGACGGTGTCCGTGATCGCGGCCACGGTCCTGGCCGGCTCCGCCCGCAGCTCGACGGCCAGCTGCCGCGGCTCTGGTTGCAGCAGCCGGCGCAGCGAGGTGACCGCCGTCCTCGTCCGTTCCAGCTCGGACTCCAGCCGGCCAAGGTGGGCCGCGACCAGGGCGGCGCGCGAGTCCGGGTCCGGCGTGGCCAGCATCTCGCCGACCTCGCGCAGGGGCATGCCCAGCTCGCGCAGCCGGTGGATGATCTGGGCGGCCGGTATCTGCTCGGTGGTGTAGTACCGGTAGCCGCTGGCGGGGTCGACGGTGGCGGGTGCGAGCAGCCCTCCCTCGTGGTATCGGCGCAGCGTCCGGACGCGGAGCTG
>Ga0302325_10023968_pt1 | contig 12707 bp, 15 predicted proteins | sample Palsa_T0_2_FD_201948 | JGI IMG/M metagenome (GOLD analysis project Ga0302325, IMG submission 201948) | Peat permafrost microbial communities from Stordalen Mire near Abisko, Sweden - Palsa_T0_2 | ecosystem: Environmental > Terrestrial > Soil > Palsa > Peat permafrost | place: Sweden: Abisko... | reverse complement strand
GAGGCGGCCATGCGCGGTGCGGAGGTGCACGCGGTGCACGTGCGGGAGGCGAATTGCCACAGCCTCGCGAGCTACGCCGTGCCCGCCTCGCCCAGTGCCGAGGACGAGGTGGAGGAGATCTGGCGCACGGCCGCGGCCGAGCACGGCGGCTCGGTGCAGATCCGCACCGAGGTGGCCGACGGCCTCGCCGCGCGGGTGCTGCTTGACCGCTGCGCGGGCGCCGACATGCTGATCCTCGGCACGGTCAGCGACGTGCCGGGCGCCTCCCGGTCGGCCGGCCCGGTGATCCGGGCGTGCCTGCGCCGGGCGCCCTGCCCGGTCGTGGTGATCAGCGCGGCCCAGGACCCGGTCCCGCGGCGCGAGCCCCCGGCCAGCGCGGGCGACGCCCGGGTGCCGGTCGGCGTCGGCCCGGCGATTGGCGCGGCGGTGCCGGCCGGCGTCTAGCCCGCGAGCACGATCAGCCCGCGGCCGGCCCGCGTCGTTCGCGGCCGGGCCGGCCGGCGGCTGGCGGGCGAGACGTTAGCCAGGCGTAAAGTATCGACCGTGGAACCATCTGGCGCGCAATCATCCGTCACGCCCGCGGTTGTCACCGACGACCAGGCCCAGGCCCGCTATGAGGTGCGGGTCCGGGGCGAGCGGGCGGGATTCCTGACCTACCACCTGAACGGCCAGGCGATCAGCCTGATGCACACCGAGGTGGAGTCGGCCTTCCAGGGCATGGGCCTGGCGACCCACCTGGCCCGGTTCAGCCTCGACGACGCGAGGAAGCGCGGGCTGGCCGTCCTCCCGTTCTGCCCTTACGTCACGTCCTGGATCAAGAAGCACCCGGATTACGCCGAACTCGTCCCGGAAGACCGCCGGGCCGAGTTCGGCCTGGCCTAGCCCGGCCAGCCAAGCCGCACAGGCCGCAAGCCGCACAGGCACCAGCCGCACCAGCCGCACAAGCATTCACGGAGGCGACGTTGACCCGGGTATGGCTGCCCGATTCTCCCGAGGCGTTCGGCGGCCTGCCCGCCGGCATCGAGGCCGACGTGTGGAAGGGCGGCGAGGAGCTGCCGCCGAGCACGGACGAGGTCGAGTACGCGGTCTTCCCCTTCGGCCGCGATCCCGAAGTGCTGCGAACCGTCGTCGCGCTGCCGAAGCTGAAGACGATCCAGATCCTCTCGGCCGGCGCCGACCACATCCTCCCCTACATCCCCGACGGCATCACGCTCTGCAACGCCAGGGGCGCGCACACCTCGGCCACCGCCGAGTGGGCGGTCGGCGCGATCATCGCCAGCATCCGGAACTTTCCCCGCTTCGCGGCCGGGCAGCAGGCCGGGCGCTGGGACCCGACGGTCAGCGACCTGATCGCGGGCAAGCGGGTGCTGATCGTCGGCTACGGGTCGATCGGCGAGGCGGTCGAGCGTCGGCTGGCCGGCTGGGACGTCGTGATCGACCGGCTCGCGCGGCACGCCCGCGACGGCGTGCACCCGATGGACGAACTATCGCAAATCCTGCCAGCCGCCGACGTGGTCGTCATCCTCGTCCCGGTCACCGACGAGACCAGGCAGCTGGTCAACGCCGAGTTCCTGAAGACCATGAAGGACGGCGCGCTGCTGGTCAACGCCGCCCGCGGCGTGATCGTGGACACCGACGCGCTGCTGGCCGAGCTGACCGCCGGCCGCCTCAAGGCCGCGCTCGACGTCACCGACCCGGAGCCGCTGCCGGACGGGCACCCGCTCTGGTCCGCCCCCGGCCTGCTGCTCACGCCGCACGTCGGCGGCGCCGTCCGCGCCTCCAGGGAGCGCGCGTACGAGGTAGTCGCCGCTCAGCTCGCCCGGCTGGCGGCCGGGCAGCCGCTGCTCAACGTCATCAACGCCGAGGGGTATTAGCCGGTACTAGCCGCCGTCGCCCCGCCAACACCGGCCAACGCCCGGGTGCCGCGCCTGAATCGTGGCCGACTTGCGAGGACGGGTTAGCCTGGTGTGGTGACGACGACGACGATCACGGACGAGGTCCGCTCGGTGCTCGTGACCGTGGATGACGACCCTGGAGTATCCCGCGCGGTCGCCCGTGACCTGCGCAGACGGTACGGCGAACACCACCGGATCGTGCGCGCGGAATCGGGCGATACCGCCCTAGAAGCCCTCCGCCAGATGAAACTGCGCGGCGATCAGGTCGCGGTGCTGCTGGCGGACTACCGGATGCCGGGGATGACCGGCATCGAGTTTCTCGAGCGGGCGATGGACGTGTACCCGTACGCGAAGCGGATTCTGCTGACGGCGTACGCGGACACCAGCGCCGCGATCGACGCGATCAACATCGTGGACCTGGACCACTACCTGCTCAAGCCCTGGGACCCGCCCGAGGAGAAGCTCTACCCGGTCATCGACGACCTCCTGCGGGCCTGGCAGGACGAGGACCGCAAGCCGGTGCGGGAGGCCAAGCTGATCGGGCACCGCTGGTCGGCCCCGTCGACGGCGATACGCGACTTCCTCGCCCGCAACCAGGTGCCGTACCGCTGGTACGCCTCCGACAGCGACGAAGGACGGCGGCTGCTCGACGCGGCCGACGCCGACGGCCGCGATCTCCCGGTGCTGATCACCACCGAGGGCGAGCCGCTGATCGCCCCGTCCCAGGCCGAGGTGGCCAGCGCGGTCGGGTTGGCGACCAGCCCCGAGCGCGACTTCTACGACCTGGTCGTGGTCGGCGGCGGCCCGGCCGGCCTCGGGGCAGCGGTCTACGGCGCCTCCGAGGGGCTCCGCACGGTGCTGGTGGAGATGTTCGCCACCGGCGGCCAGGCCGGCCAGTCCTCCCGGATCGAGAACTACCTCGGCTTCCCCGACGGCGTGTCCGGCGGCCAGCTGACCGACCGGGCCCGGCGGCAGGCGGTCAAGTTCGGGGCCGAGCTGCTGACCACCAAGGAGGCGGCCGGCCTGGAGGTCAACGGACCGGCCAGGACGCTCCGGCTCGGCGACGGCACCGTGATCGACGCGAAGGCGATCATCCTCGCCACCGGGGTGGCCTACCGACAGCTCAACGCGCCCGGCTGCGCCGAGATGACAGGGGCCGGCATCTACTACGGCGCGGCCCTGACCGAGGCCGAGGCGTGCAAGGACGCCGACGTGTTCATCGTCGGCGGAGCCAACTCGGCCGGCCAGGCCGCCGTCTACCTGGCCCGGTTCGCCCGCTCGGTGACCATGCTGGTCCGCGGCGGCTCGCTCGAGCTGTCGATGTCGTATTACCTGATCCAGCAGATCGCCGGGATCGAGAACATCTCCGTCCGCACCTGCACCGAGGTCATCGAGGCGAGCGGCGACGGTCACCTCGAGCAGCTCACTCTGCGCGACCTGAACACCGGCGTAACCGAGGCGGTCGATGCCGGCCAGCTGTTCATCTTCATCGGGGCGGCGCCGAGGACCGGCTGGCTGGACGGCGTGGTGGCCAGGGACGGCCACGGGTTCATCGTGTCGGGGCCGGACCTGAACCAGGCCGAGCATAAGCCCGGCTGGCCGCTCGACCGGTCGCCGTACCACCTGGAGACGAGCGTGCCCGGGGTATTCGCGGCCGGCGACGTGCGCTCGGACTCCGCCAAGCGAGTCGCGTCGGCCGTGGGTGAGGGCGCCATGGCCGTCATGCTGGTCCATCGCTATCTGGAGACACTATGACCGCCAACCCCGATACGCACGAAACATCAGACGTGCCCGACAAGCCGGTGCAGACGGAGATGCTGCCCGCCGAATGCTCGCCCGACCAGCTCCGGACGCTCTTCCTGTTCGAGAAGCTGACCGAGGAGCAGCTCCAGCGGCTCTGCCAGGAGGGGCACGTCGAGCGGGTCCAGCCCGGCCTGCTGTTCGCCGAGGGCGCCCCGGCCGACTGCTTCTACGTGCTCATCGAGGGCACCCTGGTCACCTCGCGGCGGGTCGGGCCGGACGACGTCGAGGTCGGCCGGACCAGCCAGCGCGGCGTCTACACCGGCGCCTACACCGCCTACCTGGGCGACCGGGTGCCGCAGGTCTACCAGAACACGGTCCGTGTCACCGAGCCGTCCAAGTTCTTCGTGCTCGGCGCGTCCTGCTTCGCGCAGGTCATGACCGAGTGGTTCCCGATGCCGACGCACCTGCTGGAGGGGCTCTGGCTCGGCGGCCAGCGGTCCCGCGAGGCGGTCGGCCAGCGCGAGCGGCTGCTCGCGCTCGGCTCGCTCACGGCCGGCCTGACCCACGAGCTCAACAACCCGGCCGCGGCCGCCGTCCGGGCGACGGTGACGCTGCGCGAGCGGGTCGCGCAGATGCGGGGCAAGCTCAAGATGCTGGCGGCCGGCAAGTACGAGAAGGCCAACTTCGACTCGATCATCGAGCTCCAGCAGCGCGCGGTCGAGCGAGTCGCCAAGGCGCCCAAGCTCGCCCCGCTGGAAACGTCGGACCGGGAAGACGAGATGTCCGACTGGCTCGACGAGCGCGGCATCACCGACGGCTGGCAGCTGTCGCCGACGTTCGTGCAGGCGGGCCTGACGCCGGAGTGGCTCGACCAGGTGCGGGAGATGGTCGGCGACGGCATGCTCGAGCCCGCCCTGCGGTGGCTGAACTACACGGTCGAGACCGAGCTGCTGATGAACGAGATCGAGGACGCCACCACCCGGATCTCGACCCTGGTGGGCGACGCCAAGCAGTACTCGCAGCTCGACCGGGCCCCGTTCCAGGTCGTGGACGTGCACGACCTGCTGGACAGCACGCTGCTGATGATGTCGGCCAAGATCGGCCCGAAGATCAAGGTCGTCAAGGACTACGACCGGTCGCTGCCCGGCCTGCCCGGCTACGCGTCCGAGCTGAACCAGGTCTGGACGAACATGATCGACAACGCGGTGTCGGCCATGGGCGGGACGGGCACGCTGACCATCCGCACCGCCCGGGACGGCGACTGCGCGCTGATCGAGATCGGCGACACCGGCCCCGGCATCCCGGCCGACATCAAGAACCGGATTTTCGAGCCGTTCTTCAGCACCAAGCCGGTCGGCGAGGGCACCGGGCTAGGGTTGGACATCGCCTGGCGGATCGTGGTCAACAAGCACCACGGCGACCTCCAGGTGGAGTCCGTCCCCGGTGACACCCGGTTCGAGATCCGGCTGCCGCTGGAAGCACCGACGACGACTGTGGAGGGAACATGACCGAGATGCAGGGTGTAGACCCGGCGGTGCCGCCGAGCGGCCCCGGCTGCGTCGAATGCGAGGCCGACCAGACCTGGTGGCTGCACCTGCGCCGGTGCACCCAGTGCGGGCACATCGGCTGCTGCGACAACTCGCCCAACCAGCACGCCACCCGGCACGCCAAGGAGACCGGCCACCCGGTCATCCGCTCCTACGAGCCGGGCGAGGAGTGGTTCTGGTCCTACCCGAACGAGGACTTCTACGAGACCGGCCCCGACCTCGCCGCCCCGATGAGCCACCCGGCCGACCAGCCGACCCCCGGTCCGGCCGGACGCGTCCCGCACAACTGGCGGTCGATGCTGAACCCGTAAGACGATGAACACGATCTCCAGGGGCTTCACCGGCCGCAGGCAAGACGACGTCAAGCTGCCGCCGGGCCAGTACCTCGAGCACGGGTTCCCGGTTCTGCAGACCGGCCCGACCCCGCCGGTGCGCACCGCGACCTGGTCGTTCACGATCACCACGGAGACCGGGGACGCCCGCCGCTGGGACTGGAAGCAGTTCACCGCGCTCCCGTCCGAGGACATCACGGTCGACATCCACTGCGTCACCCAGTGGTCGAAGCTGGCGACGCGGTGGCGCGGCGTCTCCCTCGACACCCTCCTCGACGGGGTGACCACCGACGCGGGCTACGTGATGGCCAAGTCCTACGGCGGCTACACGACCAACCTGCCGCTGCCCGACCTGCGCGACGGGCAGGCCTGGGTCGCCTACGAGTACGACCGCAAGCCGCTCCCGCCCGAGCACGGCGGCCCGGCCCGGCTGCTGGTCCCGCACCTGTACTTCTGGAAGTCGGCCAAGTGGGTGACCGGGCTCGACCTCATGCGGGCCGATAAGCACGGCTTCTGGGAGAACCTCGGCTACCACGACTACGGAGACCCGTGGCGCGAGCAGCGGTACCAGGGCGACTGATCTCCGGCCCGCGGCCGTGGCTGGTCGCCACCATCAAGTCAGTGGCCGACGAGACCGCGGCCGCGCGCACGCTCATGGTCGACGTGCCGGGCTGGCCCGGCCACCTGCCCGGCCAGCACGCGGACGTCCGGCTGACGGCCGAGGACGGCTACTCCGCCCAGCGCTCGTACTCGATCGCGTCCGCCCCCGAGCCCGGCCGGCTCGCGTTCACCGTCCAGCGCCTGGACGACGGCGAGGTCTCGCCCTACCTGGCCGGGATCGCCGAGCCGGGCGACCAGTTCGACCTGCGCGGCCCGATCGGCGGCTGGTTCACCTGGTCGCCGTCGCCGGAGTCCGCGCAGCCACTGCTGCTGCTGGCGGGCGGCTCCGGCGTCGTCCCGCTGATGTCCATGATCCGCGCCCACGGCGCGGCCAAAAGCGAGGTCCCGGTCGGGCTGATCTACTCGGTCCGCTCTCCGTCCGACGTCATCTACGCCCCCGAATTGTCCGAACGGTCCCTGTCTTCGCCCCTGTTCTCCACTCTCCTTTACACCCGCTCAGCCCATCGGGGCGTGCCCCCCGGTCGCATCAACGCCGCCGTCATCGCGGCGTCCGCATTTCCCCCCGACAGCAACCCCGCCATCTTCGTCTGCGGCCCCTCCGGCTTCGTCGAGGCAGCGACCTCGCTCCTAGTCGAGGCCGGCCACCCCGCCCCCGCCATCAAAACCGAGCGCTTCGGCCCCACCGGGACCTAGACGCATGACGATGGACCGTTGTGTACATCCCCGTGTACACAACAGTCCATCATCTTGCCCCCACCCCGAGGCGCCCCAGATAACAGCAAGAAACAGCATGGCAAGCCATTGCCGTCTCACCCGCGCCAGCTACGGGTACACCCGCTCCAGGTACTCCGCCACGCCGTCGTCGTCGACGCTGCCGATGACGTGGGTGGCCGCGGCGAGCACGTCCGGGTGCGCGTTGGCGACCGCGCAGGAGGTGCCCGCCCAGCTGAGCAGGGGCAGGTCGTTGGGCATATCGCCGAACGCCAGGACCGCCTCCCGGGCGATCCCGAAGTCGGCCGCGAGCTCCGCCACCACCGAGGCCTTGGACACGCCCAGCGCGGACGCCTCGATCAGCCCCTTGCTGTTGGAATGGGTGACGCTGACCAGGCCGCCGATCGCCGGCCAGGCCAGCGCCAGCAGGTCGTCGCAGGCGTAGCCGTTATGGCGGCCGAGCAGCTTGGATGCGGGCCGGGAGAACAGCGCCGCGTCGTCCGGACGGGCCATGGTCCGGTTGACGTCCGGGTTGACGGCCTGGAAGAGCTCGTCGGCGGCGAAGCCGTCCGGGTACTCGACCGCGATCCCGATGCCGGGCACGGCCGCGCGCAGGGCCAGGGCGGCCGAGGCCACCACCGGCGCCGGGATCAGGTGCCTGGTCGCGACCGAGCCGGTCTCCATGTCGTAGGCGAGCGCCCCGTTCGCGCAGATGGCCGTCCCCACGTGCCCGAACATCGCCGCGATGCCCCGCATCACCCGGGGCGGCCGCCCGGTCACGAGCACGAACCGGGCCCCGGCCGCCTCGACCCGGGCGAACGCGGCGACGGTCCGCTCGGAGATCGCCCCGTCCCGACGGACGATGGTCCCATCCAGATCGGTCGCCACCAGCAACGGGAAGTCACCCACAAGCTATGAGCCTAATCGCCCTGGCCCGCGCCGCGACCCCTCGCGGCCGGCGAGTTCAGCGAACGTCGTGCGGCCGGAACTGGACGCTGATCCGCGACCCGGTCGGACGGGCCGACTTCGGTATCCCGTGCTCCCAGGTCCGCTGGCAGCTGCCGCCCATCACGATGAGGTCCCCGTGCCCGAGGTTGTACCGGAGCGTCGCCGATCCGCCGTCGCGCGGGCGCAGCAGCATCGACCGCGCCTCGCCGAGCGAGACGATCGCGACCATGGTGTCCTCGGTCGAGCCGCGCCCGATCGTGTCGCCGTGCGGCGCGACGCTGTCCCGACCGTCGCGGTAGAAGCAGAGGCCCGCGGTCTTGAACCGCTCGCCCAGCTCCTGCTGGTAATGCGCGTTGAGAGCGTCCCGGCAGGCGTCAAGCGAGCGGTCGGGCAGCGCCGCGTCCTCGCCGTAGAAGCACAGCAGCCGGGGCACGTCGACCGTCCGGTCGTACATCCGGCGCCGCTCCGCCTTCCACGGCACCGCCTCGACCAGCCGCCCGAACAGCGCCGCCGACCCCGTCAGCCACCCCCGCTGGATGTCCACCCAGGCCCCGTGGCTCAGCGGCACCCGCTCCGGCCGCAGCGTCGTCGGCGTCGGCTCGTCCCCGAAGTCGAGCAGCGAGTCCTGCACAGCCACACTCATACGAACAGGCTATCGCATCGGTCAAATGCCCGTTCGACGAACCCGGCCCGGTGATCCCTAGTTGATCGTCGAGTGGACGACGACCGGCGGGGTGTCCCGCCCGTCGACCGAGCTGAAGATCCCGGGCGCGTTCTGGAACGCCCCGCTCGGGTTGTGGTGCAGGGTGGAGTACGAGATCCGCAGCGTCCCGGGGCCGCCGTCGACCACGTAGAAGATCGCGCCGCCGCCCTCGGGGGCGGTGTTGCCGCTCATCGCGGTGCCCGCGATGGTCAGGTTGTAGGAGTCGCCGTCGGTGTAGATCGCGCCGCCGCTGCCGCCGCCCGGGGTACCGGGACTGGCCGGGTTCGCGCCGAAGCCGGTCGCCTTGTTGTTCGTCAGCAGGCTGTTGATGACCTCGAAGTTGGCGTAGAGCCCGCTCAGCGCGGCTCCGTTAGAGCAGCTGTTGCCGGTGAAGGTGTCGTGGGTGACGTAGACCGGGGTCTTCATGTACATGCCGTAGGCCCGGATCGCCCCGCCGCCCAGGTCGGGACCGCTCATGTAGCACCGGTTGTCAATGAACGACGAGTTGACGACCTTGAGCTGCCCGCCCTGGTCGAAGATGGCGCCGCCGCCAAAATCGGACGGGCCGTCCTGGGTCTGCCGCACCCCCGAGTACCCGTTCACGAAGCTGAGGTTCTGCACCACCAGCTGCGGCCACTGCTGCTCCCAGCAGTCGCCGCAGGTGTCCATCGACAGGATCCGGATCTTGGCGCCGCCGCTCAGCGTGACCTTGCCGCCGCCGTCGAGCACGGTCCGGCGGACGGCGCCGGTCACCTTGGCGGTCGCGGTCATCACGATCGTGACCGGCTTCGGCCCGCAGTCGAAGGTGATGATGCCGCCCGCGGCGACCGCCTTGACCACGGCGGCCGAGGTGCAGCCGGCCGGCCTGCCCGCCCCGATCACGTGATTCGGGTGGCTGGTGCTCACGGCCTGCGCCGCCGCGGGCACGGCCACGTGCCCGCCCGGGTTGCCGACGGCCGGGGCGGCCACCGCGTTGGCGGCGAGGCGGGCCACGACCGGGCCGGCGTCCGCCGCCCGCAGGCCGCCGCCGCCCGCCGAGGCGGCGCTGACGGCCAGGGCGGCCACGCACCCCGCCGCCACGGCGCCGCCGAGGACGATGCCGAATCCGCGCTTCATTCGCATGGCGCACAACGCTAGTGCGCTGACCAAGATCAAAAACTCAAAATCTAAATCCGTAATACCGAACGGTCCCTGACTCCGCCTCGATCCCCCCGGCTCCCCTCAATCCGCCCCGAGTGAGTCGAGGCCGGCCCCGATGAGCCGGGCCGCGCGCCGCACGTCGCCGGTCACTGCCTGCTGGACCTGCGCGGCCGTCCGGTCGCCGTCCAGATGCCTGGACAGGCTCCGGAACTGAATCCGCCACAGGCCGAGCAGCGCGGTGGCGGTGATCTGCGGCTCCGGGTCGTCCGCGGTCAGCCCCGACCGCTCGGCCAGGATCGCGGCCGCCACCGCCGTGAACTGGTCCATCATGTCGCTTTGATGCGCCCGCAGCGACGGGCTGGCCTGGATCAGCGTGCCGAACCTGCGCATCGCGGCGGCCGCCCCGACCGGGTCGTCCGCGCCCGCCAGCCACCGGGTCATCGCCGCGAGCTCGCCGTCCAGGATCCGCAGCACCGCCTCGACCGGGGCCACCTCCCGGTCCGCCAGTCCGTCCCGCAGCGCGGCCATCGTGCCCTCAAGGCGGTCCAGGATCAGCGACTCCTTGGTCGGGAAGTAGTTGAAGACCGTCTTCTCCGACACCCCGCATGCCGCCGCGACCTCGGCCACCCGGACGTCGTCGAAGCCGCGCTCCATGAACATCAGCGTCGCCGTGTCGGAGAGCCGCTGCCGCATCAGGCGCTTCTTCCGCTCCCGCAGCCCCTCATCCTCGCCCGCCCCCGAGTCCGGAGGTCGGGGCGTCGTCCAGTCCACCGTCGGCCCGCTCATGCCGTCATTATAGTCACCAGATTTATTTTGCTACTATAATTTTATAGCGGCTAAAAATATTATCCAGTGCCGTCATCACAGCCCCGGGAGCACTCATGGCCGAGATCCGCATCGTCCGCGACTACCCGCAGCCTCCCGAGAAGGTCTGGCGCGCGCTGACCGACCCAGCGCTGATCCCGCGCTGGACCTCCACCGGCGCGGGCGGGCGCCCGGAGGGCTTCGGCACCGCCGTCGGCACCCGGTTCCGCTACGTCGCCAAGCCCAAGCCCGGCTGGAGCGGCATCGTCGAGTGCGAGGTGCTGGCGTCCGACCAGCCGAGGCTGCTCCGCTACTCCTGGGCGGACCCCGGCGGCGGCGAGCTGACCGAGGTCGCCTACCGGCTGGAACCCCGCGGCGACGGCACCCGCTTTACCTTCGAGCACACCGGCTTCACCGGCCTCGGCGGTCTGTTCATGGCCACCCTGCTCGGCCGCGTCCGCACCAAGATGCTGACCACCGGCCTGCCCGCGGTCCTCGACGCGATGGACTAGCTCGCCCGGCATCGCCGGGATTTATGCTGACCCGATGGTGATGAACCCCGAGCAGTTCTACGCGCACGCGATGCGGGCGGCCGACGATGAGGGACGGCTGCCGCTGTCCCGGATGGCCGGCTGGGAGGTGTTCCCGTTCGAGCCGGACGGACTGCGGGCGGTCCCGCTGGCGGCGCCGGAACTGCCCGAGCCGTCGCGCGCCGGGGAGGGCGGGCGCCCGTGCCCGGCCTGCTCGACCGACCGGGGCCCGGTCTGGTCCGATGAGCACTGGCGGCTGTCGCCGCTGCGCGAGTCGGGCGTCCCGTTGATCCTGCTGCTCGAGTCCATCGCGCACTACGACCTGGCCGACCTGCCCGACGACCGCGCGGCCGAACTCGGCCTGCTCACCGTCGCGGTCGCGCGGGCGATCGAGGCGCTGCCGCACATCGCCCGCGCGCACGTCTCCCGCTGGGGCGACGGCGGTTCGCACCTGCACGTCTGGTTCTTCGCCCGCCCGGCCGGATTCGCCCAGCTCCGCGGCACCTGCCTGGCCCTCTGGGACGATCTGCTGCCGGACGTCCCGCCCGACGAGCGCGACCGCGACGCCGCGGCCGTCGCCGCCGCGCTCGCCATCCGCGGCGGTCACGCTCACCCGCCCGCGGCGGCCAGTCGCTAGCCGGTCATTGCTGGTGCATCCACTGCGTCAGGCCCTCGCGGAGGCCGAGGCGGCCGCGGTACACGGCGACCTTCGAGAACCGCGCGTCGCCGACGATCCTGATCACCGGCCCGTCGCCGTCGCCGTCGTTGCCGCGGCCGTAGACGGCGCGCTTGGCGAACAGCGCGCCGCCCTCGTCGATCACGTGCGCGCCGGACGGGACGACCACGATCAGCTTGCCGCAGAACGCGTTGATCTCCAGCGTGATCTCGCGGCCGGGCAGCACGGCGTCGGTCAGGTTGACGATCAGCGCGCCGAAATGCGAGGTCAGCCGGGTGCGCCGCCCGGCCACCCAGCGCCCCGACCTGATCACCTGGCTGAACCGGGCGGCGACCTCGGCCCGGCCGACGTCGATCGCGCCCGCGTCCGCGCCGTCCTCGGCGGGCAGGTCACGGGTCAGCGGGGCGAGATCGCCCATCGTCTTCGCGGCGTAGACCGCGTCCAGCCGCTCGGCGTGCTCGGCGCTGGTCAGCCGCCCGGTCGCGAGCGCGCCGCCGAGCACCGCCGCCGCCCGATCCCGGTCGGCGTCGGCCGCACGGAGCTCAAGGTCCACCCCGTCGTCAGCCGGCCGTCCGCCCGACGCTCGCCCGACGCTCGCCCGACGCTCGCCCAAGGTCGCTCTGCACGTCAGTCATGCCCCACATGCTAGCCGGAAACCGCTCCAGACGCGATATGTCGCGTCGCGACTTCAGGCCGAACCTTCCGCTAGCGTGCTGAATGAGCGGCGCCCAGCCGGGACGCAGACTTCCAGGTGCGGCTGCCACGCTCCCCCTACCCTCCGGCGACCTCCCTCTCCGCTCCGGCCTCCGCCGACCCTCTCGGCCTCCGCCGACCCTCTCGGCCTCCGGCGACCCTCTCGGCCTCCGCCGACCCTCTCGGCCTCCGCCGACCCTCTCGACCTCCGCCGACCCTCTCGGCCTCCGCCGACCCTCTCGACCTCCGTCGTCCTCGATCACACGCTGCCCGACCGAGATCCCGCCGGGTGCCCCCGGCCGCAACCTCGCGTCTTCCTATCGCTTCTGACCAGTCGCGCGTCTACTTATCAGTTCTGACCACG
>Ga0302325_10023966_pt1 | contig 12708 bp, 9 predicted proteins | sample Palsa_T0_2_FD_201948 | JGI IMG/M metagenome (GOLD analysis project Ga0302325, IMG submission 201948) | Peat permafrost microbial communities from Stordalen Mire near Abisko, Sweden - Palsa_T0_2 | ecosystem: Environmental > Terrestrial > Soil > Palsa > Peat permafrost | place: Sweden: Abisko... | reverse complement strand
CGCAGCAGGCCCTTAACCGGGAAAAGAACGCCTACCAGAACCACCTTTACGCCGACCAACAAATCGAGCAATCCTCAAGTGCATACCGGCAGGCGGTCCTTCAGCAGGATGCGGCCGAGACCGCACTCAAGATGGCCAGGGCGCAGTTCACTCGTGACTTGGCCCAGGCGCAGAGCGACTACCAGGCTGCCATGTTCGATTCCGAAAACGCACACCGGGCGCTGGATATCCTTGGCCACCCCGGAGCGGACGGGACAATACCGGTCGCATCACCGATCGACGGCATCGTAACGGAAAGAGACGTCAGCGATGGCCAAGTGGTCGATCAATCTCAGATGACGCCGTGGCAGATGTTCGTGGTGAGCGATCCGAGCGTGGTCTGGGTCGATGTCGATGTTTTCGAGAAGGACATTGCCTGGGTGCAGATCGGCGCTCCGGTTGAGATTCGCGTTGCGGCGGTTCCGAACAAAGTTTTCGCCGGCAAGGTTCTACGGATCGCTCCTACCCTAGACAAGACCTCACGAGCCATCAAGGTAAGAGCTGAAATCGACAACCGCGCGGGCGACCTCTTGGACGGCGAGTTCGCGAACGTGAGCATGCCACTCGGAGACAACCGCCATGTCCTGGTCGTTCCTCTGACCGCGGTCGAACACGAGGGCAACACCGATTTCGTGTTCAAGGACAGTGGCGACAAGTTCACCAAGACGAAAGTCAAGCTCGGCCTCGAGCAGGGCCAGCGGGCGGAAATAGTAAGCGGTCTCCAGCCGGGGGATAAGATCGCGTCTGACGGTGCGCTCTACCTGGGCGGACAGAACAGCGATGATTAATCGCATCGTCGTATTCGCCCTGATGAACCGGGTGTTGGTCCTGGTTCTCGCAGTTGTTCTCCTGGGTTGGGGAGCCTATAGCTTTACCCAACTCCCGGTAGAGGCCTACCCGGACGTGATGAACACCCAGGTCCAGGTGATTACCCAATGGCCTGGGCACGCCGCGGAGGAGGTCGAGCAACAGATCACGGTTCCATTGGAAACCCATTTGAACAGCGTCCCGAAGGTCGAGTCGCTCCGTAGCCGGTCGCTCTTCGGCCTCTCAGTCGTCTATCTGAACTTCGACGACGGAGTCGACGACTACTGGGCCCGCGAGCAGGTGCTCGCCGAGTTGCAAAACGCGACTCTTCCCACCGGGGTCCAACCATCGCTCTCTCCGCTCGCCAGTGCGACTGGCGAGGTGTACCGGTATACGCTAACGGGAGCCGCGCTTACCCAACTCAAGACAATCGAGGACTGGACCCTCGAGCGAGAGTTCAAGAGCTGTCCGGGGGTCGCCGACGTGAACAGCTTCGGCGGAACGATCAAGCAGTATCAAGTGAACATCGACCCGTCCAAGCTCAAGGCGTTTGACGTCACGTTGAAAAACGTGACAGACGCGTTGGCCGCCGCGAACGCAAACGCGGGAGGCCAATATCTTGAGCTCGGGAGCGAGGAGTACGTCGTTCGGGGCCAGGGCCTTTTCCAGGGCACGGACGACATTGGCCGCGTTGCGGTGGCGGTCCATGGCGGAACGCCGGTCAAGCTGTCAGACGTTGCGGAGGTCATCATTGGCTACCAGCCACGGCTAGGCAAAGTCGGGTGGGTAGACGGCCAGTCCACCAACGATCACGACGACGCGGTGGAAGGGATCGTGTTGCAGCGTCGCGGCGAGAATCCGGACGAGGTGCTCGACCAGATTCATAAGAAAGTCGATCAGCTTAATAATGGCGGATTACCACCCGGCGTCAAGATTCACACGTTTATCGACCGGACGAGCCTGGTCCACACCACCACCCACACGGTGGAGCACAACCTCATTGAGGGCGTGCTGTTGGTCGTCGCCATTCTCTTTCTCTTCCTCGGCAACGTGCGCGCCTCCCTCATCGTCGCGCTCACCATCCCGTTCGGCCTCTTCTTCGCGTTCTCATGCATGGGGATTCTCCATGTACCGGCAAATCTCCTTTCCCTAGGGGCGATCGACTTTGGCGTCATCGTAAACGGCGCCGTCATCTTGGTGGAGAACGTATACAGGACGCTCGCGAAGCGTCCGCCCGGGCCTGGCGTGACGAGGGCGATCTTGTCGGCCGCGGCAGAGGTTCAGAGCGAGATCTTCTTCACAACCATCATCATCATCCTCGCCTACCTGCCTCTGTTCACGATGCAGAGCGTGGAGAAGAAGATGTTCTCCCCAATGGCGTACACCATCGGTCTGGCGCTGGTCGGGTCACTCATCATGGCGCTGCTCGTCGCACCCGCCCTTTGTTATTTCGCCTTGCGAAAGAACCTCAAGGATAACGAGAGCAAAGTCGAGAACTGGCTCAAGAAGGTTTATGGCCGGGCGCTGGACTGGTCGATTGCAAACCCGCTGCCAGTCATCACTTTCGGCCTCGGAACATTCGCGCTGAGCGCAGTTTTGGTTCCAGCGCTCGGAACCGAATTCCTGCCCCACCTGGACGAAGGCAACCTCTGGATCCGGGCCACTTTGCCAACCACAATCAGCTACTCGGAAGCCCAGACCATCGTTCCGAAGTTTCGGGCGATCATGGCCAAGTACCAGCCCGTCCGACTGGTTGTCTCTCAATTGGGACGCCCGGACGACGGAACCGACCCATCGGGGTTCAACAATGCCGAATTCCTGGTCGATCTCAAGCCATACGACGAATGGAAAGAATTTAAGAACAAGGACGCTCTAATCAAGACGCTGAACGACGAACTTTCGCAGACGCCTGGAGTCAGCTTCAATTTCTCGCAGAACATCGAGGATAACGTCGAAGAGGCTGTGACGGGCGTGAAGGGAGAACTGGCGGTCAAAGTGTTTGGCGACGACCTGAATGTCCTTGAGAAAAAAGCGGGCGAGATTCAGGACGTGCTGGCGAAGGTTCCCGGCATTGTGGACCTTACGACATTCACCGAAACGGGAGAGCCCCAAGTGACGGTCAACATCGATCGTGCCAAGGTTGCCCGGTACGGGATCAGCGTGCAAGACGTCCAGGACGTTGTCCAGACCGCGATCGGCGGCAATGCGGTTACCCAGGTTCTGGACGGAGAACGGCGATTCGACGTGGTCGCGCGGCTTAAGCCCAGCGACCGATCCACCGTCGATGAGATCAAAAACATTGAAGTCAGCACGCCCGACGGCCAGCGCATTCCCCTTGCCCAGCTTGCCGACGTAAAGATGGTCCGAGGCGCGTCGTTCGTTTACCGCGAGGCGAACCATCGATTCATCGCGATCAAGTTCGGCGTTCGCGGCCGAGATCTCGGCGGAGCGATCGAAGAGGCTGAAAACAAGGTGAGGCGCGATGTCTCGCTACCGAACGGCTATTCGACGGTTTGGGGCGGTGAATTTGAGAGCATGCAGCGTGCCGAAGCGAGGCTGATGCTTATTGCGCCGGTCACGTTGCTCATGATCTTTATGGTCCTGTACATTCTGTTCAACAACGTGCTCCGAGCTCTGATCGTGATGATTAGCGTGCCGATGTCATTGGCCGGATCGATCTTTGCGCTCTATTTCACCGGCTTTCACCTCAGTGTTTCGGCAGCAGTTGGAATGATTGCGCTGTTTGGTGTCGCTGTTCAGAACGGGGTCATCATGGTTTCCTATTTCGACCACTTGCGCCAAGATCAATCGAAAGGATTCCATGAAGCGATCCTGGAAGGCGCCCGGACACGGCTCCGGCCCGTATTGATGACCGCCCTCCTGGCGACGATCGGTCTAGTCCCGGCCGCGCTATCAACTGGTATCGGATCGGACACCCAGAAGCCGATCGCAATCGTGATCATTGGCGGCCTGATGTACGGAGTCATGACGGGAACCCTATTCGTGCTCCCCGTTCTGTACTCGCTCGTCGCTAAGCCAATGAAGCGGCCGCTCGGAACAACCGACCTGGCCGACGCAACTGCGTAGAATCGACGGAACGTCTCCAGAAGCAAAGATGCCTGTACCACAGCTAAAACAAACCAGTTCGCAGAAAACCCGAGCGGCGGGTGTGACCTATCGAATCGATGGAGATCTCGGGCCTGTGGTTACCGTCGAGACCGGCGGAAAGCCAGTGTTCTTTGAGCACCACTTGATGCTCTGGAAGGACACTTCGATATCGACCGACGTCAAACCGTTGGAGGGTTCGTTCAAGCGCTCGATCCACGGCATGCCAATCTTCGTGCTCGAAAGCCGCGGAGCCGGGATGATTGGCTTTAGCCGGAACGGAACCGGCCAGGCGACTGCCTTGAATCTCGACCCCGGCCAGAGTGTAGATGTGCGCGAGCACCAATGGATTGCGGCCACGGGCAACGTTGAATACACATTCAAGCGGATCAGCGGAATCGCGAACGTTGTCTTTTCTGACACCGGGATCTTCATCGACACCTTTACTTGTTCAGGTGCCGAACCCGGGATTCTGTGGGCTCATGGCTACGGAAACGTCTTTGAGATCATGCTTCCCGAGGGCGAGCAGATCGACTTGGAGCCTGGCGGCTGGATCTACAAGGACCGGTCCGTCAAGATGGAAACGATCGTGCAGCGGCTAAGCACCGGATTCATGGCTGCTTCGGCCCAGTTCATCTCAAGCCGCTTCACCGGCCCGGGCCGGGTGGGGATCCAATCGCATTACGTCCATGTAGGCCCAACCGAGGGGTCGTAACCGGCCGGACGAGCGTCGCACCACTATAAAATAGAGACGTGCTGGAGACTCCGCTTTACGGGCGGTTCATTGGGGAGAGCCGGCGGTTGGTGTTTGCACCATCCGGGCCTTACCGGCACCTGGTTCGTGCCTGCTACATCTTTGGCTTGGCCGGAGCCGGCCTCGGACTCCTGGGCACGTTCACCGATGCGAACTTGCCGTTTGGAGACATGTGGTGGCTTATCACCGGTCTCGCGGTGGTCGCGGCAGGCATGCTGGCCACATATTCCATGGAAGCGCTGTCGTTCGACCTGCGTGAGCGCACTTACCGGCGTCGCCAGGGCGCGGGAGGCGCCGCTTCTGCTTCGCGCGGAGCCTTCGGAGAACTCGACGCGATCGTGCTGATTTCGGAGCCCAACAGCAGGATGCTCCGGGGCGGAATCACTTACCACTTGGTTCTCCACTGGAAGGCAGAGCGCCAGCCCCCTTTGGTGCTTCAGCAGGACACCCGGGTTCTCCCAACGGGCCAGCCCCTCAATTACGCGGCTGCCCCACTCCTCAGCACAGGCCTCAACTATGCCCGAGCCCTCGGCCTGCCCTTCTACGACAACTCTCACTTCCCTTCCCCGAACCCGGTGCCCCTCATGCGGAGTGGTATCTAGATGTTGGAGAGACTCCGGCAGCACATTCAGGAATCCCGCTTGATTCCGGATGGATCGAGCGTCGTTGTGGGCTTCTCGGGCGGCGCGGATAGCACCTGTCTGCTCCATTTGCTGCACGGCCTCGGGATCGATACGGTTGCGGCCCACCTGAACCACGGCCAGCGCGCAGAAGCAGAAGGCGATGAGTGCGCCTGCCGATCCTTCGCGGAGGGTCTCGGGACGCAGTTCGTTTCCGGTAACGCTCAAGTTCCGAAAATGGCGGAAGAGCTGCGAATCGGCATCGAAGAAGCTGGCCGCCGCGCTCGGTATGCATTCCTGGAGCGAGTTGCCCACGGATGCAACGCGGCCCTCATCGCCACTGCGCATACCAAGTCTGACCATGTGGAGACGGTGATCCATCACATCGTCCGGGGGACCGGGCTGGCAGGTCTGGCCGGAATTCCGGAACGTCGGGACAACATTGTCCGGCCCCTGCTGATTTTTGAGCGAGCCGACACTGCTCGCTACTGTGCAGAGCGTGGGTTGCCCGTATTGGAGGATCCTGGGAACTCGGATTTGAGCTTCTCCCGGGCCCGGATTCGGCACCGGATCCTTCCTGAGATGCGTCAGATTAACCCTGGCGTCTACGAGGCGGTTACTCGGCTCTCTCAAATCGCCTCGGACGAGGATCGGTTTATGAACGGAATGGCGGCCGCCGCTCTCGAACGATCCGAGGTGGTTCTCAACGGGGAGTTGTCCTTCCTGACCAACGATCTCGAGTTGGGGCTTGACCGAGCCCGACTCGAAGCGCACCCGCCGGTCTTGGTCCGCCGCGGCATCAGGCTTGCGGTGGAGGTGCTTGGAAGCTCGTTCGATCACCATCAAACGGCGCTCGTCACGGAAGGACTGGCGAGCGCTGAATCGGGCTCTGTCACGGCGGAGGGCGGTGAGGTTGTCGTCGAGTGGTCAAAAGAGATGGTCCGGATTCAACGGCTGACCAACCACCGGCCGTTCCGCTGGGCGCTGGAGCTACCCGGAGAGACCGAGAGCGTCGATCTCGGCTGGAGACTGGTCGGCTACCGCGGGGCCGCGTCAGGCGATCGCCAGACCAGAGGCTCGCTCGTTGTGCAGCTTGACCAGGAACGTCTCAAAGGAACCCTTTATTTCAAGGGATGGGAAGCGGCAGATCGTATCCAGCCTCTCGGCTTCCAGGGCTCCCGAAAAGTTTCAAGCCTCCTCAACGAGGCTAAACTGTCATTTGCCGCAAAGCAACGGTTGCCGATCATATGTGATGTGCTAGGCCCCGTCTGGATTCCTGGAATCTGCGTTTCGGGTCGCGCAGTGGCCAACGAACACTCAAAATCGGTTATAGCGTTGCGATTTGAACCTATCGCGCGAAACCGAAGCCATAATGGAGAAACGCTTTCCACGAGTCGGGCGTAGCCTAAATACAGACTCTCGCCATCTCGGCCGATTGGAGAAACTTTTTGAACAGTAAGCCTGCCAAGACCCTGCTCCTACTAATTTTTGTAGCGATTCTGGGTCTCATCCTCATCAATGCGCTGGCCAGCAACAACCAGCTGCCAGGCGTGTTTGGCTCGCCACAGAAGCTGACCATGAGCCAGCTCTATACCGCGATCGACCAGAAACAGATCGCGAAAGCTGAATGGCAAGGGACCAGTCTCAGCGGCAGGCTCACGGACCAGAAAGAATTTGAAGCTCTGGTACCGTCCCCCGAATCCGCAGGGTCACAGCTCCTTCAGAACAAGCTAAACGCCGGCAAGGTGGATTGGGAGATCGTCTCGCCACCCGTTAGCAGCGCCATTTTCAGCGTTCTTTCAATGCTGGCGTTCCCGCTGCTCATCGTCGGCCTGGTATGGTTCCTGCTCCTCCGACCGGCCCAAATGGGTGGTAACCAAGCCCTAAGTTTCGGCCGCAGCAAGGCGAAGCGGGTCGGAGAAAGCGGTCCGAAAATCACTTTCGACGACGTGGCGGGCATCGAGGAGGCCAAGCAAGAGCTGTTCGAGATCGTTGACTTTCTGAAGAACACCAAGAAGTACGCGGCGCTTGGGGCGAAGATCCCCAAGGGCATCCTTCTGACAGGCCCTCCCGGCGTCGGCAAGACCTACCTCGCCAGAGCGATTGCCGGAGAGGCAGGCGTTCCGTTCTTCCACATCAGCGGCTCCGACTTCGTTGAGATGTTCGTCGGCGTCGGCGCGGCGCGCGTTCGAGATCTATTCGAAACCGCGAAAGCCCACCGGCCCTCCCTAATCTTCGTGGACGAAATCGATGCGGTAGGGCGTCAGCGCGGTGCTGGACTCGGAGGCGGCCACGACGAGCGAGAGCAGACTCTGAACCAACTCCTCGTCGAGATGGACGGCTTTGATCCGAACTCCGGCGTTATCCTGATTGCGGCGACCAACCGTCCCGACGTATTGGACCCGGCTCTCCTGCGCCCAGGGCGATTTGACCGGCAGATCGTGGTGGACGCCCCCGACCAGGTTGGACGGCTCGCAATCCTTCGTGTCCACGCAAAGGGCAAACCGCTTGAGAGCGAGGTTAACCTGGAGATCCTTGCCAAGCGGACCAGCGGGTTCACTGGCGCCGACCTCGCCAACATGCTGAACGAGGGCGCGCTCCTTGCTGCCCGGCGCGGTCACAGCAAGATCACCCAAGGTGACCTGGAAGAGGCGCTCGATCGGACGATTGCCGGTCCCGAGCGAAGAAGCCGCATTATCGACGCCAAGGAGCGAGAGATCCTGGCCTTCCACGAAGCGGGTCATGCCGTGGTTGGGGAGTTACTGGACCACAGCAACCCGGTTCACAAGGTCACGATTCTCCCGCGCGGCCTGTCTCTTGGATCAACCATGTATTTGCCGGAGCAGGACAAATACATGGTCAGCGAGCAAGAGTTGCTTGACCGAATATCCACCGCCCTCGGCGGCCGCGTGGCCGAAGAGGTCGTGTACGGCGAGATTTGGACCGGTGCCTCCAACGACCTAGAACACGTGACGCGGATGGCGCGCGCAATGGTCTGCGAGTACGGCATGAGCGAGAAACTCGGAACCCTCGCTCTCGGCCACCGGAACCACAATCCGTTCTTGGGCCGAGACTACACAGAGGATCGAAACTACTCGGAGGATGTGGCCCGGCAGATCGACGACGAAGTCCGTTCTATCGTCGATCGCTGCCATCAGCGAGCAACCGATATGCTCATGAGCAATCGCGCTAAACTCGACGGCGTGGTCGCCGCTCTCCTCGAGCGGGAGACGCTCACCAGAGAAGAGTTTTTGGCGGTGTTGGCGGGAGAATCATTACCAGCGGTTACTTTCGACGAGCCGGGATCTAAACCGAACGCGCCCGTTGTGGAAGCCCCGCCGAAGGCGAAACCAGCGATCGCGCCGCCTCGGCTCGAACCAGGTCCAGCCTAATTTAGACTCAACTTGAACAATCGAGGGGAAGCAAACGTCGTATTGAGTTTGCTTCCCCTTTTCAATATGCTGTGATATACTCAGACGCCAAGCATGGCTACGACGATGAACGAGCTTGAGTCGATATACGAGCGGGGATTCCAGCTTCGTTGCGAAGGTCGTTATGGGGAAGCCAAGGCGGAGCTCACCAAGATCTTGAGCGCTCAGCCGAACCATGTAAATGCGAAGCATCAGATCGCTCTGATCCTCGGGTTCGAAGGCGACTTTGACGGGTCGCTTCTCTCCCTCACGAATCTTGCGGCCCAAGTCCCAAGCAATCTTGAAGTACTGTATGACTTGGCGATGACCCAGATCATGCTTGGCATGTCGGATGAGGCATGCACCAACTTCAAGAAGATTCTGTCGATCGATCCGGGCCACAAGAAGGCCGCTCAGCAGGTCGTCTACTGCCCCTGAGCGCCGCGTTCGGTAACTTGTAGGGCACATGAAACGTTGGGGCCCCTTGCTGCTCCTTGGCCTTGCGCCACTTTTACCGCTTTGGCATGCGGTCTTCTTCGGAGAGGCGATTGGACCGTTCGACCAAGTCCGCCAGATGGCGCCCTGGAACGGCCCCAAGCCTGCTCAGCCTTGGGATGTCCTGCAGGCGGACGCGGTTCTCCAGTTCTATCCGTGGCGAGACATGGTCTTCTCCGCCTGGCGCCAGGGCCAACTCCCGCTTTGGAATCCGTACGAGATGGCGGGTACTCCACTGCTCGCCAACTCCCAGTCTGGCGGCTTCTACCCCCTGCACATCCTGGTCGGGCTGCTTCACCTGCCCACCGCTCTTGGGATCACCCTCCTTGCCTGGTTTCATCTCGCATGGGCGGGGGTCGGGGTGTTCTTCCTCACCAAGCGGCTTGGGGGCAGAAACGTAGGCGCGACCGTCGCAGGCCTCAGCTTTAGTCTTTCACCGTTCATGCTTGGTTGGACCGGCCTTGCGAGTGTCATCACGACCGTTTCGTGGATCCCTTGGATTCTCGCCTGCATCGCGGCGCTTGTGCGGGAACCCGCCGAACGTCGTCGGACCGCCCTTACGGGACTCGCTCTGGCCGCGTCGGTCGCCATGATGCTGTTGGGCGGCCACCTGCAGTTCTCGGCTTATGGGATCTTCGGGGCACTCTTGTTCGGGATCGCGCTGGTGGTTGTCGAGCGTCCTAAAGCTGGCGCCATGCGGATCACAGCGATCGCACTTTTCGGATTTGCGGGGGTGATGCTCTCCCTCCCCCAGCTCTTGCCGGTCTTGGACTTCGGCCGCAACTCCGACCGGATCAACAAGCCAACCGAAGAAGGCTACGACGCCTATATTGCGGGCTCGATCAAGCCTTTTGAGTTGGGGAACATCGCAACTCCCTATGCCCTCGGATCACCTCGCGAACCGTTGGTTGTGGGAAATGGGGTCGAGCTGCCGTCGTATTGGCCGGCCCTCGCCAAACGGGGTGCTAACCTCAGTGAAGGCGCGCTCACGATCGGCCCGCTTCTTCTTGCCGCCCTCTTTCTCGTCCCGTGGCGGGATAGATTGACTTGGCCCATCGCCGCGGTCGGCGGTATTGCGCTCTTCCTCGCGATGGGCACGGCACTCAACTACCCGCTCTATTTCTTCCTGCCCGGGTGGTCCGCGACGGGCTCGCCCGGACGGATTGTCTTTCTCTTTGTCCTGGCGGCCTGCGTCCTTGGCGGGCTAGCCTTAAGTCGAGGTTTTCAAGTGAGGCAAACGCGCTCCGTTTGGGTTCTCGGAATCGGGGGAATCCTCGTCGCGCTCGCCTTAACGAACTTGACGCCGATCTTGGCGCCAACCGACTTTGTAGCGGCTGATCAGCTTGCTCCGCTCGTGTCACAGGCAACTAAGTCAATTTTTCCACTGCTGCTGGTCGGCTGCCTCCTCGCGGCAGCCGCCCTATCCACGCTGGCGAACTCTCGTCTAGCCCGGTACAGAGCCGTCTGCGTCGGCGTCCCGCTTCTGCTGTGCGCCCTTGGGTATGGGCTCGATATCGTGATGACGGGCGCGCCCCTCGAGCGCATCACGGGGGCCGATCCGAACACCCGATACGCTTTTCAGAACGACAACTGGTCCCTGGTAACAGCCGTAAAGGCAGTTGCACCCGCCAACCTCCCGGGGCTCAACCGGATCCACGAGATCTCAGGATACGACTCGATTCGAGACCGCGACTCGGTGGCTGTTTTGCGAGACGTTGACGACGGCAAAGATCCGGCGCCCGAGGCGAACGGCAATATGATGTTCGTCAAGCCCAGTGCGCAGCCGTACGCACTGGCTGATGCCGGTGTAACCGGAATGTGGTCAGCGGCCGGCCAACAGCCGCTGCCTGGCCCGGGACGGTTCGTCCTGCCGGGAGGATCGGTCAAAGTGGTCGACGAAGGCTTTGACCACCTTGAGCTGACTGCGGCCGGCCAAGGGACCCTGACCGTCAAGGACCGGATGATGGACGGCTGGTCCGCCAGGGTCGGCGGGAAAATTACTTCCCTGCCGCCAGGCCGCTGGCGAGTCGTCGACCTCGGCGGGCCCGGCAGGCATACGGTCCGATTTTCATACACTCCACCAGGGTTGAAGTTGGGACTGACCGGGTTTGCGCTGGCCCTCATCGGACTCCTTTTGAATACCGCGCTCGCCCTCCGAGGTAAGGAACCGGCATAAGAAGAGATATCCTTAACGGTGGAACGATGAGTCATACCGTTGTGCTCCCCGAGTTAGTCGACTCCAGCGCGGGCTTGGGCCGGTGGATGGTGGTCATCTTCGACAACGACTACAACTCGCGTGATGAGGTGGTCGAGATCTTGATGAAGGCCACCGGGTGCGACGCCGAGGAGGCTCACATCGAAATGTGGGAAGCCGACACGTACGGCAAAGCCCCCGTTCACTTCGCCGCCGCGGACGAGTGCCGCAAGGTTTCGCAGATCCTTGGCACCATCGGCCTCGTCTCAGAGGTGCTCCCGGAGTGGCAGGACTGACGGCCTCACTACCCGAAACCGTGAACCAACCGGATACCGGTCAAGAGGGCCGAGGAGGCTGGATCGTGACGGTATTCGACAACGATTTCAACACCCAGTCCGAGGTGATCAATATCCTGATGGTTGCCACAGGCTGTGACTTAGAGGAGGCGGAGATGGAGACCTGGGAGGTCCACAATCTCGGCAAATCGGTCGTCCATCACGGCGACCAACCGGAATGCGAACAAGCTGCATCTGTAATTGCACAAATCGGCATCGAAGTTCGGGTGAGTCAGGAGTAGGACGCCGCCGCACCGAAATCAGCCAACTATTTGAGACCGGCGAGGTGAACACACCCAATGAAACGACGTATGGAAACTAAGGCATGAAAGTACCGATGCTCTCGGGGCCGTTGCGCTCAATTTGTGGGCTCCTCGCCCTGCTCGCCGTCACCACCGGGGCTTTCGCCCAGACCATCGACGTCAATCCGACCTCCAAGCAGGAAGTGATGGATAAGGTCACGGAATATCTCACCCAGCACGCCTACGTGCCGGGTATCGATTTCTCCAAGTGGCCCGACTTCCTGCAGGCAGAGCGCCCCAAAATTGACACCGCCGCCAACGACGACGAGTTCACGAGGGATATGAATGAGGCGTTCGCCAAGTTCGGCGCTTCGCACATTTATTTGACATCGCCGAGGAGTACCGATATTCGACGCTCGGCTTCGCAGGTCGGGATTGGCGTATCTCAGGTCGCGGTTCCGGACGGCATCGAGATCGTGCGGCTGGTACCGGGTGCGCCTGCCGAAGAGGCTGGTCTTGTGCCGGGCGACATCATCATCAAAGTCAACGGCCAGAAGGTCGACGGAATCAAAGGTATTCCGGGGGAGGTTGGCACCCAGGTCACGCTTACGGTTCGGCACGCCGACAAGACGGAGAAAGACTACACCCTGACTCGCCGCAAGTTCTCTACGGTGCGCCCGGAAGAGTTGACGGAGATCGACAAAGAG
>Ga0302325_10023965_pt1 | contig 12708 bp, 14 predicted proteins | sample Palsa_T0_2_FD_201948 | JGI IMG/M metagenome (GOLD analysis project Ga0302325, IMG submission 201948) | Peat permafrost microbial communities from Stordalen Mire near Abisko, Sweden - Palsa_T0_2 | ecosystem: Environmental > Terrestrial > Soil > Palsa > Peat permafrost | place: Sweden: Abisko... | reverse complement strand
GTCTCATATCTCGATTTAAACAATGGAACTCCACCCACGTATCATTCCTCCTGTCCAAAATCAGAACCCGGACGCTCGAAACTTCTGGGAGATAGGAACAGCCTCTCGTGGTACTTCAGTCGTGTCCTTCCGGCATCTGTTTTCGAGGTCTTAGCATGGTAGGTGTAAGGCTGGAGGCTGGTGAGGAAGAGGCGATGTGAGAGTATGCCTTGACATACGATGAATGACTTACGAAAGGGAGGTAGTGATTTGATGGTTTGGTAGAAGGCTTGTTGGGATTATTTAGAGGGGTGAGAGAGGTAAGGTGTATGATGTGAGACAAACATATAAGATTTGAGCTGTTCCTCTGCAAGAAGTGTCTTCCGACCAACGAATACACATCATCATATTTTCAAAGCAGTGCAACTCACTTGAATCTCTCAACCAAAACCAAAACACCCAGCTTAAAAAAGAAAACAAGCATTAAGATGCAACTCGCCACCTTCACTCCACGTAACCTCTTCCTCGCCTCAGTCCACACCCTCGCCCTGCCCACACTAGACGACGCAACAACATCCAGCTCCTCCATTGCAGTCAGCGCCTCACACTACCAAACCGGCAATCACAACTCTGGGTAGCAAAGCGTTATAATGCATAGCAGAAGGATTTCTGGTTTCCTGGAAGAGCTTTAAGAAGTGGGTATCTAGAATTGCGAGCATACAATCGTGGAAGTATGAAAGATGAGCATGTAGTGGAGCTCAGCTTGGGATTCGAAGGTTGTTATTCTGCTATTCTGTGTGTATTTGACAGGAAAATTGTCGTACCGATGCCTATGTCTTTTGGATGAGTGATTCCCCTATAATTCCATAATATTTCGAATCAAAATTTTCTCCTTTGGCACCCAGGATAGAGCCCCTGAATTTAGATTTGGTTTCCACTGTTGCTAACTTATGAACAAGCATCCGAAGAAGCTGCATAAACTAATGCACAGTAGATATGAAACCATAGCAGATCAACTTTCGGGCTTTCAGCTGACAGAATGCAGAATATATCAAACACCAATGTCCACAGGAAAGGATCACTTGAGCGAAGCCTCATGAGTTAGCAGACTAGACATTTTGTCCAGGCTACTAGGATGGAAGTGGTGCTCGGCATCTCTTCTGACTTTCCAAACCCAGGTCAAACGGCATGCTTGTTAGGAGGCGGTGGAATTAGAGGCGGGAACTTGCTGCGGGATTCTTTCTCGCCGATCTCAGAGTCGGGCCTAATAGTGCCAGCCTGCCGGTCTAGCTGGTAATATATCAAGAGCTCCCGAAATCTAGAATCCTTGGCTGCAACATTGGAATAGGTCCGAATACCCTACCGCTATGCCTTCAAATCCAGTGCGCTACTGAAGTTTTTGGACTTCAGCTTCAAATATTTTTGCAATAGCTTCCTAACAAGTGCAGTGAGATAACAAAGCATTTCAAACGATGATTTGACCGTTGTTTTATTGTGAAGGCCTAAGTTCGAGCCAGGAAAATCCTGTATTAGATCAAGAGTTCCTGGAATCAAGTCCTCTTCACCATCATAAGTAAAGTAGGACCGAATGATCGGAGATTAGGCCTAGTTTTGGACTTCAGTCTGAATATTAGAGGAGACTATCAAGAACTTTAGTGAAAGATTGAATAAGCATGATAATAAAATTAACGTCCACTACTGCTGTTACACCAGTTTCAAGGAACAATCACGAAATTACTCATTACGTGACATGTGATAGAATCAAGCTCTACTCCTTTGGTTGATTCAGCAGCTAGTTAATTAAACCTCAAAGAAATTAGGAAGGCATTGAAAATGCATGCGGAACAGAGCAATAATCTGGGAAGGATCAGATACCCCGTACGAAAAATGTCCAGCCTCACCTTTCTAACCCTCAGCGCCGTTCAAGACGGGATGAACTCGAAACATGTTTGCATGAATCAGAGGATGCATGTTATCGATAAGGAGATCTTCCTCCGCAGAATCTTTTGCCCCTCTATGGTGTGTTCTGTGCTTCTATCGACTCCAGATCTTCTCAGGGGTTAATATCAAGCGTCTTAAGACTTTTTGGGTGTGGCTGAAATGTTGCGCGATTGGCGATAACCTACGGACAGCGCGTCCGTACCACAGAACGGCACGTGCGAGGATCTGAGAGGTCTCTTCACAAGTTTCATAACTGCGGGTCGATTTGGAGATTGTGCAACCTATGTGATAAGAAGGAAACGGTAACGGCGTTTGATGTTTCAACGGCTCATTGGTGGAGGCGTCTCGGTTGTTTCAAAGGTGCCTGGCGCTAGCTGAAAAGGGAATTCTAAGCGAGCGCAACCCAGATCTGGGGAGTGCTTCCTAACCAACGACTTGCGAGCATCATTTTGCTCTGAAGAGTCGTTGAAACGGCCTACCCGCAACCAAGAAACAAGAAGCTTTACTGGTACGAGCGTTGGTATCCTTTCACAAAGATCAGACGCTCGAGCTCCCAGACGGCTCCGCCCCGAAGCTAGTTCTCCAGCGTCCCTGCTTCTCAGCCACTCATCTGGCTAAAACGTGGGAGAACTTTACATGACCCCCCTCGAATGTCGGTACCTTTCACGGAAGCGTTGTACCTGGACACGCGCCATATTCCTCATACTCTCACGCTAGGATGTCCTGTCAGTGATTTAATGGGACTACAAAGCTTGAGCCCATGTCGCCAACTGACAGGGCATTGACGGGCCCAGAAGTCTGGCCGAACCTGTCACTTGAGCTCAGATGCCCCTAAAAAGGCTCCAGTATATGACTTCCCAATTTCCCCTTCGAGTCAAAGATTTATCACTGTGTGCTCTCATAGCCGTCACTCCTTAAGCGGCCCACTATTCACTTCTTCTTTGACAATAAAAACATTGATTGTCTGTTCTACAGTAGCTTGTCAGAACAATAGGTTCAATTTATTTGTCTTTATTGAATAACAATCCTTTGATTTCGGTTTCGAGAACAAGGGCTGTAAATTCATTGTTACCATTCAGCGCCTTTTACAAATTCTCGAACGATCCTCTGACCTCGATATCTTGACAAACCTTCTGCACATATTCTCTTGCGATACCCTCAAAATCTTTCAACGAAACTTCATCGAAAAGACTTCCAACATGCACAAATCACAAGTTCTCATGCGCCTCGGCGCCTCGCTTCTTTGCGCTGCAGGCACCGCAAAGGCAGCAGCCTTCACGATCACAGACACCTTCGATTACACGAACTTCTTCAACGAATACACATTCTTCAGTGGAGCTGATCCCACCAACGGCTTCGTTACGTACACCTCAGATGCTGCAGCAAATGCGAGTGGCCTCGCTGGATATTCAAACTCACAGGTCTATTTGGGTGTGGACTCGACTACAGTCAACCCCCCTGGAGGTCGAGCATCGGTCCGCTTATCCTCACAAAAATCGTACAACCACGGACTTTTTATCGCGGATATTGTCCACATGCCCGTTGGCTGTGGAACTTGGCCTGCCTGGTGGACCTTCGGTCCAAATTGGCCGGCTTCTGGCGAAATCGACATCATCGAAGGCGTCAATAGTCAGGCATTTGATCAGATCACTTTGCACACCTCTGCTGGATGCACCATGAGTTCTGCTGGCTCTCTCGCAAGCTCGACCCTTGCCAACGGCAACTGCCAAGGCAACAGTGGCTGCAGCATCAGCACAACCAACAGCCAAGGCTTCGGAGCTGGCTTCAACTCGATTGGTGGTGGAGTCTATGCCATGCAGTGGGAAAGTAGCGGAATCGACGTCTGGTTCTTCCCTCGCACTGCCATTCCCGCCGACATCACATCCGGTTCTCCAAACCCGTCAGGATGGGGAACGCCCACGGCAGCCTTTGGAGGCAGTGGCTGCAGTATTGACCAGCATTTCATGAACCACAATATCGTCTTCGACACTACCTTCTGCGGTGACTGGGCAGGACAATCTTCAAGTTGGGCTTCTTGTGCACAGTCAACAGGAGTAGCTACATGTCAAGAATACGTGGCTGCGAACCCCGCTGCTTTCAAAAACGCATTCTGGTTGATCAACTCAGTCAAAGTCTATTCCCAGGGTGCGGCGAAGAGAGATGGTGTGGTTCCTACACCGTTCATGGCTTGAGCTCTGTCAGTCAAAACCTATTCACGAAGAGGGACGGCCTATGCACTTGAGTTGTGTCGGTCAGAGCCGGACTCGACATCTTCGATTCTTTGTTAAATCCTTTTTTTTTAGATATGGGGCCTTTAGAGATACCTTTGTCTGGCGGTTTGGAGTTGGGCGTATGTGTTGGTGCTATGTCAGGGGGCTTTGCATTACCTTGTCACAGATAGAACTGATTAGATTCATAACATTCGTTGTTTTGCAACGTGAATAATGCCTTTGAAAGTGGTGACTTCGACAGAAAGTTTTATTGGTCCGAACATAATGATTTTGTATTGACTCCACACTCTGTGTGCTCCAGTAGTATAGTTCTACCAATTGACGATAGCAAGTTGAGTAAGTTTGACGATAGCAGCATTTACAGAAGTAACTCGCTGCAGGAGAGCCAAAGGCCTAAATCATCGGAATTTGGCAGTTTATATTCCGCACCAGGGAAGAGCCTGCCGTTTGAACAAGATGATGAAGCTTATATGTCCAGTGTTGCCTAGAATTAGCTACCGCGGCTTCACTCCATCGCTCATCCGCCACTGAAGCTTTAGCGTGGGAGTTTTGGACAACTCCGCTTTAAAGCCAACCTGAACTGTTGTCATCAATCCATGAGAGCATTTCATAAGTGAATACTGGAAAGGGGAAGAATCTTCCTGAAGGTGTTTTATCGTTCAATTTGTTTCTTGGTGCTTTTAAAGTTAATATTAATGGAGACGGGCGTGCTTTAATTGTTGTGGTAAAGAGACGGCGGTAGTGAAGGCAAGGCTATACTACATATTGGTGGAAGGATCTTGTCATCGCTCTCACTTCCATCTAGTGGAATTTGAAGTCCTTTTTTGGAACAATATGGGCATTTCTAGAATGCTACATAGTCCTAAAAGTTTGTGTTGCCGAGATAAAAGGAGGAAGGCTCGCTCCCCTGAGCGATGTTTGACACCGACAGCCGTCCTCGGAGTTCAACGACGTCACTTCGGGAAATTTGCTGCTCGGTCTCGGTGATTTCCAGAGACTTCACAAACGAGCCTTCATAGAACTACTCCTTGCTCACCACATTGCAAAATCGAAAATATTTGCTTCAAACACAGTTTTTAAGATACTCAGGTACTTTACTTCTCCAGCAGCGTATCTCCAGGACAGATCAGTCATTCAGTATGCGATCGTCAATACTGCGCCGGAATCAACAACTCCTGCGGAGTTACGAGTCGTCTCCACGCCGAAGCCTCACAACAAGCACTTCAAGAACCTCGAAATCATATCTTCCAATCTGCCAAGGATGCAGCAGAAAGCTCCCTCAACCTCCAAACCAGACACAGTCGCAAAGACGCTTCCTAAGCTCCGCCGCCACTCACACCAACCCCGCTCCAGACGATGCGATACGAAGCAATCCAATTCCTCAGACACACTACGAATTCTTCCCCAAGACATTACCTCAAGGTCCGCCTCCTACAGGACCCTTCCATATTGACACGCGAGAACTGCGGCGCGAATTCTTGCAACTACAAGCTGTAGCACATCCCGATCGACATCCCCATAATCTCAAGACGCGGGCAGAAGCTACGTCAGCACGAATCAATGAAGCGTACAAGACATTACAGAATCCGTTATTGCGGGCACAATACCTGCTTAGTTTACGGGGAATCGATGTTGCAGAGGACGAGACGGCGAAAGTAGAGGATCCGGAACTATTGATGGAAGTACTGGATGCGAGAGAGGAGATTGAGAATGCCGAGGAGGAAGAGGAATTGGAGGAGATGAAGAGGATCAATGAAGAGAGGATTGAGAAGAGCGAGTCGATACTGGATGAAGCGTTTAAGCGGGATGATATTGATAGGGCCAAGGGGGAGGCGGTTAGGTTGAGGTACTGGGTCAATATCAAGGAAAGCTTAGATGCTTGGGAACAGGGGAAGCCGGTTATACTTGTGCATTAGGGGGTCTAGGAGGAGCATGGTGTTGTACATGGAGGAATTCGTCTATCAGGGCAGGTATGCCAGGCCAGCAGTATACATTGATCGAGATACCCAGGGTGTTAAATAAGGCGCACATCTACTCTCAAAATCTCGGAAGAGAAGCATGACCAATCGCAAAAAATACTTCAAAGGGTATCATTTCAGATTTGCAAATCCCTAACTCCCATAATACCAACGATGCTCAAGCAGCCCCCTCCTGTAACTCTATGCTCACACATTTCTTTTCATCCCAAGTTATGAGTACGGGCCGTAAGCAACATGATCTTGCCCAGGCCCGCCATAAATGCTTCCCAGGTTGTCAGCATTCTGCTCCACCATTGTTGGTGCGTATGGACTGTTATATATTGTCCTATCCTCAGCTCCCGACGTCCCTTCAGATATTAAATGCTGCCGCTCCGCGACTCTTGGGTGCGAACTTGATCCATTCTTGCTGCTTCCTCTACCAACCTGTTTCTTTGGTCCTCCTTTTCCCCCAATGAAAGGAATATTCCTCGCCTTAATAAACCTAGAAAGATTGGTATAGTGTACCGCTGTGCCAAATCTCTCCTCTATCATCCTGGAAATCTCCTTCAATTCCACCTGTGGATTTGTCTCGGTCATTCCCCTGATACACCGCTCAACCTCATCCTTATCCGCTCCACCCAATGCCTTCGGACCAGGTTTTTTTCTGGGGTCAATGCCGGTAACGGCAATGGTGTTTATGCGACGTCGAATTTGGGAGACAGACTGGTAGGTTGTGTCGAAGATTAAAGCAATATTTTCGAGGTCTGGATGCTTTCCTTTGGAGTGTGCTATTTTGATAGCTAGCTCAATGGCTGCTCCTACTTCCTTTGGGAGCCTCGGTGCCATTGCAGCTGGACTCTGCAGTGATGTTGGTCGGATTACGAGGCTGAAGATCTATGAACAGGGATGGGGAAGTCCGTGCCAGGGGTGACGAGGCGCAAAATGACGATGAGAAATCCAAGATCCTCGAGTAATGTTTTCTGCTGACCAGATCTCTCCATGCAAACTTCGCCACAACGGCCACTGTCTGGATCCTATGAACTATGTTCTGAGACAAGAATCCGATTGCATTATGGTAGTTATTAATTCTTAATTTTATTTCAATTGCCCTACAAGCCCCGGGCTTGCTCTTTCTTCTCGGTGGTTGAGAGATGGGTTCTCCTTTCCGAGCAGTCGCTTTCACAGCAAACAGAGCAGGTTTTCTGCAAGAAGGAGGGATATATGGGAGACGCATACCTGTGACAAGAGCATTGTCTGCATTCTCAACGCGACAATTCTCTTCAAAGCAGCCACGGCGACCATCCCAGCAAAATCGATTCCACCTTTCACAGACATCCTCGAAATCCTTCCACACCTCACATCCTCTGCAATCAAACTCAAGGTTTACATACGGTATATCAGCTTCATTCTCAGCAAAAGATGAACGGTACAATCCGGACACAAACGTCTTCAACTTCAATCCTTACAACCGAATCCTTGCTCGCAGAAAAGACAAAAGGACGCGCCCTCGCTCAGGCCAAGATGCATTTTTCATCTCTCGAGTCAATAACACTCCTGATGTTGCGTTCGGAGTAGCAGATGGCGTAGGAGGCTGGGTAGATTCTGGCGTGGACCCTTCGGACTTCTCTCATGGAATTTGCGACTACATGGCGCATGCTGCTTACACATACGAAGAAGCGGAATGGAGGGGTGGGATGGGAGCTAGAGCGCTGATGCAAAAAGGTTATGATGATATTAGTAGTGATGGCAGTGTACTTGCTGGTGGGAGCACTGCTTGTGTGGCCATTGCGAGAGGTGATGGGGGGTTAGAGGTTGCGAACCTAGGTGATTCGGGGTTTGTGCAGCTGAGGTTGAATGCGATTCACAACGCTTCGGAGCCGCAGACTCATGCTTTTAATACACCATATCAGCTGTCCATCATCCCCCAGAAGGTGCTGGCTCAAGCTGCGACGTTTGGGGGAGAACAGTTGAGGGACTTCCCAAAGGATGCGAATGTTAGCCATCATCAGTTACGACATGGCGATGTCCTCGTCTTTGCAAGTGATGGCGTGTGGGACAATCTTTCAAGTCAACAGATCTTGAAGATTGTAAGCCGAATCATGCTGGGTGCTAGGGCCTGGGAGCTTACGGAAGATGGTGTAAATGTGGGAAACCGCTTGAGTCAATTTATAATGGCTGATGATGGCAAGAGTGGAGCGGAGGAAATACCTAGCTTGCAGAGCTTTCTTGCCGTGGGTATTACAGCAGAAGCCAAGGCTGCAAGTGTGAATACGAAGAAGGATGGGCCTTTTGCGAGGGAGGTACAGAAGTATTATCCCTATGAGAACTGGAGGGGAGGGAAAGTGGATGATATTTGTGTGGTTGTTGCTGTTGTGTGCGAGGAAGAAAAGTAGGGCCTTGTGGAAAGCGGAGTGTACGATATCTGCCAGGTAGCAGGAATTTGTATCATCATATATCTCATAGAAAAGATGCTGCAATAGCAACTCAGTTAACAGCAAAGCATTAAGACCCACCAGCAGGCAGTTGCACACTCGACATCAGAAAATGAATTGTTTTCTCCAACCAGGTTTTTACCTGCTGATCTTCAGGTTTCAAGTGCCATAGGCTTCCATCCAAGACAACCCGATGTTCTCTGATATTCTCTTATGTCACTTGCACTGCTCTTCTCCTTGTCCATCAACATCAATCAGTACAATGGCCTCAGCACGCAATTCAATTCCATCGTCGGCACCATACGCACGCCACCTTAGCCTCGCATTCATTCATCCGTTTCCTTATAAATTTTGCACTTAGGCTGGTCAATCTTCGTGAGGTTCGTTCAATCTTCGTGCAGAGCATCGCAGCCTTGCATTTCAGCCTTGCATCCGAGTGCTCTGAACCCAAGCCACCAATTTTCTACCCCTGAACAGACAAGGCTCAGCTCCCTACCCGACATCACAATGTAGCTACAATCAACCCGTTCTCAGGTTCTCTCCTTCCAGTCACTCCTTTGTACCCTTTTTCTCCAATATTACCATGATAATATAACGAACAATGATCCTTTCCCTCCCCCACATCCTCCAGACTCTCCGCCACCGATGGCGCCAAATCCTCCTCCTCCTGTTCTTCATTTACCTCCTCAAGAAATACAATACCCAGAAACATCCCTTCACCAAGAACCCGCACACGATTACTACCCTGTCCCTCGACTATGAACACGCAAACATCCCTCCCTCGAGCCCACACCGCGAATTCCTCCCACTTCAAGAAGCCTCTGCCCTCTGCCGTGCACATGGCTGGACACCATGGAAACAACGTGGGTTCGGAGCCAACAAGCGGAAAGTCTACGACATGTTCATGCTCAACGATGAACTGGACTGGTTAGAAATCCGCTTGCACACATTGTCACCCTACGTGGATTATTTCGTTATCATGGAGAGTGCGGTGACTTTCACGAGCCAAGCAAAGCCTTTGGTTTTGAAAGAGAATTGGGAAAGGTTTAAAGAATGGCATGACATGATTATCTATAAAGAGGTAGAGGGGATGCCGCTTGGTGCACCGAGGACCTGGGATCTTGAGGATTATCAGCGGAATAGTATACTGCTGCAAGGGCTCGGGAGTGTGGAAGGTACGGAGAGAGCCGCGAGGGAGGGAGATGTTTTGATTGTTAGTGATGTTGATGAGCTTCCACGACCGATATCTGTGGTGTTGTTACGGGAGTGCGAGACGCAAAAGCGGATTACGATTCGAAGCCAGTTTTACTATTATGGATTTCAGTATAGGCACAGGGGCGACCAGTGGAGCCATCCCCAGGCTACAGTTTATCGTGGGAAGAAGACGATCTTACCGGCTGATTTGAGGAATGGGGAGGATAGAAAAGTCGGGGGTTTGTGGACTTGGTGGGATAAGGCGGAGTTGCGGAATGGGGGGTGGCATTGTAGTACTTGCTTTAAGACGGTAGATGAAGTGTTGAGTAAGATGAGGAGCTTTAGTCATGTGGGTTTGAATGCCGAAGGGTTTAGGGACCGTGCTAGGATTGTGGACAGAGTTAGGAAGGGTTTAGACTTGTGGGACCGGGAGGGAGAGGTTTATGAGCAGATTTCAGGGAATGAGGATATTCCAGAATGGTTGAAGGCCGATAGAAAGAGGTGGGGGTTTTTGCTGGATAGGAGTGGGAGTAATGCTGCTTTTCAGGATTATGATATTGGAGAAGCAGCCGGTGATTGAGGATAGCAGATGGGAGAGTATTGAGATATGACAGGAGGCATCACAACACGTGAAGCGGCTGCTGCCGAGGAGTGAACTCCTGGGTAGATATCAGCAACCTCCAGGTCTTGTCCTATGTTGAACAAATCACCCCATGGCACGCTCGTGATCAGCTCATTGGGAAACGTTTCAAGTATGCAATTGTCTTTGCTCGAGGACAATTCGGGGCAGGTCTCCCGGGAACCAGTAGATCTGACAGATCTTGTTCGAATACGGGGTCATATAGGACAGAATAATGAAAGATATGAACATGGCACATATAACGTCATCCAAATGTTCTGCTCCATGACTTATTCTCTGAGGCAAGTGGTAAATGGTAATAATGAGGCCAAACTTAGCTTTCTATCAAAGAATGCTGCAGATGCAAGACGCAGTATGACAAAGCAATCGGGTTAGTGACATTTTGATACTGTGGGACCGGATGGAGGCGGCTCCTGGAGCAGCAGGAAGGCGGTTACGTGCATAATTTGTAGTGCATCGGTGAATTTGTCCGTGATTTGTTATTGTGAGTACTTCCTTGGATCTTATTAAGCGGCAGAGAGGAGGTATATATTTGCAGGGGAGGGGAGAATTCAAGTGGCTTCAAAAAAGGTTTTCACGATAGGCAAAGTAGGATCTGCTTTGCAGCTTGACCGCTGCAACGGTTGGCTGCGGGGAAGTCTTAGAACCTTAAAGGAATGAGTATTAGGTGTTGGCTTTTATCTTCAGGAGACTTCCACAGGGGGATGATATTTCGGCCCATAACTTCTGCTCGTCTTCGGGCCACTTCGACAGCGCATCAGTGCAGAGATAATGATTTTGTGCTCCTGATCTTGTTTGGGAAACAGCTAAAAAGGGTACACCTGATCAGACTCAGTCCCCCTATGCTATAGTTATTGTTTTACTCATAAGGTCTTGTCGGGCGCCACTCTCGAGGGAAGGCATAGCTTAAGGCCCTCAACCTTCTGTTGATGGCCTCCATAGCCAAACCCCGCTGTCTGAAATGTCCAAAGTCTGGCCCGGAGGGTATGAGAAGTGTTGAAAGTAAAAGCAAGCCAAGGAATAACGACAGCATTGTGAAGACGGACTCAATGGCACGTTCTTGACATTGTGCTGGTCTTCCGAAGTGATAACTCTGAATCACCAGGGAACCAGGAAAGCAAAATCTGATTCATGACTTGACCAGTTGACCTTGATTAGTGATAGGAGGGGCATAAATGCGAGCTATCAGCTGCGATCTTCAGACCCTCAATTTGGCTCACGGCCTGGCAGAGCTTGCTGACCCTCCCGAGTCCTCGAAACGTCATTTTTAAGGAGGCGTAAAAGGGCTTAAACGCTTCCTCAAATTGGTCCCCAACACCGCAGGTACTGTGTGACTGGAATGTGGACAATCGTTCGAGTTCAACATAAACGTCCCAGCTGCATTTCCTTCTCAATGATTGGATGAACTCAACTCAATCCCTGGCTCTGACACAAATCCACGAAATTTTCTACTGTGACCGGATCCGGTTTGCTGGGTCGGTTCCGCTTGGTCCATGCGGGGGTCCATCAACCTCACATCTCTCTCCCCCGGAAACACTGGAGGCAGTATCACCAACAATGAACCCTAACTAATTCGAGACCAAGGCTGTTTGTGAGGCATCGGCTGCCAAGTGGCAGAGCAGGATACCGCGTGCGTGGTGTACTGGCAGGATCTTCGGACTTGGTAAGAAGCAAGGCCATGTTTACTTTTACAGCTTCCGTCGGGTGCTTCCACAGCCATCTCATGGCGACCTCAGTTGAGGAGGGATGATCTAGTTCCGGTATGCCATTCGTCTAGTAGAAAAGCAGCTGCTCCAATCAAGTACTTTTGTCGTTGTCGAGCAACTCGATTGCATTCATATCCCCCAACGCCCCCTTCCCCATACTCGGGCTCTTGTGCATCATCTCCCCGTTGAAAGCGCCAATGGAGGAGCTCTGGGAAAGGCAAGAGTCTGAAACCCTGCTCCCAATGATTGACCCAAAAGCACATGAATATATGGTTGTTTTCTCGTATAGAGAGATGCCATGATTTGCAGGTGCAGCTGCAGGACATGCGCACCACGATGCCCTCTATGACAAGTATATGAGCCTTCAGAATAGCAACTTTTAAGTTCTACCTTATCTAAAACTCGAGCCTCGAGTTCTGCAGCCCCTGCGGTATCTGCAACCAAGCAACGGCCAACACAACGTCTGCAGTGTTGTGGCTAAAAACTCTTACCAACGACACGGCACAGCTCCGCCCAGCAGCGAAGAGGTGAGGTCATAAACATTGAGGTATTCTGATCGAATCAGACTGGCAGTCTCTCGGAAATCTTGGGCGGTTTGCTTTGTGCCTGCTGTACTGTTGGTGTTAT
>Ga0302325_10023964_pt1 | contig 12708 bp, 17 predicted proteins | sample Palsa_T0_2_FD_201948 | JGI IMG/M metagenome (GOLD analysis project Ga0302325, IMG submission 201948) | Peat permafrost microbial communities from Stordalen Mire near Abisko, Sweden - Palsa_T0_2 | ecosystem: Environmental > Terrestrial > Soil > Palsa > Peat permafrost | place: Sweden: Abisko... | reverse complement strand
TATACTACTCGCGGTGTCTTGCCTCGCTCGCCAAGCTTCAAACGGTGTTCGACCACGGGACCAAGGTTTCGGTGTTGATCCAAGCGCCGCGCTATATAGGCTTCCGCTTCATCAACCCCGAGATCGAAGCGGCTCCGCTTAACGTTTTTCCTCAAGATCGTGTCGAACGGGACCCCCGGAAGCAGTATATCGCGATTATCTCGTGGATCTGACAATAGGTCGGGTTCGCGACGACCAACTGGTCGTCTCATCGAACAACGCGATGCCCGCATGCAGGCGGAGATGGCGCTTGCCAAACGAGCGTCAGCCCTGCGCTCCCGTGTGAGATGCCGTCGCCCTAGGGCTTCGACGATAAGGTAGACCGCACCGCTGATCAGACTGATGGCAAATACCGCCGCTATGGCCACGATGAGCGTGGGACGAACGGCCAAGTGGTATGCGGTAACTGCGCCCCAACGCACAGCGCCACGAGCGTCAGAGTGGCGGCCCGGCTGAGCTGCGCCGACTGCTCCTAATTCATTCGCATCGCACATCCCTGATGCGACCGATGCTAAAACCTGCTGCTCAAGGAAGTATTAAGGACAGTCTGGGCTCGCTTCAGGCTATGACCGGAAAGGGGCATGACCCACCGTCAGGGACAACCTAAGCGACCGGCCGGTGTGGCAGACGTGCCATTTTCGGGCTCGCTGGCGCCAAGTCTCGCGGAGTACCGCCGTAAATGTTTAGGCGGCTGCAAACGGCCCTCGAGTTCCGCCTACGCGGCCATCTTCGCCGTCTGCTCGCTCACCGGCTCGGCGCTCCAGACCGCGCCTTGAGTGATCAGCCCGCCGGGCACGCGCCGCCGCTTGATGACCTGGTGGCCGTGCGCACGCATCTCCTGGCCGACCGCCCAGCCGACATACTGCTTGGCGGCCTGGAACCCCTTGGGATCGGACTTGCGCAGCTTCTCAAGCTCCGGCTTGAGCAGCGACACGATTGCCATCACCGCCGGATAGCCTTCGCGCGAGAACGCCCGGTACTCGGGGTAGCGGGCGGGATCGTTGATCATGGCGACCAAAAGCTGCCCGATTGCGGTACGGCCGTAATGTTCGCAAGGGATTGTCATGATCAAGGTGCTCCGCCTGCATAGGCCGTATCGCCTGCATGGCCTATACCGTAAATGTTGTCATCGCAGCGGCACCGCGCAATTGGCGCGGAGGGTCAGCGCGGCGATATCCTTGAACCAGCGGCTGAGCTGCTGCACCTGATCACCTGTAAAGATCCCAGGGGAAGGGGCGGATATGACCCACGCGCCCCGGCGCCACTTTACGAGCTTCGCGCAGTTTTACCTGCCGAACCGGCGTATGGCGCAGAAAAAGCCCCCCGCTAACGCACCCGCCGACGCAACGCCCGACGCTAAGAGCCACATAACGCCGACAGGACCCGAGTGGGCTCTCATGGGCTACCGCCGCAGCTAGGCTGAGCGCGGGCGCTAGGGCCGAACTCGGCGGTCTGCTTGGGCTCTTCTTATATAGGGCTGACCAGCGTCTCGAAGGTCGGCGTGGCAATTTGTGACGTCACACTCTCATGCACCGGACCAGCTGACCACGGGGGTTTGCATTTTTTACCCCCTGTGGTCCAATTGCGTCAGGTGAGGCATCGCTATGAGCGACAAGGGCACCCCTCCTTTTGAGGTAAAGCCGAAATCTAAATGGTAAGGCGGAGGGGTCTGCGACCTTCAGCTATCGGCTGTTTGCCGCATAAACGCCATTATGGAAAACACTTTTATGTAATCACCAGGTACCTATTAAATCACTGTGACTTTCGTAGATCCAACCATGATCGTTTATTTGTTGATCGTTGTATTCGATGCGCGCCATGCTGCGCTGCAGCGTCATCGAATATTGTCGCCGCGGCGGCTCGCTCACCATGCGTTTTTGCCTCGCCGCTGGCGGCCGATCGAGCTGGGGCTGACAGCGGCTTTTTTCTCTTATGCCGAGCCCGCTCTGTATGATCGATACCGAGAACCATGCCGTCTTGACCGCTCCGGCGACGGGTGCCGAGCCGAAGTCACTGACGCTCAGCCAGTGCCATACCCGATTGCATCACTCCGCGGCAGCGGGCCAGTCGGGCGGCTTGATGACCGCATCATCGTCTTCCGGTACAAGTTCGTAATTGACGATCTTACATCCGGCGCGCTGGGCGGCTATTTTCGCCAAACGTGACCAATTTTCGACCGCGTCCATCATCTTTACCAACACTTCGTGCGTCGATTTTTGTGCTTCGCGAGGGGCACTGAGCTTGCTCTTCAATATCGCGTCTAACTTGATCGCCTTCTCGACCGCGTCGACCAGCATCTTGGCGTCCCGCGCGGTTCGCACCACGGGGTTGGATCTCATCAAGGTTTGAAGGGCTGCGGCCGCCGAGTGCAGTAGCTGGTTCTCCGCATTACCGTCGCTTGTATCGACGGCTGCCTGAGACGTTGCCGCGAGGTCGCGATCATGTTCGTCGATCCGTACGCGCCAGTTGTGCTGTTGTGACCAGTTGACGAGCGTGCGCTTCGAGATCGGTCCGTATTGCGGCCTGGCCAGCTCAACGAGACGCTCATAGGTGCGCCCGGGTCCGAAATCGCGGTAGATCGCGAAGATAGCCTCGCGTTCCCGTAGCTTTTCTGCGCTCAGCGGCCGCTTGGCGCGGGGTTTGGCTTTCGGTTTCATCGTCGTATTCCTTTATCCAAGGTTCGTAACCACCCATCACTGCTGCCGATTGCCGCTCGGGTGACGCCGATCAACTGGCCGGTTGCTGGCGACGTCGGCGGCGTCCTTGCTGCGCGACGCTGCCAGCGGGTTTCGCGTTGAGCCGCCTATAGGTTCGCCGGAGCGCTGCCACCATGACGGCATGATCGGCCGCTTTCCCTATATCGCTCCTCTTACCCTTCATCTTCACCTCTACCCTATCGAGAGCGGTATCCAGCCATGCTGGCAGAGAACCCCATATCTCCCTGCTAACAATGATCTTTTCGCTGGCAGCGTCGATCGGCCGATCATGGCGAGCCGCCGGACCTTGGCAGCAAACCCCAATCGACCTGCCCAATGCGGCGGTCGAGACGCCGATCATTTTTCCTTTGAAGACGCCGGTCATGTGTCCTACCCCGCCTTCGCTGCTTGATCGTCGAGGTTGGCGAATTTGGGGCGGGCTATCCGCTCGTCTCGCTGGCGCCAGAACAGCTCGACCAGCTTCTCGTGACGCAGCTCGCGCACGATCCCCTGGCCGCGCACAGCCCACAGCACCGTGCGCTGAGTTCCGGTGGTGTCCAGCACATGCCCCAGCGAGACGCGGTCGAGCTTTACCGCGCCCGCGCTTTTGAGCGCCATGCCGATACTCTTTTCGGTCGGCGCCGGGCGCAGGTTGCGTGCCGCGTAGGGGAGCCGCTGCAGCACATCCTCGACGCTCACCAGGTCGGTCTCGAACGGCGCCCGGCCGTTGGCAATCGCCTCATGGACCCAGTAGTCGAGCGAGTTCCTGCCGGCGAGTTGCATCTCACGCTTGGCCGCGGTCATGGGCGCGCGCTCTTGCGCGTTAAAGGCGCTGAGGTCGCGCTGCGCGAGCCAGGTCCCGAGCAGCACTGCGTTCTCCTGCGACCAGCGGGCGAACACTGTGTAGTAAGCGGGCGACTGGGGTAGCGCCGGCGACCAGACGACAAACCAGCGGCGGTCGTCGTCGGCGAGTTGCAGCGCATATTCGCTGTTGGTAAAGGCGACGAACTTCGCGACGTTGGGCACCTCGTAGGGCTTTATGTGCTTCTCGTTGACCGGCACGAAATAGGGTGGTGCCGCGATATACATCTTGAGCCGGTTCAGCACCTCGTCGGGGAGACCCCGGATCTCCTCGAGCATCACAAGCTCTTTCTCGGCGATCCACCCGGTGAATTTGTCCTTGATCTCGACCTCCGAGGTGGTGCGCGCGTTGCGCTGCCCGAGAAACCGGATGATCGGATCGAAGAGCAGGCTCTTGCCGATCCCCTGCTTGCCGCCGAGGAGCAGCGCGTAATTGACCTTGGGGCTGCGGCGCTGCACCAGTGCGGCGACCCAGTTGATGACCGTCTCGCGCTCCACGGGGTCCGGGATCAGGTATTGGAGATGGTCAAGCCATGGCCGGACCTCGTCGTCGCTTACCACGCGATCCAACACTGCCAACCCCGGCGACCAGCGGTTGACGAGGCGGCGGCTGCCTTCGGTGACGATGCGCGGCTTGCCGGGCAGGTAGGTATAGCCGTCGCACACGGTCTTGCGGTCGCTCTGCAGGTAGCGGATCACCGCGTTGGAATTCGCCGACCATGGCGAGAACAGTGGGAACTTGAGTTTGAAGGCTTGCAGATCGTAGCGCTGCAGCGTCGGTGAGCGCAGATCGACAAACTCCTTCGCCGGCTCGACATAAGCGTAGCGGTCCTCCCAGCGCTCAAAGTGCGCCTTCTCGCCCGCTGCGGCCTCGTCCGTACCCAATTTCGGATCGGGGGTCGTGTGGCTTATCGCGCCCGTCTCGTCAGGCAGTGGATCGAAAAGCGCGAGCGCTTCGTTGAACCTCCACTCCGCCGCCTTGGCGAAGAGCCATTTGGCGCCGAGCGCGCTGTCGTTGAAGCTGTTCCACTTGGCCTCGGCGACCTCGTCGGTGTTGTCCGGATAGTCGCGTGCCCACTCGATATAGGCGTCGCGCGCATCGTCGGCGCCGCCGGTTGCCGCCTTGAACGCCGCGGTGACCCGGATCCAGTCGTCGTAATCCAGCTCGGCGCAGGGGATAGCGTGCAACGCCCTGATCGCGCTCTCGGTGCTCGCCGCCAGATGCGCCGGGTCGCCGATCGGCCGCCGGCCGCCCAGAGCGGGCGCAGGCCCACCAATACTGCGCGAGGCGACCGTGCCGCCAACGAACACGATCAACGCCTCGACTTCGGCGAAGAACTCGCCAATACGGATTTCGTCGACCGCCACGAGGTTGTCACCGCCCCAGGCGATGAGGTCCCGGCCGTCGCGGTATTCGTAACGAGTGCCCGAAGGGTGCACCCCCTCGATCATCATGTGACCACGGGCACCCAAGAGTTCGAGCTTGTGCGCCGGGGGTGCGCCGGGATCCTCGTCGTCCAAGCGCCAGGCGACCGTGTGCCGGGCGATGGGTTCAGCACCCTCCACAAGCCGATAAACCAGCAGGCAGCGCGCTGAACCCGGCCGGCCGCGCACCGGGGCCCGGCCAAGGAACCGTTCCGCGGCAGCACAGATGAGGTCGGCGAGCGCGGTATGCTCGGTGTCGAGGTCGACCCCGACAAAAACTTCACCGGTACGCAGAGCCACGTTCTCGGTCGGCCAAGCGTCCCACCCGGCAAGGCTCCCCGCGCTTGTCATCTTGTCCTGGAATATCCCTGGGATCCCGATCCATGCCTCGTCGATCCACAGGCCAGGCACCTTGCCGCACTTCGCGGGATCGATCTTGCTCTTCGGCGCCAGCGTCGCGCCCGGTGGGATCGCCGGCCGTATATAGGGTTGGTACGGCGTGCCGATGTATTTGCTAAAGACGTTGCTCATGACGAAATCCTCCGCCGATCGCGCGATGCGGGCGTCGCCGCAACCGGCTCGTTGCCTTGGGCGGTCAGCCGACCAGCCTCACTGCCGCTGAAGCGCTAGGCTCCAGCGGCGCGTTCGTCGGGAAATCCGCTTGGGATAGCGAGCGGGCGACCACGCAATGAGCGGCGGCCCGTGATCATCGTCGCGGCGGGTTCGGCGGCGGCCTGGCGCTCCATGCGTAGGCGCCATTCCGCATCCGCTTCAGCCGTGATGATGGTGCGGCGGCCAATCTTCAGCGTGGCAGGCATCTCGCCGCGCTGCAGATGGTTGTAAAAGGTCGCCGGGCAAATCCCGCGGTACCGGCACCACTCGGCTATCGAGAACGCGCCGCGGTGAGGGAGCTGTTGATCGTGACCGAGCGTTATGCCCGGATCGGTATCCGAAAGTGCTGTATTAGCCATCGTCGGCTCCTATGTTTCATGTTCCCGCTCTGCGGTTACGTGCGCATCAACTGGACCACCGTGCCGGAGTTGGCCGGTTGGCGAGAGCACCTGCTCACTCGTGCTCTACTCGCGACGCCTGCCGGGCGCCGAGGCCCTGATGTCGGGGGGCCTTTAGTTCACTTGGGGAGTACTGCGATCACTCGCAAGGGCATATTACTCCCCATTTTTTTTGCGCTCCAGGTAATCGTTTTTTGCTCGGCGGAGCGTTATTTCAAGCCGCGGGAGCGGCCAGTGCCATGGCCTTTCTGGCGGATGCCTCCTTGCAACAGTACCGCGCCCAATCCTCCATCAGTTCCCGCCGCTTTTCGAACAGGTCGCCGCGTCGATAGGCGGCCTCGACCTTGTCGCTGACCGTGTGGGCGAGCGCCATTTCGGCGACTTCGTGTGCCACATTGGTCTGTTCTGCAGCCCAGTCCCGGAAGGTCGAGCGAAAGCCGTGGGCCGTCAGGTCGCCGCGGCCCATGCGTTCGAGTACCTTGAGCATCGCCATATTCGAGAGCGGCTGCCGCAGCTTCTGCCCCGGAAACACAAACTCACCGATTCGCAGCTTCTTCAATTTCCCAATGATCGTAGCGGCCGAGGCCGATACGGGTACGCGGTGCTCCTTGCCAGCTTTCATCCGCGTCGCGGGAATCGTCCACAACCTGTCGTCAAGGTCGAACTCGTCCCACCGGGCGCCGATCACCTCGCCGGTCCGCGCGGCGGTCAAGATCAGGAACTCCAGCGCCCGCGCGGCAATTCCTTCCTGACCACGTAGTCCCGTGATGAACGCCGGGACATCGCGATAGGGCAGAGCCGCGTGATGCTCAACCTTACGGACCTTGCCGCGGGCCGGCAGCAGCTTGTCGAGATGACCGCGCCAGCGTGCCGGGTTCTCGCCGGTCCGGTAGCCGCGCACCGTCGCCCAATCAAGTACCGCCTCCACGCGCCCGCGCAGCCTGCTCGCCGTTTCCGCCTTGTCGTGCCAGATCGGCTCCAGCACCTTCATGACAAGACCGACATCCACCGCTTGGACGGGGAGATCGCCGAACACCGGGCTCGCATAGGTCCGGAGCGTGTTGCGCCACTGGTCCTGATGTTTGGCGTTATGCCATGCTGTCTTGTGAGCATCGATATACGCCGCCGCACACGCATCGAAGGTCACCGACCTGGCGGCCTCGAGCCTCACCGCATCACGCTTAACCTTCCGCGCCTCAATCGGATCGACACCGTCCAGCCGCAGCTTGCGCGCTTCTATGGCCCGCGTCCGTGCCTCTCCGAGCGAAATCAGCGACGTGGGCCCCAAACCCATCTCGCGCGCCCGGCCGTCGAGCATATATTTATAGATCCACGATTTTGTGCCGCCGGCTGACACCTGCACGTAGAGGCCGCCACCGTCGTGATACAAGCCGGGCTGTGAGAGATTTCGGACTTGAACCGCTGACAGCCGGTTCGACGGACGAGCCATTTTGCCCTATAACCTACCCACAAATAATCGGTCGATGGTGATACACGTGAGTACACTTGTCTAGAGAGATGTATAAAAATTAAGCCAATAATACCGTAAGTTAGAAGCCCTAGATGGATGCAGATAGAGCTGCTTAGAGTATACCTAAACGGACATCCCCTCCGCCACCTCATACCGGCAATAACGGCCAATATCGGCTTGACCTCGGTCGCGCCGACTTCGAGAAGACGGCTTTATCCGGCCGACCCCCTATAGGTCCCGAGAAGCCTGTCCCAAAAGAAATCGATCACGGCAAAATTGCAGTTCGCGTGGCGGTGGTGCATAAAGTGCAGCTCTTGCTTGCGCCGAAACCATGCATATCGCCGAAAGCGCGACTCCTCTATGTGGTATTCTTTATCGAGAAAGACGTGCGCGTAGAACGAGGCCATACACGCAATCGCGAGCGCTACGAAGAGATACAACGGCAATACGAAAAATACACACGCTCCGACTAGGCACACTGGAATAAAGAAGAATGGTGTATTGTTTCCTTCGTCTCCACGATAAGTCTCCGAGACGAGATGATCTCCACAGTAGTAGCTGTGATGAAAATTGAGATGGTTGCGGAAGAACTTCCTACCAATTGGCTGGTGACCGAGTGCGCGATGCATCAGCGTTTGTGCGAATGACATGAAGTAGTGCGTGGCAAGGGCGGTGGTGAGAAACAGCAGAAGCTCCGGGAGGATCCGAAATATGGTCTGGAGCATAGTTTCCCCCGACTCAGCAAACAAATTTATCACGTATAGGTCGCCCGGGCATGAGGGATCCGATCACACTTCCGGTGCGGGAATAACTAGCTCCTCGATCTCGCTCCGCGCGTTCGGTGCGGGCCACCTCTCGACAGTGGCTTGATCGGTCGGCGGTGATGCTGCCGCCGAATTGCCGTCGCGTGCCGCGTTGCCGACGCGAAAATAGTGTTCCGCGTGTTGATAGTAACCTTCCGCGGCAACTCGATCGTCGGTTCTCGCCGCTTCTCGCGCCAGAGTGAGATAGCGCTCGTATATCTGGGGGGCAGTACCTCGAATGCGGTCGCCGGGGCCGTGGCTGTTGGAAGCTCGAGAGTGTTGGGACGTTCCCGAATTCGGTTGGGACGGCCGGTTGCGGTGGAACTGTTTCCCGGGCCGCTGATCTGGTCCTGATCTCATGACATGCGTAAAATTGGTTGATTGGGCTGACCCTTCCGACTTCGTGGGAGCGCCGTGACGATCTCGCGAGCAGTCACCTCCTTATCTGCGGCTTCCTTGGTTAGACGCAACGCGCGCAGCCGCGCGGTTTTCTCCGCCTCGGCTTGCTTCTCATCCTCGCCGGGCAGCCTAACTTTCACATGTACATGTTTCATCATCTCGGACGGTCCTTTGGCTTGGCAACGGCGGCATCGTTCACCGCGCGCGGTGGTATTTGGCGCCAGCGATAAAGACGCTGATCGGGCGAGTGCGCATTTGCGCTGTTCACTCGTACGGCGGAACCTCCGGGGAACCCCGCAACGGCCCGAGGTATATATATAGGCCTTCCCGATCGGATTTGCGCGGACTGCCAATGGGCATGCATTTTCGAGCGGACCGATCATGCCTGCCGCGCCACCTCTGTGCCTTGGTGATGGCCGCGGCATCGAGGGCGTGGGCTATGAGGTAGAAAGCCCCGGCACGACGGGTAAGCGACCACGCCCATTCGGGGGGACCGGCGTCGCCGCGCTGTTTGCTGCCTTGTGCTCGTTCAACTCATTGAGAGTCACTTGGAGCGTCAGTTTCTGAATTCTCAGCGTTCTTTGATAGTCTTTAAGTGGTCTAAAATTATGTGGCAGGTTTAGGTTTTCATCAGCATAAAATTCACGATGTTCACTAAGGTATTCAGTAATCGAATCCGCCAAGGTTCTGAAAGCAGTCTTTATCGCTTCGCTGTATGCTGCATAAGATGCCTTTTTTACGATTTCGTTCTCGTCCTCGGGAGCAAACATCAATGCGGTTCCTTTTTCGTGGACTCGTAAACTGATCGTCCAGCGCTGTCGCAAAGGTAGAAGTTCGTCAAAATCTGCTCAGATGCGTGAGTGCGATACAAATCCTCGGCCTCGACTTTGGCGGCGGCATCGTCAGAAGCGTATATGTCGCGTCGCCGCCACAGCAACGGCGCTGGATGGCCCGGCTTACGGCCCGGTTTAAAAATGTCCATCCGATATTTTGCCATGCGGACACTGCCCTCTGCTTCTCGATAGGTATATGGGGGCGACGTGGACGTACCGCGCACTTTCAGTCGAAATTTTCGGATTCCCGCCGGCTCGCTGGACGACCTTGGCGCGGCCTTTCAGCGCGCGTCTTAATCAACGTCCTCCACTCCATCGATCGCAGCAGAATTGTGCCAAGGGTAGCGACACCATCCCAAGCGTGTTCTGCTGCGTAATGCCCGCAAGGATGCCATGGCGTCTAGATCAGCTATCGAAGCCAAAAGTATCGGCAAGATTATCACCCAACCATGCCGCAAGTACGGCGCCAATTAACTGAGTTATTTGAAATAATACTCCTCGTTCGTTCAATCTCTCTTCAAATACAATGATTAATGTCATTTTGCAATAGTAACTGAAATCATATTTTTTATGGAAAACATACAATGCCTATCCGCGGTTTTATTTTTTACCTGAGTAGTTTCCGGCCCTGCAACCACTCCACCTCGCCATGCTTATCTCTCAAATCGGGTCAAGTGACCGGTGGAGACGACGATGCCTTGGTACGTCAATGCGGTTCTTGCGGTGCTGGTGATAGGTGCCTTGTGGGTGGCCGTCAGTGGGCGCAGCCTACGACCCTGATTTGGGTCTCCACGTGAGACATAAGAACGGATCCAGTTTAATCGACCGGCGCCACCCCATTGCTGATGCCCGTTCTGGGCAACTCCGGCAGAGGAAGAACCGGCGTAAGCGCCGACGCCCGCTCCAGTCGCTACGCCGGTGGGACGCCGCAAGAAGGCGTAGATTCCGAACCTGCCCGCGCCCGGTAATTGCGGATATGCAGATATCAGCCCTGAGTCACTTCCCCCGAACTCAAACTCGGGCTTACAGCCGGGCGGCAGCCGGCTCCTCCTGGCAGTTTCCGCCCGGTCTCCTTTCATCCCATATGCTTATTGCAGAGCAGGGAGCAGAACATGAGACGCGGCTTGTACCGAATTATCGGCGTTGGCGCCTTTCCCAACGATGTTAGGGTTGATGACGATGGCATCAGCCTGCCAGTGGAGGAATCGTTGTATCGCGCTCGCGGGTATAAGCCGCTCGTTGACGATCTCCCGTGGGAAAAGGATTACTTTTTCCAACAGGCATCCGCGAAATCGTCGGCTCCCTGTTAGCCATGCCTGAGGGACACCAAAGTCAGACCAATCCCCGATGCTCGTAAAGATTACGAACGCTCGGTTCGGCGGCATCAGGCTGGCCGCCACGGCTGATGAGACGGGCTTGGCCGAGGGTGCCTCATTTCGCTTAGTCATAATGACGCTGCCGTTCCACCACGCTCACCTTCACGACAAATCCGGCGTGCCCTATGTCACGGGGTACAGCGCGGACGGAAAGCGCAAGACAACGGCCCGCTTGGCGGAAGTGATCGCACTCTAGGCGGCCGCTGGCCGCTAAAACCGCCTTCCTGCGCTGTAGCGCTCCGCAGGCGATTTCTGGTGGGCTCGCGGCTATCCAGCCACAGGTAGATTCCGACCCTGCTCACATCCGGTAAACGCGGGTATGCAGATGTCAGCCTTGAGCACTGTCCCAGAACCCCAAGCTCGATCCTCGTTAGCGATTATCCATCGCCACAACGGCAGGAGACCGCAATGTCGCTCAAAAACGCCGCTCTGACGGCGGCCGCTTTCGCTCTGTGCGCCGGGGTCAATCCCGCGCCGGCCGCGGCGCAGACCGCGAACTGCGCCGACATGTATAATCGCGTGATGCAGATGTATCAGACGGCGCCGCAATCTCCTGAGTACGCCCAGATGGCGGGAGCCTATAGCGCGAGCTGTGTTGGTGCGTCTGCTGGCCCGATCTATCCTTCGGTCGCCGGCCCTGGTTATGCTGGGCCCACCTACGGATATGCCCCGGGCTACGGCGGCCCAGGCTACGTTTACGGGCCACCGGTCGGTGTCGGGATCGGATTTGGCGTCGGTGGCGGCGGCTGGCGTCGCTGATTCGGGCCGATAAGGCGCCCACCGCCGGCGCAGCGCAAGTCACTGGATAGCAGGACGCCTCTCGCCGCTACTCCCTTCGGCGCGAACCGCCTTAATTCTAGCAGACCGACCGCCGCCAACTCCCGCCTAAGTAGATTCCGTCTCTGCCGCCGGTTTTCACGGAACCTTAGGCTGCGCCGAGCAGCGGGAGGTGTCATCATCGTGGCAACGACCTGGAAAACAATCGCGGTGCGCGTCGAACGTCCGCCCGAGATCCCGTTAGGGGAATTTTTGGCGGACATGCGGTCATGGCTAGACCATCGCTGCATCTTGCTGGCGGATTTCAAAGCCGTACCAAGTAAGAGCGGCGTGTTTGACGCCTTATTCGATAACCCGCGAGACGCTCTCTTTTTCGGACGGCGGTTCGCCGCTCAACTACCTAGTAGTGTTCCTGTGCGTGCAGCCGTGCGCCGGTCGGTCATCGCAACCACGTCCTCCATAGCCAGAAGGTGGGTTTCGATGCCCACGACGATCTCGGCCGTCATGCGCAGCGTGTTGTGGATACGGACGAAGTTGTACCAGAGGGCATAAAGGCCCGCCATGCGCGTCCAAGCATGGCAAACAGAGTACCTGCGGCTCGATCCCTCCCGCTCGGCAGTCCTAACACCTCCTCACTGGAGCGCGATGCGTGTCCTCGGCCGCCTCGGGGCTCGGGCCAGCACGAGGACCTTGGACAAAGGCCCACACTGCAGCCCCCTTGATCAGGATCCGGCAGCAGAATGATTTAAGTTTGGTGAAACTCGGCGGCGTGATTTCAAGATGTCAGGTCGCAGGTACGGCCTTGGCAAAGGTCGCGGTTGCGATCTTGATGATCAGATAGCCGCGATGTTCCAACTGGTCCTTCATCGCCACGGCTTTCGCCTGGTCCCCGACGACGGTCATGCCGGCTTCGTCGGGCCGTCGCGGGTGCCGGTACAAAATGGTCAAACTCACCGGAAACCCTTCCCGCGCCTGCGAAGCTCGAATTTACCAGAGTGATCGATCGCAACAAGGTTCG
>Ga0302325_10023963_pt1 | contig 12708 bp, 9 predicted proteins | sample Palsa_T0_2_FD_201948 | JGI IMG/M metagenome (GOLD analysis project Ga0302325, IMG submission 201948) | Peat permafrost microbial communities from Stordalen Mire near Abisko, Sweden - Palsa_T0_2 | ecosystem: Environmental > Terrestrial > Soil > Palsa > Peat permafrost | place: Sweden: Abisko... | reverse complement strand
GGCTTCTCACATAGCCGATCGGCAGCATTGACGACATAACGGGTCGATTCTCCGTTCCTTCATTCTTCTGGGCCGGCTGCAAGTTGCCGGGAAGCGGCACATTTGCTCACCTTAGCACCAGTCGTGTCTGGCTGCGAGGGCGTCCATTTTCAAGGCGGTGGGCAAGGCCGGGAAACTCGTTAGCTAACGTCGCTAACGTTCGTAGCGTTGTTAACGAGCCCATTAACCGTCTAAACTGGATTAAGTCTATGCAGCACACACGTTATTCATTCCGGTTGCTGTTCGTTATCGCACTTTCGGCTCTTCCGCTTGGCGCCGCGCCGCCGCCCAAGCCGACTCCCTGGTACTTGGAGCCCGTCAAGCGGCCCGAGGTTCCTGCCATCGCCGGTCAATCCGTGAACCCAATCGACGCCTTCATCGCCGCCAAGCTGAAGGATCAGGGCCTGAAGGCGGCGGGCCCGGCGGCCAAGACTACATTGCTGCGCCGGGTCTATCTCGATCTGATCGGGATTCCCCCTACGCCCGCTGATCTCGAGGCTTTCCTGGCGGACACCACGCCCGGCGCCTATGAAAAGGTTGTGGACCGGCTGCTGGCGGACAAGCAGCATGGGGTGCGGTATGCGCGGCGTTGGCTGGATGTTCTCCGCTATGCCGATGTGGACGACACCATGGCCGCGGCCTCGGGAATAAACTACTGGCGCGACTGGGTGATCACGGCACTGAACGAGGATCTTCCTTATGATAAATTCGTCCGCGCGCAATTAACCGGTTACCGCGACGGCGAGTACACCACGATTAACGAAAACGGCAATCGGCGGCGCGCTCTTCCACGCCCCTTCGATCTGTTCGCCCTGGGCTTCATCGCGCGCGGACAGGTGACGCGCGACGGCAAGGACACGAAGGAACTCCAGACGGCTGCTGTGGAGACCGTATCGACGGCGTTCATGGGGCTCACCGTGGGCTGCGCAAAGTGCCACGATCATAAGTTCGATCCGATCTCGCGCAACGATTATTATGCGATGAAGGCTCTGTTCGATCCGCTGGTTGTCAAGCGGGTGCGGCTGGCGTCCGAGGAGGACACCATCAAATATGACGGCGCCTATAGCGATTACGAGAAGAAGAAGGCGGCGGCCGAAAAACAGGTGGAAGACCTGATCGCGCCCTACAAGGCGAAACTGTTCGAACATTTGATGCAGATGCTGACGCCGGATGTCCAGGCGGTCTTCCGCAAGCAGGAAAAGCAGCGCACGGCAGCCGAAGAAAAGATCGCGGACGACTACCACGTAGTGTTCAAAGTGATGAGCTCCGGTCTCAAGGAGTACATGCCCGCGGACCTCCTTAAGCAGTACACTACCTTGCAAAAGGCCTCCGATGCGATTCGCGCCCCTGCGCCGCTGCCGGAGTTTTGGGCCGTGGAAGAGGACACCGAACGCGCCAAAGAACCCAGTTACATTCTGACCAATGGCGAGCCGGATCAACCCGAAAAGGATAAGCCTGTGGAGCCGGGCTTCCCGTTCGAGCCGAAGGGAACTGAGTTCCGCGACGGTCGCCGCGAGACGTTTGCCGAGTGGCTGGTGGCGCCTGAAAACCCGCTGTTCGCGCGCGTGGCTGTGAACCGGTTATGGGGGTGGCACTTCGGTAAGGGTTTGCAGCCGAATCCTAGCGATTTCGGTCTATTGGGCGGGCGGCCATCGCATCCTGAATTGCTCGACTGGCTGGCGTCGGAGTTCGTGGCGAAGGGCTTCAGCATGAAGGCAATCAACAAACTGATTGTCATGTCCGATACATACCGGATGTCATCGGCCGCCGACCCCACGGTAACTGCGCAGAATCGCGCAATCGATCCTGCGGACAAGATGCTGTGGCAATTCCCGCTGCTCCGATTGGACGCCGAGACCATCTGGGATTCGATTTTCTCAGCCGCGCAGAGTCTCGATCCGAAGGTCGGCGGCAAGTCGTTCCAGGTTGCGGGCGAAGAGGGCGGCAGGGGGCGCGGGGCGCAAGGGCCGGACGCTGGAGCGAAATCGAGTGACATGCAACGCCGTGGAATCTATATCCAGCGCGGCTACCATCAGAGCATGGATGTGATGCCGAACTTCCTCCTGGCATTTGACGCAGATGACGGACGAGCGCCCTGTCCTGAGCGGACGCGGACAGTAACCGCCCCGCAGAGTCTGTTTCTGATGAATGACAAGCTGGTGACCGACGCTTCGGCGCGATTTGCTGAGCGACTGCGGAAAGAGACCAATAGCGACATCCCGCAAGCTATCGATCTGGGCTACCGGATCGCTCTTGCCAGGCCGCCTTCTGCGAAGGAGAAAGATGCGGCCCTTACCTATGTCAATGCTGACCCTTCGCAACTGAAGGGCTTTACCTGGCTGTTATTTAATCTGGACGAATTTTCCTATGCACGCTGAATATCCATGTGGTCGAATTTCCCGGCGGAACGCGCTATACCGATTCGGTTTACTTGGGTCGGCGATCGGCTCAATCTGGGCCCAGGACAGTAAGGTAGCTCCAGGCGCTGCGGACCCACAGAAACCTCCGCAGAAGGCTAAGTCGGTCATCCTTCTGTTCATGTGCGGAGGCGTCAGTCACATTGACACCTTCGATCCGAAGGACAACAAATTTGCCGGGAAGATCATGGACGCAATCGGGTTCGGCGACAATCTCGCCCCACGCAAACGTCCCGTGATTCCGTGCCGTAGAACGTTCAAGAACTATGGGGAATCCGGCATCCCGGTGTCCGATTGGTATCCGAATGTGGGTGGAGTGATCGACGATATTGCGGTCGTACGATCCTTCTGGTCGCACGAGACGAATCACTTCCCGGCGGTGATCGAGACCACTACCGCGCATCGGGGCCGTCAATTCGATTGGCCGACCATGGGCAGTTGGATCTCTTACGCGCTTGGTTCGGCGAATCAGAATCTGCCGGTTTTCGTGAACATGGGGCGGCCCTCCTCCGCGGTTCAGTTGAGCGGTGGCTTTATGGGCGCCACCTTCGCCGCGACGCCGTTTCAAACCGGCGAGACCCCGATTCGCGATCTGAACCCGCCTGCGGATCTCAGCGTTGCCGAGCGCAACCGGCAGATGGAAGCGTTAGCCAAGATGAATCAGGAGTTCCGCGAAGAGTACGCTCTGAATAGCGACATTTCGGCGAGACTGAAGGCTTATGAGTTAGCCGCCCGCATGCAGCTATCCGCGCCGCCGCTGGTCGATTTCGCGAATGAGCCGAAGAGCGTATTGGATCTCTACGGCATCGGCGAAAAAGAAACCACTGACTTCGGCCGCCAGTTACTGCTGGCCCGCCGGATGGTGGAGAAAGGCGTCCGCTTCATTCAGATTTGTCACGCCGGCGGCGGCAACGGATCCTGGGATGCGCACGTAGATATGGCGACGCATGAGCCGCTCTGCCGCGCGACGGATAAGCCCATCGCCGGGTTGATTAAGGACCTGAAGTCGCGGGGAATGCTGGACAGCACTCTCATTGTTTGGACTACGGAGTTCGGCCGGACGCCCTGGTCGCAGCACGACGATAAGGGCCGGGATCATAATGCGATGGGGTATACATCATGGTTCGCGGGCGGCGGCATCAAGGGCGGGACGGTACATGGCGCCACCGATGAGGTTGGCTATAAGGCTGTCGAGAACCGGCATTACTGCAGCGACATTCATGCAACAATCGTGAACCAGATGGGCCTCGACTACAAGAAAATGGACTTCCAGTACAATGGCCGCACGTTCCACTTGATCGAAGAAGGCGACGGACCGATCCGGCAGATTATTGCTTAGTACACTGATTCCGCTTCCTTACGGTCGCGGCTCCGAGCAGAGCCGGTAATTCTGCAAAGGCACGATGTGAATCGAAGAGCTTTTATCGCGGCAACCGCTGCTTCTCTTGCACGCCTGCGGGCCGGTGACTCGCAATGGGGAGGTCCGGTGCTTGACATCCACCTTCACCCGCGGTCCGGTGACTCGACTGAGACGCAGCATCTGGAGGGGACCGGCTGCACACAAGCGGTTCTTTTGCCTAACCGCAACAGTGAAGATCATTGCAAAGAAGTGATGGCCCGCGAGCCTGGGCGTTACATCCGCTTTACGAATACCACTCCGGAGTCCGCCGACTCGATCGAGCATCTGCGCGCCGGAGTTAAAGACGGGGCCGTGGGAATTGGCGAGCTGAAATTTTCTGGGTCTCTGGACGCACCGGAAGTGCTTCGCATTTACGACCTCGCTGCGGAGCTTGGTGTTCCCGTGCTGATTCACTTTCAGGAGAATGCCTCTTTCGCGGGCTTTGAGCGGCTTCCGGCGATTGTAAAGCGGTATCCGCGGACTCGCTTCATCGGACACGCGAATTCCTGGTGGGCAAATATCAGTAGCGCGAACGACGATAAGTCGGGCTATCCCAGCGGGCACATTCAGCCGGGTGGCCTGACGGACCGGCTGTTGGCCGATTACCCTAATGTGTACGGGGATCTCTCGGCGAACTCCGGGCGGAACGCGCTGGCTCGCGATCCGGAGTTCGCGGCCGCGTTTCTGGAGCGTCACAAGACGAAGCTGATGTTCGGCAGCGATTGCGGGTGCCGGGATGGCCATGGCGCCGGGCAATCGCAAGGCGGCGCTTTGAAGGGGAAGTGCACGGCGCAGGAGACACTCGCGTTATTGAAGACGCTCGCATCGCCGCCGCTTTTCCGGAGAATCGTCTATGAAAATGGAGCGCGATATTACGGACTTACTAATTCCGGCAATTAGCTTTAGCGCCGCGCGCCAGACTTACCAGACTTATCTAGGGAGCGAATCAGTAACATGGATACCGGCCGAAACGCCAGCTTGCTAAATACGTCCCGGGTTTCCCGGAGACAACTGATGCTCGCCGCTGGAGCCGGTTTTGCCGGAGTGAGATCTTTGTCTGCCGATGACACTGTGCTGACCGCGCGGCAAGTCGTCGAGCGTATCCAGAAAAATGTCGGCATACCCTGGCGCGAGCAGACTGTCGACAACTTCAAGGATGGCAGTAACCCGGACAAGCCACTTACCGGCATTGCTACCACCATGGTGGCGACGTTTGAGCTATTACACCGGGCGGCCGCGGCTAAAAGAAATATGATCATCGTCCACGAGCCGACGTATTACAGCAATCTCGATGATCCCAAGGATGTATCAACCGACCCGATGTTCCGCCTCAAGCGCGATTTTGTCGCCGCCAACAACCTGTCCGTGTTCCGCTTTCACGACCATTGGCACGGCCGCAAACCGGACGGCATCATCGACGGTATGGCCGTGGGTTTGGGCTGGAAGAAATACCAGAATCCCGACAACGCGCGCTTGTTCGTACTTCCGGAGACCACGCTTAATACGCTTGCGATCCAGATTCGGGATCAACTGAAAATTCGCGCCATTCGCGTGGTGGGCGACCCGCAGGTGAGAGTGAGCCGCGCGGCATTTAATCCGGGATCTACCGGGTTGAATCAAGTGATGCGCTATTTCTCAGGCGACGACGTTGACGTGTTCGTGTGCGGCGAGCCGCGTGAGTGGGACGCGGTCGAGTACGCCCGTGATTCGATTGCGGCGGGGAAGAAGAAGGGCCTGATTGTACTCGGCCATGACATGTCGGAAGAGGCCGGGATGGCAGAATGTGCCCGATGGCTGAAGGGTTTCATTCCAGAGGTCCCGGTTGAATTCATGCCTTCGGGCGAGGCTTTCTGGTCGCCCACAGGCGCATAGAGCTTTGGAGTGGTAACTTACGCGCGGTGAAGCGCCGCCGCCCAACCTGGCACTGCGGCGCGGGTTTTCAATTGAGCCATTGAGCTGGGCTATTTAATCGTGAAGTTAGGAGCCGAACCGCCGCGATGAGCCGAGTGACAGCCGCCGCATGTGCTTTGGATCTTTTGCAAATTGGCGGCTTTTTCTCCGGAGCCCGCCGCGATCGCCTTGGCCGCGTCGCGCGCCGTTTCCGCAAATTTTACGGCATCGTCGGCGTTCCGCGCCTTCCAGAACACTGCCACCTTGTCGAAAGTGTCGGCAAGTTTGGTGGCGTCGCCAGCCGCGGCAGCATTATCCGCGGCGTTGCGAATAGCTCCCACTGTTGGCGGTACGGACTTCATCCAGGTTTGATATTGCGCGTCGTCCTGTGCCACTCCAACGACGCCCAATGCCGCAAGCATGGCGATCAGTATGCAGGTTTTGTGCATTGCCCGATTATATATCAACTCTTGCGTTGACAAGGTCCGTTTTCTACTGCTATGTACGGCTTATCACCCTTGCGGTTCCCGCACGCCGCCTCACTAAAATCCGGTATTTCGTAATCCATTCCCGCGCGTCGGCGCTATCTTTCCAAAAATCGGGTCACAGGCTGTATCTCCATGAAAACAATAATCAAATTCCGAATGCCCTTTTTTCCTTCCTGTATAATGGGTTTAGGGCTCTCGCTTCACCCGAATATCCCGCTTGCGGCGACACTCCCGCAGGCTCCCATATACCCTTTGCGCCGGACTCTTGCGCCCGCGGCTCGTCTACACCTTGCCGTTTGCCGCGCCTCGGATCTTTGACAACTGAATAAACGAAATCAGCCGACGGTCGGCGGGTGAATCCCTGGAATGGACGGTCCCATCCCTCGGGCGCGCTTTTGGCCCCAAAAAGCCGGCGTTCCAAACGAACCTAATCCCACAATCGGACAGTCGCCCGCGACCACAGAAGTAACCGCAGAGCTCGCGCCCGGTAACCCAGATTGTCTACCTCACACACTCGTGCTGTGACCACGTAAGATTACCGGCCGCTCTCAGCTCGGCTCCGATCGGAGCCGCGACGGTCAGAAGCGAGCGTGAGCCGAAAGCCGCCCCCCAGATCGGTTAAGCCCCCCGTCGCGTGCCATTGCGCGCTCCAACAGCAGCCGATCCCCCAGCCCCGTGTTACACTGACGAATCTTCCCTGTCGAAGAGCGGGCTCTCCCATGGCCAATCCTGCATTCGACCTATCGCCCAAAGACCGATCCAGTTTCGAGAACTATTGGCTCGATGGCGCCTACGATGAAATGTTCGAGGCGGCAAACGTGCCGCGCGCTCATTACCGCGCGCTGCACCGCACGCTGCTCGATCTTCCTCTGGCTGAAATGCGCCGGCGCAAACAGGCGGCCGACATCTCATTTCTGCACCAGGGCATCACTTTCACCGTCTACGGCCGCGAAGAAGGCACCGAGCGTATTTTCCCGCACGACCTGCTGCCCCGTATTGTCACCAGCCAGGAGTGGGCCACCATTGAGCGCGGCCTTGAGCAGCGCATCACGGCCCTGAATCTCTTCCTGCGCGATATCTACAATGAGGGCCGCTGCCTGGCCGCCGGAATTGTGCCGCGCGAAATTGTCTATTCGTGCAAGCATTTCCGGCGGCAGATGCGGGAATTCCACATTCCCCGCGGCATCTACATCGCCGTGACCGGAACCGATCTGGTGCGCCTGCCCGACGGCCGCTATGTGGTGCTTGAGGACAACCTGCGCGTCCCCAGCGGCGTTTCCTACATGCTCACCTCGCGCCAGGTGATGAAGCGCATTTTCCCGGAGCTGTTCCGGCTCGCCGGCGTCCGCGGCATCGATCACTATAGCGAGGCTCTGCTGGCAACGTTGCGCTCGCTCGCCCCGGATGGCCGGCCCGACCCGAACATCGTGCTGCTGACGCCGGGCGTCTACAACTCGGCCTATTTCGAGCACGCGTTTCTGGCGCGGCAAATGGGCATCGAGCTGGTGGAAGGGCGCGATCTGGCGGTTCACGAGAACATGGTCTACATGCGGACCACCGCCGGCCTGCGGCGCGTCGATGTGATTTACCGGCGCGTGGACGACGACTTCATCGATCCCCTGGCCTTCCGTCCGGATTCGACTCTTGGCGCGCCGGGGCTGTTCAACGCCTACCGCTCCGGCAACGTCGCGCTGGCCAACGCCCTGGGCACCGGCGTGGCCGACGATAAGGCGCTATACGCTTATGTCCCCGCCGTCATCCGTTACTTTCTGGGTGAAGAGCCGATATTGGACAATGTCGAGACCTTCCTGTGCAGCGACCCGGCGCAACGGCAACACGTGCTCCAGCACCTCCATGAATTCGTCGTCAAAGCTGTGGGAGAATCAGGCGGGTACGGGATGCTGGTCGGCCCCTACAGCACGGCTGCGGAGCGTGAAGAGTTCCGCGCCCGCATTGAGGCCGACCCGCGCAACTACATCGCCCAGCCTACTCTGCAGATTTCGCGCGCGCCCTGCTTCTTCGACGGCAGCGTAGAGCCGCGCCACGTCGATCTGCGGCCGTATATTCTCTATGGCGATAAGATCACCATCGTGCCCGGCGGACTGACGCGCGTGGCGTTACGCAAGGGATCGCTGGTGGTGAATTCCTCCCAGGGCGGAGGCAGCAAAGATACCTGGGTGCTACATGAAGGAGGCGGGGCGGATGCTGTCGCGGGTGGCTGACAACCTGTATTGGATGAGCCGGTATCTGGAACGGGCCGAACACACGGCGCGCGTGATGGGCGTGCAGTGGAACCTGATGCTGGAATATGAGCCGGGTTCGGCGGAGCGGCGATGGAAGCGTGTGACCGCGTCTGTAGGCCGCCGCGAGCCGCTCGAAGGCGACGCTTTCGCGGCTGCGCAGAGCTTTGCGCTGGCGCAGATTGTGGGCGGAATCGCGGAGGCGCGCGAAAACGCACGGCAGGTGCGCGAGCAGATCAGCTCTGAGATGTGGGAAGAGTTGAACATGCTTTTTCACGAATCGAAACGCATGGGGACGCCGGAGCTCTTCAACGTGCAGGGATTTGATCTGGTCTACGCCGTGATCCGCAGCTCGAATCTGTTCCAGGGAATTACCGATTCCACCATGTCGCACGGCGAAGGCTGGCAGTTCATCCAGACGGGCCGTTTCATGGAGCGGGTGCATGCGTCGGCCAAGCTGATCGATCTGCATTTCGCCGAATACTTCGACGCGGCTGAACCGGTAAGCGGCTCCGACCACATGGAATGGCTGGGCCTCTTGCGCAGCTGTACCGCTTTCGAAGCTTATTGCAAAGTGTATACGGCGGATTTGCGCCCCGAGCGCGCTGCCGAATTCCTATTGCTCAATGCCGATTTTCCGCATTCGCTGCGCTTCGGCGCGGAGCGGCTGCTGCGCTCGCTCGAAGCCATCCATCAATCCGCCGGCGCGCGCAAGACGGACCGCGTAAGCAAGTTGGCGGGCCGTCTCACCGCCGCGCTGAGTTACACCCCGCTCGAAGAGATCATGGGCAATCTGCACGAATTCACCACCGGTATCCGCCGCTTGTGCGGGCAGATTCACGGGGGAATTTATCAGGTCTATATCAGCTATCCGCTGGATGCGGCGCTGGAGGGTTGATGTTCTATTCCATACGCCACCTGACCAAGTTTCGATACTCTTCCGCGGTGAGCGAGAGCCTGATGGAGGTGCGGATGAACCCGCGATCCGAGGGTTTGCAGCGCTGTTTGAGCTTCAATTTGAGCGTGACGCCGCGGGCGCGGGTGCAACAGTATCGCGATTACCTGGGCAACGTGATTCACCACTTCGACGTCCCCAGCCCGCACCAGCATTTGACCATCGTTGCCGAGGCCATGGTGGATGTGACGCCGCAGGCCGATTTGCCGGCGCGTCTCGACGCCGACGCGTGGAGCCGCCTCGACGCCGGCACCGCAGCGCGCGATTTTTGGGAAATGCTGACGCCCAGCCAATTCGCGCAGTGGACGGACGCCATGGCCGCATTCGCCACCGAGCTGAAACTGCCGTCGCGCGAGGAAGCGCGCCGCACCGATCTGATGGAGCTGCTGCTGGAGTTGAATGCGGCGGTTTACGGCGCCATCGAGTACGTTCCCAAGAGCACGCGCGTCGATTCGCCGGCCGACGATGCGCTGCGGAATCGCCAGGGAGTCTGCCAGGATTATGCGCACATCGCGATCGCGCTGGTGCGGCAACTGGGCATTCCCTGCCGCTACGTGAGCGGCTACCTGTTCCACCGGGAGGGCGTGAAGACGCGTTCCGCCGAAGGCGCGACGCACGCGTGGGTGGAGGCCTATTTGCCGGATCTCGGATGGACGGGTTTCGACCCCACGAATAACACCATCGCGGGCGAGACGCACGTGCGCACGGCCGTGGGCCGCGACTATGCGGACGTACCGCCGACCCGCGGCGTGTTCAAGGGAAATGCGGAGAGCGAGTTGACGGTGGCGGTGCGCGTGGCGCCGTCGGACAAGGCGCCGCCCCCGGAAGCCGAGATGGCGCCGGAGGATTGGTCGGAAGTAATCCTGACAGAGACGGGGGAAGATGCGGACGGGGCGGTGACGGCGCAGCAGCAACAGCAGCAGTGAGTGGCGATGCGAGGATGCTGAAGCCTGGCGCTGCTCTCGCTGTTGCGAATCCTTAGGGACGCCCACGTCGAAGAGGCCCTGCCGACGCTGGCCGCGGAATCTTCACTTAGCAGAGACTGGCACTCGGCTGAAGAGGATGCCGCGTGGGCCAATTTGTAGCCGGTGACATCGAGACTCGGATTTCGATTTGGGGGCTTGCGCCACGAAGTGCCATCGGCTTTTGTCCGGACACGTAAAAGATGGAAGTAACGCCAGCTAACTAAGACGGCCGCCAACAACTCATTGCGGAGCAGCAAGTCAAGAGTAATAATAGTCATCCGGGCGCATCGGTAAGCTTTGTCTTCCCGGCAACTTACTGTCAAATGAGCAGAGTGCCTCGCGATTCCGCATCAGTCGTGATCGTCGGAGCGGGAATTGTCGGCTCATCCATCGCTTACCATCTGTCGGCGCGAGGCTGCAACGATGTCATTGTCCTCGAGAAGGCTGACGCTGAAGTAACCGGGAGCAGCGGCCGGTCAGCTGCGGGAGTGCGCCATCAGTTCGCGAACGAAGTCAACATCCGGCTGTCCCGGTACAGCATCGAGCGGCTGAGACAGTTTACCGATGAGGTCGGCGGCGAGGCGGGTCTCAAGCAGATCGGGTATCTGTTGCTTGTCTCCGAACCGCGCCGCTGGGAGCAATCGCGGCGCAGCGTTGCACTTCAGAACTCGTTGGGCGTGCCGAGCCGGATGCTTTCGCCAACGGACGTACTCGACTTGATGCCAGACACAAACCTCGACGGACTTTTGGGAGCCACTTACTGCGCCGAGGATGGCCATTGCGACCCGCATGGAATCGCGACCGGCTATCTCTCAGCTGCCCGCCGGCAGGGAGTGGAGCTTAGACGGGCCACACCGGCGACCGGCATCCGCAGAGAAGGGCGCCGGGTCACCGCCGTAAATACTCCAGCGGGGGCGATCGCGTGCGAATGGGCGATCAACGCGGCTGGTCCGTGGGCGGCCAAGGTTGGCGCACTCGCCGGCATTCGAGTGCCGGTCCAGCCCTACCGCCGCTGCATCTATATGACGGAACCGATGCCGTCGGTACCCTCGTTCCCGTTCGTCATCGACACGGCGAGCGGGTTCTATATGCGAAAGGAGGGCGACAAGCTGTTAATCGGCCTTACCAAAGAAAGCGAGCCTCCGGGCGAGAATCTCGCGGTGGATTGGGATTGGCTCGAAACGGTGCTGGAGCGCGGCGCGGAACGGTTTCCGTTTCTCGCTAACGCCGGTATCGTCCGCCGCAACTGTTGGGCCGGCTTGTATGAGAACACGCCCGACCACATGCCGGTTCTGGGCCGCCATCCGGAGTTGCCGAATTACGTCGATGCCTCCGGATTCAGCGGTCACGGAGTGATGCACTCGCCGGCAACGGGAATGCTGATCGCTGAGGAAGTGCTGGATGGCCGCGCGCACACTATCGATATCGACGAGCTTCGAATTACAAGATTCGAATCGGAAATCGCATGTGCTGAAGCGGATGTCTACTAAGCGATCACATGTTGCGCCTGAAGAGCCGAGCGCTCGGAGCGGCTCGGGACAACGCAGGCCATGGGCCCGCGCCACTTGAAATCAGTTTCGCAAGGCCCTTACCGGATCGGTCCGCGTCGCGCGCCACGCAGGCAGGAAACAGGCTGCTAGCCCGGCCATCGTCATCACCACCAGCGCTACCGCGAACGCCAGCGGGTCGCGCGGGCTCACCTTATATAGCAGTGTCCCGAGCAGCCGCGTCAATCCCAGCGCTGCCGCTGCGCCCACCACCAGGCCGCCCGCCGTCAATGCCATGCCATGCGACATCACCAGCCGCAACAGATCGGATGCCCCCGCGCCCAGCGCCATTCGCAGTCCCAGTTCCCGCTTGCTCTGTGACACCGTGTACGACATCACGCCGTACAGACCGATAGCCGCCAGCACCAGGGCCAATCCGCCAAACACGCCGAGCATCGCCACCGCCACGCGCTGCACGGCAGTCGTCCGGTCGACGTTTTCCTGCATCGTGATGATCTCGCCCGGCGCCAGGCTCGGGTCGAGCGCGTGGATCTCGCGGACCAACGCCTTCGCCATCGTCTCCGGGCCCAGCGGGGTACGGATCTGCAGAATGGACCCTGACACGCTCTGGCGGATCGGCACGTAGAAAAACGGCCTGGCCGCCTCCATCAAGTTCCGGTACTTGGACATTTTCGCGACCCCGACCACCCGCAGCCAACCGCCTTTCACCTGAAGGCGCCTGCCCGCCGGATCCTGCCCGCGCCAGTATTGAACCGCCATGGCCTCATTCACTACCGCGACCGGGGGGGCCGTTTCGTTGTCCGCGCG
>Ga0302325_10023961_pt1 | contig 12709 bp, 10 predicted proteins | sample Palsa_T0_2_FD_201948 | JGI IMG/M metagenome (GOLD analysis project Ga0302325, IMG submission 201948) | Peat permafrost microbial communities from Stordalen Mire near Abisko, Sweden - Palsa_T0_2 | ecosystem: Environmental > Terrestrial > Soil > Palsa > Peat permafrost | place: Sweden: Abisko... | reverse complement strand
GGCCGAGGCTCACCGCCAAAAGGAGCGGGCCCGCGCGCGGATCGTGGATGCGGCTGCGCGGCTGATCTACGAGCGGGGCGTGACGGGTGCCACTCTCGGTGACGTCAAGGCGGCGGGTGTGAGCGGGTCGCTGATGTACCACTGCTTTCCCGACAAGGACGAGCTCGTGCAGGCGGTCATCAGCTACCAGGCCGGCGTCTCGATAGACGACGCGATGGCGCTGCTGGTCACCCGGCGCTTAATACGCAGACCAAAGGAGATGGGATGGCGAATAGGTTCCGGATTGGGGTAGTAGGCGGCTCGGTGGCGGGCTGCGCCGTGGCCGTGGAACTGTCGAGAGCGGGCCACGAGGTGAAGGTCTTCGAACGGTCCGCCACGGCACTGGCCAGCCAGGGAGCAGGAATTATCGCGCCAGCCGAGGTATTCCAGGGCATGGTGGCGAGGCGTCTCCTGCCCGAGGACTATGCACGCTGCCCGGTGACGGTCGCCCGGTATGCCTGCCGCGATCATGATCAGCGTGCGGGACGGTGGCTAGGGGATGCCGGCTTCAACCTCACGACGGTGGGCTGGGCCGACCTTTTCCATCACCTCCGCAGTCAGGTCCCCCCGGGCGCTTACCGCAGTGGCGTCACCGTTCACGGGCTGGCGGACGACGATGATGCCGGCGTCGTGACCCTGAAGACCAGTGATGGCATGTCCGGGCCTTTTGACCTGATCGCGTTCGCCGACGGGTACCGCTCCCTCGGCCGAAAGATCGTCGCCCTCGGCGCGGAGTTGCGGTACCGGGGCCTGGTGTTCTGGCGCGGGCTGATATCCGAGGCCGACGCCGGCCTGGACCGCCTGGACGGGGCGGTCACCCGCGTCATCTATCCCGGCGGCCACGGGGCCGCCTACCTCATCCCGCCGGCCCGCGAGGCGGCCGCTCCCCGCGCCCGGACGGCCATGTGGGGCTACTGCCTGCCGGTAACCGCCGAGGACCTCGGCTCGGTGCTGACCGACGCGCAAGGCCTGCGGCATGCCGGCTCGGTGCCCTCCGGCCAGGTCCGCCCGGACGTCGGCGAGGCATTCACCGAACGACTCGCCGGGCTGATCCCCCCGTACTTCCTCGACCTCATCGAACGGACCGCGCGCACCTCGATCCAGGCCATCTACTCAGCACAGGCGCCGGCGTACGCCCGCGGCCGGCTCGCCCTCATCGGAGACGCCGGAACGGTGTTCCCCCCCTACAGCGGCAGCGGCGTCCTGAAGGCCATCGCCAACGCCACCTCCCTGCCCGGCAGCCTCGCCGCCGCCGCCGCGGTCGGCGAGGGACTCTCCGCCTGGAGCAAGGAGCAGGAAAAAACCATCCAGGCCATCGGGCCGGTGGCCGAGCGAAACGAGAAGAACCTCATCTCCGAAATCCCCGACCCCGACTCCCTGAGCCCCGAAGACGCCTATTCCTGGCTTTCCGCCATCCATCCGGGTGCGCATATCACCTTGCCGTAATCTTCCCTGAAGGGTGCCAAGCCGGTGGTTTCATGCCGCCGTCCGCGCGTGTTAGCTCTGGCTCTCGAAGAGGGCGATGGTCGTTTCCAGCGATGGCGGGTCGTCGTCGCCGGGAATCTGGGTTCCGTCCTGCCGTTCGTCGGGGGCGTGGCCGCCGGCGTAGGTCTGCTGAGGGCGTATGCCGCGCCGGGCGATATGGTGGTCCACTGCGGCCCGCAGTTGCTGCGCGCACTCGGTCTGGCCGTCGGCGGCGAGCGCCTGCACGCCGTTGTGCAGTACCAGGAGGATGTTGCTGAGGTCGCCTTCGCGGCGGAACCGCCGCAGGGCATCGCGGAGGACGGGCAGGGCCGGGTCGCCCGACGCCAGCAGGCTCTGCGCCAGCATGACCTCGCTTATCGCCGCGGTCCAGTCCACGCCGCAGGCTAGTGCGTAACGGATGGCCAGGTGGAGTGCCTGCCGGCCGTCGGCGGTGCGGCCGAGCATGAGCAGCGCCGCTCCGCGTGCCATTTCCGCGTTCGCGGCCAGCCAGCCGAGGCCGAGTTCGGTGCCGATCCGGTACGCGTCGGCCGCCGCCGCCAGCGCGGTGGCGGGATCACCGTGGGGCACTTGCAGCAGCGCCTGGTAGAAGCGCGTCTCGGCGTACAGGGCCCGGTCCTCGCGGCCGGCGGCGGCGCTGAGCTCGCGGGCGACGGCGGCCATCGTGTCCCGGGCGTGGCCGCTGTCTCCCGTTACGTACTCGATGCTGGCGTAGGCCACGCGGGCGCGGGCGATGTCGCGGGCGGGTGCGTGCGGGGCCGCGGCCAGGCAGCGCTCGAGCAGCCGGCTGCCCTCAAGCAGGCTGCAGCGGGTCCAGAACCACATGATCAGGCCGGCTGTCCGCAGGGCCGCTTCGGGGCTGGCGGTCAGGTCGTGGGCGATCGCGGCGCCGATGTTGGGCAGCTCGCGGGTGAGCGTCCGGATGGCGTGCGGGGACCGCTCGCCCCGCAGTTCCTGCGCGGCGCGCGCGGCCAGCCGGTGGATGAAGGCCGCGTGGGCGGCGCCGCTCGCTTCTGGTGCCGGGTCGTGGGCGCGGCAGTAGGCCCGGATGATCTCGAGCAGCCGGTAGCGGCCGGGCGCGGTGGTGGTGTCCGCGACCACCATGGAGCGGCTGATGAGCGAGGAGAGCGTCTCGAGCCCGGCTTCCTGCGACAGCACCGCTTCCAGGGGGAAGCCGCCCTCGAACGGCCACAGCCGCAGCAGCATCGACCGGTCGGCGTCCGGCAGCAGGTCGACGCTCCACCCGATGGCGGCCTCGAGCGTCGCGTGCGGCGTCAGCGAGCCCGCGGGGACCTTCCCGAGCACCGCGAGCCGGTCGCCGAGGTGGGCGGCGAGCTCCAGGATGCCCAGGACCGGGGCCCGCGCCGCGGCCAGCTCCAGGGCCAGCGGGATTCCGTCGAGCGCGGCGGCGACGTGCGCCGCCGCGTCGAGTTCCCGCTCGTGCGGCTCCCAGGCTGGCCTGGCCGTGCGGATCCGGTCGATGAGCAGCGCCACGGCGGGCGCGGGCGGCAGCGGGCCCAGGGGCAGCAGCCGTTCGCCGTCGATCCCGAGCGGGACCCGGCTGGTGGCCAGCACGCGCAGGCCGGGGGCCTGGTCGAGCAGGCCGAGCACGAGCGGCGCGACGTGGTCGACGAGGTGCTCGCAGTTGTCGAGCAGCAACAGCCCGCGGCGATAGCGCAGCGCCCTGGCCAACGAGTCCGGCGTGGCGGCGGCGGTCTCGGTCACGCCGGCGGCGGCCGCGACCGCCAGCGGCAGCATCGCAGGGTCGGTGACGTCGGCGAGCCGCACCAGCCAGGGCCCGTCGCCGTCGGTGCGGGCGGCCGCGTGCTCGATCGCCAGCCGGGTCTTCCCGACGCCCGCCGTGCCGGCCACGGTCACCAGGCGGCTCGCATCGACCAGCCCGGCGAGCAAAGCGAGGTCACGGGCCCGCCCGAGGAAGGACGACAGCGGCCGGCGGATCGGCTCCTGACGGGCCAGGTCGCGGGAGGGGCTGGCGCGAGCTGGCAGCAGGTCCGGGTCCTGGCGGAGCACCTGCTGCTCCAGGCGCTGCAGCCCAGGACCGGGATCGACGCCCAGCTGGTCGGCGAGCAGTTCCCTGACCCGGCGCACGGCGGCCAGCGCCTCGGCCTGCCGCCCGGAGCGGTACAAGCCGAGGACGAGCAGCTCCCAGCGCCGCTCCCGGTAAGGCGCGGCCCGCACCAGTCCCTCAAGCTCGGCGACCGCGCTGGCCTCCTGGCCCAGTGCGAGCCGGGCGGTGACACGGTCCTCCTCCGCCGCGTCCCGCAGTTCCCGCAGCTGCGCGCGGGCCGCCGCCACCCCCGGGTCGGCCGGCAGGTCGGCGAACGGGTCGCCGCGCCACAGCCGAAGGGCCGCGTCGAACACGGGCAGCGCCTCGTCGCTCCGGCCGGCGGCAGCCAGGAGCCGGGCGGCGCCGATCTGCTGGGTAAACCGCTCGATGTCGGTGGCGCCAGGCGCGGTGATGAGGCGGTAGCCGGTGGCCGTGCGGCGCAGTGCATCCCGGTCCGTGTCGGATAGCGCGCGGCGCAGCCGGGACACGTATACCTGCATGGCGGTCTGCGAGCTGGCGGGTGGCTGATTTTCCCAGACGGACTCGGTGAGCCGGTCATCGGAGACCGGCTGGCCCTGCGCCGCCACCAGCGCGGTCAGCAGGCGGCGGGGCAGCGGCCCGCCGAGTTCGACGGGCCGGTCACCATCGTGTACCTGGGTAGATCCGAGTACCGCGAAGGTTCGCACCCCTGAATAAAAGCGTCACTTTCGGACTATTGCAAGCAGAATGCAAGTGTTACCGCTGGGCGATTGCAAGCCGGCTGTAGGGGGCATGGGGGAGGCTTTGCGTCGCCCCGAGCTCGCGGTGTGCGGCGAGCCGAGGCCGCCGTCGCGAAATCGGGTGAACCCGCAGGATGGCTTCATCCGGCATGTCCGCAGCTTGCAGTCTCAAGGAAAGGCATCATGGCAAAGATCATCATCGCGGCTCCGCCCATCACCGGCGAGCTGTCACCGCTGCTTGAGCTCGGCCGGGGGCTCGCCCGGCGCGGCCACCAGATCACGGTCGTCACCGGCAGCCGCTTCCGCGCGGAGGCGGAGGACGCCGGGCTCGGCTTCGCGCCGGTCACCGGCCTGGCCGACTTCGACGACCGTCTCCTCGGCGAGGACCCGGAGCGCGCGAAGCTCGCCCCGGGACCGGAGATGCTCAACTACGACTGGATTCACACCTTCGTGACCCCGCTGCCCGGCCAGCACGCCGTCCTGCAAGAGCTCCTGGCCCGCGACCCCGACCAGTACCTGATCTGCAACGTCCTGTGGCTCGGGGCGTTCCCCGCCGCGCTGGGCGCGCCCGGCCTGCGGCCCCGCCGCTGGGTCGCGGTGACCGCGACGCCTCTCGCCCTGTCCAGCGACGACACGACCTTCTTCGGGCCTGTGCCGGTCGGGCTGGGCGAGGACCAGAAGGCCGCCAACCGGGCCGCGAACGAGCAGTTCGCCATGGCGATGCAGCCGGCCCAGGATCATCTCGCCGGCGTCCTGCGGGCCCTCGGCACCACGCAGCCCTGCCCCGTGTTCGTGGACGGCATCTACACCGTCCCCGACGCGCTCGCCGCGCTGACCGTGCCCGGTTTCGAGTTCGAGCGCGGCGATGCCCCCGACTCGGTGCACCTGGTCGGCTCCCTGCCCGGCCGCAGCGCTGCTGGCTGGCAGCCGCCGGCCTGGTGGGCGGAGCTTGACGGCTCCCGCCCGGTTGTGGTCGTGACCCAGGGTACCCTCGCCAACCGGGACCTGTCCCAGCTCGTCGAACCCGCCCTGGTCGGCCTGGCCGGCCTGGACGTCACCGTGGTGGCCGCCCTCGGCCGCGAGGCCGGCGCGCTGTCCGTCCCTGTCCCGCCCAACGCGCACGTCGCCGAGTTCATCCCGTTCGATGTGCTCCTGCCCAAGGCCAGCGCCTACATCACCAACGGCGGCCTCGGCGGCACCCAGCAGGCGATCGCGGCCGGCGTCCCGGTCATCGTGGCCGGCCTGACGGAGGACAAGCCCGCCGTCGCCGCCCGGGTCGCCTACCACGAACTCGGCATCAACCTGCACACCGGCACCCCCGCGCCGGAAGACGTCGCCGCCGCCACCGAGACCGTCCTCAAGGACACCTGGATGCACGACAGTGTGCGCAAGCTCGCACAGGTATACGCCGCGCACGACGCGCTCAGCGAGATCGAGCGGCTGACCCTCGGCTAGCGAGCGCGATCTCGCCGCGGAACCGGGGTATAGCCCCGCGCACGCGGAGGAGCCGCTCAGGGTTGCCTGACGAGTGAGAGAAATTTCAGCCCGATGTAAAAGAGCAAGGAGATTAGTCGAGTGAGAATTGGCATCGGCCTGCCGAACCAGGTGCGCGGCGCCGAGCCCGCGATCATCCCGTCCTGGGCCGCGGCGGCTGAACGGGCCGGGTTCGGGACGCTGGCGACGGTCGGGCGGATAGCGTACCCGGGCGTCATGGACACGGTGGCGCTGGCGGCCGCGGCGGCGATCACGGATTCGGCGGAACTGCTCGCCGCGGTGGCGCTGGGGCCGGTGTGGCCGCCGGTCCTGCTGGCCAAGGAAGCCGCGGGGATCGACGCGGTCGCCGGCGGCCGCCTGACCCTCGGCCTGGGTGTCGGGCTCCGTCCCGACGACTTCGTCGCCGGCGGCCTGGGGATGGCCGCCCGGGGCAAGCGGCTCGACGAGGACCTCGACGTCTACCGGCGGGTCTGGAAAGGCGAGCCAGTCGGCGGAGGCCCCAACCCGGGCATCACACCGGGCGCACGGGAGATACCGCTGATGTTCGGCGGGGGCGTGGCGGCTGCCTATCAGCGGGTAGCGCGCCGGGGCACGGGATACATCGGCCCCTCGGTCCCGGCCGCGATGGTGGCGCCGCTTTTCGAAGGGACCCGGGCCGCGTGGGACGAGGCCGGGCGTGAAGGCTCGCCGCGGCTGGTCGCGATCGCCTACTTCGCGCTCGGCGACCAGGAGCAGGGCCGGGGCAACGTCTGGGACTACTACAGCATTTCCGGCAGCGAAGTGGCCGGCCTCATCACCGGGGGCGTCGCTGCCGGCCCGGACGGGGTCAGGGAGACGGTCAAGGCGTTCGGTGACATCGGGGCTACCGACATCATCCTCAACCCCACCGTCGGTGACCAGGACGAGATTGCCCGCCTCGCTGACATCGTGCTCTGAGGCCTGCGGGCCGCCGGTGCCGGGCCGGACGCTGACCACGGCGAGCATCAGGTCCGCGTGCCGGACGACCGACTCGCCCGTGACCCCGGCAGCCTTCTTACCCGGGGACCACCCCCGGGTAAGAAGGCTTAATCCGCGGGTTCGGGGTCTCGTGAGTTACGACCGGGTCATGGCGGGCTTGTCAAATCTGGGGGGATCCGGGTCACAGCGGGGGCCGCTCTGCCCGAGTTGGCTAGACAACCTGGTGGCCAGCACCTGAAGACGTTCTTCGCCTGCCTGTACTACGCGGCGCTGCGCCCGTCGGAAGGGGTCATGCTCCGGGAGGCCGACTTGCACCTGCCGAGGACCGGGTGGGGACGGATCGTCTTGTCGGCCTCGGCGTCCCGGGCCGGGCGGGCTTGGACCGACGAGGGCACCGCCCGCCAGCTACGCGGCCTGAAGCACCGCGCCGACAACGAGACCCGCACCATACCCATCCCGCCCGAACTGGTGCGACTGCTGCGCGCCCACATCAAGCGGTACGGCACCACCCCCGACGGGCGGATCTTCCAGACCGCGAGGGGCGGCATCCTCCAGGACTCCGGCTACAACGAGGTCTGGGCCGAGGCCAGGCAGAAGGCCCTGACCCCGGCGCAGTACAGGTCGCCGCTCGGCCGCCGCCCGTATGACCTGCGGCACGCGGCGGTGTCGCTGTGGCTGAACTCCGGGGTACCCGCGACCGAGGTTGCCCGCCGGGCCGGGCACGGCGTCGCGGTCTTGCTGAAGATCTACGCGCACTGCATCGACGGGCAGGCTGATGCCGCTAACCAGCGCATCACCGACGCCCTCGGCACCACCGAGCCCGAGCCCGGCCCAGGCGAAGAAGAAGACGACGACAGCGAGCCGGCAGCCTGAAGTGGCAGGTCAGCAGCCAGGCGCTGAGCGGAACGGTCGCTATACCGCTCCTTCGGACGGTCAGCACACCGCTCCTGCCCTCGCCGTCCGGCCCCGTCCGTGGCCTTTTCCGCCCTCGTCCGTGGCTATCACGGCCCCGAAACCCGGGGCGCACGGACGCATAGCGGACGGCGGCGGCCCGCAATCGAGCCTCGAAGCGCATACGTGCTGGTCAAGGTAAGGGGGCTCGGGCAGGAGGAGCGTGCTGTAAAACCGTCGGCTCAGCCTACGTTGGTTCGAACCCAACACCTGCCACCACCTGCGAAAACGGCCCGCTAGCTGCGAATTCTCGCGGCTGGCGGGCCGTTTTTCTCTGTCCCGTCGTGTGTCACCTTGTAGCGATGTAGACCGCTGTGTCGCGGTGTCCACGGACGCATGGCGGACGGGCGTGGGTGCCACCAGGACGGTCGGTGCGCACCGTCGGCTGTTTCACGGACGGCTATACGGACGAGGGTCCGCGGAGGCTCAGTGTGCGGCTTGACGTTCGCGGCTGAGCTGAGCGTGCATGTCCCTGCGTCCGCCCGCTGCCCGGCCGGTTCCCGGGGCGGGGCGGCCGGGAAAGGGCGGGGTGCGGTGATGGCTGTGCTCGCGGTTCGGGAGACGGTGACGCTTGCCGGGCGGAGCGGGCACTGGCCCTGCTGCGCCCTGGATGGTGCTCATGCGCGGGCGAATCGCGTCTTCACGGTGGCCAGTGCCGTCATTGAGGCCATGTGCAGCGGGCTCCAGGTCATGCCGAACTCCGCGCGGTCGATCTGGAGCTCGGCGGTGACCACGACGGCCTGCCTGGTCGCCTCCTGGATGTGCGCGGTGAAGGTGACGGGCCTGGCGTGGCCGGCCACGTCGAGGGCTCCCCGGCACTCCAGGCTGTGCGGGCCGGCCGGGTGTGCCGAGATCACGCTCAGGATGGCTTGGGGATGCTCATCGGCGTTGAAGAAGTCGGCGGAGCGCAGGTGCTTGTCGCGCTGTTTGTGGCCGGTGTCGAGCGAGCGGGCGTCGAAGGTGATCCGTCCCGTCACCGTGCCGTCCGGGCTGACGGCCACCTCGCCGGCCATGGGCCCCAGCGTGCCGCGCACGGTGATGGCACCCCAGAAATGCCTGACGCGGAACTCGGCGGTTGACCCCGCCGGATCGAGCACCCATCTGCCGGCGGCAGTCCCGTCAGTCAGCTGCGACGTGGCGCCCGGTGTAATGGACCCTGTCATATGCGATTGACCTCTTTCGATGGATCGTTAGTAATGGATCCCGTCACGCCGTCTCCTGCTCCCCGCCTCGATGACTCCTGGTGGGTTTCAGAATCCGATGGCTTCGCGGAGCAGCAGGACGGTGCCGCGCCCGGGTTCGGGTTCCGCGTTGAGGATGAGCACGCGGTTGAGGGCGCTGGGCTTCCCGTAGACCTTCATGGCGCGGTCGTTTTCCAGCGGGAGGCAGTGGTCTTCGACGCGGCGCAGCGCGGCGGGCAGGTCGGGTACCACCTTCTGCGCCCCGACGACCCAGATCACGCGAGCGGCGGCGCCGGCATAGCCGGTTAGCTGGCCTCCGCTGGCCGAGGCGGCCACGAGGGAGCCGGTTTCGGTGACTGCGGCGACGCTGCCCACGATGACGTCGGGGGTGGATATCAGCCGCCAGATCTCGTCCCTTTGGGTGGCACGGTCCATGGCCGTGCCGCGTGACTTGATGGCGTCGTACCGCCCGCTTTTGTTAATGTCCTCATCGATGCCGGACAGGCGCAGCGTCTCGCTGGCCCCGGTGAACACGCTGGCGCCCTCGGGTATCAGGTCTTTGATACGGGTACGCGCGGCGGCGGCGTCATCGAGGATCTCGACGGTGAAACCGTGTGCCGTCAGCGCGGCGGCCGCCCGTTCCAGGCGCCCGGCGGGCGCCGGGTCAGTGAACGGTGCTGCCGGAACCGAGGTAGTCATGGTGCCTCCTGGCTGGTTCTCTGTGACGGGTCATGACGAGCGGGCGGTGCCGTCCAAGCGCGATCGGGGGACGGAGAAGCGGGTCATAGTGTCTCCGGAGCTTCCTGCCCGCTGGATGATGTGCTCGTGTCACCAGTACGACAAGGCAACCCGCCGGAGTGTGAGGCGAGGCGCCAACCTCACGTTTCGCTGCGCTGTCTTGTCGAATGTGGTGGGGGAGATGCGACCGAGGAAGGCGATCGGCACCATGAGCACCCCGGCAGAGCCAGGAGGCACCGGGCCCGGCCCGGGCCTGGACGCGGTCATGAGCGAGCGGCGTCAGTTGATCAATCTCGCCTACCGGCTTCTCGGCTCCATGGCCGAGGTGGAGGATGCCGTTCAGGAGACCTATGTCCGCTGGTACGCCATGTCCCGGCAGCATCAGGACGCCATCGCATCCCCCGGCGCCTGGCTGACGACGGTCGCCAGCCGCATCTGCCTCAACCTGCTCGGCTCGGCCCGGGTCCGGCGAGAGACCTACGTGGGCGAATGGATCCCCGAGCCGCTGCCCGAACGTACGGAGTGGACCACCGGGCGGTCGGGCAGTGCCACCATGGACCCGGCCGACCGGGTCACCCTGGATGAGTCGGTCAGCATGGCCTTCCTCGTCGTGCTCGACTCGATGACCCCGGCCGAGCGCGTCGCGTTCATCCTCCACGACGTCTTCCGCTACCCCTTCGCCGAGGTGGCCGGCATCGTCGGCCGTACCCCGGCGGGCCTGCCGACAGCTGGCCTCCGCAGCCCGCCGTCGCATCCGCGCGGCGCAGGCTCCCGTGAGTCCGGCAGGCCGATATCGTCAGGGACTTCCAGCAGGCCTGGGAGGCAAAGGACATCGACGCCATCATCGGCCTGCTCGACCCCGACGCCATGGCAGTTGCCGACGGCGGCGGCCTGGTCAGCGCCGTGGCCCGGCCGGTCGAGGGCGGCGAGCAGATCGCCCGCGGCTGCGTCGATTTCGCCGGCCGGGCACCCGGCCTGAAGATCCTGGAGCGCACGGTCAACGGCCAGCCCGGCCTGGTGGCCCAGCAGGACGGCGTCACCGTGGCGGTGGTGGCCTTCGACATCGCCGGCGACCGGATCAAGCACATCTGGGTGGTACTTAACCCCGAGAGAAACTCCGGCCCTGGACAACGGGCTGATCGGTACGGCGAGCAGACTCAGAAGTTACCCATCAGTCACCCTGCCCCGTGCCGACGCGATTGGGGGGCGTCCAGTCGCGGACGTCAATCTGAGCCCAGCATGGAAGAATAAAGTTGACCATATTTGAAATTTGGTCATAACATGGGTGCATGCCAAGGCCGAGACGTACACCAGCGGGTTCCGCGGCCCGGCGCACCCGGGCGGAGCAGATCCTTGATGCGGCTGCTGAGCTGCTGGAGCAGCACGGGTACCGCCGGGTGAGCATCGATGACGTGGCAGCCCGGGCAGGCGTCGGCAAAGGCACCGTCTATCTGCACTGGGCGACCCGGGAGGCGCTGTTCTGGGCGGTGCTGCAGCGGGAGGCCATGCGGCTGCTCGATGACCTGGTGAACCAGCTGAGCGTGGACGCCGGGCTGGCGCTGCCGCACCGGCTGATGCCGGTGATCTTCATCGGGGTCCAGCGACGCCCGCTGGTCAGGGCCCTGCTGCTGTCTGATGCCGAAGTCCTCGGCGCCCTGGCCGCGGACGACTCGGTGGCCGCGGCCCAGCGCGAGCTGGCGGGCAACGCCGACTACCTAGACCTGCTGGCCGGGCATGGGCTGCTTCGGCCGGGCCTCACGCCGGCTTCGGCCGGTCACATCCTGGGCAGCGTCATGCGCGGGTTCTTCTCCGCCCAGGACGCGGACACCCGCTCCGGCCATGGCACCGGGCTGTCGGTGGATCAGCGTGCGGATCTGCTCGCTGATGTGCTGGCGCGGACGCTGGAGACCGGCGAGCCTGCCCCGGCAGGCGCGGTTGCCGCTCTCAGCACCGAGGTGACCGGGTTGTTCCGCACGATCACCGCGGTGCAGAAGGCTCAGCTGGAGCAGGCCTACTGACCATCCCCACGCACCCCGCCAGCGGCGGGGTCCAGCGAGTAACTACAGAGCAGCCCCGGGCTGGAGTCCGCCAAGACAAGCCCGGCCCGGGGCCATCGATCAGCCGAAGGAGCTAATCATGGCTAATCCTACGTTCCATGGCACCGGTCCCGGTGACCCTCCCGCCGTGGCAGCCCCGTCCGCGGCGGCGCCCCCGGCAAGCGCGCCGGCAGCGACATCACCAGGCCGGGCCGGCCGCGGGCGCTGGTGGGCGCTGGCCGCGATCGCCGCGAGTTTCCTGGTCGTCGGCCTGGACAGCTACATCGTCGTCACGGCACTGCCTACGTTCTCAGCGAAGCTCGGCGCATCGGAAAGCCAGCTGCAGTGGATCACCACGGCCTACACCCTGGCCTGGGCCGGGCTGCTCCTGCCCATCGGGAAGCTCGGCGACAAGCTGGGCCGCCGCAAGGTCCTCATGGCCGGACTGGCCCTGTTCGGCGTCACGTCCGTAGTGGCCAGCCAGGCCACCACGGCCGGGGAGCTGATCGCGCTGCGCGCGGTCATGGGCGCCGGCGCCGCGGTGATCATGCCGATGGGGCTGGCTATCATCCCCGTGCTGTTCCCCGGCGAGGCCGACCGCCGCCGGGCGGTGACGGTCACGACAATCGGCGCCATGGTGTCGCTGCCGCTGGGACCGCTGCTCGGAGGCTGGCTGCTCACCCATTTCGCCTGGGGGTGGATCTTCCTCATCAACGCCCCCATCGCCGCGCTCGCCCTGCTCGGGGTCTGCCTGCTGGTGCCGGAAAGCCGCGACCCGGCCAATCCCCGGCTGGACTGGCCCGGCGCGCTGCTGTCCGCCGCCGGCATCACCGGCGTCGTGTACGCCATCATCGAAGAACCCGCCGAGGGCTGGCACGCGCAGGTACTTGCCAGCCTGCTCGCCGGCGCCGCGCTGATCGGCCTGTTCGCGCTGCGGCAGCGCACCTCCGCCGCCCCGCTAATCGACCTGCAGCTGTTCCGCAACCGCCTGTTCAGCTGGGGAACCGCCGCGTTCGCCGTCATCAGCTTCGCGATGACCGGCGT
>Ga0302325_10023960_pt1 | contig 12709 bp, 10 predicted proteins | sample Palsa_T0_2_FD_201948 | JGI IMG/M metagenome (GOLD analysis project Ga0302325, IMG submission 201948) | Peat permafrost microbial communities from Stordalen Mire near Abisko, Sweden - Palsa_T0_2 | ecosystem: Environmental > Terrestrial > Soil > Palsa > Peat permafrost | place: Sweden: Abisko... | reverse complement strand
CAGGTGTTCACTTCGGGCATCAGACCAAGCGCTGGAACCCCCGCATGAAGGAATACATCTTCGGCGAGCGCAACGGCATTTACATCATCGACCTGCAAAAGACGCTCAAGATGTTCAAGGACGCGTCCAAGTACGTCACCGACCTGTGCGCCAGCGGTAAGACCGTCCTCTTTGTAGGCACCAAGCGCCAGGCTCAGGATGCAATCGCGGAAGAAGCCACCCGCGCCGGCATGCCGTACATCAATCAGCGCTGGCTCGGCGGCCTGCTGACCAACTGGGTGACGGTGCAGAAGTCCGTAAAGCGCCTTCAGGAGCTCGACGAGATGGCCACCGACGGCCGCTACGACCTGCTGACCAAGAAGGAAGTCATCAAGCTGGAGCGCGAGCGCAAGCACCTCCAGGCCAACCTGGCCGGCATCAAGAATATGAAGCGGCTGCCCGACGCGCTCTTCATCGTCGATTCGAACAACGAAGCCATCGCCGTCAAGGAAGCCCGCAAGCTCGGCATCCCGGTCGTAGCCGTGGTTGACACCAACTGCGATCCGACCGTGGTCGACTACGTGATTCCCGGCAACGACGACGCCCTGCGCGCCATCCGCCTCTTCACCTCCAAGATCTCGGACTCCGCGATCGAGGGCGTGAACCTGGTCGGCGACAAGCAGTTCGAGCAGGTTGCCGAAGTCGAAGCTCCGGTGGAAGTCTCGAACATCGACGTATCCGCGGACGGCGAAGACACCGGCGAAGTGGTCGACCTCGAGGCCGCACTGGGCGGCGGAATCCGCAAGGCCCCAGGCGTAGTTTCGGCGCTGGAAGAAGAAGTAGAGCCGGCTGAAACAGCCCTGTAATCATCGGCGCACAGAGCGCGTAGCAAGATGAAAGCGTGGCCGCCAAATACAAGCGCCACGCTTTTCTTGCGTAGCAGCTTTTTGGCTGCAACTAAATCCAATCAAGATCGAACAGGAAGAACGGAGTAGGAGATGACGACGGTGAGTGAGAAAATCGGTGCGGGTCTGGTCAAGGAACTGCGTGAGAAGTCCGGCGCGCCCATGGGCGATTGTCTGAAGGCGCTGCAGGAGACCAAGGGCGATATCGAAGGCGCATTCGTAGTGCTGCGCAAGCGCGGCATGGCCTCGGCGCAGAAGAAGGCTTCGCGCTCTACCAACGAAGGCGCGGTGGGCAACTACATCCACGCCGGGGGCAAGATCGGCGTAATGGTCGAGCTGAACTGCGAGAGCGACTTCGTAGCCCGCACCGACGATTTCCAGGATCTGCTCAAGGACATCGCCATGCACATCGCGGCCAGCGATCCCCGCTACGTCAAGCCCGAAGATGTGACGCCGGAAGACCTCGAGCGCGAGAAGGAAATCTACAAGGCGCAAGCATTGGCCTCCGGCAAGCCTGCCGCGATCGTCGAGAAGATCGCCGATGGCAAGATGGCCAAGTTCTACGAGGAAGTGTGCCTGCTCGAGCAGCCCTTCATCAAGGAGCAGTCCATCTCCATCAAGGAGCTGATCGCCCAGAAGGTCGGCAAGCTCGGCGAAAACATCACCGTGCGTCGCTTCGCCCGCTTCAAGGTAGGCGACCCCAACTGGACCGTCGCCACCACCAAGCTGGTCGAAGGCAGCGCCGAGTAGTTTAACGAATACAGTGCAGCCAAACAGAAGGCCCGAAGCAAATGCTTCGGGCCTTCTGTTGCTTTGACTAGAAACATTCACCCCGGCCATGCGATTAAGATAATCCAGTTGAACCAAGCAGCTTGGAAGGGACCAGTTCATTGCCGAACCGTGCGCAGAAACTCTCATTATTCGCAATCCTGATCGCCTCGTTTGTTTCGCTGAGCCTATCGGCCATCGCCGCCGCGAAGGTCCAGCAGCCCCACACGGAACCCTCGGCAATTCCCGTGCCGGAGATTCTTTCCTCCGGCTGGGAACTGCAAGACTCCACCAAAGTCCCGCAAACCGGCTCAGGCGCAGGCGCCATCCTCTCCGCGCTCACCTACAAGCCCAGGGACTGGTACCCAGCCGTCGTCCCAGGCACTGTCCTCACCACGCTGGTAAAGAACGGCGTTTATCCCGAGCCCCTCTACGGCGAAAACAACCGTCCCGACCGCATCCCCGAGAGCCTCAACAAGACCACCTGGTGGTATCGCACCGTTGCGACAGTGCCCAGCTCCTATAGAGGCCGCAATATCTGGCTCAACCTCGACGGCATCAACTTCTCCGCCGAAGTCTGGGTCAACAAGACCTACCTCGGCACCATGCGCGGCGCATTCAAGCGCGGCATCTTCGACATCTCCGACTACGTCAAGCCCGGCGAAAAAGCCGCCATCGCCGTTCTCATCAAGCCGCAGCCGCATCCCGGCGACCCGCATGAACACACCATCGCCGACGGCATGGTCACCAACGGCGGCATCACCGCTCTCGATGGCCCGACCTTCCTCTCCACCATTGGCTGGGATTGGCTCCCCGGCATTCGCGACCGCGACTCCGGCATCTGGGCCAAGGTCTTTCTCTCCGCCAGCGGCCCAGTCGTTGTGAAAGATCCACTCATCACCACCGCGCTTCCACTGCCCCGCAACGACTCAGCCGACATAGCCATCTCCACCACCCTCGAAAACATAACAGACCAGCCGCAAAAGGGAACACTCAAGGCCAGCTTTGAAGGCGTCTCCATCGAAAAGGAAGTCGAACTCGCGCCCAAGTCTTCGCAAAAAGTCTCCCTCGATCCGGGAGCCTTCCCCGCGCTGCACGTCGAGAGCCCAAGGCTCTGGTGGCCCAACGGCTACGGCCCGCAAAACATGTATTCCCTGCATCTGAGCTTCGATCAAGATGCAAAGACCTCCGACAGCCAGACCATCCCCTTCGGCATCCGCACAATCACGTATTCCGTCCCCGACTCCGACAACCTCACCATCTCCGTCAACGGCGTGCGCATCTTCATCCGCGGCGGCGACTGGGGCCTCGACGAAGGCATGAAGCGCATTCCTCGCGAGCGCCTTGAAGCCGAAATCAAGATGCACCAGCTCGCCAACATGAACCTCATCCGCAACTGGGTCGGCCAATCCACCGGCGAAGACTTCTACGAGCTCTGCGACAAATACGGCATCCTCCTCTGGGACGAGTTCTTCCAGCCCAATCCCTCCGACGGCCCCAACCCCGACGACCTCGACACCTACATCGCCAACGTGCGCGACAAGATCCTGCGCTACCGCAACCATCCCTCCATCGCCGTCTGGTGCGCCCGCAACGAAGGCTTTCCGCCCAAGGAAATCGACGATCAGCTTCGCGTCCTCATGGCCGAGCTGGAGCCCACGCGCCGCTATCAGCCCAGCTCTACCTCAGGCGCAGGAGTCAACTCCGGCGGCCCATATCGCTGGCGCACCCCGCGCGAGTACTACAACTTCAGCGAAGCCTTCAAGACCGAGATCGGCACCAGCTCCATCCCCACCATCGAATCGCTCCAGGGCATGATACCCCAAAAAGACTGGGAGCAGATCGACGACGACTGGGCCGAGCACGACCTCGCCCGCGGCGCCTCAGCCGGCGACACCTACCCCAAAACCCTCGCCGACCGCTACGGCAAAATCGCCAATATGGCCGACTTCGTCCGCAAGAGCCAGCTCGCCAACTACGAGGCCTATCGCGCCATGTACGAGGGCCGCAACGCCAAGCTCTTCAACCCATCCACCGCGGTCATCACCTGGATGAGCAACCCAGCTCAGCCCAGCTTCGTCTGGCAGCTCTACCACCACGATCTCGAGCCCAACTCCGCTCTCTTCGCCGTCAAAAAATCGGGTGAGCCCATCCATGTTCAATTGAACGAATCAACCGGCGCGCTCGAAGTCATCAACAACAAGCCTGAAGTCCTGCGAGGAGCCACCGCCCATCTCGCCGTCTACGACCTCACCGGCGCCCTCAAGCTCGAACACGACTTCCCCGTAGCCGGCCCGGCCAGCGCCGCCATCGACCTGGGACAGGTCGATCCCCTCGGCGGCCACTGCGAGGTATGGGATCAGAAATGCATTGAGATCATGAGCCAGGTACGCCTCCTGCGACTCACGCTCAACGACGCCGCCGGCCAGCAGCTAAGCCAGAACTTCTACTGGCGCGGCATGGCCTCGCAGCCCGACAATCTGCAGGATCTCGACTCCATGAAGACAGTGACTCTCAAGGCCACAGCCACGCGTGAAAACGCCGGCGAAGATGTCCGAATCACCGTCCACCTCACCAACCCCGGCCCCGGAATCGCGCTGATGACCCACCTGCAACTGCGCCGCGGCAAACCCTCCAGTTCTAAAGACCCACTCGTCAACGTCACGCAGCGCGTCCTGCCCGTCTACTACAGCGACAACTACATCTCGCTCGTCCCCGGCGAAACCCGCACCATCACCATCGAAGCTGCTGCGGCTGACCTCAAAGGCGAGTCTCCGCAGGTGGTCGTCGACGGCTGGAACATCGGAGTTTCTGACATCGCTTCCTCTATTCCCGTAACACTGAACTCGAATGCCCAGGTGGACCACTGGCCAACTACCAACCTGCCCATTGTCGCCCATACCTGGAAGTGAGTTAGCATCGTTCCATGGATTCCTTGCAAGAACGAGCTATCGCTGCGGAAGAATCAGGTGACTCGACTCTGGCATTTGAGTTGTGGGGTAATCTCGCCAAGACCGACACAGAGAGCGTCGCTTCGCTAAAGTACGGCGCTTTGGCGATACAACTTGAGAAGTGGGATGTCGCGGAAGGTGCATTGATGGAGGCCTCACGCCGACATCCACGAGCAAGCATTGTAATGGTGCTTTTAGGGAAACTATGGGCACACAGAACCGACCAGGATCGAACTCAGTCTCTTCAAATTGCGAAGCAGTGGTATGTCAAGGCATTGGAGCGGAAACGAATTGCACCGTTTCTAACTCTTTTGGGCGCGGTCTGTGTACGTCTGGATCAAATCCCTGAAGCCAAAGCCGCCTTTGAAGAGGCTATCGCTATCGATCCAGAATATGACGAAGCGATGTATAACCTGGCTGTGCTCGAAGAGAAAAATGACCCTCTGAGATGTATTGCTCTACTGACCCGAGCGGTTGAGATCGATCCGGACTACTTGATCGCTCATCAGATGCTGGGGAGAAAGCTCCAGAAGCAAGGCGATCTCAAGGACGCTGAATTTCATTTTCGACGATGCCTGGAAATCGATCCGGACGAATACTGGTCAAACCTTTATCTCGCCAATCTTCTTGGAGTCTTGGGAAGAAATGAAGAGGCCGAGAAAGCCTACAGGCACGCAATCGCGCTGGAACCAGAGCTGGAGGGTGGGCTAAGGTTTTTCGCAAATTTTCTCAAGTCTATTGGAAAAAACACCGAAGCCGCCGCGCTCCGATCCAAAGCCATTTTGACTACGGCTCACAATTGACACCCACCAGCAGCTTCTCCATACTCAAACTAGAGGGGAGCCAGCCATGAGCGTAGTCATTCACCAGCCGGAAATCGAAGCCCTCATCCAGCAGCGCCTCGACACGGGCGCGTTCCATGGCGTGGAAGATGTCCTCCTGCACGCCCTCAAATCCGCTCCAATTCCTGCAACCGATAAGCAGCCAAAGCAGAATTTTGCCGATTTTCTCCTGGAGTCGCCTTTACACGGGTCAGGGCTGAACTTGGATAGAATCCACGATTACCCCGTTCCAGTTGAATTCTGAGTAGGACACCCCGTGCAAGGCTATCTTGTCGATACCAATGTCATCTCAGAGTTCGCGAAGCCCATTCCGAACTCCGAAGTGCAGCAATGGTTTCGCAATGCAGTCCCGGACACCCTGTTCGTGAGCGCCATGACCATCGGCGAGATCCGACTTGGCATCGAGAACCTGCCCGTCAGCAAACGGCGCGCTGATCTGGAAGTCTGGTTGAGGAACGGATTACCGGCATGGTTCGCTTCGAACCTTTTGCCGATCACTGCGGCCATCGCCGACCGCTGGGGGCGATTGACAATCCAAGCCAAACGCAAAGGCATCATTGTGTCCACGGCCGACGGACTCATCGCCGCAACAGCCTTCGAGCATGGTCTGACGCTTGTCACACGCAACTCGCGGGACTTTGAAAGCCTGGGCATCGTTATCTTCGACCCCTGGGGCGGGTCGCTCTGAAAGACACCGTAGCTGCGCGGCACTGAGGTTCGCCGGCCCGTATGCGATACTCGAAAAAGCATGTACAAGCGGATCGTTCTCAAGCTTTCTGGAGAGGCGCTGGCCGGAAACAAGGGCTTTGGCCTGGATTCGGAACGCGTCATTGAAATCACCAACGAGATCGTGGAAGTTCGCGCCCTCGGCGTAGAGATCGCGATCGTCGTTGGCGGCGGCAACTTCTTTCGCGGCGTCGCCGAGCAGGCCAAGGAGATGGATCGCGTCTCCGCCGACAACATGGGCATGCTCTCCACCATCATCAACGCCATCGCCCTCCAGGACGCCATCGAAAAGCACAACGTCCAGTGCCGCGTCATGACCGCCATCTCCATGGACCAGCTCGCCGAGCCTTACATCCGCCGCCGCGCCGTGCGCCATCTTGAAAAAGGCCGTGTGGTCATCTTCGCCGGCGGCATCGGCAACCCGTTCTTCTCGACCGACACCGCAGCCTCGCTCCGCGCCATGGAGATGAAGGCCGATGTCCTGCTCAAGGCCACCAAGGTCGAAGGCATCTACTCCGCCGACCCGGTCCTCTTCAAAGACGCCGTCAAATACGACGAGATCACCTACATGGAGATCCTCCGCCAGGGACTCAAGGTTATGGACCTGACCGCCGTCAGCCTCTGCAAAGACAACAACCTGCCCATGATCATCTTCAACATGAACCAGCCGGGCAACATCCGCCGCGTGGCCTTGGGCGAAAAGGTAGGCTCGCTGGTCACCTCGTAGCTCCTCCGCATTCGTCCCAGAACTGTCGCCTCTTGACCAATTCCGAAAGACTTACTGACTCTTGCATCCTGCAACCGGCGTCTAATCGCAAGTGGAAGCCCAAAAACCAGCCCGCTTGGACGCACTGACAGGTCTGCGCTGTTTCGCGGCCCTGAATATCGTCTTCTTCCACTTTTCCAATCCAGACTGGTTCGGCCCGCTCGCGCCCGTAGTCAACGCCGGCTATCTCTCCGTCAGCTTCTTCATCATGCTCTCCGGCTTCGTGCTGGCCTATAACTACGCCGGCCGCGCCCGCGAAGGCAAACTCGACAAAGTCCGTTTCTGGAAAGCCCGCCTGACGCGCCTCTATCCTGTTTATCTGCTGAGCCTGGCGCTCGGCTGGCAGACCTTCCTAGGCGAGCGCGCCGCCCACACCCACCTCATGTTCTGGATGGGCGCAATCCTGACCCCGCTCCTCCTCCAGGGCTGGATTCCAGAGATCGCCACCTTCGGCAACACTCCGGCATGGACCATGTCCGCCGAAGCTGCCTATTACGTGATCTTTCCCTGGGTAGCAGGCGCGCCCAAGCCGCAAAAGCCCGGCGTCTCCGGCCATCTCTGGCGTCTCGCAGGCTTGTGGTTTCTGGGCATGATCCCGGGCACGCTCTACGTCCTCTTCAATCCCGACCACATCGTGCAAGTAGACCGGTTCTCCGCGGCCCCGTGGCTGCAGGCGCTCAAATTCACGCCCATTCCGCATCTGGCCAGCTTCGTCTTCGGAGTCATGCTTGCCGGCCTCGACGAGTGCGTCGAGCGCACCGGACTGTTTCGCCTCGTCATCGGGCTTTTCGGCTTCGCAGGCATCTATGCGGTGTTGATCCAGGGGCCCAAGGTGCCCTACGCGCTCATCCACGACGGCCTGCTCATGCCGCTCTTCGGCTGCCTCATCATTGGCCTTTCAGGAATCAATCTGCTCTCGAAATTCTTCGGCTTCTGGCCCTTCGTCTTCGTAGGCGAATCGAGCTACTGCCTCTACTTGATGCACTTCAATCTTTGGAATCTCCTTCACCAGAGCGGCGTGCTCCCGGCGCTCCACCTTGACCGGTTCGATCCCTGGATCAGCTACGCAATCCTCGTAGGCCTGGGCCTCGCCGCTCTCCACCTGGTCGAAAAGCCGGCCCAGAGGGTGCTGCGCAAATGGATGGGGGCATAGAGCAGAAGCAGAATTACCGTAATGTAACGACCTGCGTGCAGGGCGGATTTTTCTTGAGGAAAAATCCGCTCGACCTCCGAGGCCTCACCTTATACCAATTCTGCTTCTGCTGTAGGCAGCCGTCTGCGTTCGGAACAGTCATCCTCTGGTGGGCAGTAGAGAGTGGACAGCGTCCGCAAGCAAAAGGGCAGTCTCCGCGTGGAGACTGCCCTTTTGCTTGAGTCTGGGACGCCGTTACGGCTGGACCACGTTGACCGAGTGGTTGCCATGCGGAACCGAGGCCACCGCAACAGGTGCGCCAATCGACGGATAGGGCGTGCTTTGCGCTGGAGCGAGCGTTCCTGTGGCGGGGTTCAGCTGAAATCCGCTGACCGAGTTATCCAGGAAGTTCGCTGCGTAAACAAAGCGTCCGAAGGCCACATCGACCACCACCGCAACCGGCTCGGTCTGCGTAATGTTCGCCGCGCTGCCGGTGGTGTTGACGGCCGCCGAAGGGGTTCCGGTCTGGGTTGCAATGACGTAAGCCGAGACGGTGTTATCCAGCTCGTTCGTGACGTAAATATAAATCCCGCGCGGATCGATGGTGATGGCCGACGGCTGATTGCCGGTCTTGAAGGGTCCGTTGATCAGCGGATGAAGAACTCCGCCGTCCAGCACGCTGTAGGCGATCAGTTCGTTCTGGGCAAAATCCGTTACGTAGACAAAGCGGCTGGTCGGCGTGCTGGCGATGCCCACCGGCTTGACGCCTGCGTCGAAAGGACTGCCCGCGACCGCGGTGAGAGCGCCGGCGGTCGCTGAGTTGAACCCATACAGGTAGCCCAGGCCGGCTGCAGGATCGTACGACGCGACGTAAACCGCCGTGCCGCCGGCGAGTGCGTTGACCGCTGTCGGGTTGACGCCCACCGGCCAGTAGTTGAGGCTGCCGTTGGCTACAGGAGAGCCCAGAGCCCCACTGGCAGCCACCGGGAAGACCGCAAGCGCGCCGCCATTGCAGGCATTCGCTCCCGTGGTAGCTGTGGTGCAGCCAGGCTGAAATCTATTCGCCACAAAGAGCAGCGTTCCGGCTGTGTTCATGGCGATCGCCACCGGAGTATTGCCCTCGCTGCTGAGGCTGATCGTAGTGACCGCTTTCAAAACGCCATTTCCCGCGATGCTGAACTGCACCAGCGAGCTGTCGCCCTGGTTGGCCACATACAGATTCGCAAAGTCCGTCGAAACGGCTTCCGAGACCGGCGTTACACCGCCGGAAGCAACCACCGAGTTCACCGGATTAAGCGCGCCGGAGACGCGGTCGACCAGAAAGCTCTGAATCTGTCCTTGACCTTGCGCATTGGCCCTTTGACCGGCAACGAATAGGTAATCGATCGTGACAGGAGCGCACGCCGTAAATGTACTGGCCAGTATAAGTGCGAGGCCTGAGACCAGGGATACTTGGCCAACTTTGTTGAACTTCATCTGTTTCCTTCATCGTGGGCCGCCTGTCGCGGGGCCCATGGCAAACTGGGTTGAGTTGTTTCCGTCTCGATTGTAAAAGCTCAAGACGGCGTTCGGCTAATTTGTCGGCTCAGTCAGCAAGGCTCGCGCCTGGATGCCGGCAGTATGCGTCTCTCCAAAGGTTCCTGATTGGACGCATCTCCGGGGCTCAAGTTATCCCGGAGGCGGCTCGCTCGCTTCATCCGGCTCACTTGGATGTTCCGCTGGCTGTTGCCGTTCCGCCATGCGGCACCCCGGAGATGGCCGTCGGCTGCGCGGACGAGAGATAGGGAGAGGCCTGCGTGTTGACCAGCGTTCCGTTGCTGGGATTGATCTGGTAGCCGCTCAGAGAACTGCCCAGGAAGTTGACGGTGTAGAGAAAGCCGATATTTCTGGGATCGACCGTGATGGCCACGGGATTGGTCGAAGTCCCATACGTTTCAAACGAAGAAAGGCTGCCCGAACTGGCGTTATACGCCGTAATGGTCGAGTCCAGCGAATTGGTGACATAGAGAAACTTGTCGTTGAAAATGGTCAGCGCCGAGGGCTGATCCCCGGTGGCCGCCGTACTTGCCAGAGTTGGAACGCCCGTAGACGCCAGCGAGAAGCTGTCGATCTGGTTTGCCGCCTCGTCGACGACATACAGGTTTTGGCTGGCGGTATCGCTGACCATGGCCACCGGCTCCGAGCCGAAGGGAAGGGGAATCATCTGTGTGGACTGCCCGTTGAGCTTATACTGCGGTCCGATCGGGATAGCCGTAAGGCTTCCGTCGCTGCCTGCGGAGAATGCGAAGAGGTATCCCTGATGGGCGCTGGACGAAGCGGTATCGGCGCTCACATAGACGAAACCGCCGCTGGCCGTGACATTGACCGCGGTCGGCGTCAGCACTGTCGGATCGTTCGCGCTGAGCTGCAGCGATATGTAGCCCAGGCCGTTGCCGTTCACGACCGGGTTCCCGAGGGTGCAGGTTTGAGTTGTTGCCGGGGGAATCGTGGCGCAAACCTGGCCCAGCGACCCCTGGCCGTTCGACCCGGCGGTCGCGGCCGTTGCGGCCGAGGTAATGGCATAACCGGCGATGATGCCGGGGCAGGGATTGGCGAGACTGCATCCGGCGACCGGGCCCAAAGTATCCAGGACGTAGGTATAGTTGCCGGTGAGGGCTAAACCCAGAGGGAAGGCGCCGGGTGTATTGATGGTGCTTTGCGGATAGAGCTTTCCATCGGTGCCGATGCCGAACTGGACAATATTGTTGTCGTCGTTATTGGCCACATAGAGATTCTCCGAACTGGCGTCAGCCGCTTCGGCGATGGGGTTTCTGCCGCCAGAAGGAAAGGGCGAAGTGGGAATCGCGCGCAGCACGCCGGACTCCGAGTTGACCTCATACACTTCCATCTGCCCAGGGGACTGCTTGGTGGTGGCCACAAACAGAAACCCGACCGTCAGGGTGCTGCACGCGGTAAATAAGGTGGCCACGAGTAGTGCAATGGCGGAGACCAGTCCAACCTGGCCGACTTTGCCGAACTTCATGCGTTTCCTTCGTTATCGATACTTGGGCGGCTTCCGTGTCCCGTTACTGCAAATCGCGAGTCGAGCCGCCAGGTTTGAGGTTGAGCAGAAAGGCCCGCGTTGAGGGCGGGCCTTCCCTGAGGTGAAGCACAAACCGCCCGGCTAGTTTGTGCGGCCGGTCACCCAGCACCAGGAAGCTGGTCCACTGAGCGCGAAGGTGCCGGTGCTGCCCTGCATCTGTGTCAGCACGCCTGAGTTGGGATCCAGAACCTTGCCCGTAACTGTCGAATCGCCTGCGTTGGCGGTGTAAATGTACTGGTTCGAGGGATCTTCGAGAATGCACACAGGCTGTGCGCCCGTCCCGGATTGGGGCACCGATCCAGGATTCTCGGCGAGAGTGTACGGGGAGCCCGGATTCTCGGTGAGCTGGCTGGACGTCGGATCGATCACGTAGGCCACGATACCTGCGCCGTTGTTGATGCTGGAACCCCCGAAGTTAGCCACGTAAACGAACCTGCCCTTCGATTCCACCATCAGTTGCACCGGATCGGTCTGCGTGGGATCGTCGGCGACCGCGCCGCCCACCAGCGCCTGCAGCGCGCCGTTGGTTCCCACCGTAAAGGGCAGAACCTGTCCCGGCGTCCCGCTGGCGACGAAGGGCTCATTGTCCAGGATGTAGACCTTGCCGCCGGCGAAGTTGATCGCCGTAGCCTGACCCACCGGGGCGCCCGCGCCGTTGGTGATGAATTGCTGCGTGCTCTGGCTCACCGTCAACTGCCCGTTGGATGAGTTGTAGCTGTAGGGGTACACCGTCTGCCCGGCAGCGGCGTTGGTGATGATCGCAGTCGGACTCGAACTCGGCGCGCCGGCCAGCGTCATCAGGAAGCCCGATGCCATGTTGAAGTCGATCGGATTGGCCGGAACAGGGAAGTATGTGACCTGGGTGCCGCTGGAGCTCGTCAACTGCGCGTTGGAAACCAGGGACAGCCGTCCAGTCGCCGCGGCGATCGAGAAGACCGTAACATCGCCGCACGAGGGGGTCCCAAAATATGTTTGGCAATAAGAATTGGGGTTGCTCGCGCTGCTGGGCGCATTGGGATTCGTAGTTCCCGGAGCAATCGCATCCAACGCGAAGAGAAACGCGCCGGTAGAGTCGGAGATCAGCCGGAAGGGATTGTAGCCCTGGGTATTGAAGGCCTGCTGATAGGTCAGAACGCCGTTGCCGCCCACCTCGAACTCGCTGATATTCGCCGTCGGGCAGGGGTCGGTCGCGGTGCAAACGGAACTGCCGCCGGTCGTCGCGCCCTGATTCAGAACGTACACAAAGTTGCCCCCGCTCAGAAGCACGGCGCGAACTGGGTTGGCGCCGCCGCTGGCCACCGGAGTGCCGTTGATGGGAGTTAACTTGCCATTGTCGTTATTGATTTTGAAGCCGGTGATTATGCCGTTGCCAGAGGGGGTCGCCGTGACCGTACCCGTTACGTACATGTAGCCAACTGTAAAACTACGAATGCAAGAGGTAAGGCTGAATACGATGGCCGAACTGAGGGCAACGGTCAGCACTGTCTTGCCGAATTTCCTGAACGTCATGCGATTCCTTCGTCCTGATCCAGCCCAAGCTTTTCCGGCCCGTACCGTC
>Ga0302325_10023959_pt1 | contig 12709 bp, 11 predicted proteins | sample Palsa_T0_2_FD_201948 | JGI IMG/M metagenome (GOLD analysis project Ga0302325, IMG submission 201948) | Peat permafrost microbial communities from Stordalen Mire near Abisko, Sweden - Palsa_T0_2 | ecosystem: Environmental > Terrestrial > Soil > Palsa > Peat permafrost | place: Sweden: Abisko... | reverse complement strand
GTCCGGTCAGCCGCAGGGCGTAGCTCATATGCGGGGGCACCTGGCCGTCGGAAACGAGCATGCGACCGCCGATCGCGATTACGTGCCGCCGCCCGTCCGCTGCCATGGTGGCACGCTAGCGGCGTTACAGCCTGCAAGCAAACCAGCGCCCACCCTGCCAGGCAGGTAAACCTGGCCGTCTTTTATAGGCCGAACGGGCCTGGCCGCGAGCCCCCGCACCGTGCGACGCAGGAGGTGGCTCGAGTTCGGGAGCGCTCAGCTGCCGTCCTGCAGCAGGACCGCGACGACGTTGGTGCCGGGCTTGTCGGCGGCGTGGGTATCCCCTCCGGCGAGCAGGTCGGCGGTGCCGGGGATCAGCGCTACGGCCTCGATGCTGATCCCGCTCGGCCCGTGCGGCAGCGACGCCTCGGCTAGCGGGTGACCGGGAGAGTAGTGCAGCAAGTAGGACTTCTGGCCGTCCACGCCCGGCATGGGGAGCCACAGGCCGCCGTGACCGTCCGGACTGGCCTGCTGAAGTGGCTGGGTGCCGAATCCGAAGTTGCCTCCGGCCACTTTGGACCACTGGTGACCGTTCCAGTGCAAGATGACCAGCGGGCCGCCTTCGTCCTCTAGACCGCCGTTGCCGATGGCGTAGACGCTGCGCGCGGACTGCGCGAAGATTCCGGTCAGCAGCGGGCTGTTGAGCTCCTGCTTGGCGGGAAGCAGGTGCGACACCGAGGTGCGGGACCAGCCGGACCCGTTCCAGTGGGCGATGTCGGAGCCGTCGACGGCCCAGATATTGTTCGCCGACAGCGCGCTGCCGCCTTGCAGGCCGCTGCCAGAGGCCACGCGGGACCAGGCGCGGCCGTTGTAGTGCCAGGCGCCGAGACCGGTGCCTGGGAAGTACGGCTGGCCGAAGACCCAGATGTCGCTGCTGCTGATGACCACCGCCCCGCCGATCTGCTGGGCGAAGTTTCGCTGCACGGTCCAGGTGCGGCCGTTCCACCGCAGCGCCTGTGACTGCGCGCCTCCGGCGGTGAACGCCCAGACGTTGGCGGATGATGTGGCCCCGGCGGCGACCACGACCTCGTTGGGTCTGCCGGGGAACGGCACCTGCGTCCAGGTCGATCCGCTGCGCCGCCAGGCGGTGGGCACCGGGCCCTGGTTGAAGGCCCACCCGCCGGTCCGGCCGAGCGCGATGACCGCGGTGAAGCCGCCGAACGGCCCGTTGTGCACCTGCTTGACGATGTCCCAGGCCGGAGCGGCCGGATGCGCGGTCGCCGGTGCGGGAGCGGCCAGGGCGGAGGAGGACGCGGCGCTGGTGAAGGCGAGGCCGGTGAGGGCGAGAGCCGCGGCGATGACGATCCCGGCCCGGCGGACGTTCTGGTCTGGACGCCTACTCGGCATGTGCTCTCCCCACCAACGACAACTTCAGGCCAATGTGTCGCGCGGCGCCGTCAAGATGCGCCCTTGGTTATAGACCGCTGGGCGGCTCGTAAGGCCACCTCTTACCGGTTACAGATTCGTAACTTTCCGATTACCCACAGCGGTCGCCAGCCTACAGCGTGACGGCCCGCCCGGGCTTGCTCATCGTCCCCGGCGGGCAGTACCAGGTCATGATCTCGACGGCGAGCCGCCCGGCCCGGACCGCGGGGTCGGCCTCGGCGAGTTCACGGGAGCGTTCCAGGGAGCCGGTCCGGTAGAAGGCCAGCCCGCGCAGGGCCTGATCTGGCTGGTCGCGGACCGGGCCGTTCGTCACCACCTGACCGGTGGCGCGCAACGTGGCGTGGTGCGCCAGGTGCTCCTTCTGGATGCGCTCGAGTTCGGCGTCATCATAGGCCGGGGCATTATCCGGGGTGCGCAACAGCACCAGCTCGAAAGCCTCAAGGTCCATAGGTCATTGTAGGGGCCAGTCTCGTCGCCGGCCCGACGGTCTCGTCGCCGGCCCTACGATGGCGGCGTGTGCCTAGATGACAGCCCGGCCCGGCCGGCCGCCACCGTGCGGCATGACGTAGCGCCCGCGCTCGAGATCGACCTGGAACCGGTCGATTCGGTGGCGGTGATCACGCTGATGGATAACGTCACCGACAACTTGATGGCCGATCAGGGCCCCGCGCGGCGGGCCACCCTCGGAGCCGGGCCGCCGCGTCCGGCGGCGACGATGACAGGCGGGCAGGTTCCCGACGCGCTGATCGCGGAACACGGATTCTCGATGCTGGTCACCGTGACCAAGGCCGGGGCTGAGCACCGGTTCTTGTTCGACGCGGGCACCAGCCCCGACGGCGTCACCGAGAACATGCGCCGGCTCGACGTCGACCCGTCCTCCGTCGAGGTCATCGTCTGCAGTCATGGCCACTTCGATCACACGACCGGGATCGACGGGCTGATCCGGGTCCTCGGCCAGGTGAACATGCCGGTGCTTATCCACCCGCATTTCTGGCGGCGCCGCCGCCTGCAGCTGCCCGGACGCGAGCCGCGGGAACTCCCGACCACGAGCCGCCGCGCGCTGGCCGAGGCGGGCTTCGACATCATCGAGGAGCAGCAGCCCAGCTTCCTGTTCGGCCGGTCCGTACTGATCACCGGCGAGGTCGCGCGTACGACGGGGTACGAGCCCGGCTTCCCGGCGCAGCAGGCCTGGCTCGAAGGCCGCTGGCAGCCCGATCCCCTGGTCCTGGATGACCAGGCGCTCATCATCAACGTCCGCGACCGCGGCCTCGTCGTCGTTACCGGCTGCGGTCACGCGGGTGTGATCAACATCGCCCGCTACGCCCAGCGGCTGACCGGCGGCCAGCCGCTCTACGCGCTGCTCGGCGGGTTTCACCTGGGCGGCCCGGGGTTCGAGCCGCTGATCCCGCGCGTCCTTGACGACCTGGCCGCCCTGAACCCGGGCGTGCTTGTGCCCGGCCACTGCACGGGCTGGCGTGCCCAGCACGCGATGTCCGCCCGGTTCCCGGCCGCGTTCATCCCGAATGCGGTCGGCACCAGCTTCCAGCTCTGACACGACGAGGCCGGCTGACCGCCTCAGGCAGAGCTGGCGGGGCCGGTTATAGGCCGGGGCCCGGTTATAGGCAGGGGCCGGTTACAGGCCCTCGTCCTTGTTCGCCGGGGCGTCGGGGCCGAAGAACTTGTCGTCCTGCTCCACCGCGGCGACATCCGCGGCGGCGGCCCGCCTGACCTCGTCGAACTCCGGGTCGTCTTCGTCGTTCCTGAACACCAGGGTGTGCCGCTCCGAAGGATCCTCGCGCCAGCGCGAAAGCCAGGAAAAGATACCCATCATCGACTCCCCGGTTGGTGCGGAGTAGCGCTCACGGCCGCCAGACCTCACGGCTGTACTTCGAGCGTACGCCGCACCGGTTCGAGCGGACATAGTCGGTGGCCGCATCGCGTACTTCGTCGGCCGCCGCGGGGTCGCCGGCCTCAGCCATGCACTCAATCCAATCAGGGTCCGGTGAGGGCCGGCCATGCCGCGATACTGGGGCGTGGTCACCCTGCCTCGATTTGTCGTGCAACTGCACGACGCGACGACGCTGCATTTCGACTTCCGTCTGCAATCTGGCGACGTGCTACGTTCCTGGGCGGTACCCAAGGGGCCCACGCTCGACCCCGCGGTCCGGCGGCTCGCCGTCCCGGTCGAGGACCACTCGATGTCGGCGGGCGAGTTCGAGGGCGTTCACGAGAACCACCGGCGGGGCAGCGGTGCCGTCATTATCTGGGACGAGGGCACCGCCGATATCGTCCGGGACGAGCCTGGGCATCTCTCGTTCATCCTGGACGGCCGCAAACTATCGGGCGGCTTTGCCCTGACCCGGACCGGCGAGGAACGCTGGATTCTGGTGAAGGTCCGCGATGCCGGCGCGCGCCCCGGATCAGACATCGTGGCCGAGCGGCCGGAGAGTATTCGCAGCGGCAAGACCTGGCAGGAACTGCGGGATCGGCCACCAGAGGTCCCGGCGGCCGGCGAAATCCTTGCTGAATAGGTTCTCGGGTCGTTACCAGAGCAGAAAGAACATCGCCAGTCAGTCGCCGGCGAACAGTAGATGAGACATGGCTTGGCGGTGGTTCGCCGAGAGCGGGACGGGAATATCGCGCTGGCCGCCGATCAGTTCGGTACGGCCCCTAGAGCCAATGAAGCTCTTGTCGGCGTAGCAGGGCCGAAACGCAAGGATACGAGGGGACTGGCGGGCTTCCCTGATCTCACTGCAGGTATCGAGGTCATGTTCTCAGTAGACGATAAACCGTGTCGCGCCTTGTATGACATGGAACGCATACCGGCTCATGCGGGTGCCGAGCATCCCGGCCGCCGGCGGAAGGACCAGACTTTGCCGTCTGGCGCTGCAAAGACGGCAAGGTAGTCGAAATCCTAACGACGTAGAATCAGTTATCCTCCCTTAACAAGATTAGTCCTCTTGCGCTAGTGGTCTACGCGGCCAGGCACGTGATCGCCGCCTACGGGCTGCAGCACGCCCAGGAGGCCATCTGACCTGCCCCGAAGAAGCTGGTGCCCGGAGTTTTCCGCGCTCATCAGGTGCCGCCAGCCCGGCTCCGCGGCGGTTACGGCGGCGGCTATGCGCCGTGGCCACGGCGTGAAAGAACCGGCAGAAGGCCCTGGGCCGGGATCGTTCCGAAAGTTCGGCTCAGCAAAATTTAGTAGCGACATGACGACATCTCAGCTACTCCGGAATCGCGTGCGCAGATGCTGCGGGCCGCATACCGGGCTGGTGCCGAGGCCTTAAGTGCGCCCGGGTTACCGGGGCAATACGACGCGGGTCATGCGGAGGTCAGTTTCCGCATGACGGCAAAGACGGTGCCGTCGCAAGGTAGTCCAAGTGCCGCCTGAGCCGCACTACGCCTGCGGCTTAAGGTGTGCGGTCGCGCACGGTTGGTTACTTCACTCGCGGTCTCCCGCTTCATCGCGGGAAGTGACGGGCGACGTTCAGCGAACGGCACGTAATGTAAATGGGGGGCTGCTGCGGCCTTATAGTGAGTCGATCGTCTACGCTTATACGTTATTCAACGAGTGGAACGGAGTACACGTGGCTCAGAAGATACAAACCTTGTTCATCGACGACATCGATGGTAGCGAGGCCGAGGGAACCGTCCGCTTTGCACTAGATGGTGCGGAGTACGAGATCGACCTGAACGCGAAGCATGCTGAGGCGCTGCGTAAGGCGTTGGCCCGATATGTTGACGCCGCCCGGCGGAGCAGTGGCGGCACGGCCCGGCGGCCAGCCCGGAGCGGGCGCAGGGCAGCAGCCAGCGGTCTTAACACCACGGAGGTTCGTGAGTGGGCTAAGGCACAGGGCATCGAAGTCAAGGATCGCGGTCGCGTACCTGCTGAATTGGTCGTCAGGTTCCGGGCGGCTACGGGAAGCTAGTCCGACGTGCGGTTGGTCTTGGCGGCTGGTAATCGGATGGGAGGCTCATGTTTTCTGGGCACCGAACCAGGGTCTGGTCACAGACTTCCCTGCTCGTGACTTCAGTACTTTCCACCCTGCTGTGCCCTTCTGTGACCGTAATACCATAGAAGGGCACAGCTGCCTGCCCCATCGGGTTCAGGCGCATTTCACAGAAGGCGGGCCTGCCAAGGCCCGCCTTCAGTCATGATGACCAATGTTCAGGCTGGCCCGGGTGCGAGCAGTTCAGATGGCGGGTGTGGCGCGCCTGATGATGGCGGCCGTGTCGGTGCCGGAAGGAAGCGTGCCGTAGGCGTGGCCCCATCCCCTGAACTCCCCGGAACCGTCGGCCAGGCGGGACGCGACAAACGCGTCAGCCACCGCGGGGGCGCCGTGACGCACGAGCAGAGCACCCTGCAAGGCCAGCGCCATCCCTTCGGCGAGATAGCGAGCACGGGCCTCCGAGGGGTCGCTGAGCTCCTTGCGCAGCCGGCCGACCGCCTGATCCAGCCGGCGGTCCGCTCCGGCGGCCAGCTCGAGCTCGGCGAAGAAGGCCTCGGCTGACTCCGGCTGCCGGGTCAGGGCGCGAAGCGCGTCGAGCGCCGCGACGTTACCCGAACCCTCCCAGATGGAAGCCAGCGGCGCCTCACGGTACAGCCGGGGCATTCCCGACTCCTCCACGTAACCGTTGCCGCCCAGGCACTCAAGGGCCTCGGCCGCATGCCCGGGGGCGCGTTTGCACACCCAGTACTTGGTCGCCGCCAGCGCCAGACGACGGAACGCGGCTTCCGCCTCGTCACCTCCCGCCGCACGGTCGGTCGCCCCGGCCAGCCGGAACGCCGCCATCGTCGTCGCCTCCGACTCGATCGCGAGGTCAGCCAGCACGCTGGCCATCAGCGGCTGGTCAGCCAGCTTCCGGCCAAAGGCCGTCCGGTGCGCGGCGTGGTGCGTGGCCAGCGTGAGTGCGGTCCGCATCCCGGTTGCCGTGCCGAGCACGCAATCGAGCCTGGTCATGTTCACCATCTCGATGATGGTGCGGACGCCACGGCCTTCCTCGCCGACCAGCCAGGCTAGGGCCTGATCGTACTCGACCTCGGCCGACGCGTTCGACCGGTTGCCGAGCTTGTCCTTCAGCCGCTGCAGCTGCATGCCGTTCCGGCTGCCGTCCGGCCTGACCCGGGGCAGCAGGAAGCAGGACAGCCCCGCGGGCGCCTGCGCGAGCACCATGAACAGATCGCCCATCGGCGCCGAGGTGAACCACTTGTGCCCGGTCAGCAGGTAACTTCCCCCGTCCGCCTCGCCGTCCCCGTGCACCGGGACGGCGCGGGTGGTGTTCGCCCGGACGTCGGAGCCGCCCTGCTTCTCGGTCATGGACATGCCCGCGAGCAGGCCTCGCTTGGTGTCGGGTGACCGCAGGCCGGCGTCGTACTCCCGAGCCGCGAGCAGCGGTTCGAAGCGCCGGGCTAGATCGGGTGCGTGCCGGAGCGCGGGCACGATGGCATAGGTCATGGAGACCGGGCAGCAATGTCCGGCCTCGACCGCACCCCAGACATAAAAGCCCGCTGCTCGCGCCACGTGCGCTCCGGGACGCTTGTCGGTCCAGGGCGCTGCGTGCAGGCCGTGCCGCACGGCCACGGTCATCAGCTCATGCCAGGCCGGATGGAATTCCACTTCGTCGATGCGATGGCCGAAGCGGTCATGCGTGCGCAGAACCGGCGGGTTCTCGTTCGCCTGACGACCCTGCGCCTGCGCCTGCGCCGATCCGGCGAGCCGGCCGAGGTCCCGGACGGACTCCTGCGCCCAGGCGGCGCCCTCGCGGCCCAGGGCGCTCAGCATCGCCGGATCATCGGAGACGTCGTATCCGGTCAGCGCGGGCGGCTGGTTGAAGACCTCGTGTGTCGGTGGCATCAGCGGGGCTCTGCCTCCCTGGTCTTTTCGCAATTGAAACACGCTTAGGTAGGCGTTTATGACGTGCGGCTGATAAACCAGGAAGAACAGGCGCTGGTACCAGGGCCGCCATGAGCCTCGTCGCAAGGAGAGTAGCGCTGACTCGGCGGCGGCAGGTTCAGGCGCCAGGGCCCATCGCGGCCACGACCAGGGTGACGGTGGCCGCCACCTCGGCTAGCGCGCCCAGGACGTCACCCGTGATACCGCCGAGCCGGCGCACCGCGTGCCGTTCCAGGACGAAAGCGGTGCCTAGGCCCGCGACGACGGCCAGCGGGAGGGTCCAGCCGAGCCGCTCGCCGGTAACCGCGGTGGAGACCACCACCGCCGCGACCGCCGCCGCCAGCGCGGCCAGGGTGGTCACGGCCGGGACCGCCGGGCTAACCGTCCCGGCCACCAGGGCGCCGAGCCCGTCCGGCCGGGCCGCGGCCACGCCCCGCCGGCAGGCCCAGGTCAGCGCGAGCCTGCCGGTGACCGACGCGGCGATCAGCGCGGCGGCTCCTCGGCCTCCACCAGCCGACTCCGCCTGGCTGAGCGCCGCCACCTGGAGGAACAGCGTCAGGACGAGCGTGACGGTGCCCAGCGGCCCGATGTCGGAGCGGCGCATGACGGCGAGCGCGGCGGGGGCGGGTTTACCGCTGCCCAGGCCGTCAGCCAGGTCGGCGAGCCCGTCGAGATGAAGTCCCCGGCTGAGCAGGGCGAGCGTCGCCACCGCGAGCACCGCGCCGGTCAGCGGGCCGGCCCCGAGCGGATGGTCCACGGCGAGCAAGATGGCGGCCGCGATGGCGCCAAGCAGCAGCCCCACAGCCGGCGCCCAGGCCATCGCCGAGGCCACGGTGGCCGGCGCCAACGGCGCTGGAACCGGGGTCGCTGATGTCCCGGCGTCCCGCTGTGCGGCGGCCGGGACGGCGCCGCGCAGCGGGATCACGGTGAGCAGCGTGACCGACAGCCGCAGGCCATTCCATCTCATGCCGAAGGAGCCTATCGGTAGGCCCGCGGAAGACGTACTATCTTGAGTAGGGGGCCAGAACGCAATCGATGGCGGTGGGATAGCGTGTCCGAGTGGTGGTCGATCGAGGTTTTCGATGCGGCGGAGCTGCCCGCTCGCCGTTGGAAGGACTCTTACCAGGACAAGCTCACCGAGGCTGCTGTCACGTACGGGGCCATGTCCTGGGAGTGGCACGAACATCGCTACGGCGTGGTGCTCGAGATCCTCTTCGATTCCGGCCAGCAGTGGGAGGCGTTCCGTGCCCTTCCTGCGGTGGTTTCGGCCCTCGACGGCGCGCCCGACCCGGTGAACGGCCTGATCGTCTACCGTGGCCGCGGCGGCGGGGCCGGGCCGAGGAAGCCGCGCAAGCCGAAGCCCGCCCCGAGTGCGAGCACCATGGCCAGGCCGGTGCCGACCGAAGAGCGCGTACTGCGAGTCACCGGGGTCACTGCCCCGGAAGCCCCGGATGCCCCGGAAGCCCCGGGAGTGCCAGAGCCTGTCTTCGCAGCGGGATAGTAAGTCCCGCCAGGGCAGTTCCGGGACGACTATTCGGTGCCGTGTGGGTGAAGTACCCGGCGGGACAGTGCAGGATGGGGGGATGAGGGAAACGCGAGTCATGACCGATGGCCTGCGGGCCGCGATCGAGCACAGCGGATATTATCCCGGCCTGGTGTCCGATGCGGTTGCCTCGGCGCTCGGGTCGGAGCCGGTTACGGCCTACGTCGTCCATCACGACGCGATCTTCGATCCGGGCATGGAGGTGCGCCGTCACATGACCGTGCTAGCGCTCACCCCCACCCGGCTGGTGTACTCGCACACCGACGAGCATCCCGCCGAGGATCCGGACACCCGGCCACGGGCGGAGACAAGCACGGAGGCGATCCGGTTCGCCAAGATTTCATCAGTGGCTCTCAGCCGGGTCGTTCCCGACCCCGCGGCCTACGTGCCGGGCGTCACCATACCGTCGGAGGTCATGCTGACCATCGGCTGGAACGTCCTGTCTCACCTGGAACTCGAGCCGGCGCACTGCGGAGATGAGAGCTGCGAGGCTGATCACGGCTATCTCGGGACCATCACCGCTGATGACTTCTCGCTGCGGGTGAGCCGCGCCGCGGACGGGGAGGATGCCGTTCGCCAACTGCTCGGGTTCGCGCGCGAGCTCTCCGACGCCACGGCGGTCAGCGGCAGCTGAAGACCCGACGGGGCGTTACCCGAGGGCCCGTTTTGTCGTCGTTACCCGCCTAGTGGCAGCATGTTCCGGCAAGATGCTGATGCCGAGGCAAGATGCCGCGGCAAGAACGCTGAGTGGCACCCACGAGTAGCAGATGAGGATTCCCGTATGACGCTCGAGCCGAGACATTCGCCCATCGTGCCGTCCTATGGGGCGGGGACCCTGGCCGATTTGTCTTCGTCGATCCTCGCATCCCTTGAGCCAGAATCGCCACAGTCGCAGAACGTTCTCGGCCTGACGCCCACGCAACGCGCGTGCCTGCTGATCGTGGACGGGCTCGGCTGGGAGTTGCTCCGCGCTCATCCCGCCGCCGCGCCGTTCCTGTCCGAACTGGCGCGCAACTCCAAGCCGATCACGGCGGGGTTCCCCTCGACGACCGTCACCAGCCTCGGCTCGATATGCACCGGGCGGCCGCCCGGCCAGCACGGGATACTCGGCTACCAGGTCATAATCCCCGGCGAGAACCGCTTGCTCAACGGGCTGCGCTGGGACTCTCGGGTCGATCCGCTGCGGTGGCAGCCGCTGCCCACGATCTACGAGCGGGCCGCCGAGGCCGGTATCGCGGCCGTGCACGTGGCTCAGGGCTCGTTCCGCGGCACCGGGCTGACCGTGGCCACGATGCGCGGCGCGGACTTCCGTCCCGCCGACAGCATGGGGGCCCTGGCCGCTCAGGCCGCTACGGCGCTGCATGAGAACGGCCGCGCCTATGTCAGCGTGTACCACGGTGATCTCGACGGAACCGGACACGTCTTCGGCGTCGCCTCGGACGCCTGGTACAACCACCTGGCGCACGTGGACAAGCTGGCCGAACAGCTCGCGAGCGCGCTTCCCTCCGGAGCCTGCCTGTACGTGACGGCGGACCACGGCATGGTGGACATCGGCCCGGAGGACAAGCTCGACATAGACGCGATACCAGAGCTCCGGGCCGGGCTGGCCCTGCTCGGCGGCGAGCCGCGGGCTAGGCATCTGTACGCACGGCCCGGTGCCGCCGCGGAGGTCCTGGCTGCCTGGCGCGAGGTGCTCGGCGAGCGCGCCTGGGTGCTGTCTAGGGACGAGGCCATCAAAGAAGGATGGTTCGGCCCGGTGGACGACGCCATGGCCGCCCGGATCGGTGATGTCGTGGCCGCTCCGGCGGGCTCCGTTGCCCTGGTGGCCACCAAGGCGGAGCCGCGGGAGTCGGCGCTGTTCGGCATGCACGGCTCGCTCACCTCCGCCGAGCAGTTCGTGCCGGCGCTCTTGTTCCGAGCGGCATGACTGGCTCCGGCGATTTTCTCGTCGGCGTTGAATCACTCGCTGCGGACCTGGCGAATGAGCCGGCTCCCGTCGTGCTGGACGTGCGATGGCAGCTCGGCGGCCCGCCGGGCATCGACAGCTATCGCCGCGGGCACCTTCCGACGGCGGTCTTTACCGATCTGGACCGCGTCCTGGCCGGCCCGCCCGGTCCCGGCGGGCGGCATCCGCTGCCGGAGGTGGCGGCGTTTCAGGCGGCGATGCGCGCCGCTGGCGTACGTCAGGACGGTGCCGTGGTGGTGTATGACGACGGGGACTCCACGATCGCGGCCCGCGGCTGGTGGACGCTGCGCTACTACGGGCACGAGAACGTGCGGGTTCTCGACGGTGGCTACCGGGCCTGGGTCAGCGCCGGGCTCGCGGTAACCCAGGCCGAGCCCGGACCCGCGCCCGGCGACTTCACCGCGCGACCGGGCCAGATGCCGACGCTGGACGCGGCGGGCGCGCAGGCGACCGCGCTGACCGGGCGGCTGCTCGACGCGCGGTCCGCGGAGCGTTACCTGGGTGAGACCGAGCCCGTCGATCCGGTGGCCGGCCACATTCCCGGGGCGGTCAGCGCGCCCACCATCGGCAACGTGAACGCGGACGGCACGTTCGCCGGCGCCGCGGAACTCGCGGCCCGGTTCGCCGCGCTCGGCGTCACCGGGGACGGGACCACGGTCGGTGCCTACTGCGGATCAGGTGTCACCGCCGCCCATGAGGTCCTGGCCCTGGCGCTGGCCGGCGTGCCCGCCGCGCTCTACGTAGGTTCCTGGTCGAACTGGGTCGCCGATCCTGACCGCCCCGTCGCGACCGGCAACGGCCCGTCTGATTGACCCCGGAGTCCTGATTGACCCCGGAGTCCTGATTGACCCCGGAGTCCTGATTGACGCCGGAGGCCCGATTGACGCCGGAGTCATAGCGCGCGGGACCAGTTCTGGCCGGTCAGGTCCTTCCCGAAACTGTGGTGGCGGCTCTCGTTGTCCAGGGTGAAACCGGTCTGCTGGTAGATCCGCCTCGCGGTGATGAGAGCATCGTTGGTCCACAGGGTGATTCCGGAGTATCCGGCCTGACGAGCAAACCGGAGTACTTCTTCCACCAGCCGGGAGCCGATGCCCAGGCCTCTGGCCCATGGCTCCACGAGCAGCAGCCGTAGCCGCGCGGTGGTGGCGTTCTCGCGCACGCAGAAGACACACCCGGCCGGCGTGCCGTCGACCTCGGCGATCCAGGCCGCTTCGGCACCGGGATCCCTGTGGTCCACGTAATCCGCGACGATCCTGGCCACCAGGGCCTCGTAGGAGGAATCCCAGCCGAATTCCGCCGCGTACACCGCTCCGTTCCGCTGCACCACCCAACCCAAGTCGCCCGGCTGGGGCGGGCGAAGCAGATAGCCTCGCGGCCGCGGCGACCCGGTGAGGGTCTCCGTGATCACGCGCATGGCATCGAGCAGCGTGCGCCGGTCCTCGTCGCGGACGGCGGCCAGCATGTCCCTGGTCTGGCCGGCCGACCTGGCATCCAGGCCCCCGACGACGGAACGGCCGGTGGCGGTCAGCCCGATGACCTGACGTCTTGCATCAGCGGCGGAGCGCTGCCTGGTGATCAGGCCGCCGGCCTCGAACCTGGCCAGGATGCGGCTCAGGTAGCCCGGGTCGATGTCGACTGTCCGGCGCAAGTCGGTGACCTCGCTGGTGTCGCGCTGCGCCAGCTCGAAGAGCAGCCTCGCCTCGGTAAGCGAGTACGGCGTATCCAGGTACTTCCCCCGCAGCAGCCCGATCACGTTCGTGTAGAACCGGTTGAACCCCCGCACCGCCGTCACCGCGGCGTCATCCGCCACCGCCGTCACCGCGGCGTCATCCGCCACCGCGTCATCCGCCACCGCGTCATCCGCCACCGCGTCATCCGCCG
>Ga0302325_10023958_pt1 | contig 12709 bp, 15 predicted proteins | sample Palsa_T0_2_FD_201948 | JGI IMG/M metagenome (GOLD analysis project Ga0302325, IMG submission 201948) | Peat permafrost microbial communities from Stordalen Mire near Abisko, Sweden - Palsa_T0_2 | ecosystem: Environmental > Terrestrial > Soil > Palsa > Peat permafrost | place: Sweden: Abisko... | reverse complement strand
CACCAAGTGGCCCAGAAATCGAGCAGCACGACTTTGCCTTTGTAATCGGACAATTTTACCGGCGCGCCTTTGGAATCGGTGAGAGTGAAATCTGGGGCGACCTTTCGCGGCTCGTCCGGCGGGGCGGCGGCGGGGACCCTTGCGGACGAAACCGAGCACAAAACTAACAGAACGGTTGCCAAGGCTATTCCCGCGGATGTAGGACGAATCATTTTTAGTTACCTCCTAATTGACGCGATTATCTGACTGCAAACATCCGGCGTCAAGTTCGGGACGGCGAGTCACATTTCGAGAAATATGCCCGCCTGCCCTTCGTTCCTCAGGGTAAAAAGGCGGCCGCTACAAAAACAGAATCACCGGCCTACGTTGTTGCCACTCGTAATTCGCAGGAATCTGAATCCCGTAATTTCCGCTCGCAGAGATTCGCAAGGCATTGCGAGTCACGTTTCCTAGAAATACGCCCGCCTAAAGGCGGCCGCTACAAAAGCAAAATCACGAGTCACTCTTGGAGGAACAATGGCACTTACATTTTCGATTGTAGATACATGGGAAGACGGCAAGCGGGTGCATGTCAGCGGGACCGTGGTGGCGTCGGGGAACTATACGACGTCGGGAGATACGCTGGACCTTTCGCAGGTTCCGCTGATCGCGTCGGACCAGCCGCCGGTGCAGGGAACTGCGTGGATGGACGGACTCGCCGGATACGACTACGTTTTCATTCCCGGCGCTGCGATGAATGCTAACAAAGTGAAGATATTTCAGCAGGGCGCAGCTGCGGGCCCGTTTCCGGAGCTGGCCGCGGGAGCGTATCCTTCAGCGATCACCGCCGATACCATCACGTTTTACGGCATCTTCAAGAAACTGCAGTAGAGCGACATCGCAATGTGGTCCGGCCGTTGCAGGGCACACCATACTGTGGCCAGCATTAGTCCTTGGCGATGTTGAGCAGCTCGCGCAGGTGCCTCGACAATCTCCTCGGCCTCGTTAAGTTGTTGAATGCGCCTTAGCGGGCACAGCATTGCTGTGCCCCTACAAAAGTAATAGCTCCATCGCGCGCTTGACACATAGCCAAACCCTCAGACCCAGCGTTTTACTTTCTTTCGCGAGCACCCATGTCTATTGAAACTTTTACGCCGTTGCCGCTGAATATTTTTAGCACTTGGATCACGCTGCTCGATCCGTCTGACGTGCCGCCGGGGATGTCGCCCTCGCTTGGGGACGTGGAGTTTTTTCCAGGAGGAGTGCGCACGCGGCCGGGGCTGGTGTCGCAATTTCCGGTGATTGCGGGGTCGCCGCAGATCAATGGGCTGAAAACTTACGCTACGACGAATCTCGTTCAGCGGATGATCGCGCTGGATTCGATTGGGAATTTGTACAAGGAAACTTCGCCGGGAGTGCTCTCGGTGGTCGCGTCGGGGGGCAAGGCGGGGCTTTATCTCGCGTCGGACACGCATTTCGGGCGCGAATACATGGCCTTTGGCGACGGGCTAATCGGGCAGGACATTCCGCGGCAGTATGACGACACGAATTTCGATCGCGTGAGCCAGATCGGGCCGGCGGAAGGGCCTGCGGTCGCTGACGCTACCGACGCGGGGAACATTTCGCCGGGCGTGCATCAGTGCTCCGTAATTTTTGTCACGAGGCAGGGATACATGACCGCGCCGTCGCCGCCAAGTACCTGGACAGCGGCGGGGAGCAAGAAAGTCAACGTGACGAATATTCCTACGGGACCTTCGAACGTGGTGCAACGGCTGCTCGCGTTCACGGCCAGCGGGGGCGCCACTTTTTATCAAGTGCCCGCGACTATGACGATCAACGACAACGTCACCACTTCGCTCGAAGTGGATTTTACCGACACGATCCTGCTCAGCGGCCTTAGCGTGGAGAATTTGTTTGGCCAAATCGAGCTGCCGTGCCAGCTTGGCGTGGTGGATTATGCCGAACGGCTTTTCTGGTGGGGCGAGCGCGCCAAGATGGACAACTGGCGCAATCTTTCGTTCGACGGCGGTTGGGACATTTCCGGCGACGGGCGTCCGCTCGGATGGCAACTTGATCCAACGTTTGGCGCGGGAGGAAGCCGCGAACCGAGTTTTTCGGTCTGGGGCGACGCGTACCGCATTACGGCGGATGGCGTCACGATCCAGCGCGGAACGATCGCGCAAAATGCAATCACTGACGCGTTCGGCGATCAGTTGCTGGTGAACAATACGGATTATTCGGTGCGTGTGCGCGTGGCGCGCAGCGCAAATCTTTCCGCCGGGACTTTGCGCATCAATACATTCAGCTCGACGGCGGGACTGGTCGGAGCGGGACTCGTGGTTTCGGCGGCGCAGGCTACTGCTTCTTACCAGGAATTCACGGCGCAGCTTTTTCCTCCGCAAACTTCGCTACCAACGGATCTTACTCTGCGCGTGTATGCCGACAGCACGCCGGGGCCGAGCGGCGAGTCGTTTCTCGTTGACGACATCGAAATATTCCCGACTTTCGCGGCGCAGAATTCTTCGCTGGTGCGCGCGTCCGCTACATCAGCGCCGGAAAGTTACGACGGGGTTTCCGGGATCCAGGAGATCGCGGTAAATAACGGGCAGGGAATTCGCTCGGCATTCAAGTTGCGCAACAATTTGTATTTCGTGAAAGAGCGCTCGATGTACGTGACCGCGACGGACGGAGTAAACGAGCCGGCGCTTTGGGGAGTGGAAGAAGTGTCGAACAAGGTGGGCACTCCTTCAGCGCACGGCGTGGGTTACGGCGAGGAATGGGTGGTGATCGCGGGGCGCTCGGGACTTTATTATTTCGACGGCAGCGAGCCGATCAAATTGTCGCAGGAAATCCAACCGACGTGGGATGCGATCAATTGGCAATACGGACAGTTGCTATGGGTGCAGGTGGACACGCAACACAAACGGATTTACGTCGGCGTGCCGATCGGCGCGGCCACGCAGCCGAATCAGATTCTGATGCTGGATTACACGGAAGGAATGCAGGACCCGCTCGTGTCGGTGTACACGGCCGCGGCGGAGCGTTCGCGAAAATGGGCGCCGTGGACGATTTCCGCGAATTCGTGCGGGTTGATTGAACGCTCGAACGGCGTGGCGCAGGTGTTTCTTGGCGCGAATAATTCCAGCGGGAAGATTTACGCGCTCACCGAAGGGCAGTTTTCAGACGATGGAGTGGCGATTAATTCGTTTTACTCCACGGCGTTTCTTGCGGCGACCGGATTGAGCGGGAGAAATTTGTTTGGCTACCTCACGGCTTACGTGCAGGGGGCAGGATCGCTCTCGCTGACTTCATTTTCCCCGGGCGACGTGAGTGTGCTATCACTCGGCGCGTGGACGCTGGCCGCGCCTGCTTCGCGCGACATGGAGCAGTTCACAAACGTGCTGGCGGAGCGAGTGTCGTACCAGATTGGCACGAGTGTGGCGGGGTCGTGGTTCTCGATTACCAAGCTCGTACCATGGGCCAAACCGGACCCATTTGCCATAGTACGTGGAACAAACTGAGGATTTACGTCCGCAAATGTAGCTTAGGTCTTTAGACCTGAGACCTTGTCGGCGAAAGCCGAAAATCCTCACCTCTAAAGAGGTGAGCGACGTCACCCCGAATTCCGTATTCGCATCCACACGGCAAACATGCTGAATATTTCGCAAATTGAGGCGCTGAGGCGCACGAATCCGCAGCTTTACGAAGCCATGCAGCGGCTGGCGGCGGCTTCGCTCGGGCCGAACCAGGGCTGGAACATCGACAGCCAGATCACCGACGGCACGAATTTTGCGCGCGTGACGTCCGGGGCGCTTACGGGGAATCGGATCGACCCGACGAAGGCGGGCGTGCTGATGAAAGGATCCGTGCCGCCGACGTGGTCGGGCGGGTTCACGTACGTTTCGAGCACTTCGAGCATTACGTGGTCGTGGAGCGGGCTTACAATTTCGCGCGCGGACGGGACGTCAACCGCGGTTCCGAACGGGTCGCTGGCCGTTTCGGGGCTCGCGGCGGCGACGTCTTATTATTTTTATCCTTACTGGGACGATGTGGCGCTGGCGATTGCGTGGGTGGGAGCGATCGCCGGAAGTGTGGGCTCGCCTGCAAACGCGCAGAGCGCAAAAACAAATGTCGCGGCGCAGCAGCAGGCGCTGCAAGGGCGCGTTCCGCTATCGCAAGGCGCGATGATTGCAGCTACCACCAGCAGCGGGACCGGCGGCGGTTCGGGCGGAGGTAGCGGAAGTTGTCTGCGCGCGGGAACGGTGGTGCAGACGAAAGAGCGGGGCATCGTCAAGATTGAGACGTGCCAGGTGGGCGAGCATCTTTGTTGTCCTTGCCATACGCGCGGAGCACCGTGGACGCGGATTGAGCGGCTGGAAGTGCGCGATGCCGATACTTTTATTCGGCTACATTTTTCGAATGACGAATCGCTGGATGTGACGCCGCACCACATTTTTACTCTGGCCGATGGATCGCCGATGCGCGCTGAGCGTTTGTGTTTGAGCGATGTTTTGGTGGGGCGCTTTGGGCGAATCACGCTGAAGAAAATCGAAACGATCGTCGAGGAAGGGAAGAAGGTGACGGTGAGCTGCGAGCCTTATCACCAATTTTTTGCGGGGCAGCACAATGCGAGCGTGCTGACACACAACTACACTTTTTCGTCGTAGCTTTCCTTCCGTTTCTTGCTTGCAAAAGCGTAACCCACAGACGGGTCTTCGAGATGCGGCCCTCCGCACTATGAGCCGTCTTTCTTGCGATCATTGATTGCCGGTGGTTCGGCGGGCGCAGCATGCTGCGCCCCTACAAAAAATGGTCCGTGCTTTTGTGGCGCGGGGCTTCAGCCGAGCATCTTTCCGGCTCGTTTGATTTCGTCAATCGATCGAAACACCGCCGGCAAGATGCCGGCGCTACGTACGCTCATCCCATGACAGGAAAACGCTATTACTTGACGACGATTGGCGCGTGGCATCGGCACGCTGGGCGCTTTGCGAATTCGCATTGGCTGGCGCTCGGCACGGCATCCCCCGGCAGCGATTCTGCTAGTGCGCAGGACATTACACCGGCGGGCACAGCATGCTGTGCCCCTACGGAACCGGGAGTTGCGGCTTCGGAAGCAGACTCGACGCGGATCCTCGTCCTCATTGAAGGGGACGAAGGGGCGCATCTGGCTCTCGAGGACGACGCTGCGTTTGAAGCGCTGCCGCATCCGCTTGCGCAAAAGCCAATTTCGGAAGCGGCGCAAGCGGCGCTCGCTGTGTTCGGAGTCGCGCCAGGGGCAACCACCTTCGACGCCGCCGAGGCCGTCGCTACCGCGCATCCGCTGCTGCGCCACCGCGTTTTTTAACTTTCCTTTGCGCATTCTTAATTGCAAGCGGAGAATTCCATGCCTTTCATCAATGGAAAGTTCTACATGAATCCGGCTTACGGTCGTGCGGTTGAAGACGCCCGCGCCATGGAATCAACTGCAAGCGAAGCTGATCGGCAGCAACAGGACTCGGGTGCCCACTGGGTCACAATCGATGGACGCCATGTGCTGATGCAGGGAACGCATGAAAACGGCGCGCAGCAAAAAAGGAAGCAGTTTAGCGGAGACGCCACCTATTACAACTTGCCTGGGAAAAGGACTGCGAGTGGTGCTAAGTTCGACCCTGACAAGATGACGGGGGCTATGACCGCCGAGAAAGCCAGGCTTGGCCAGACCGTAACGGTGACATACACTTCTAGAGATAAGCAGGGGAATACTGTGCCGAGGTCGATAACGGTGGTTGTCAACGACAGAGGCCCATTTGCGCGGGATGCCGGCGGAAAAGCAACAGTACCTTTGCAACCCGCAGCCGGGAAAGTGATCGATCTCACGCCCGCAGCCTTCAAGAAGCTTGTAGGGACAACCAAGCCAGGACATGTTGCGGTAACTGTGACGGTGCCAAGTGAATAGGCGCTCGATGTTAGCGCTACTTTTCGTGGTCACGGCGACGGCGACCCTGCTGCTTACTGCTTGGAAAGCCGCAGGGCCCGTTGGGGCTACGCCTCCTCACGGACAATTCGTATCGATATCCCTGTCTGCCCTTCACATAACCGAGGGAGAACGAGTCGTGGGGCTTGATTTCGGGGTGACGTCCGGGCGAATCGCGAAAATAACGGACGTGCCGATAGGCTGGAATGTCTCCGTGGACAATGATCCATCCTGGAATACGAATATCCACGCTTCTGTCATCGTAGCGGCAGCGGCTTTGGATGGTTCCTACTTCAAAGATTTCGCTGTAATCGAGAAGGAAAGCAATGCCGACACCCCTTTCGAAATCAAGGGGAAGATCGTCGTGTCCACGGATTTTTCAAAAGTGCGAGAAATTCAGGTTGGAATGAGCGATTTTACAGTCCGGGACTATGTTCAGCCTTTGAAAAGCCACCCTTCGAAATAGCCTTCGGCGCAATTCACGCACTGTGCTCATCCGCGAATATACTGACACCGATCTCGACGCGCTGCGGCGCATGCACGCGCGGCAAGGATTCGATTACACGTTTCCCGATCTCGCGGACCCGTTGTTTGTCTCGAAGCTTGTGGTGGAGGACGGAGCGGGGCATGCGGTGATGGCGTCGCTCGCGCGATTGACTTGCGAAATGTATTTGCTGGTTGCGCCGGGGGAAGCGGATCCGCGTGAGCGCTACGCCCGGCTGCTTGCGTTGCACCACGCTGGTGAAGGCGATCTGCTCGCGCGCGGGTTGCACGACGCGCACGCCTGGCTGCCGCCGCCTATCGCCAAGAAATTCGGCCGCCGGCTTGCGGCGCTGGGCTGGGTTCGCGACGACGCGTGGACGCCGTATTGCCGGCGCCTGATTTTGTAGCAGCGTTGGCCGCCGTCCATCTCGGGCTGCATAGACGCGTCCTCCTACAACGCGTTCCGAGGAAAACCATCCATGCCTTTCATCAACGGCAAGTTTTATATGAATCCCGCTTACGGCCGTGCGCTTGAACGCGCCCGCAGGGCAAGCAGCATCTGGTCAGAGGCGCTACCCCAATTCGCCGGGTCGGCACTTCGGAAGCAGAATTTCTCGGACGATCTACCGTCCGGCGATGCGGAACAAAGCTCGGACGCACATTGGGTCACGATCAATGGCCATCACGTCCTGCTCGACCAAGCATCATCACAACGACCCCCAACTGAGGACACGCAGCACCCTGAAAGGAAGCGTCACCTATCCGCAAGAGACAAGTCGTATCTTGACAAGTACTATGACGCGGTCACCGTCCTGGCAAAAAAATACAAAGTAGATCCCGTATTGGTCTTGGGAGTGGGTATCGAATCGGGCTTTGGGTCTGGAGGGACATATCTCCGGACCGGCGATGCCTTCGGAATGACCGGGGGAAGCACGAAGCGCATGACAACCGCCACATCGCCAGATGAGAACGTTAAGCAATTTTTCGATAATTATGGAAATCAGATTCGTGGGACGGGAACAGATACTTCCGCATTCATCAATGCCCTGCAGGGCCGTAATGCATCTGGCGAACGCGTGAAAGGCTGGAAGGTGTATAATATAGCTAACCCGCACTGGGAAAGCTTGGTAAACGATGGCATCAATACGATGAAGAAAGATATTCCTACTTATCTGTCTCAGAAAAAGACGGAACAATCCCGCTAGCGCGGTGACAAAGATACACATGCCATCACCACGATGTTTCGCGGTCCTTCTCGCTTCACTTTTACTGAGTCCTCAGGCTTCGAAGACGCAAGTTTATCGGAACGATGAATTCGGGATTACTGTTCCGATTCCCCTCGGTGTCGTCTATTGTGTCCCATCTGAATACCAGCACGATCACGGTCCTGTTTTCCTTCTGGGGAGCCCGGAGCGACAAGCTTGCGATGAGATAGACCATCAGCGGTACGTCTTAATTTTCGCAAGCTACAATGCGGTGGAGGAGACTAAAAAGCTCCGCGACTTCCTTAAGGAGCAGTGTACTGGCGTCGGCGGGGGACCCTGCCGTCCGGCTCCCGACGGTTTGCATATCACTGGGATGGCGACCAAGGCCGCGAGAGTCAACCGCTCAGACGGCTGGATAGATATCATCGTCGTTACCCAGGCCGGTAAACCCGATCCGGCGTTCGATCCCTCTGTCCCGTCGATTAACTACGACGCGGGATTGCATACCGCGCCACAGTACTTGGAAGAGGACTTGCGCATATTTCGCGCAGTCTTGAGTACGGTCCGACTGTCCCCGACGGAATGAAACTGAAATGTGGGACTGACAGAATATGCCCAAGAGCGTATTTCGCCTTCTGGCTCTGCTTGCGTTCTATCTGGTTTGCCTAGGAAAGACCGCGGAAGGCCAGGTCGTGATTTCTCGACATTTTCCTGGGCGAGAAGATATGGCAATTCTTTGCTGGAGTATCCCCGAAGAAAGGGGCGGCTATCAATCACAAATAGTCGTTTTTCAGACTGACACTCACGGCACAGCGAAGTTTTTGTGGCAATCCTTCCTGGGGAATTCGTACGCTCCGCAGATCCGGTTCGTAGAAGAAATAACGGTGCAAGGCCTGCCGCTGGCATTGGTCGAACGTCAAACTGGAGCCGCGTCATCGCAGCTCGATGTGATCGGAAAGGTGGCAGGCCGAATTGTACGGCTGCTTCAAATCGATGGTTTTAAGTTTGATGTCGTGCACCTAGGCGGGAGCAAACTGCCTTTTATCATCGCGCATACCGATGCAAGCGTTTTGGATGTCCCGGACATATATCGGTGGACGGGTCGTCGCTTTGAAGAGGACAGCGCTGCTCACTCCGACTACTACCGGCAATGCCTAGCCAAAGACAAAAGCGCGCTTCCAGAAGATTCAAGTGCGGTAGTCTTGGTCAACCTCGCTCGAATCGCCGTATTGTCAGGTGACCGAACCGAAGCGAAGGCAATTCTCACGGACGCGCTTTCGAGGGAACGCAGCAAGGGTGGCGAGGCTAACGAGGAAACGCTCAGGTTGATTAACAAAGCATTGCGCGCACTGGAGCCGAGTCGGCACCCTCAGGACGAAAATCCTCATCCCAAGATGTGAGAGGTCAGTCGTGGGGGTGAGATTCGATCCAGGTGCCGAGGAGTTTGGCAGCGTGCTCGCATAGTTTTTTGTCTTCGGAGGCGAAGGCGGCGCGGAAATGGCTGTCGATGTCCAGCTCGCCGACCACGTTACCGGCGACGAAGATGGGGACGACGATCTCGGATTTGGTTTCTGCGGAACAGGCTAAATACCGCGAGTCGGTGCCTACATCATCGACGATGACGGTCTCGCCGCTGGAAGCTGCGGCTCCGCAAATGCCTTGATTCAGCCTGATGCGAGTGTGCGGGGTCATCGAGCCTTTGAACGGGCCGAGGACCAGCATATCTTCGGCGGGCTCTTTTTCGATCATGTAGAAGCCGACCCAGTTGTATTTCAGGAGATTCTTGTGGAGCAGGCCCACGATGGCCGCCATCAATTCGTGCGCGGAAGTTGCGGCCGCAGCGAGAGCATCCAGCTCGGGGACTAGGTCTTTTGGTTCCGGGTTCGCTCGAAACATATTCGCATTAAATCATGTCGTGGCGGAATCGCGATGCCGCGGCGTGGGATTTCGTTTCCATCAGCGCAACTCTATGGCTGCGCGGCAAGGAGCGTGCACCCGAGGTGTAACCAGCAAGAAACAGCTGCCGGCCTGAAGGCCGCCGCTACAACTTCCACGGCAAAACCTCGTTTGTGACCAGGACAAGGCCTGAAGGCCGATGGTAAAAAGGCTCGGACGGACTATGCGGGGGGATTGGGGCCGGCGAGGAAACCGCCGTCGAGGACGAGGTATTGGCCGGTCATAAAAGAAGCGCGATCGGAGGACATCCACACGACAGCTTCCGCGATTTCCATCGGCGTTCCGAAACGGCCGATGGGATGAAGGCTGATTGCGTGCGGCTTGACATCCGGCGAGCCAAAGAGCCGCTCACCCATCGCCGTTTCGATCACCGCGGGACAGACGGCGTTTACGCGAATACCTTGGCGCGCATTCTCAAGCGCAGCGGATTTCGTCAAGCCGATCACGCCGTGCTTGCTAGCAGAGTAGGTGGCCGCCTCAGCGGCACCCATCAATCCCGCGACCGAGGACATGTTGACGATCGCTCCTCCGCCGCCCTGTTTGAGCATCTGCCGAATTTCGTATTTCAAGCAGAGCCAGACGCCTTTGAGGTTGATGTCGATGGTGCGATCCCAGTCTTCTTCGGTTTGATCGGTGATGGGTACCCAGGTGCCTTCGATTCCGGCGTTGTTGAATGCGATGTCCAGGTGACCAAATTTCTGAACGGTTTTCTGGACCAGGGCTTCCACTTCGGCGGCGTTCGCTACATCTGCTTTCACAAAGAAGCCATTGCCGCCGGCAGCGCGGACTAGATCGACAGTCTCCTTACCCTCCGCTTCGCGGCGGCCGGCGACCACCACTTTGGCTCCGGCCTTCGCGAAAAGGATGGCGGCTTCGCGTCCAATACCGGAGGTCCCGCCGGTTACGAGCACAACTTTACCTTGCAAGTCCGTTGTCATAGTTTTCCTGGCGAATGAGAGCTTCAAGAATGCGGCGGCGAGTCGCCGCACTCCAAATAGGACGGTAGCGCGGTCCTATCGGAGTGCGGGCACTTGCTCGCTTTGCTTTATTGTTTTGGAGCGGCCTTATCTTTCTTGACCGCAGGAGCGGGTGCGGTCTTGGGCCGCCAGAAGTCGGCGTCGCCCTTGATCATATCTTCGCTCATGTAACTTTGACGCGGATTGATGACGAAGATGTTGGTTTCGGATGAGGCGATGGCTGCGGCGGAAAGCTCGTCCAACTTTTTCATTCCGTCGGCGCCCATCGCGGCCATGAACTTCGGAGCCTGCTGAAAACCAGCGTCGACTTCCGACAGGGACTTTCGCGGAATGATGACCAGGTAAGCGGGCTGCTCACGGCCGAAAACGTTCTGATACATCGCCCAGTGGGCATCCGGCACCTTGGCGTACCCGTCCTTTACCAATTTGACGGCGGCGTCCCAATCGGCTTCGTGGCCGGGCTTGATTTGGAAGACTTCCAGTTCGAAGTAGCGGATGCCAGCGAGGCCGGCGGTTTGGTTGAGGCTTTGGTCCGGGCGGTAAACCCAAGAGCTCTGGTCAGAGGAATCGAGGAGTTCGCCGTCAGCGGCTTCCGCGCGATCGATCGCCGCGGAGAACGCGGAATCTTTCCGCTCGTTCGAAACATTTTTCTCCCATTCGGCGAACGAGTCGTAGCCGATGAAGTACAGCGCGCGATGTTTGCCGCTCATCGAATCCATGCCGATGTAGTACTCGGGCGATTTCGCGTTGCTCATGGCCTTCACGAAAAGGCTTTCGGTGCGGTCGTGCGCTGAACCGGACTTGCCGGGTTTCAGAAATTCGCGCTCGATGCGAAGTATTGTCGGTGGCGTATGCATGCCATCGGATTTATCCTGCGCCGCGGCGATGCTCGCGGTGCCAAGTACGAGACACATTCCCAGCAAAAAACTGGACACTTTTTTCATGGATTGGCCGACCTCCTCGGCGACAACTGGAATTAAATACCAACTAGAACATGGGCCGACGTGTTGTTAGACAAGGCAGCGCAAAATTCATTGCGCGTCTGTTGGGCGGAGAGTAGCGAAGAGGCAAACCGAAGTCAAGCAGCGGACGTGACACTACTGAAGTGACGAGCGCGGCCGTGGATTATCCGATCCGCAATTCATCAATCAACTTTTCTATATGGAGGAAATATGTCACGCGGAGCAGAACGCACGACGCGTCAACTGACCGACCAACAGCTGGCGCAGCAGAACCAGCTCATTTCACAGTCCGGCCAAGAGGGAGGGCAGGACCGTTCGCTGCTGCTTCCTACCATACAAAGCTTGCTGACCAGCACGGGCTACACGCCGCAGCAACAGTCTGACATTACGCAGCAAAGTTTGGGCGCGGCGAACACAGCGTATGACGCGTTGCGCGAAAGCGCGGCTAACCATGCGGCGGCGACGAACGATACCGCGGGGTACGGCGACTTGACCGCACAGCTTGGCCGCGAGCAGGCCCAGACGGACGCGAGCACGGCGCAGCAGAATCAAATCGCGTTCGCAAATCAGGCGTACAAAGAACAGCAGGCGGGGCTCAACGCGCTCACGCAGACTTACGGCATAGACACGAACCTCCTCGGCAAAGCCATGGGCGTGCCTGCGGAACTGCTCAACGTGCGGCAGCGCGCGTCGAGCGGATCGTCAATCGGTGGACTCGGCGGGCTGGTCGGTTTGGGGTCTAGCGTCGGGTCGCTGTTTGGGTAGAGAGCGACCGACATCGTGACGCGGTCTAGGCGTCTCGTCATCATTGATTGCCGACGCTTTAGCCGGCGCAGCATGCTGCGACTCGCGGTCGGGGTTGGCGGTTGGCGGTCGATCGGAAAAAGTCAAAAGAGCCGGCGGGACGCCGGCGCTACGAAAACCGGCGCGGTCCTAGCCGTCTCGACATCGTTGATTGCCGGAGCTTCAGCGGGCGCAGCATGCTGCGCCCCTACGGGTGCGAGTCACTGTAACACACGACCGGATGGACGGCAGGCTACGACGTCGCGGAGCTTCTTCTGGTTCGGCATCGACTGCGCGTCGTGGGGTGTGGCACACTATCCCGCCATGCGCGCGACAAAATTTGAATTTGAACAGCGCTTTTGGATCATCGGCGCGATCATATGGATCGGCTTTGGGCTGTACAACGTCGAT
>Ga0302325_10023957_pt1 | contig 12710 bp, 22 predicted proteins | sample Palsa_T0_2_FD_201948 | JGI IMG/M metagenome (GOLD analysis project Ga0302325, IMG submission 201948) | Peat permafrost microbial communities from Stordalen Mire near Abisko, Sweden - Palsa_T0_2 | ecosystem: Environmental > Terrestrial > Soil > Palsa > Peat permafrost | place: Sweden: Abisko... | reverse complement strand
AAATGATATCAGTTGAAGGAGTACAGAAAGTCAAGGACGAGAGGGATTTGAAGTTATACCATTTTGGAGGTTGGGACTCGATAATAAAGAGTGGATTGCTAGACTAGACAATTCAGGGGCATATAAAGCATTCGTTTTACCATTTTTTCGAATCCTGTTCCTGGGTTGAGCTGAGATCGGCCTTCCCTCAGTGATTTCGGTTCCGTGGCGTTGCCGCAGCAACCAACATCGCCGGGATCACCACCCTCAAACGGCAAACCACAGAAATTTTCCCCTGCAACAACAAATGTCGCTGCCCTCCAAGCGCCTCCCTCCTCTCCCTTCAATACGGAACACCCGCCGTCCGCATCTTCTGAAGTCACATTCCCTCAGCAAAACAACGCCATCTTTCACAATTCCCGCAGTCCGTCCTTTGGCCCGAGGTCTTCGTTCATTCCACACCCGCCGTCGTCGACGAATACTACCGCCCCAGAAAATCCCTCTCCACGGCGGACTATGGAAATTCACTCTCTTCGAGGAAAAGCCACTCTCCAAAATCGCCAAGAACGAGGAGAGACGGGAACATCTTGCCGTTGCAAAGAGATGGAATGGGCGACGGTCGCTGTTTCTAGGAAATTATAAGAATAGACGGGATGGGGCATTTGCTTCACAGGAGAACACGGGGTTTGATGTTGAGAATTTGAGGGATCCGATTGTGGATAGGATTTTTCAGTCTAAGACCGCGGAAGGGGTGGGGAAAGTAGCGAGGTGGCCTTGTATTAGGGAAGTTAGATATACGAGACGGGAGTTTGGCGTTGGCGAGAAATTCACCATTGATTTTGATTTATCGGGAGTGAGTTCCCCGCAGACCTTGTGGAAGGATCAATCGAGCTAATAAGTAGATTGATTTGTTTATGCAGGCAGCGAGAAAGGAGTTAAGTGGGAAGAGTGTGGATCTTGGATCGCCGATTCCAAAAATAAAATACAACAAGCCTAAATCGACGAATCGGCCCGATGCACGGAGATCACGATATATCTCTCAGCAGGTACCTCTCCTAACACTTGCAAGGGGGTAATAGTAGTTACACGCGACAATGAAAAAATTATTGAAGAAAGAGGAAACGATCCTAATTCGCGCGGTTTATCAATTCGTTATTGACAATTACCGATCACGTCCTTATTTCCCTGGCCTTATGCGTCTTATGATAAAATTCCTTGCATTGCGAGGTGAGTGGAAGTTGTTGCAATATTTAAGTTCCCGGGCACTCCACGGTCGACCAAAACGAGCGGAATATCTGCCAAATCGGGATGCCGCTGCTCTTGTTAATTACGCGATTTCAATATCCATGAAACTGAAGAAAGGCACGAAGGAAGTTGTAGAATGTATATTTTCCTTTCTTAACGCGAATGGTGTTGATGGTAGTGTATCGATTTGCGAGAGGGGAGAGACGAGAGTCTACTGCTCCTAAACGACTCGGCTATAAAACTCAGGTTCGTAGTAATCCGTTGCAATTGAACGGGTCCGTTCCCGAGATATACCGATTCAATAAACCTGTTCAGGAAACGCGATATGAAGGTACTTTCCCCTTCTGTCGGGAATTGGCTGACTTGATCGCAGAGAACGAAGGACAACCGAAAGGGGGTTTATATCAGGAGAGTATATACCGGTACCTAGCCGACTCAAATATTCGGCTCCATCTCGCGAGTGGGGATATTCCCTACGCGATCAGGACGATGGAAGAACTAGCTAAATCGCACTATGTCCCGAATCATAAGACCGTCAATGCCATTCTTCGGGAAATGATAAAGGTCTACAATCACCCCTCCGCTGCAACGAGCACCCCGTCTGTGCTCTCCTTGCCGATTCAAAGACCTCCCCTTCGACGACAAGCGTTGACGGTACGCGCATATCACACCGCCATCCCGCCCTCAGCCGGACTTCCCAGTATTCTGAATTACTTTTCTGAGCCGTGGTTGACACGGACTCTTCCCTCGCTCGGAATAAGGCCAACATACAGAAAACAATACGATAAATCGGTCTTATTGAGACAGCTACTCCGCTTTCTGAATATCAATAATATCAATGCTACGACCATAAAGTTACTCGCCAAGCTTACTTCGTCGGAATGGGAGGTGGAGATTCCCTGGGAGATCGCCCACAGGACAAAACACCCCAAAACAATTATTCGACAGAGTCAAAGTGCACTTGTCGATGCCGCATGCAACATATCTTCTTCTTCTCGAGATATGATGACAAGACATGTGCATCTATCGAGGGGGATGCTTGTGATCATGAGACTTGAGGGAATGGGGATTACGCCGTCAAGGGACGCCCTTGTATTTGCCTTGAAAAGTTGTGTGGAGCAAGGAAATATCCTTGGAGCACGTGCATTATTAGATCGATTGGAGTATTATCGACATACCCTGCAACAAGGAGATATCCCCAAATTGCTCGAGAGTTTACCGTGCATGGAAGCTACGGCACTTATGACCCCCGCTGGAACGTTATTGTCGCCAATGTATGTACGGACGGAACAATTGCAATTCATCACGGAGTTGGGAGCTTATATCAAGGATGCGAAGTCCCTCGGACCGTATATTCGTGCAGTCGGCCGCTGCGGCAGTGCCGTTGAGATATGGCGTGCATGGGACTCTGTTCGAGGGAAGGGTGTCAAAGATGGGATCTTGACGGCTATAGTCGAGAGTTTTGTGCTTACAGGGGACCTCGCTAGTGCGATGGAGTTTATCAAAGTGGCCTTCAAGAACAAAGGGTATAAGTTGAATTTCTTGAGGGCTAGGGCGATTGCGGGGGCTGTGAAGAAAGGACAACGGGGGATTGGGCATGAGTTGTTGAGGGAGATGACTGTGCAGAAGGTGGGGTTTGGAAGAGTCAAGGAGATATTACATCTGATGTTGTCGTCGCAGCGATTGGTGTCGGAGAATGGTTCTCAGGGACAGGTCGTTGAGCAAGTTGCGATGGAAATGGAGAAAATGATGGCATTGGTGAGAGAGGGAAGGGATATCCCGTATGCATTGAATGAGATAGACCGTATTTTGGACACGGCGAGGGGGAAAAATGAGTAGTTAAGGGATACCTCTGCATAGCCTGCATATAATATAATAACAACAACACAATCATCAAAAAAACACTAATACAATGTTGCTCTGAATTATGAATAGAATTTGGGACTTATGACGCCAGTATTGAGGCTGTGATCCCAAGATTTCATCTGAACGCGCTGCGTGCACTAGCGTATTCCAGTTTCGACTACGTCCCCCTTAAACTTAGCCTCCTTTGCCGGCACACGTCCACCAAATCTCCCGCCCACGTTATTGTCCCGACACCCCTTGCCCAGGAAATAATCCTACTGCGTTCTTTGCCGCAACACGAATCCGTCTCAAGCAAGCTCTCTATTCTCTTTCAACCCGCCCTCAATAGCAGCATATGAACATGAGTGTATTTCCCCGGAGTAAGAGTCATTCTGACGTGTGCAGGACCAGCTCACGAACGACCAAATCTCCGAATTCAAAGAGGCATTCTCGCTCTTTGACAAGGTACGCTTGCTGAGTCACATGCGAAAGACACTAATCCGCAGGATGGCGATGGTCGCATCACAGTCAAGGAACTAGGAACTGGTATGAATGTGGATAGACGTGTGCTGACTTCATTTAGTAATGCGCTCGCTTGGACAGAATCCAACAGAGGCTGAGCTGCAAGACATGATCAACGAGGTCGACGCAGACGGGAACGGAGAAATCGATTTCCCTGAGTTCCTGACGATGATGGCGCGTAAGATGAAGGACACAGACTCCGAAGAGGAAATCAAGGAGGCATTCAAGGTATTCGATAAGAACGGCGATGGCAAGATCTCTGCCGCCGAGTTGAGGCACGTCATGACCTCGATTGGTATTGCCTCCCCTGAGAACGAGTCACTGATTTGCAGGGGAGAAGTTAACGGACTCTGAAGTCGATGAAATGATCAAAGAAGCGGACATCGATGGTGATGGCGAAATCAATTATACGGTAGCACACTTATTAGGAAAGTTGAAAGCTAATGGTCAGGAATTCGTCAATATGATTCTCTCCAAATAGGTTCCTTTTTTTACTTCGGGATATGGATTATCGGTGTCGTGGATGTTTCTTTCCGAGTTCTGTTAGTATTTTGGATTACAAGCGGATCATGTGCTGGACCAACGCTGTCACGTTAGTTTCGATGTAGTTAGGAGAAACAGGGAGTTGTCAATGTACAATGATAAACATCCCAGTCAAATACACGTCGCCATCGTGACCTGTCATTACATACATACACCCATACTATTTCATGCATCACATTTAATCGCTCGCTATGGATACTGAATCATCACAAACTAATCAATCCAATTCTTCCTCTCGTATCTCGTCCAAATTCGTTTGTTCTTCAGCGACTTGATGTTTGTGTTCAGGGATTGTCTCGCCCTTCGTGGTGTCGATGATTTTAGACTCGATGCTCAACATTCCGCCTTGACCGAGTAATTCTACGATCTCCTCTGCTTCGTCAACGGCCATTTTACCAAGCACGACGTTGATGTCTTCGAGTTGGCCACGTTCTAGGGCTTTTTGCAAGCCAGGTGGAAAAGCTTCGAATATCTTGCGCGCTTGTTGGACTTCTGGATCATCTGAATTAGGAGGAGGGACAGCAATATGAATCGCGGTATTGGGATCCACGGCTTGGAGTTGGATTTGTTCTACTCCACCCGGAGAGTCTCCAATCCCTCGCTCCTTGACAATTTCTGCCGTACGAGTACGGATTCGGTTATAGGTGGTGTTGACGTCGTCGTTAAAGACTTGATGAGCTTTATGATTGCGATCCGCAATGCTATCATTAGATACCACGGAAAAAAGAGATATTACCCCGAGAAGAACGTCTTGACACCATTTCGGCCCACTTGCTTGACATACTGCAACAACAGCGCTTGATGAATATACTGCTTCGACAATGACTCCTTTCCCTCCATCTGCGCATTAAACGCTTCGACCATAAGACCATCTTGATTCCTCTCACTGACCACATGTGGAAAATCCTCAATAAACTGCATACTCTTCTTCAAATCGGCAATCCTAATCTCTCCGAATTTCTTACCCACATCAGTCGGGGTGATTTCATCTTCATTTGGCTCTTCCTCTGAATCCTCTGAATCGGCTTCTGCTCCCGATGACACGGGTTTAATATCACCCTGGCCGATTTTGTCTGGATTGAGGACTTCCACGGCCTGCACCTTCTGTTTCTGTTTCTCCTTGCTGCCTATAACGGGTGGTTTTGTCTTTGGTTTTGCGATGTGCTAGTAGGATCAGCATTGTCATGTTACGCAGTGATACCGAAGAATCGAATCCCTCATGCAATCCTTCCATGGTGATCTTACCCTTCTCCTCTTTCTCCAGCTTAGCCAATTCAGCCGCATTCTTTGCGATCTCATCTCCAATCTTCTTCCTATGCTTCCCCAATTCCCGAATATACGCCTCCTTCTTGTCACTCTCCCCCGCGACACTCTTCTTAATCTCCTCAAACAGCGACTGCAACATCTGCGAATACGAAGGCCCCTTCTCCCCCGTCGGCGCATCTCCCAGCGACGAATCCTCCAATTTGAAGGCGTTGGCGATATTGCCTTCGTCGAGAGACGAGGACCCCATCATGAGTTTTGCGAGGATCCCGTCGATTTGGGTTTGCAGCACTTGATTGACTTGATTTGAGAGGGTCAGGTTCTGGATTTCTTGTTTGCGTTGGGCGCGTTTTTCGTGGATGTCGCGCTGTTTCCAGCGGATAAACGATTTCTTGTCGACATTGGGATGGACTAGCTGTTAAAACATGCTGTGGAGGCGGCATGTGAACCTTCAATGTCGCTACACGTTAAAGACAGCACAAAGAAAACAAGTACCTGTCATCGCTCAGTTCGAGTTTATCCCATTTCGAGTAGTCGACGGGCTACACATTAGTTCCCATACATTACTTGCGGTGTTCGTACCATTTCCAGAGTCAACTGCTGTTTTGTTACTGAGGGACGATCCTTGCTTGTCGCTGGAGATCACAAGGGACAAGGGACGAATCTTCTAGACTTGACCTTGACCCCTAACCCATAGCAATCCGCGGATCATCGTTTTGACATCCCGAACGGAATTGCTCGAGTTACTTCAGGATGCGTACAGCTCTGAATATGATAAGGTGGTGATACCCGAGTACAATCAATGCTTTTACAGGGACCGAGAATAGTGTGGAAGACGGTTCCGGCTGTTGCGAGGGCCTTTGGCGGGAGTCAATCGAGTCGGTATCTCGGGCCTCTCAGAGGACAAGTTCAGCTACGGCAATGGAGTACGAAAGCAATTGCGCCTCAGATCAATCGGCAATCGGTCTTCAGGGTTACCTTGAGCTCTATGTCTCGAATTGAAGTTCTGGAGTCTCGGAAGTTATCTACGACAAGGATGCTCAGGAAAGAGGTTGCAGCTCCAAAAGAAGATGTTGCGTCGGAACTTTCGAAACCGAATCCAACGGAGGACATCTCCCTTGAGTTCAAAAGAACAGAGAAAGGAGAAGCAGCAAAAGAAGTAGATTTATCAGCTCGCCTGAAAGATCGCTCTTCGCAGAACGACAAAGGAGAAGTTCTCCGTCTTCTGCGTCTCGCCGGTCGCGAATGGAGAACTCTAATCGGTACGTTCCTAAGCCTCCCAAGCTAATCAAACAGTGGCCATCACTTTGCTATGTATTTCCTCTGGAGTAGCAATGTCAATCCCCTTCTCAATCGGCAAAATAATCGACATCGCCACCTCCAAAACCCCTGTAACCGACCTCTTCGGCCTCTCCCTTCCGCAATTCTACATCGCCCTAGGCTGTGTCCTTTGTATCGGCAGTGCCTGTAACTTTGGCCGAGTCATTCTCCTGCGAATTGTAGGGGAACGGACTGCCGCGCTCCTGCGATCGAGATTATATGAAAAGACGATTCGTCAGGATGCTGCATTTTATGATTCCAATCGACATGGTGAGTTGATTTCACGGTTATCGAATGATACGACTATTGCGGCAAAGAGTATTACGCAGAATGTGAGTGATGGGTTGAGGGCTGTGGTTAGTGGGATTGCGGGGTTTGGAATGATGGCTTATGTTTCTCTTCCGTTGACGGGGTTGATGTCGATTATTGTGCCACCGTTGGGGATACTAGGTAATACTGGTAAATGAAATGGGAGTAACGAGTAGGGGTATTTTACGGCCGGTATGTGAGGAAATTGTCGAAACGGACGCAGAGAGCATTGGGAGAATTAACCAAGGTTTCGGAAGAAAGGTTAGGAAACGTCCGCACGGCACAATCATTCAATGGCGAAATCCAAGAAGTCCATCGATACAATAAGAAAATCAGGGATCTCTTCGAGCTAGGCAAGAAGGAAGGTCTCGCAAATGCATTCTTTTACAGTGGTGTATGTCCTCTTACATGGCCGTAATGTTAACCGAAGTATGGACTCGCGGGGAATACTACTGTGTTGATGGTTCTTGCGATTGGGGGTCAAATGGTTTCGACTGGATCAATCACCATTGGCGAGCTCAGTTCGTTTTTGTTATATACTATTTATGCGGGGAGTAGTATTTCTGGACTTTCTTCGTTCTACAGCGAACTTATGAAGGGAGTCGGTGCAGCAAGCAGGATCTTCGAATTACTAGATCGGAAACCCACAATTCACAGCACAGGTATCACATATCATAGAGACAGCTAACGAAAAGTGGGAAAACCGATCGCGAATGCCCGTGGAGTAATCAAGTTCGAACATGGTATGTCACTATTGCCTAAACTATTGACACATAAGTTGGCTTTTCCTATCCGACAAGACCGCGTGTGAAAATCTTCAATGATCTCACTTTCGAAATCGAACCCGGAATGAACGTCTCCATAGTCGGCCCCTCCGGCGGTGGAAAATCCACAATCAGTACATATCCCTTTCCCCGAAGGGCTAATTAACACCAGGCTCCCTCCTTCTGCGCTTCTACGACCCTACATCAGGAAAAATAACCCTGAACGGGACAGATATTCGCGAATACAGTGTCAAACAGTTCCGCAGACACATATCTGTCGTACCACAAGAACCGGTCCTCTATTCGGGGACTTTGGCAGAGAATATCGCGTATGGGAGACCGAGAGCGACGCAACAAGAGATTCTGGCGGCGGCAAGGCGAGCCAACTGTGATTTTATAGGTGACTTTCCTGATGGATTGGAGACCGAGGTTGGCCCGAGGGGTGCACAATTATCGGGTGGCCAGAAACAACGAATTGCTATTGCTCGAGCACTGATTCGAAATCCCGATATTTTGATTCTGGATGAAGGTGTGTCCCTACTCGCTGTCTAGATTCTGGATTTATGTGGATGTGCTTACAATAGCGACGAGTGCGTTGGATGCGAATTCAGAGTACCTCGTGAACGACGCGTTACAAAAAGTAATGCGCTCCGACTCGACGACTCTGACCATCGCGCACCGTCTCGCCACCATCCGTCGCGCAGATTGGATCATTGTGCTGTCCTCGGAAGGCAAAGTCGCTGAGCAGGGCACCTACTCGCAACTTTCTCGACGTCAGGACGGTGCGTTCAATAAACTTATGCAAATGCAGATGGAGGGGTTTAGTGAATTCCAGCAACGGAAGGATGGGAGAATACATGAGGAGGCCGAGAAGGAGGAGAAGGAGGAACAGGCTTTGAAAGAGGCGGAGGAAGCGCGATTGGAAGAGGAGCGGGAATTGTTAAGAAAAGAAAGTAAGGATAAGGGGGAATGAATGTCTTGGATATGAACAGAGTTATAGACTGATTTGATATCACTTTTTGGATTTTGGGAATCGATATAGAGGATATGGACTCTTCTCAGAATTGTTTATTAAGAAAATGGATACATGATTGATTTTCTGCTGTGGTTGTAGTGGGGGTAGCTGAAGTTCAGTTTGACTGCTTGTCCTTGTTTGATTTCCTTTGCCGTGCCCACTCACGATCGTGGCGCAGTGTATCCTCCTTCTGGACTTTGAATTCCTGTTCTTCTTTCTGATAGTTTGCCTTTTCTTGTCTCAATGCTTCTGCTTTCTCCAGCGCAAGTTTCAAAAGTTTTCCTGGTGCTGTCGTTGGTGAGGTGCTGCCATCTTTTTTATCCCCAGGAAGAGCGTAAACAGCCAAAGAACTCAGAAGGAGGAAAATCAAGACCTTCATCAAGTTCAGGGGATTGAGGGTTGGCATTATGATGAACGTTGTGTGGTTTGAAATATAAGGCCGGCAAAGGAAACTGTCAGTTTTTACCAGCAGTGATCTTGATCTCATTCTCAGACCACCAGTTACATTGAGGTAATTAATCACCCACTTACTCTCAAAAAGTGCTTTCATCGCTCTCTCGAAGGTTGTTACAGGGTTCGACATATGTGTGAGAAAATGTGATGTCCTTTACTTTCTTCGACAAGTCTTCTTAACTTGAGCCCGTCTAGACACCAATTGGATTCTTTCACTCAGTTTACATTGGAGTCTGTGCATGAGACTCCTGCTGCTGGGGATGTACAGCTTGGACATGTCCATGAATGGGAAACAGGAGGACTTGATGAATTGACTCAACTACCGTCCTGAAGAGGACAATGAAGGGAATTAAGGAGGCCGTACTTTGCACATGTTTTTTTCTCAATCTGTTGTTGGTTCAGGTGTCAATGCACTTTATGTATAGATGCAGCAATTTAAGTGAAAGTATGCGCTCATATGCATGATAAATGCGTCAGATCTAATTGTATATTCCTCTGAATCATAAGACACCATTTCCCATTTTTAGTGCACGGAAGCTTCATAATTCCACCTCGACAAATACAACTCTGAAGGCGTTGTGCAAGACGTCCATTCTACGGAACTAATTTGACGTCACAAGTCGCCCCTCCCTCCTCCCTTCAAAGGTTCTGATCTGATCTCCTATCTGGCGATTCCACGTCGATCCGACAACCCGGCGCCGATCCCTCGTCACAAGCGCGCCCGTCAGCCTCAAACCACTCCGTTCCGATCCTTCCTCCGTAACAAACCCCGTCTCCGGATGAACGCAAATGGCTTCATCGTCCTGCTTCTGTCTCTGTCCATTCATCGTCCGCGAGACAGTCTCTGGACATCCCGTCTCTCCAACTTCGCTTTCTCTGCGCTACTCCATATTTGGCGGTTCTGTAAGTTTGCGTGTCGCACCATTACGGGGAAAGGGAATATTGAACGGCTGTGTGGGAGTGTGCTGAGAGGACATGTCTTGAGCGTTTCTGATGAGGGAGTCGAGTTTGGGAGTCGGGAGGCTAGGGAGGTTGTTTGGAGGATTGGTATGTGCTTTGAAGGAGATGGTGATTACTGTCTCGTTCGTAACTTTGGGCCACTTTAGTAAAATTGGTTTTTGACAGCTCGGTTTTTGTCAACATTCAAAAAGGTCATGCCATGTGCACAACCACTTAAATATTCTCTACTACAGGCTGCACACCTTAAAGCTGAACACCTTCAACTTATCTGAACCATCTTTTGAAGAGATACAGCCTGTGTGTAAAGTACTGCCCAGTTACTTATTTTCGATATTTCTGGTTGTGTTTAGAATTTGCAATCTGGAATCAGTTGAGATTAAAATAGAGCGAATTTTAAACAGAACTACTCACTTTTTGACATAAACAGGGCTACAGAAGATAGAGAGACATACAATAGTGAAAAGGCACGATTGGATTATCATGGAGCAGTATATAAGTGCCTGTTTCTGTCTTCGTTGCTTAGAAAGTAGGTAATTGTACCTTGCTTCACCAGAGAATGTTGTTTGTTTACATGTTTTCTTACTCAAACACTTGAGATGTACAGTTCTTTCTGCATCTGAGTATAGATATAGAATGATACTAGTAATAGATTGTATATACAATTCGCGTTAATCGCTGTGACACCCTGGTTGTGGAGATATCCATGAAAAGGTTGTTAAAAAATCGCTAAAAAAACCGAGCTGTCAAAAACCAATTTTACTAAAGTGGCCCAAAGTTACGAACGAGACAGTAATCCACCACAGCTGTGTATTTTGATCCCGGCCAGTGACAAATCGGGGCAAAAACTAAAAAAAACACTACACCGTTTTTGACTCGGTGCCTGGTCGCTTTCCACCCGCGCATGGTTCCTGAGCAAGTCGATTAGTCGTTCTCGAGCTAGGTCTTCTTAGGTGTGCGATGGCCACCCCCGACGAAGCACAGAGTGTCGTTTCTCCAAGCGGTCCAAAGAAGCGATTCATCGGCAAAGCAAGAGCAGAAGCTTCAAGAAGGAAAGCTGCCGAACAGAATACAGGACCAAATATTGAAGATGGAGTCATCGCCACTAGAGGTATTATTAGCATCCGGAGGAAGCTGACTTTGACAGGGACGGCGCCACGAGGTGGACGGATTGCGAATCAGATACCGGCAGATATCCTCGAGGATGCTGCTTTGAACGAAGCCATCAAAATTGTATGAACGAAAGACTAGACTGACTGACTGCAGTTACCCCTGAACTACAACTTTGAGATACACAAAACAGTATGGCATGTTCGGAAAGCAGAATGTAAACGAGGTATTACTCGGAGGTGATTTTTCTAAATAAAGTGGCTTTACAAATGCCGGAAGGATTGCTCATGTTCGCTTGCACAATAGCCGATATTCTCGAACAGTACGTTCCAGTGGTACCACTCTAACTGTAGATTCTGCAACGTGGAGACATTGGTCATGGGTGACGTTACTTATGGAGCATGTTGTATCGATGATTTCACTGCCCGAGCACTGGATTGCGATTTCCTCGTCCATTACGGACATTCATGTCTAATACCGGTAGACCAAACGCCTATCAAAACACTCTACGTTTTTGTAGATATACAAATCGATCCACCTCATCTGCTAGCGACTATTCGAAGAAACTTTACTCCGGGTGACCATCTAGCTCTCGTGGCAACAATACAATTTGTTGCAACCATACACAGTGTGAGAGAGGAACTCGAGCGTGGGCTTGATCAGGGCGGTTTCAAAATAACTATACCTCAGTCGAAGCCCCTATCTCCAGGGGAGATATTAGGTTGCACAGCACCGAGGTTGCCAGAGGATGTAAAGGCGATTGTTTATGTGGGAGATGGACGATTTCATCTCGAGTCAATTATGATTTCGAATCCTAGAGTTCCTGCGTTTCGATATGATCCTTATGAAAAAAAGTTTACCCGGGAGTTTTATGGGCACGACGAGATGAGACGGATGAGGCAGGAGGCAATTCAAAAGGCCTCGACTGCAACAAAGTTCGGATTAATACTTGGGACGTTAGGTCGACAAGGGAGTCCCACTGTCCTAGAGGTATTACTACCATGTGCGTTGGACTAACCGCTTAGCACCTGGAAGAGCGACTGAAGGCGAATGGTAAAGAGTATATCATTGTATTACTATCTGAAATCTTTCCCGCGAAGCTTTCCCAGTTCTCGGACGTGGGAGCTTGGATACAAATTGCGTGTCCTCGGTTATCGATCGATTGGGGATACGCTTTCCCCGCACCGTTACTGTCTCCGTTTGAAGCTGCGGTCGTGTTGGGAGAAAAAGAGTGGGTTGAGAAGGATGACTATCCGATGGATTTCTATGCAAATGACAGCGGAGGGAAGTATACACCGAACCATGGAAGAGGTATACCACGAAGGCGATAATAGAATGTATAGCCGCTGAAAGAGCATTGTGAGCATAAAGCATAAATGTAGCTA
>Ga0302325_10023956_pt1 | contig 12710 bp, 10 predicted proteins | sample Palsa_T0_2_FD_201948 | JGI IMG/M metagenome (GOLD analysis project Ga0302325, IMG submission 201948) | Peat permafrost microbial communities from Stordalen Mire near Abisko, Sweden - Palsa_T0_2 | ecosystem: Environmental > Terrestrial > Soil > Palsa > Peat permafrost | place: Sweden: Abisko... | reverse complement strand
CTCGACGAAGACGATGTGCTGTCCGTCCCTCCGCCGCCCTCGGTCAGCCCGTCCCCGCCGGTCGAACACGCCGCCAAAGAGATAGCGACCGCATGTGCATAAATCTTCAAGCGTTCTTTGGCCAAGATCCGCCCCCTTACGTACTTGGTTTTGGTTGCGCCCGACGGCCGCGACATTCGGTAGCCACGTCAGTCCGATCGCAGGGCTAGCGGAGTTCTGAGGCAGCGGTCACTTCTAAGGCAAAGCCCGTATAAAGAGGGTCGGTCACCTACTCACGCGGAAACCCCCTCGCGCCGACACCAGTCGGCGAGCGCAATGAGGGTCCACACGTGCGAAAAGGGAGCCCTCCCGTCGAGAAAGCCCCGCCAGACCTGGGTGACGGCGGCGGCATCGAGACCGAGAGCCGAGGCGCCCGGGAGCCTGTCTTCTGCCCACTCACGGAGCGGCCCCCGCAGCCACGCGGCAAGCGGGAGGGTGAACCCCATTTTCTTGCGACGGCTCGTCGCCTTGGGTAACTCGGGGACAGCTTCGGCGAGAAGTGGCTTATTCACTCCACGTGCGAGCTTCATCGACCCCGGAAGGGTGAAGAGGCGCTCGACGAGTCGGTGATCGAGCAAGGGCTCGCGCACCTCGAGCGCGTGCGCCATGCCCATGACATCGGTGTCTCTCAGCAGCGTGTTTCGCAAGTAGTTCGTCGCGTCGAGCAGGCCAAATGCGGCGATCGCATCTCCCCCGGCGCTGCGCGCCCACTCGGACGCTGCGACGTCGCCCGGCAAGGGCGCGTCGCCCCCATCCGCGTGCTCGCCCAATAGCGCCCTTCGCTGTGCGCCGACGAACACCCCACGCAGGACAGCGTACACCCCAAAGGGGTCGCCCGCGCTTCCGAGCAGCCCCAATGTCTTGCGAAAGGGCGTCGACAAGCCGAGCCCGCGGGGAAGCCGGGACACGCCTTGCGGGATGCGTCCAAGCAAGCGCCTCGCGCGCATTACGGCGCGAAAACGACGAAAGTACGCGTAGCCAGCGAAGATCTCGTCTCCGCCAATGCCTGACAAGGCAACCGCCAGCCCCGCGCCGCGCACGGCCTGCGCCACGAAGTAAGTGTTCGTGCCGTCTGCCGATGGCTGATCGAGCGCGGCAACGGCATCGTCGATCGCGTCGAGGGCTCGCTTGGACGAGAGGCGCACCACGTGGTGCTCCGCACCGAAAGCCCTCGCGAGGCTGAGCGCTTGCGGGCCCTCGTCGTAGGCGGCTTCGTCGAAGGTCACGGTGAACGTGTGGATCGGGCGCGTCGAGACCTGCGACGCGAGCGCGACGATGGCGCTGCTGTCCATGCCGCCGGAGAGGAAGATACCGATGGGCACGTCCGCGATGAGGCGTAGGGCGATCGACTCGCGCAGCAAGCTCCGCGTCTCGTCGATCGCATCTTTCCGCGAGATGGACCGATCGACCCAGAGCGGTGCGCTCCAGTGCTTGCCGACCCGCCAGCGGCCATCGCGAAGCTCGGCGAAGCTTCCCGCCTCGAGGAGCTCGATACCGCGCACGATCGTCTGGGGCTCGCGCACCGACCCGAAGGCCAAGTATCCGGCAAGCCCCTCCGGATCGAGCCTGCGCGCAACGCGCCCACTCGAGAGCAGGGCTCGTACTTCGCTCGCGAAGACCACGCCGTCCTGCACTCTCGCCACATAGAGGGGCTTGACCCCCATCGGATCGCGACCCAGAAACAGCGACCGCTCCCGAGCATCCCAGATCGCAAAGGCGTACATCCCTCGGAAGCGACGGAGGCAATCGCTTCCCCACCGCGCGTACGCCAGGAGAATGACCTCCGTGTCGGAGCCACTGACGAAGCGATCATCCGCCGCTTCGAGCTCCGCGCGAACGTCGCGATAGTTGTAGATCTCGCCGTTGAAGACGATGGTCAGCCGGCCATCGAGGGTCGACATCGGCTGCTTGCCCGACGGAGACAGGTCGATGATGGCAAGCCGCGTGTGCGCAAGACCGCACGCCACGTCTCCGGCGACCGCGCGAAACGTGCCGTCTCCGTCCGGCCCGCGGTGGCGAAGCTTTTGTACGGCCTTGTCCAACGAGGGCAGCTCACCCTCGGGCGATCGGGCGAGGAGATACCCAAAGATGCCGCACACGGTCAGCCTTTTCCGCGCGTTAGGCGTCGGAGCAGCGCATCCCACGCGGCCACGCCGTGCTCTTTGCGGAACTGCTCGTCGTACGTGCGTCGCGCGCGACGTTGCAGTGCGCGAAGGGCCTCGGGAGATGCGGCGAGCGACTCGAGATATGCGGCCGTGCTATCGAGCGTCTCCTGAGCAACGACTCGACCGACGTCGAGCGCGTCGACCCACCGCGCAACGTCCGAATCTTTCGCACCCGCATAGAGCACGGGCCGCCCGACCGCCAGCGAACCGAAAAACTTGGACGGCACGACGAGGCCCGACCAAGCCGGCTGCAAGCTCAAGAGATGGACGTCGGCCGCCTCGAGACGTGCGCCGAGGTCGCGCTCGTCGCAGAACGGCGCAAGTCGGACATTGGTGTCGCTGGTCTCGATCGCGCTGCGGAGCTCGGCCAGTCGGGCGCCACGACCGGCGAAACAAAACACGATATCGGTGCCCGTACGCTTCCGGCAGACGCGAGCAAGATCGAGAAACGTACGAAAGTCGTGCGCGCGGCCTAGAGTGCCCGAATAGAGCAGCCCGACTCGGGCGTCTCCGAAGAGCTCTTGGCGCACCCGTTCGTCACCTGCGGACGGCGCGCCCTCTGGCTCGACGAGGGCCCACGGCGTTATCGTTAGATGCTCGGCGTGTCCCCCGTATTCCGAGAGACGCTCACACATGCGGGGGCCCAGGTCGACGATCGCGTCGCACTTCTGGTAGGCAAGCTTCATCAACTTGCGGGCAGCCGCGGCGACTCCGCGTACCGCGCGGCCGGCGCCGTCGGCGACGATCGCCTCCGGATATAGGTCGTAGCACCAGTGCACGAACACCGAGCGCGGCCAGAGAGAGCGAAGCGGCACGAATAGCAGCGCCGCGAATGCGGGATCCGATCCGAGAACAACCGCGTCGAAAGGCTTCATCGAAGCTGCCCGGGCGAGCCAAGCTCCAAGCATCCACGCTGAATTTCCGAGCCGCTCGAGAGGCTTCGCCTGGTCCCAGGGCGGCCGGTGAGCTCGTTCGACGGCGACTCCCTGCCAGCTCTCGCGCGCAGCGAAGGTAGCCCTAGGGTCGGCCCACGCGCGATCGCTGGTCAGCGCCGTCACTTCCCAGCCTTTCTCGTGTAGACCGAGCGCGAGATCGGAGAAAAGCCGCGCGCTGACGACATTGTCGGGATGAAAGAAGTGATAGATGAGAAGGGCGCGCGGCGGGGCCTCATCCATCGGGCCCTCATCTATACCGAAACCGCGCGACAAGCATAACGCTCGTGCGAGCTTCGGCGCGCCCGAGGTAGGATTCGAAAATGCCGGAAGCTCAAGGCGAGCGGCGCAGCTTGAAGATCGTCATCGTCTCTTCCGTGGGAGGCCACCTCACGGAAGTGATGCAGCTCGCGCCCCTCTTCCACGATCACGAAGTCGTTCTCGTCGTGAACGACTCGCCCGAGCTTCCGGCCTTCCCCTTTGCGCGCGTCTATCAGATCGCTCATGCCGAACGAGACCTGCGAGTCGTCGTGAACTTCGCCGAGGCTGCGCGTATCTTGCTTCATGAGAGACCCGATGTGGTCGTCTCCGCAGGCGCCGGCCCCGCCGTGCCGTTCGCCGTGGTCGCGCGCTGGCTCTTCGGCTGCCGCGTCATCTACGTAGAATCGGCTGCGGCAATTCGTAAGCCCACCCTCACGGGCCGGCTCATGTACAAAATCGCGCACGACTTCTTCTACCAGTGGCCCGGGCTCGAGCGATTCTTCCCGAGGGGCCGGTTTGCGCCGGTGGTGTTCGGTTGAGGCTACTCGTCACCGTCGGCAATGCGCTTCAACCCTTCGATCGCATGCTTCGGACGGTTGACGCCGCGCTTCTGCGTCGGCCGGGCGCGTTCGATGGCGTTTGCCAGGTCGGCACCTCCGAGGTCCGCCCCCTCGGTCTCCGGAGCGTTCCGGTGCTCTCCCGCCCGGAGTTTGAAGAGGAAATGGGCCGAGCGGACATCGTCATTTCTCATGCGGGCGTTGGCTCCATCCATACCGCGCTTCGATATGGGCACACTCCCATCGTGTTTGCCAGGCAAGCTCGCCTCGGCGAGCACGTGAACGACCATCAAGTCGAGCTCGTCGAGGCGTTCGCCGATGGGGCTCGCGTCTTGTCGACCGACGACGAAGCCGCCCTGCTGCGCCACCTCGACGCCTTTTTAGAAGGGAAGCTCTGTCGCCGCACGCCGCTACGGACCCCGAGCGAGACAGGCCTGCGCATGATCGGGGAGGCACTGCAATTCGAGGTCCCTCACGCTCCACCGATGGGGCGGTTCATCGCCCGCCTGCTCGCAGCCTTCGGGCCCCCGCTCGAGCGATTGCAGCAGCCAGCGCACCGGACAACCGTTGCCCGGTAAGCGCGTGGCGTGAGAGACTCGGAGTCTGGGAACCCTCATCGGGCGATGGCGGCTCATCTCGACTTTGGCCGTTCGGCTCTGCGGTCCCGACTCTGCTTCGACGACATCGAGGCGTGTGGCGCCCGAGAAGCGTTCAATCTGCGGATCGGGCCCTCCGCCGGACACCGCAGAATCACCTATGCCGACCTACGTTCTGACGTGCTGTCCATCGCCGCAGGGTTCGTCGACGCCGGGGCATTGCCTGGCGAGCGCGTCGCGCTGCTTCGGCCTCACTCCTACGAGCTCGTTGTCGGCTTCTTTGCCGCGCTCTTTGCCGGGCTTGTTCCGTCGGTCATCGCGTGGCCCACGGCGAAGATGGACGCCGAGAAGTACCAGCGGAATCTCCGCGCCGTCCTCGGCGGTCTGGCCGCGCACTGGCTCATCACCGACGCTGCCACCGCGGAAAAGCTGGGTAGGTCGGTTGGCGCTACCCGCGTTCTGCACGCCGTCCCCCGAGGGGTTGGCGCGATCGAGCCCCGGGTGGCTTCTGCGGAGGCGCCAGCGATGTTCGTCCAGTTCTCCGGTGGAACCACCGGAGCCCAGAAGTCGGTCCCGATCAGCGCGGGTCACTTGTCGGCTCAGCTCCATAGCTATGCCTCGGTGCTCGATCTCCGAGACAGCGACCGGGTGATCTCGTGGCTGCCCCTCTACCACGACATGGGCCTCGTCGCGTGCCTGCTCCTGCCCTTCTTTGCGCGCATCCCCCTCACGATGTTCTCGCCCATGGAGTGGGTGATGGACCCGCGGCCCTTCATCAAGGCCGTTGGCGAAGATCGGGCCACACACTGCTGGCTGCCCAACTTTGCCTTCGCGTTCATGGCCAAGCGTGCCGCGGTCCCCGCGGAGTCGCTCGACCTCTCTTCCCTGCGCGCGGTCGTAAACTGCTCGGAGCCGATACGGGCCGAGAGCATGGACCTTTTTCGGGCGCGATTCGCGGCGAATGGCTTGCGCGATGACGCGCTCCAAGCCTGCTATGCCATGGCCGAGGCGACCTTCGCGGTCAGCCAGTCCACACCGGCCGATCCGCTACGGCGCGTGATGGTGTCCGTGCCAGCCCTCGGAGAGGGCCGCCTCGTACCGGCTGATAGCGGGCACCGCGTGCTCGTCTCGTCGGGCCGTCCTATCCCCGGCGTCGAGGTGCGCATCTCCGACGAAAGCGGCAATGAGCAGGCTCCGGACCGCCTGGGCGAGATCTGGCTTCGGGGACCGGCCATCATGGACGACTACCTGCGGCCGACGGGTACCGAGCCCGTCCGCGCGGCCTTCAGCGGCGACTGGTATCGGAGCGGGGATCTCGGCTTCATACGCGACGGGCACGTCTTCGTAGCGGGCCGCAAGAAGGACGTCATCATCGTGGGCGGCGTGAACGTCTATCCCGAAGATGTCGAAGCCGCGGCATGCGAGGTGCCCGGCATTCACGCCGGCCGCGCCGTCGCGATGGGACTCTATAACGAGGAGCAGGGCACGGAGAGCATGGTGCTCATCGCCGAGGTCGAGGACGAGCAGACTCTAGCCAATTCGCGTGCGCTCGAGACCCATGTGCGCGCCGCCGTCGTCGCCATGGTCGGGGCAGCCCCTTCTCGAGTGTTTCTCGTCCCTCCGAAGTGGATCGTGAAGAGCACCGCGGGCAAAATCTCGCGCTCGGAAACGCGCGTACGCGTGCTCGAACGCTGGGCCGAGCTAACAGGGAGACCATGACGACCGACATCAACAAGCTCCTTCCGGGAATCCGCGAAATCGTCTTCATGCGAACACACGACGAAGTCCCCGACGACGAGCCCCTCGTCTCCGGGGGGCGAATCGACTCCATGTTGATCGTCGATCTCATCCTCGACCTCGAAGAGCGCTTTTCAGTCACTATTCCCCCGGGGGACGTGCAGCCCGATGACTTCGACAGTATCAACAAGATCGCCAGCACCGTCGCTCGCTTCGCCTCCTGAGGCCGCCCCACGTCGCCTGGGCCTCGGCCGTATGCTCTGGCTCGTCGTCGGCACGGCCGCCGTGGTCTCGGCCCTCGGCCGGTTCGACGGATTCGAGGCGATTCAGTCGCTCTTGACCCACGGCGGCGAGACGGCGGCCACGCAGCCCGCGAAGCTCGCACCCGGCTGCTGGGACGAAACGGCCGGCAACGATCTCCTGACGGCAGTCTCTAAGGACCGCCCCTTTCGCCGAGGCGCAGGCGTGCTTGTCCTGGGTAATTCGCAACAGTACACGGTGTCGGTCGCCCTGGGGCAGAAGCTCGATTCGAGCCGAGACGTGCACGTAGCGATTGACCTCCTTGCCGCGCGCCTCGCCGCGGATGGGCGAGCCTATGGGTTTTACGATGGAGCCGCCCCGAACCAGACGATGCCCGAGGCGCTCTGGCAGGCCCTTTATTGGTACGAGGTCGCCCACGTGTCGCCGAAGTTTCTCGTGGTGCAGGCGAGCTTCGATACCTTCCGCAAGCAGGGCATCCGCCCTGGCTATCAGACGCTACTCGAAGATGCCGCCTTCGGGGTCGCGCTCGACCGGTTCGAGGCCGAGCACGAGCACGATGCATTCGTTAGCGCCTGGTCCGAAGCGAAGAGCGATGCCCTCGCGCGCAGACGCGAGCTCGCCGAGTCGGGCCGCTTCAGCGTCGAGGGCGCGCTTCGCAAGGCCATGTCGAACGTGAGACTCTTTCGCAACCGCGAGAGCTACAAGGCGACCTTTCTCAATGACATCTACCAGCTCCGCGTGAAGGTCTTGCACGTGAGCCCGACCACTCGCCGGCACGTTACCGGAGCGGCCTTCGAGGAGAACTGGTCGGCCCTCGTCGCGCTCGTGCATCTGGCACGCTCGCACGGCAGTCGCGTCCTCATTTACAACGCCCCCGTCAACCCCGCGGTCTCGATGTTTTACGAAAGCGAGTACGACGCCTACCTGCAGAACCTCGCGGCGCTTGCACGCACCGACGCCGACGGCTTCGTAGACCTGGCCCACGCGGTTGCCGCGAAAGACTGGGGCTTTTGGATCGACGGCCCTGACCCGATCCACTTCAACGAGCAGGGTCACCTGGCGATGGCCGACCAACTTTACGCCGCCTTCGGCCCTGCCCTTCTATCGACGAGCCGCTAGATGGCGTTCACGAGCCTCACCTATTTCGTATTCCTGGCCCTGACAGTCGGCGCCGTGCGAGTAACGAGGGGGGTCGCGCGCGAGTGGGTGCTCCTCGGCGCCAGCTTCGTCTTCTACGGCTTCTGGGACCTGCGGTTCGTGCCCGTCCTGCTCACGCTCGGCGCCGGCACCTATCTCGCGGGCCGGCGTCTGGCCGCGAACCGCAAAGATCGCGCTTGGCTCGTCTTTCCCGTGGCGGCAATCCTCGCGGTTCTAGGCATCTTCAAATACTCGGGGATGGTCGTGAGCCTCGCGAACTGGCTCCTCCCCGACGCGCTGCGAATCACGCTGCCAAGCATCATCCTGCCGCTCGGTATCTCCTTTTATACGTTCGAGTGCGTGAGCTACCTGCTCGACGTGCACCAGGGCAGCCCTGGTCTCACGCCCTTCCGCCGCTTTCTACTGTTCCCGGCCTTTTTTCCCCACCTCATCGCAGGCCCCATTCTGCGCGTGAAAGAGTTCGGCCCTCAGCTCGACAAGCTCGAGGCGCCTTCGGATGCCGAGTCGGTAGCCGGCATCGACCGCATCCTCATTGGGCTACTGAAGAAGGTGCTCCTCGCCAATACCCTGGGCACATTCGTCGACCAAGGCTTCTCGGCTGCCAAGAACTCGGCGCTCGACAATTGGAGCCTCGCATTCGCGTTCGGTCTACAGATCTACTTCGACTTTTCCGCTTACACCGACATCGCGATTGGCTCCTCGCGCCTCGTAGGCCTGAAGCTCCCGGAGAACTTCAACCTTCCGTATCACGCGCGTAATCCGAGCGACTTCTGGAACCGCTGGCACATCACGCTGTCGCGCTGGATCCGTGACTACCTGTTCTTTCCGCTCAACCTAAAGGCGGGAAGGCGCATCTGGCTGCGATACGTTTACCTTGTAGAGGTCATGACGCTCGTCGGCCTTTGGCACGGCGCCGGCCTTGGCTTCATCCTCTGGGGCGCTTGGCACGGTGTGCTGATGGTCGGGCACCGGGTCCTAGAGTCTCGGATCAAACGAGTGCCGAAGGCGGTGGCCCGAGTAGCTGGGCTAGTCGGTCCGGCAATCACCTTCATCCTCGTGAACGCAGCCTGGATCTTGTTTCGCGCGCCCACGATCGGGCAATCTTCGAGCATGCTCGCCAGCATGTTCTCGCTGAAGGGCCTGCGGCCCGCGTTCAGCGTGAACGACTACATGATTCTCGCCTTTGCCATGGGCTTCTACTTCGTGCTCGAGCCGTGGCTCAAGCGCATCGGGGAGCGCACGGGCAGCGCGGTCGCCGCGGAGCGGCTCGTCTTCTGGGCGCGGCCGGCGTTCTACGGGGCCAGCCTCATGCTCCTCTTCATGTTCGACCGCTCGAACGTGGCATTCATCTACTTTCAGTTTTGAGCGCGCCTCGCGGAAGCCTGCTTCCGATCCATGGAGTCGACAAGCTTGTGTTGGAGGATCTCGTTCAAGATCTTGTGCCACCGCGCTTCGAACGAGGGGTACCCGAAGCGCCCCAGACCCGGTGGGGTCGCTTTGGGCATGGCAAGCGCTTCGGCGAGTGAGCGCGCGATCGCTTCCGAGTCGTGAGGGTCCACCTGGCGGGCCAAGAGGGCGCCGTCAAGCACGCGTTCCTCTTCGTCCTCGCAGCGGGCGCCGACCACGGGCACTCCGCAGGCCATGGCTTCAAGGAAAGCAAACCGAGCTGGGTAGCGATCGAAGTCCGGGCCCGATCCGGGCATCGCGTAGGCGTCGCCGAGGCGGTAGTAGTCGGCCTTGCGCTCATCGGGCACGAATCCAGCAAACACGACATGGCGGTCAACGCCGAGAGCTTTCGCTTTGTCCTGCAGCCGCGATAGGTCGGGGCCCCCACCTCCCACGAGGTACATCGCGTCAGGAACCATGCGAACCAGCCGACCAAGCGCCCCGAGCACCTCGTCGACCCCAATGTACTGCTCGCCAAGACGGCTCAGCGTCATGACGACGCGCTTGCCGCCGAGACCGAAGCGTTCGACAAGGTCGGGCGCCTTGGGGGCGATGCCGTAGCGGGACAAATCAATCGCATTCTCGAGGAGGTAGTCGGGCACATTGTCGAGCTTGGCCCAAGACCGAAATGCCCGCGTGGTGTGTCGGCGAATCGACACGACCGCGTCGACTTTTGATGCAAAGTGGTTCGCGAGGGGCTTGCTCGTCGGCTGTTTGACTTCGATGCCGTAGACGAAAAGTGCGATGGGAGCTCGCTGCAGGCGCGCAATTGGATATGCGAGCTGCAGCAGGTTCACGTGAGTGCAGAGCACGAGGTCAAAGGGGCCCCGCCGAAACGCCGCCCGCACGACGGCTCGAGCGAAGCGCGCTTTGCCCCCGAGCCCAGACACGTCCCAGTCAAGGTTCTCGGGAATGGCCTCCGCCGTGAACGGCATGACCCGCGGCACGGCGACCACTCCGGGCCGTCTCGCATACGAACACAGACCGCGCAGAACGTTGCACGTGTAAAGCGCGATTCCGCCGAGGCCGCCGAAGCCGTCGGTCGCGATCACCAAAACCTTCACGGCGCCGGCAATAGCACGACCCGAACGCGGGACGCTTCGAGTGAGGTGTGGTACCTCCGGCGGGATACACTCGTGACGCCGATCGCCAAAAGTCCACCGAGAATCATGCTCATTGCGCCGCGCGGCGAACCTGGGCTTCTGGGATCGTATGGCCGCGCCCTCGAGAGCCTTGGCGCCGACGTCCGGTACTGGGATGAGCAAGCCGCCATCGGGCGGGCCGTGCGACTGGGCGGCCTTGGACGACGCTTTAATACCTTCGTGCCGGTCGCCCCGTGGGAAGCGCGCGCGAACCGAGACTTCATCGTGGCCGCGCGCGCCGAGCAGCCCGACGCCATCATGATTCCGGGATCTGCGCGAATCGACGCTGGCGCTCTCGCGCAAGTTCGCGCGACGTTGCCGGAAGTGCGCCTGGTGCTCATGTGGCCCGACCCCATGACCAACCTTCGCCAACCCACGCTCGCCGCGTTGCCACTCTACGATTTAGTCGCGACTTATAGCGAGCGGTCGATCGAGTCGTTCACGAGGCTGGGCGCGACCAACGCAAAGTGGGTGCCGTTTGCGGCAGACACGTTCCTTTTTCCCGCAAACGTTTCGATGACCGCCGAGCAAGAGCGCAGGTTGATCTGTGACATCGTCTTCATAGGAAACCCCCGACCCGAACGCCAGCGCGCCATTCATGCCCTGCTAGCTCGCGGCATGGACGTGAAGGTCTGGGGAACGAGCGATTGGTTGCGCGGGACGAATCAGCGCTCCGCTCGTCGATACTGGCAAGGGTCGCCCGTGTTCGGAGAAGACTTCGTTCGCGCGAACCGATGCGCTCGTTTAGCTCTCAATGTCATTGACGACACGAACTATCCTGCGGCAAACATGCGCTTTTTCGAGACGATGGCGTGCCGCGCGCCAGCGCTCGTGTCGAGCTGCCCCGAGCTGGAAGGCGAGTTCCCGGAGGGGATAGGGGTTGCCTATTTCCGCAGCGAGGGAGAGCTTCTCTCGAAGGCGAGAGATCTCCTCGACGATGTCGAGCGCAGACGCCGGATGGCCGCCGAAGGCTATTCGCGAGTGATCGCGCGGCACACGTATCTGCATCGGGCGCGTCAGGTGCTCGCGGAAGTCGGCCTGGCAGACCGTCTCGTGGCCTAATCTCGCCGACCCCCGATATGAGCAGGATCCGGCGAAACATCGTTGCCAATACGCTCGGGCGTGGATGGTCGACGCTCTTGGGCGTCGGCATCTTGCCCCTCTACGTCCGATTCTTGGGCGCCGAGGCTTACGGCCTTGTCGGCCTCTATGGGACCATCGCCGTGACTTGCTCCCTCTTCGATGCTGGCATATCTGCATCGCTCGGGCGTGAGCTCGCGCGCGCGAACGCCGGAGAAACGGCCGGCAAGCAGACCGCCGAGCTCGTCCGAACGGCGGAAATTCTCTATTTCTCGATTGGCCTGATCCTTGGGGGATTGGTCGCCTTGAGCGCGCCGTGGATTGTCACGAAATGGCTCAACCTGCAACACTTGAGGCCTGAAGTGGCGATCCAGGCCGTGCGACTGATGGGGCTCTACTTTGTCTTTCAATGGTCGACCGGCCTTTATCTCGCGGGGCTTTCCGGCCTCCAGAGGCAAGTCGAGCTGAACTTCATCACCGCGGTCGGCACAACCGTTCGCGCAGGTGGCTCCGTCGTGATCCTGTGGACTGTGTCCTCCAGTATCGTGGCTTTCTACTGGTGGCAGGTCTTCGCTACGGCAGCCTATCTACTGATGTGCCGAGAGACGCTATGGCGCGCAGAGGGGGTCGATCGACGGCAAGCCGCTTTCAGATGGTCGGTCGTCCAAAGCGTGCGTCGATTCGCCGCTGGCGTCACATTGTTGTCGGTCGTCTCAGTTGCCGGAGCGCAGATCGATAAGGTCGTTCTCGCCAAATGGGTCCCCTTGGAAGCTTTTGGCTACTACTCGTTTGCAACATCAGTCGCCAATGCGGTCACGGTCTTTGGACAACCCATCCTCACGGCAATCTACCCAGCCATGATCGAAGCGCTCGAGCGTCGTGATCAGGTTCGCTTGACCGGTCTGTTTCATAGGGCGGCGCAGCTCGTCTCCGTCGCGATCTTCGCGCCCGCTGCGGTTCTATGCGCATTCGCGCCCGTGGTCCTTCGGCTCTGGGCCCGAGATCCGACGATGGCCGCGCACGCGTCCGACTTGGTCAGTGTGTGTGTGATCAGCGCTGCGTTGAACGGCGCAGCCCTGATGCCCTACAGTCTCACCCTCGCGGCCGGTCGCGTTCGGCCGGCACTTCTCGCGGCAGGAAGTGGCGTTTTGATCTATGCGCTAGTACTGGTGCTTCTTGTACCGCGCCTCGGTGTAATGGCGGGCGCCCACGGGGGCGCGTTAATCAGCGTGACGGGGATCTTGGCGTACGCGTCTTTCGCCGTGGGCCCACTCTTGCCAGGCCACGGTTGGCGATGGCTTGGTACAGATCTCTTGCTGCCCATTTCGGCCGCGTG
>Ga0302325_10023955_pt1 | contig 12710 bp, 7 predicted proteins | sample Palsa_T0_2_FD_201948 | JGI IMG/M metagenome (GOLD analysis project Ga0302325, IMG submission 201948) | Peat permafrost microbial communities from Stordalen Mire near Abisko, Sweden - Palsa_T0_2 | ecosystem: Environmental > Terrestrial > Soil > Palsa > Peat permafrost | place: Sweden: Abisko... | reverse complement strand
GGGGCAACCTGCGCAGGCTCCACGAGCAGTTCAGCGCCGACACCGGCCTGCACCTGCGGGTGGGCTGCGAGCCCGAGATGATGTGGCTCAAGACCAATCCCGACGGCTCCCCGTCGGTGGAGGGGGTCACCCGTCCCTACTGCTACCACATCGATCAATTCTCACAGCTGCAACCCGTCATCCACCGCGTGATCGACTACTGCGGCCGGCTGGGCCTCGACATGATCCAGGGCGACCACGAGGATGCTCCTGGACAACTCGAGCTCAACTTCCAGTTCGACCGAGCCGAACTCACCGCCGATCGGCTCACCACATACCGTCAGGTGTGCCGCCAGGTCGGACGCGAGCTCGGACTGTTTCCCTGCTTCATGCCCAAGCCATTCATGGGGGTGTCGGCCAACGGCTGTCACCACAACCTCTCGCTGTGGCAGGACGACGTCAACATGTTCCTCCCCGAGGGAGACGACGCGCGCATGCCGAGCAAGACCGGGCTGCATGCCATCGGCGGGGTCCTGGCCCACCTGCGGGCGCTTACCGCCATCACCGCTCCCACCGTGAACTCCTATCGCCGGTTCGCTGACGCCGGTTTCTGGGCCCCGGTATTCGCCGACTGGGGCTTCCAGAACCGCACCACCGCTATGCGGGTGAGCGCGCCGGGCCGCTTCGAGTATCGATCGGTGGACTCGTCGGTCAACCCCTACTTATCGATGGCCGCGATCCTGGCCGCCATGCGCGACGGTCTGGACCAGAGCATCGACCCCGGGCCCCCCGAGGAGGGCAACATCTATGACGCCATCGCGGCGGGGAAGTCGGTGGAGAGGCTCCCGGCCACCCTGGGCGAGGCGCTCGACGCCCTCGAGGCCGACCCTGTCATCCGGTCGGCACTTCCCGGTGACATGTACCGGGTCTTCATGCACTACAAACGCGACGAGTGGGAGCGGTTCATTGGGACGGTGACCGATTGGGACGTAAAGGAGTACCTCGACATCCTGCCTTAGAGGCGGATGGCGAAGGTCTTCAATGGTCGACGTCGTGACCCAGTCGAGCGCGTGACCGGCGAGGCGGGCCGCGCGCTCGTGTTCCAGCATCTGACCGTCGAGCACCCCGGCTGGCTCGGGCATCTGCTCGAGGCCGCGGGCATGGAGCTCGTCACCGTGGAGCTCGACGAGGGCGACGGCGTGCCCGCTCTCGAGGGCTTCGACCTGCTCATCGTCATGGGCGGGCCCATGGATGTGTGGGACGAGGACCGATTCCCGTGGATGGGTCCCGAGAAGGCGGCCATCCGGCGATGGGTGGCCGAGCTGGACCGTCCTTTCCTCGGCGTCTGTCTGGGACATCAGCTGTTGGCCGACGCCCTCGGCGGCGAGGTCGCACCTATGGAGGCGTCCGAGGTGGGCGTGGCCCGGTTGGAGATGACTTTGGCGGCCACCGACGATCCCTTGTTCTCCCTGGCCCCGCGCATGATCGAGGGGCTCCAGTGGCACAGCGCCGAGGTCACCCGCCTGCCCCCCCACAGCACGGAGCTGGCGACCAACGCTGCGTGCGCGGTGCAGGCCTTCCGAGTGGGCCGCCAGGCGTGGGGGGTGCAGTTCCACGTCGAGGTGCTGGCCGACACCGTGGCGCTGTGGACCGCGGTCCCCGCCTATCGAAGCGCCCTCGAGCGCACGGGTGTGGACGGCGAGTGGCTGGCGTCGGCCGTCGCCGACCGTCTCGGGGCCATGACCGACGTCGCGGTGCTGCTGGCGGCGCGGCTGCTCGTCCTGGTGGACCAGGACCGGTCGGGTCGCGCCCGCGTGCGGTCGGCCGCGGGCGCGGTGAGGCGCGGTCCAGAGCCGGCCCGGCGAGCATGACCTCGGACAGCCTCCCCGCGGTCACCGCGCCCGAGGCTGACCGGACCGTGGCCGGCTGGCTGGAGGACAAGGGCCTGTCGGTCATCCACCTGGCCCTTGTCGATGCCTCGGGCACGGTACGCGAGAAACGACTTGGTCCCGCCGCCGCGGCCCGGGCCTTCGAAGGCGGGTGGAGTTTCATCGACGCCATCCAGTGGTGGGACGCGGCCGACCACAGCGCGCGTTTCGGGGGCTCGGTGGATGCCGACGCCGCAGTGGACCGCACCAGTGGCCGGCGCTATCCGTTCGAACCCGAGGCCGCCCTCTTCCTGGCCGACTTCACCGGGGCACTCGGGGAGCTGTCACCGCGAGTCCAGCTCAGGCGTCTGGTCGATCGGGCCAGCGCCTGTGGGCTGCTGGCCGAGGTCGGCTGGGAGTTCGAACTGATCGTCCTCGACCAGAGCGACGCCGCCGCCCGCCTGGACGCCGACGGCCTGCGTCCCGCCATGAGTGACAACCGCTGCTGGTCGGCGCTCACGCCCGCGGTCGAGACCGAGACCTTCTCCGGCCTGAGTGCCACCCTCGCCGCGGGAGAGGTTCCCGTCGACCATATCTGTGCCGAGCTGGGCCCGGGCTGCCTCGAGCTCGCCACCGAGCATCGCCCCGCCCTGCGCTCGGCCGACGACGCCGCCCTGGCCAAGGTGTTCACCAAGGCGTTCTTCGCGCGCCGGGGCCAGACCGCCACCTTCATGGCCCAGGTGGGCGAGGGGTTCCCCGGCCTGGGCGGGCACCCGAGCCTGTCGCTGTCGTCGATCGCCGATGGACGGCCGGTCATCGAGGACGGAACAGGCCGACTGTCGTCAGTGGCGCGGGCCGCGGTGGGCGGTGTGATCACGCTCCTACCCGAACTCCTGGCCATGGCGGCGCCGGTTCCCAACTCCTACCGCCGCTTCGGACCTGGCAACTGGGCACCGACCACGGCCACATGGGGTCCGGGGAACTACAGCTGCGCGCTCCGGGTCGTCCACGCCGGTCCCGACAGCCGACTCGAGCTCCGGATCCCAGGCGCCGACGTCAGTCCGCATCTCTGCCTGGCCATGTTCCTCGGTGCCGTGCTGTGGGGGGTCGAGCACAACCTCGAGCCCCCCGCCGCGGTGCTCGCCCCCGCCGACGGTCGATTCGCGAGGGGAGCGGCCGGCCTTCCCCGCAACCTCCTCGAGGCGACGGAACGGTTCGCGGCTAGCAAGGAGGCCCTCGACCTGTACGGACCGTCATTCGTCGAGCATTACGCCACCACCCGCCTCGCCGAGGAGGAGGCCTGTCGGCGATTCGTGTCGGTCCAAGAGCAACGTCGCTATCTACAACAGGTCTGAACACGATGGAGGTGCCGTGACGCTGACTGAGAGTCCCACGTTCGAGCTAAGCGAGGACCAAGTGGTGCGGTTCGAGACCGACGGTTTCGTGGTCGTCGACCGCATCATCGATCCCGCCCAAGCCGCCGCGGCGCTTGCGCGCTACGAGGAGCTGTTCGCGGGGCGCTTCGAAACTGGGCTCTATCCCGACGAGTGGAACTGGAAGCCGACGCGCGACGCTCCTGACCTCACGCGCCAGATCTGCAACGGGTGGAAGTCCGACCGTGCGGTGGCCCAGGTCGTCCTGCGACCCGATATCGGCAAGGCATGCGCCCGGCTGGGAGGTTGGCCCGGCACCCGGCTGAGCCAGGACAACGTCTTGTGGAAACCTCCGGGCGGCAAGCCTCTTGGATTCCACCAGGACTCGAGTTACGAGCAGTGGGCGGTCCCCCCGGACTGGGTGAGCTGCTGGATCGCCCTCGAGGACACCACGGCAGAGGGCGGCACCGTGGAGTACGTCCGCGGATCGCACCGGTGGCAACAGTGGGGGATGATCACGGAATTCCACGGGCCCACTGACCCCCACCGCGAGCTTCGAGAAGCCGCGGCCGCCGCAGGCGTGGAACCTGACTTGGTCCCGGTGGAGGTACCGGCCGGTGGAGGTGCGTTCCATTCCGGGTGGACATGGCACGGGTCAGGGGTCAACCGGACCGTCGGCCCGCGCCGTTCTCTGGTGGCCCATTGCATGTCATCGGACACGCGCTTTCATCCCGACACGGTCGGCTACCTCTACAGCAGGTACAAGCGGTTTGGCGATGACACCATGGACGAAACGTTCTTTCCAATCACGTGGCGCCACGACGGGTATAGGTCGCCGTTCATTGAGCCCTTCTGCGAACGTCGGATCGGATGGGCAGGCGCAGATCAGCCCTTGAGTCGGTAGAAATCGGATATCTCGATCACGGAGCTGACCCGGCATCTCCCCGACGACACCTGGGGTCCACCCGTGACGTACCCGGTACTCCTCTGGCGGCCAGCACCCGCCGTGCTCGCAGTGCAAAGTCGAGTGTGTCGTCCGGTTCCATGAAAGCGAACAACACCGCCAGGCGTGGAGCCGCGTGTCCCGTGGACATGACCTGTTCCCGATGGTGGGGACGATGCTTCAACGGCCGTCCACCTCCCTCCTTCGCCCATGCCTCGACGCGATGTAGCCAATACGTACCACCGAAAGTAGCGTCTCGGCCAAACCAAGAGGCAAGAAGCCCCCTTCTCCTTCTGACGCATGACGCTTGCTGAGTGTGCTCAGATATGACGGTGCTCAAGAAGTTGGTGGGCCTGGTGTTGCTTGCGTCGCTCGTAGCGGCCTGTTCTTCCGGGTCTGCGACAACTCCTCTCGCCACCTCCGCGTCCACCCACCCATTTGGGTTCACGCTCTCCAAGATTGAACGCTTCTTCAACAGTCACGGAGCACCCCCGACGGGCTGGTCACAGGGGCCACAAGAGACGAATCCTGGCCCTCTGCATGGAATGGACACCTACACCGGCGGCACGGGACCCTTGAGGATCGACGTGATCGGCAACTCAACTGACGAGACGGAACTGTCCGTCGATTACACCATTGCCAGTGCCGCGGACGCCTCGACTGCCAACGCCGTCATGCTGGCGACAGTCCAACAATTCGCCCCGGGAGCCGTCGGCTGGATTCGAGGTGCGATTGGGGCCACTGACGGGACTGTTGGCTACTTCGGAGGGTCTTCGTCAACTGACACAAGTGGGCACATCGCCCTCTCCTTCAGCACCAGCGATACCAACCACAAAGGCCTGTCCCTGATCCTTGCCGGGGGCAAGATCGCCTAGGGCTGAGGACGTCAAAAGACTCCGTTGTCACCGGTGCGTGCCGGAACATTCATCCGACCCGATGCGTTACACGCCGAGATCAGATGAAACCTGGTCCGCCCAGAGCAACTGCTTGATCTGGGGCAACGCGGCCAGGGCCGCTTCACGGCCGGCTTCGCGCACCACGTCGATCTGGTGCCACTCGAGGAGTCCCACCGAATCGGCCTGGGGCCGGATCACGACGTCGGCCCGGGCCAGTGAGTCCTCCGCTGCTTGATGACTGCTCACGAGCATCGCTCGCATCATGGTGTCGCGGATCCCCGGCATCTCTGGCGCGTCGCCCGGGGACGTCGCACCCAGATTCACAGCGACAGCCACGATAAGTCCCTCTGGTGCTCCGGCGAGGGCGTCCACCGGGACGTTGTCCATGACGCCGCCGTCCACGTGGAGCGCGTCACCGATGCGATACGGGGAATACAGCCCCGGAAGGCGCAGCGAAGCCATGACGGCGTCCACAATGGAACCACGGCGGTGGATGATCAGCTCGCGTCGCAACAAGTCCACGCTGGCGCAGCGGAACTCGCGGGGCAGCTCCTCGATGACAACGTCGCCGAAATGCCGGATGAGACCGGCCTGGGTCTTCTGTCCCCGCGTCAGACTGTACCGAGGGAAGGTGTAGTCGCCATGCGGATTGTGGCGCACGAACTCCTCGTAGATCACAGCGTCGAGCTCGTTGGCGTCGTAGCCGGTGGAATACAGCGCGCCGAGGAGGGCACCGGCTGAAGTCCCTGCGACCCGGTCGACGTGGATCTTGGCTTCTTCCAGTACTTGGATCACCCCGAGGTGGCACATGGCGCGCGCTCCTCCACCCGACAACACCAGTCCCACTGACCGACCGAGCAGCCGAGCGGCGAGCGCCCTGAGGTTGTCATCAAGCGACCGGGTGGAATCGAGAACGTGCATCGAGACGGGATCGAGGGCGTCGTACCAAGCCGTCACCGCCGAACGAGGAGGAGCACCGGTCATGACGAGGTCCGTGCCGCGGGGCAAACCGATCGCCGACGGCGGCGGCTGGTCCGGCCTGGCTACGACGATGACCCGGTCGGCGACGCGGATGCAGAAGTCCCGCCATTCCCGATCGTCGTCCGATGCGGTCAGCACCACCCGATCGAACTGCTCCTCGACCCGCTCCAGGCCTTCGGCGTCGATGCGACCGGGGTCAATTGTCCGTAGGTGCAGACCTAGGGCGGAGACGAGCGCAGCGGAAACAGCGACCAGCGGCACGTCACCGCTTGTGCCCACGATGGCCAGCACCCGAGCTGGGCCTGCTTCGATGGCGGGGGCTTCCACCCGCTGTAGGCGCCGAGCCAATGTCCGAGCCACGGCCAGGGGCACTTTCGGCTCGACGAGCGCGACTTCGGCGAAGCGGTCCTTGTCCAACTCCAGGAGTCGGCTGTCGCGTCGCGCTCGGATTGATGCGCCACGAGGTTCCCCGGTGAGCATGGCGAGCTCGCCCACGATGTCGCCCGGGCCGAGTTGGGCCACGACGCGTTCACCGATGTGGACATCGAGCCGTCCCCGCACCACGATGTACATGGCGTCGCCCTCATCGCCTGCGTGAAACAGCCAGTCCCCCGCCCTAAGGTCGACCGGCACGAGGGCCGTGTCGGGAATGTCCTCCAGGATCGACGCCTGGTCAACGGAACCCGGGGCGTCTGCTGATGCATCGGCCACTTTGTGCGGGCCGCGACCGGCGAACACCAGGTCGGGCTCGTCCTCCCACTGCACAGGCGACTCGCCTTTCTCTGCAGGGTCCGGTCCGAGCAGCAGGGCGCCCACGGCCACGACGCCGAAGCAGATGGCGGAGAAATTCCATCCACGACGAAGGGCCTGGATCAAAGCCAAGCCCTGATGATTTCCGAAGATCACCACCAAAATGGAGATTCCAATCACCGCGCCGAGCTGGCGCGAGGCCGAGGCAGCCGCAGACGCGGTGGCGAATCGGCCCCCGGGAACTCCGGCAACCGCAGCACTGGTCAACAGCGGCAGTGCGGCACCGACGCCGATACCGCTCACGATCTGAGCCGGCAACCAGACGCCGAGGAAGTCGGGGGTCACCCCCACGCGCCGGGCGTAGAGGTAGCCAAGGGCAACGGCCCAGACCACGGCTCCCCCCAGGATGACGGGTCGGTAGCCACGCCGATGGGCCAGACCCCCGAGCGGGCGTGACACCAGAGCCGCAACAATTGCGCCCGGAGATACCGACAATCCAGCCTCAAACAACGAGTAGTGCCAGACGTAGTGCAACCACAGGATGTGATTGAGGGTGTAGGCGTAGAAGCCGGCACCAGCCACGACCATCAGGACACTGGCGACCGAAAAGCGGCGTTGACGCAACAGGTACGGGTCCAATATGGGCGAGGGGTGCACTCTGTTGGACGCGGCAAACCCGGCGAGTAGGAACACTCCTACACAGAACGAGCCCACCACCAGGGCGCTCGACCACCCCCAGTCCTGCCCCTCGACAATGCCGAGCGTGAGCAGGCTCAGCCCGGCCGCCAGCAGAATCGCCCCACGCAAGTCCGGCATTTGTCGGCGCCCCGGCGCCCGACTCTCGACCAGACCGCGACGGGCCAGGATCCACGCGGCAATCCCGACCGGCAGGTTGACAAGGAAGGCCAGTCGCCAGCTCGAGCTCGTAACCAGGGCGCCTCCAATGGGCGGCCCAAGTCCAGCGGCCAGGGCCGCAGCCGCGCCCCACAACGTGACGGCGTGGGTCACCCGGTCGGCTGGAAAGGCCTCCACCACAAGGGCGAGGGAGGCCGGGACGAGTAAGGCCGCACCGAAACCCTGCGTGACCCGGAACAGGATCAGCTGGAGTGGCGTGGCGGCCACCGCACACGCCACGGAGGACACGGTGAAAAGCGCGATGCCGCTCGCGAACATGCGCCGCCGCCCGAGCAGATCGGCGATGCGCCCTGACGCCACGAGGAAGGCGCCGAACACGATGTTGTACGCGTTCAGCACCCACGACATCGTCGACGTCGGCGAGTGGGGAAACGAGGCCCGAATGCTTGGGAAAGCGACGTTGACGATCGTCGAGTCGAGGAATGCAAGAAAAGCGCCGAAGGCCGCGATGAGGAGGACGGCGGAAGAGGTTGGAGCCCTGCGCTGGCTCGGTGGTATTGCGATCCGGCTCGCCATCGCTAGTTCGGGTTCGGCCGTCCCCGGTTCCTGTTCAGCCGTCATGAGGTCGCGCCGCGCACCCTCGAAATCGCCACGACTCAACCTCCCAGGAGGCCCGAAGACCGGCCCGGCAGACTCTCCCGCCGCACGGGATGATAAGGGGAAACACAAAATCCGGTCAAGGGACAGCGCCGGAGCTCAACACGCCAGATCGAGTTGAGAACTGCGCATGTCCGGCGACCATTGGATGCGTTTGGGCCCGCCCATGATCCGACCATCGCACGAGTTTCGGCCCGGACCTGTGCTCACCGATACAGTCCGCCATCCTCGTGTGAGGTCGCGCTGATATGACTCCCATCCGTTGTGACCCGAGCTACGCGCCTCTCGGCCGAGCCTCAGGGTCAGCCTGGGAGCCCCAGGCTGCCTCGTTGCTAGGCTAGGAACACCCACAGGGCGTGACGAACACACACGGAGGTGGAAAAGTGCGGCACGGTCCCCGACGCAGCCACACTGGAGATCGATGAGAGGGATCCGGAGCTACGCCGCCTATATCCCCTATCGCCGGCTCGAGCGCAGGGACGTCGCCACGTTCTTCGGCGGTGCTTCGGGCCGGGGGCAGCGGACGGTGGCCTCATTCGACGAGGACACCACCACCATGGGGTTCGAGGCCGCCCGGCTGGCGCTCAGGTCTATCGGTGGGGCGTCGCCCGACGCACTGTGGTTCGCCACCGCTGAGCCGGCCTATGCCGAGAAGACCAACGCGACTGCCATCCACGCCGCCCTTCGTCTCGATCCCGCCGTCGCGGTCTTGGACGTAAACGGAGCCGTGCGGTCAGGGGTCGGAGCGTTCCTCGCCGCCTCGCGCGGGGTGGACGAGGTGCTTGTCGCCGTGGCCGGCATGAGGGGCGGCCTGCCATTGAGCGCCGATGAGGTCGAGGGGGGCGACGGTGGCGCCGCCCTGCTCGTCGGCGACGACAGCGACGGTCCGGTGATCGCCGAGTACCTCGGAGGTGCGTCGGAGACAGAGGAGTTCGTCGATCGCTGGCGGACGCCGGGCTCGTCGCGACGGCGGCGATGGGAGGAGCGCTTCGGCGAGACGGTGTACGTGCCCATGGCGGAGCGAGCCTGGAACGCAGCCCTGAAGGCGTGCGAGCTGAACCCTGAGCAGGTCGACGTCGCCGTCGTCACCGGAAACCACGCCCGGGCGGTGCGGGCGGCGGCGGGCAGGCTGGGCGCCAAAGCGGTCGCCGACAACCTCGATGCCGCCGTCGGAAACACCGGCGCGGCGCACTTTGGCGTCGTGCTCGCCAACGTGCTCGACAAGGCTGAGCCCAACACGACCATCGCGGTGGTGGTACTGGCTGATGGCGTGGACATCCTGCTCTTCCGGACTACCGACGCTATTGCATCGTTCTCCCCGGCCAAGGCGGTCGCCGACCAGATTGCGCGCGGAGCGCCGGTCCCGTACGGCAAATTCCTGACGTGGCGGGGAATGGTCGATGTCGAGCCACCCAACCGGCCGACCCCCAATCGGCCGTCCTCATCAGCAGCGGCCCGTTCAACGGACTGGAAATTCGGTTTCGTCGGCTCTCGGGATCGGCAGACCGGCATCGTCCACCTGCCCCCGCAGCGGGTTGGCATTTACGGCGGCACAACCGACGACATGGAGCAGGTGCCGGAGTCCGAGTCATTGGCCACCGTCGCCACCTACACGGTCGACCGGCTCATCTACTCCGAGAGCCCCCCGGTGATCTTCGCGGTGCTCGATTTTGACGGCGGCGGCCGGTTCCCGTGCCAGTTGACCGATTGCGATGTCGACGATCTCGAGGTGGGCACACGGGTGGAGATGACATTCCGCCGGCTGTTTACCGCCGATGAGATCCACAATTACTTTTGGAAGGCTCGTCCGATCGGATCGAAGGAGTCGCAGTGAGCTCGAACGGCATCAAAGACCGCGTCGCCATTGTCGGCATGTCGTGCACCCCGTTCCGGGAGCACTTCGACCGCAGCCGAGACGACCTCTTGATCGACGCGGCTGACGAGGTACTGGCAGCGGTCGGGGTGACGAAGCAGGACATCGACGCCTACTGGATGGGCATGGCGATCTCGGGGAGCTCGGGGATCGTGCTCGCCTCGGCACTCAAGCTTCATGGCAAGCCGGTGACCCGCGTCGAGAACTACTGCGCCACCGGGTCCGAAGCGCTGCGTCAAGCAGCGTACGCGGTCGCCAGTGGTGCCTACGACATCGCGATGGCGATCGGCTGCGACAAGTTCAAGGACACGGGTTTCGCCGGCACCAACGCCAGCCTTCCGCCCAACGACGGCACGGCCCGCACCCTGACCGCCGCGGCGATGTACTCGATGATCCTGCCGGCGTATGCCAAGAAATACGGCGTCGACCCAGCCGAGCTGCGGCTGGCGACGGCCAAGATCGCCGAGAAGAACCATCGGAACGGTGCCCGCAACCCGCTGGCGCAGTTCCGCAAGGAGGTCTCGGCGGAGGACATCCTCAAGATGACCGCCGTGGCAGGCGAACTCTCGGTATTCGACTGCGCCGGTGTCGCCGACGGCGCCGCCGCCGCGATCGTCGTTCGGGCTGAGGACGCCCATCGCTACACGGACAAGCCGCTGTTCATCAAAGGCATGTCGGTCGTCGCCGGTGACGGATCGGGTCTCGTCGACCCGAACTACGACTTCACCACGTTTCCTGAGGTTGTCCTTGCGGCCGAGGACGCCTACCGACAGGCGGGTGTCGACGACCCTCGCTCCCAAGTCGCCATGGCAGAAGTCCACGACTGTTTCACACCGACCGAGCTCGTGCTGATGGAGGACCTCTCCTTCGCCGAACGGGGGACGGCGTGGAAGGAAGTCCTCGCCGGGACCTTCGCACTCGACGGCAGCCTCCCTGTGAACACCGATGGCGGCCTGAAGAGCTTCGGGCATCCCGTTGGCGCCTCGGGATTGCGCATGCACTACGAGTGCTGGCTCCAACTGCGAGGCGAAGCACCTGAGGATCGGCGTGTCGACAATGACCGCAAGCTCGCCGTGGTGCACAATCTCGGGGGCTATCCGGGCGAGATGGTCTCGTTCGTATCGGTAGTTGGAACCGAACTGGGCTAATCCGGGTTCGCATCTGCGCATGCGAGCCCCAGCTGGCACCTAAGACAGCGATGGAGTCACCGCTAAGCGACAACTGGGGCCTCCGGGTGCTCCCACAGGTGCTCACCGGTCGCTACGTGGACTCCGGATGGTGGCGAGATGACACCGTGGGCCACATGCTCGCCGGTGCCATCGGCGACCGGCCTGATCTCACAGTCAAGATCCGCTCGGCGGTGCGGCCGTGGACCGGGACCTACGCGGATGTTCTCGGTGCCGCACTCCACATGGCAGGTGCGCTGCGGGCGCGCGGGATAGGTGCCGGGGACGTCGTGGCCTTTCAGTTGCCCAACTGGATCGAGGCAGCGGTGAGTTTCTGGGCGGCTGCCCTGCTCGGTGCCGTGGTGACTCCCATCGTCCACTTCTATGGCCCCAAAGAGGTCGCCTATATCCTCCGACGTACGTCGGTTCGGGCCTTCATCACCGCTGATCGCTTCGGTCATCAGGATTACCTGGCGGCACTCGAGGATGTCCGGGGCGGCGCCCCTTCCCTCGAGCTGGTGGCGGTCGTCGGTGACGGTCCGGTCCCAGATTGGGCGGTTCCCTTCGACCAACTGCTCGATGACGAGCCCATCACCGCACCGGCTGTGGTCGACCCTTCTTCCCCGGCCCTGGTTGCCTACACGTCGGGCACCACGGCGGACCCCAAGGGCGTCGTGCACTCCCATCGAACCATCGGCTTTGAGATCCGCCAGTTGGCCGCGATGCAGGCAGGCAATCCACCGCTGCTCGTGGGAGCGCCCGTCGGGCACGCCATCGGAATGTTGAGTGGGTTGCTTCTCCCCGTGTGGAAGGGCGACCCCATCAATCTCATCGACGTGTGGAACCCGGGTGCCGTGCTGGCAGCCATGCTCGAGGACCACGTGGCGTCGGGCAGTGGCGCCACCTATTTCCTTACGAGCCTTTTGGATCACCCGGATTGCACACCCGAGCACCTCAAGCTGATGAGCCGGATAGGCCTCGGAGGCTCACCGGTGCCAGCTGCTGTCACCGAGCGGATGGCCGCGCTCGGGATCTCGGCCATCAGGTCCTACGGATCGACCGAGCACCCCTCTTCCACCGGAAGCCGCCACGAGGAGCCTGAGGCCAAGCGTCACTACACCGACGGCCGGCCCTTGCTGGGCGTGGAGCTTCGTCTGGTGGACGAAGACGGGCACGAGGTGACGACCGGACAGCGAGGAGAGATCTTGAGTCGTGGCCCGGACTGCTGCATCGGCTACACCGAACCAACCTTGACCGCGTCGAACTTCGATGCCGAGGGCTGGTTCGCCACCGGGGATATCGGGGTGCTCGACGAGGACGGCTACTTGACCATCGTCGATCGCAAGAAGGACATCATCATCCGTGGGGG